>Ga0070732_10000750_pt1 | contig 18867 bp, 19 predicted proteins | sample Coa_R1_5_FD_66449 | JGI IMG/M metagenome (GOLD analysis project Ga0070732, IMG submission 66449) | Surface soil microbial communities from Centralia Pennsylvania, which are recovering from an underground coalmine fire - Coalmine... | ecosystem: Environmental > Terrestrial > Soil > Unclassified ... | reverse complement strand
CCGGAGTGGGGACTGCCCGCCTCGAAGCGCCGCGCCAAGAATGCCGGCCTGCTGCTCGCCTACGAAAAAACAGGATATGACAAAACCGGTCCCGGGCGCCTGCCGGATCTGCTGGATCACTGGTCAGCTCGCCGCCTGAAGGAAGCGGGCGCGGACTGTGTCAAGATCCTGCTCTACTACACCCCCTACGATCCCAAAGAGGTCAACGACCGGAAACACGCCTGGGTCGAGCGCATCGGCGACGAGTGCCGCGCCAACGATATCCCCTTTTTCCTCGAGTTTGTGGGCTACGAAGAGGGCGCCGACGAGAAGGGCCTCGAATATGCCAAGAAAAAACCGCACATCGTGACCGAGAGCATGCGTGAGTTCAGCAAGGATCGCTATGGCGTCGACGTGCTCAAGGTCGAAGTGCCCGTAAATATGAAATTTGTCGAAGGGACGAAGTCGTTCGGCGGCCAGAAGGCATACTCGAAGAAAGAGGCGATCGATCTCTTTCACAAGGCTGCAGGCGTGGCGACTAAGCCTTTCATTTATCTATCGGCCGGTGTCAGCAATGCCGAATTCAGCGAGACTTTGGAACTAGCCGGAGAATCGAAGGTGAAGTTCAACGGCGTGCTCTGCGGCCGGGCGACCTGGAAGGAAGGAATACCCATCTATGCCAAGCACGGCGCAGCCGCGTTCCGTAAGTGGCTGGAGTCGGAAGGCGTTAAGAATATTCACAACGTCAACGACAAGTTGAAGGCCGCGACTTCGTGGCATTCGATCTACGAAGCTGAGCCGGCCTTGGTCCACGCATAAAGACCAGTTGGGCGGATGCTTGCCATCCGCATAATCAGGGCGCGGCAAATCCCGCGCCCATTTTTTCTTTCCCGTAGAGACGTAGCTCGCTACGTCTCGCTTTCCTGTGGGAGTCCCAGTTTGAAGATGAAGATTCTGCTTTCCTGGAGCAGCGGCAAGGACAGCGCATGGACCCTGCATGTGCTCCGTCAGCGCGGCGAGGTGGAAGTTGCCGGCCTGCTGACCACGATCAACACGCATTTTCAGCGCGTAGCCATGCACGGCACTCGTCATGAGTTGCTGAAACTCCAAGCGGACGCCGCTGGATTACCCCTCTGGGAAGTCCCTCTGCCCTGGCCTTGCAGCAATGAGCAGTATGAGCGACTCATGTCGGCAGCCTGCGCGAAAGCCGTCGCACATGGCATCTCGGGCATTGCCTTCGGCGATCTTTTCCTGGAAGACGTGCGCCGATACCGCGAGGAGCGCCTGCTCGGAACCGGCCTGAAGCCCACATTTCCGATCTGGGGACGCAATACGCACGGCCTGATTTCAGAAATGCTGGATGCCGGCGTGCGGGCCCGCATCGTCTGCGTGGATCCTTCCAAGTTCCCGGCCGAATTCCTGGGCCGCGATCTCGATCGCGACGTCCTGAGCAAACTGCCAGCGGGAACTGATCCTTGTGGCGAAAACGGAGAATTTCACACCTTCGCCTACGCCGGGCCCGTGTTTTCAGAACCGATTGCGATTGAGGCAGGAGAGATCGTCACGCGCGACGGTTTCAGTTACGCCGATGTTCTTCCTGTCGATTCCAAAGACCGCGCGCCTGAAGACTTTGGAGAAACGCCCGATTCATTCTCATCCCTTGGGCGCGTAGTCGCTCGGCCTCGTGTGCACCTTTTAGAACGATAATGTCTTTGGCAGCATGGATGACCACGCATGAGGCTGCCGCATCCCTTCGACTCCGCTCAGGGCAGGCTCTTGTGTTTTTGCAAGGGTGGGGAGGACGAATCTATCCTCCGGGTATTTGTCGAGACCGTTGGTCCCGTGCGGGAAATGTAAGCAAAGCAATTGTGGCAACCTTCGTGGTGCCCACCCGTCGAAACCCGCGAAGGGTGCGGCAGCCTTAGTTGTGATGGCGCAAGGGTGGGCCAGCCCGCCATCATCAATCCAAATCGTAGCTTTATAGTCATTTGGGGGCTGGCCCACCTTTGCGGGGGGCTGGCCCACCTTTGCGGCTCCGTTTTATTGCCGGCACTACTATAACTGAGGTTGCCCCACCCTTCGTGGTTTTCGAAGGGTGGGAGTTAGGACTCAACCTGCATCCCTTCGACTCCGCTCAGGGCAGGCTCTTGTGTTCTTTGCAAGGGTGGGGAGGACGAATCTATTCTCCGGGTATTTGTCGAGACTGTTGCGGTCCCGTGCGGGAAATGACAGCAAAGCAATTGTGGCAACCTTCGTGGTGCCCACCCGTCGAAACTCGCGACGGATGGGGCAGCCTCAACTGTGGTGGCGCAAAGGTGGGCCAGCCCGCCGCCAACTATTCAACCGTAGACCTTAAGCCACCTCCCATTGTCCTCCGCTACGATTGCTCGGATTGCCTTCTCGATGTTCTCAGGCGTAAGGCACTTCACAAAGAGCATTGGTTCGCCGAAGAAATAGTCAATGCCCTCGTTCTCCATGCACCAGAAAACGTTGTTGGGAGTAGCCACCACGAAGGTAAACTCTCGACCGTCTTCAAGAGTGACATGAACATCAAGATTGTCGTGCTCTGGATTCACCTCCGACAAATCGCAAAGGTATTCAATGCTCTTGATCTTCACGCAATCGTTCTGGGGCACCGTCATAAATGTATCCTTCAATACAGGCTCTTTAAGTAGTTGATAACCTTCGCCTCGCTCGCCTTACTTGTCTTCCCCACGATTTCGATTTGGTCGCCTGCCTGTCTGAAGAACACCCTAGGCAGGCTGGCCCACCTTTGCGGCTCCGTTTTATTGCCGGCACTACTATAACGGAGGTTACCGCACCCACCGCCATCGACGACGGACACGTCTGGCAGCGCCGCTTCTATGACTTTGTGGTTGGGACAAGATATTGCCCGCAACATTTTCTCGGCGGCGGGGTTCTGTGAGTTGGTGATTGCGCATGTCTCAAATCCCGCGTCTGGCCAGCCTTTACAAATCCCTGGCTTCTTTTGCAAACCTTCACCTGCAGAGCCGATACCGTTGGGGAAAGGCCATGGTCTAACAGGGCGGGAGAGGGATCTCTGCCCAAGTCCGCAGCAATCGAAAGCGCCACTCGAAAGCTTTCGACCGGAGATGAAAAATGGCAACCTATCAGTTCCGCCGTCGAAGCGTTTTGGCCGTGTCTTCCCCTGCAGCTCTGGCTGGAACAAGGATTAAACAAGCCCTCGCGGTCGTCACGCTCCTCGCCACCGTGCATTGCATCGCGCAGGATCAAACCCAACCACCCGCGCTGCCGGATTCACCGAGCGCTTCGCAGGCTCCGGCGCCGCCTCAGCCATCTACCGTGACCATCCCCGCCGGAACCAGGTTTGCCCTGGTGCTCACCCATCCGATCCAGACCAGGTACGTTCATCACGGAGACGACATCTATGCTCAGATCACGGCTCCGGTCACGTCAGGCGATGAAGTTGTGATCCCGCCTGGAACATTAGTCGACGGGAAGGTGGACAGACTTACACGCCGGGGTGGACGTGCGGAACTTTATCTCGAGTCTATGACGGTAACTTTCTCCGATGGTTATGTGGCTCCCATCGCCGGGCCGATGGTGCTTGAAAGTGGTGACGGCTATGCCATCAAAGACCCGGGCTCTGGCCGGATCACGGCAGCCTTCGCTTTGCCCGCGGCTGGCGCGGGCCTGGGCGCATTGATTGGCCATGCAGCCGCCAGTTCGCAAAACACCACCATCACCAGCACGCTTCCGCCGGGCTGTACTGGGCCGCCGCCGGGATGTTTGTCGTCGAGCCTGAGCGTACCACCCAGCAAGGGCAGAGCCACAGTCATCGGCGCGGCGGTGGGCGCGGCAATCGGGGGTGTGACTTCGTTCCTTCTGCTGACAAATTCTCACAATTTCTTCCTCGATGTGGGATCGCCGGTCGAAATGGTCCTGCAGCAGCCGCTCTCGATAGAGGGAGACCCACTCTCCGGCGCGCTCGGGCCATCTGAGCCAGATGAGGTACCAGTGCAGCCCATCGCGCCGCGACCGGCCGCTACTTTTCCGCCACCGGACACCGACCATGGCACCTGCTACACGCCGGGCACGCCAGGGACGCCTGACACCGTCATCCCCGGTACGCCGCCAATCGGAGATTCTCCCGGCACGCCCGACACGGTCATCCCCGGCACACCGGCGACTCCGCCCGCGCCATATCCTTGTCCGTAGTGACGCTGGGTTAGACTGGGCTCTCGGCTTCCGCCTTCCGGCAAACCGAACGAAATGGGGGCCGAGAGTTCGAAGACAAGAGAGTTATGCAGTGTCCATCCGATGTCTCGTTCGGTTTTCGTAACAAAAAGCAACAAGTCGACAGGGGAAGGACGCGAAGCGAGTAATGTGCTCCACTAGTTTGCCAGTCCCACGCAACGTGGAACATTGTCGACCCTAAGACTTAGGAGGCGAAGGTGAGCGATCAGAGATCATTGTGGATTTTGCCATTTGTAATGCTGTCAATTGTTATGGCATCTGGTCAGCCCGGGTCAGACGCGTGCTCAAGCGTCGAAGGCAGGTCTGGCCCTTTCCGATGCCCCAACGGTTCAGCTTGTGGTACCTACTATACGCTCCAAACCGAGGGATGCAATGTAGACAATGAATGCGATTCACTCGTAGCGTTTACAGTCTGCTGCGGAAAATATCCCAATTACACGAATAACGGACTTTGCGGGATCGCTGAGATGAAGGACCCGCGCATCAGATCGCGCATCCTCGACCTTGCTAAAAACAACGAGATCCTGGTTCCGACCTGCAGCGGCGCCTATGTCCCGGCGAGAATTGCCTTCCGGGAGCACAGGGGGAAGGATAATCGTGGCCTGTAGGAGTGCTCCGGGCCTGCTGTCCATGCTTTCTGTGGCGGCCTGCTCTTTCGCGCAGGTCGTTCCACAGCATCCCAGGGAAACGGTTGTGATAGCGCCGCAAAAGGTGTCACTCAGCGAGGTATCCGCGGTTCAGGTGCCATCTTTGCCTGAGGAGAGCATAGGGGCGCCCTTGCTCTGCGATGTGGATGGGAGGATACTCTTTCGGCTCGCCATGCCGGACACTGGCATGGAAGACCCGGTGTCGGTTTCGAGGGATGGGAAAACGGTCATCCGATTTGGCAGGGAAAAAATCAACGACATCCTCCGGCCTATGCTCCTCAGTACGTTCCTCCTCGGATCGGACGTGTACATTTTGACGAGGGGCAGTACTCCACTAGGTTACGAGACGAAATGGCACACGCCGAAGGGCGAAGTGGTAAGCCAGCCAGCCTCAAAGAGCAGCCAGTTCGTGGCACATTTTGAACCCGACGGCCGGTACGCGAGTGCGGTTCGTCTGAACTTACCTTTCCAGCCTCTGCAGCTTGGCGTATTTGAAAGTGGCGATTTCCTGATTGCTGGAGCAGATTCCTCCACGGAAGAGCCGCGTATGGCCATCGTCGGTTCTAATGGAGAACTCCGCCGGTTCGTCGAACTGAAGGGAGACGTACACGCGCTAGATGAGTCTGACTTGTCGGGCAAGGGCAAGGATCCAAGTGCTTTGCCGCGCTTCGAATCTTCACCAGGCTCCGGAGACTCCTTGTTCGACGTCGTGTCCACCTCTCGGATCGTCAGTGATGGCCCGAATCTTCTTCTGTTTCGCCTACTGAATGGTCCTGTATTCTCGATCTCTCCGTCCGGAGAGGTCCGAGTTCACCAATTGAAAGTGGAGGGCGACTACAGGCTGTTCATGATCAAACCTACCCGAAACGCTTGGATTGTGGAATTTATGCGCGAGGCTCCTCCGCATGGGCCTGCTATAGAATTCGCCACTTACGCCTTCGATCGCGAGAGCAGCGCTCCGCTGCGGGAGTATTTTTTCCCACGCGATCTCGGATGGGGATTGGCGTGTGTCGACGGGGACGAATTCACCTTTGTAATGGCTAATGATGAGAGCAAAACTCTACAACTTGTGAGGCTTGCACCATAACAGCATCGTCCCGCAGTGGGACCGGAGTATGTGCCACTGCGTAGACTCGGTGCACCTTGCCCCAGACCTCGTGTCGGACAAAGGGCTATGGGAAAATCCTGAATATGCCCACACTTATCTCTCAACCCACGCGCATCAAGGCAGCAGGCAACAAACCGAAGCTGATTGACGAGTACATCGGCCGGGTTAATTCCAAAACCTCATCCGCCAGCGTTGCCCACATGCGCAGCCCCGCCGGATGGATCGAGCCCGGCCAGACTCCGGAATTCGATGAATTCACGATTGTGCTGAAGGGCGTGCTGCGCGTAGAGCACAAGAACGGAACGCTCGAGGTCGCAGCCGGGCAGGCGGTCATCTCCCACGCTGGAGAATGGGTGCGTTACTCCACGCCGCAGCAGGGCGGAGCAGAATATATTGCGGTATGCCTGCCAGCATTTTCGATGGAAACCGTGCACCGGGACGGGGAGTCAGAGTGAACTTCACTCGGACCGCGCTGATTCCCGAAGCGAGACGAAAGCATCTCTCGGGATACGACGCAAAGGCATCGCACTACGAGATTGCGTCGATACACGGTCTCGCTTCTAAGTAATTCCTACTTTCCACAGGAGGTAGCTACTCGCCTCGCGCAACACGGCGATCACGCGTTGTGTCAGGCTTCGGGGTTTTGAGTCGGGGCGGGGCGAGATGTAGACCGGCCCGATGCCTTCATGCCGCAGCAACTTGCTGATGCGGAACAGATGATAAGCGTCGCTGACCGCGACACAACTGTGCAGGCCATTGGCCCGCATGATGACTGCGACCCGCACCGCGGATTCGGCCGTATCGCGAGCTTGCATTTCGGCGATCACGCTTGGTTCAGGAACGCCGCGCCGCATCAGGTAATCCCGGCCCACGCCTCCTTCACTGAAACTGGGATCGGCTCCTGCACCGCCCGTAGTGATCAAAACTGGAGCAATCCCGCGGCGAAAGAGATCGAAGGCATGATCGAGCCTGGCGCGCAGGACGGGAGAAGGATGTCCGGCGTACTCGGCGGCGCCGAACACGACAATGGCGTCGGCGGCGTGAATCTCCTCCGAGGATGCCGCATGGGCGATGCGCAGGCTGGTAATGGCCAGAAACAACGCGACCGCGGCCGCCACCCACAGGAATAGCCACAGAAACCAGCGGCCTCGGGGATGGCGCTTGGCACTTTGCGAGATCATCCTTGAGCAAAAAAGGTCGAGATTTCATCCGCTGGAATTGCGCCTTCACGAAGGATCCGCCAGCGCTCGACGTCATTCGAGAGGTCGACAATGGTGGAAGCCACTTCCCGCGGCGACGTGCCTCCATCGACGATGATATTGATCCGTCCGTGCAGTTGGTCGCGCACCTGCTCCGCCGTCGTGCACTCGGAGGCTCCGCTAAGGTTTGCCGAAGTCGCCGTGACTGGAATCGCAGCCGCCGTCACCACCGCCAGGGGAATCTTCGCATTGGGCACCCGCAGCGCCACATTGCCGGTATTGGCTGTCACCTTCAGCGGCAGACGCGAACTGGCCTTCACGATTATGGTCAGGGGGCCGGGCCAGAATTTCCTTGCCAGAGCATAGAACTCCGCCGGCAGCGGCTTGGCCAGTTCCTCCGCCTGTTCCACGCTCTCGATCAGCAGCGACAACGGTTTGTGCCGGGAGCGAGTCTTGATGTCGTAGACCTTGTCGACCGCGCGCAGGTTGAATGGATCGGCAGCCAGGCCGTAAAACGTGTCGGTGGGCATGCCCAGGACTTCGCCGGAGCGGATCTGGTCCGCGGCGTACTTGACCAGGGAAATTTCTGGAGTCTCGCTGTTGATTTTTACGATCTCGGCGCGCACGGCGCTCCTTCCTCTCAGCCTGTGTAGGATTCGATGGCGAAACCTAACATAATACGGCAAAGCGCCGCAACCGTCCCCGGCAGCGTATCATCCGATACGGAACTTTGAGGCCAAAATGGCGAAAACCTCAGAATCCGAGTTCACCGCCCAGCACCGATTGCGACGCATTGAAGGGCGGCACAATGCCCTGGTGAAGCAGTTGCGGCAGGCGTTTTGGCATGCCGAGCTCACCGAAGAGGGCGACTGCGCCATCGAAGGCATGCGTATTATTGAGGAAGCCATTCGCAGCGGCCTCCGCTTTCGCGCCGTGTTCTTCCGCGACTCCGCACAGGAGCGGGCCCAGCGTCTGCTGCCGCAGCTCGGAGCGCACGTTGAAACGCTACTGCTGCCGGATAAACTCTTTGATGGCGCCGTGCCCAGCGACACACCTCAGGGCGTGGCCGCGCTGGTGCGTTTGAAGCAGTTTTCGACCGATCATGTCATCGAGAGGATTTCCGTTGGGCCAATCATGGTGCTGGTTGGGGTGCAGGATCCGGGAAATGTAGGCACAATTCTACGTTCAGCGGAGGCATTGGGCAGCGCCGGGGTGCTGCTCGGGGAAGGTACAGTGAGCCCGTTCAATTCCAAGGTAATTCGGGCTTCGGCGGGATCGGTGTTTCGAATCCCTATTCTGATTGAAAAGTCGGCAAATGGATTCGAAACACTGTTAGAGGCGCTTCGATCCCACAGCGTGCGACTGCTCGCAACTTCGTCGCACAAGGGAACGAAGCTGAGTGAAGCGAATCTCGCGGATTCTGTGGCAATCTTCGTAGGCAGCGAAGGCTCGGGCCTGCCCCGCGCTCTGCTGGCGAAAATGGATGACACGATTGTTATCCCACACACGCCGCAGGTCGAATCGCTCAACGCCGGCGTAGCGGGCAGCATCGTACTATACGAAGCATCTCGGCAGAGGAAGTAAAAGCATGTCCACCACAGAGGCACAGAGACACGGAGAAGACCATGGAGACAAAGATCCACGGACTGGTCCGATCATCGGTGCAGCCATTGAGGTTCACCGGCACTTAGGGCCAGGACTCCTGGAATCAGCGTATGAAGAGTGCTTGTGCCACGAACTCCATCTGGGTGGAATGGACTTCCGGCGTCAACTCGACCTGCCCGTGGAATACAAGGGCCTAAAGCTCGACTGCGGCTACCACCTCGACTTGATTGTGCACGAAGAGGTCGTTGTGGAGTTGAAATGCGTTGAACGAGTTCTACCAGTTCATGAGGCCCAACTCCTCACGTACATGCAGCTGACCGGGAAGCGAGTCGGTCTTCTCATCAATTTCAACGTTCCCTTGCTGACCAAGGGCATCACTCGAAGGGTTCTTTAGAGGTTTTTCTGTCTTTCGGGTTTTCTCTGTGTCTCTGTGACTCTGTGGTGAAATGTTTTCCATGGGACTGTTCCAACCCTCTCCGAGTGCTGATAGCGCGACTGACCGTACGCGGCCGCTTGCCGACCGCATGCGCCCGCGCACCATCGAGGAATTCGTCGGCCAGGAGCACCTTATTGCGCCCAGCAAGCCGCTGCGTACCCAACTCGAACGCGACGATACCGGATCGCTGATCTTCTGGGGACCTCCGGGCACAGGCAAAACGACCCTGGCAAAAATCGTTGCCACTATGACCAAGGCGGAGTTCATCGAATTTTCCGCCGTGCTGGCGGGGATCAAAGAAATCAAGCAGGTGATGTCCGATGCTGAGCGCGCCCGCCAATATGGCACGCGCACTATCGTGTTCATCGATGAGATTCATCGTTTCAACAAGGCGCAGCAAGACGCATTTTTGCCCCACGTGGAAAAAGGCAACATTCGCCTGATCGGCGCTACCACGGAAAATCCGTCATTCGAGATCAATTCGGCGTTGCTTTCCCGTTGCCGGGTCTACGTGTTGCAGCCCTTGACCGAAGATCAGATTGTATTGTTGCTGCGGCGCGCTCTCAGCGACAAGGAGCGCGGCCTCGGCGCAAAGAATCTTCATGCCTCCGATGATGTTCTCAAGACGATCGCCAGCTACACCAGTGGCGATGCCCGCAGCGCTTACAACGTTCTGGAAGTCGCCGCCGCCCTGGCGCAGCAAAAAGCGGGCGACCAAGCTCGCGATATCACCGACGAAATTGTTCGCGATGCCCTGCAGAAGCGCGTCCTGCTTTACGACAAGGCTGGCGAGGAACACTACAACCTGATCTCGGCCCTGCATAAGTCGGTGCGCAACAGCGATCCTGACGCCGCCCTCTACTGGCTGGGACGCATGCTCGAAGCCGGCGAAGATCCGCTCTACGTCGCGCGCCGCGTGGTTCGCATGTCAGTCGAGGACATCGGACTGGCCGATCCCAATGCTCTCGCACTGTGCATGGCGGCTCGCGACGCTGTCGATTTCATTGGTATGCCCGAGGGCAATCTCGCCTTGGCCCAAGCGGTTGTCTATCTCTCGGTTGCACCTAAGTCCAATGCGCTTTATACCGCCTATGGCGACGTCCAGCAAGACGTTGAACGCACCGCTGCCGAGCCCGTGCCCCTGCATTTGCGCAATGCTCCCACAGGCCTGATGAAAGGGCTTGGTTACGGCAGCGGATACGAGTACGCGCATGATGTCGAAGGCAAGGTCGCCGACATGCAATGCTTGCCTGATAACTTGCGGGACCGCGTTTACTACCGGCCTACAAATGAAGGAATCGAGAAACGTATTCGCGAGCGGTTGGAAGAAATTAAACGTCTGCACCCGCGAGCAGAGCACCCCGAGCGCCCGGAGAAACGCTCCTCTTAAATTCACACGTCAGGCTCGACGCTGTGCCTCGGAACGCGCTTCTTACGATGAATCGCGATCACCAGCCCAAGCATCTATAGGCGTACATCGAGTTCTGATCGAATGGCCTTCCGAAAGGAGGACCGGCCTCCATGACCCCCACGGCAACTGTGACCTTTGATCACACCCGGACGCCACCGTTCTCGCTTGGCAACCAGGTTGACGATCTGCAGCAGATCGAAAAAGCAGCTAAGAAAATCAATTCGATCCTGGATCTGAACCAACTTGTCGACAAAATTGTCAACGACGTTGCGCGTTCTTTTGGGTGCGTCGAAGCGAACATTTATCTGCACGAGCCAGACAAGCAGGAGATGGTCTTAGCTGGCGTCCATGGGTGCAGCGCCCATGGCAAAGGTCATCGGCTGAAAGTTGGAAAGGAAGGCATGGTCGGTTACGTGGCTTCAACCGGTCAAATGCGTTATGCGCCCGATGTGAGAAAAGATGAGTACTACCAGGCCTGCGAGAATTCCACGCTTTCCGAAGTTGCAATTCCGCTTCAAGTCGGCAACCGATTGATTGGCGTTTTTACCGCCTCACATCCCGAGCTCGATGCCTTTTCTCGTCAACAACTCAGAATTCTTCAGGCGTTGTGTGAACATGTCGCCGTGGCGGTGCATAATGCGCGCCGCTTTGGGTCAGAACGAGCTGAGCGCGAAGCGATGGACCGGGAGGTTCAAGAGGCTCGCATCATTCAGCAGGCATTGTTGCCGAAGAGCTCTCCCTATATGCCTGGCTTCGCGGTTTCCGGTCTCACAGTTCCGGCTCGCGCCGTCGGCGGCGACTGGTACGACTTTATTCCCTTCCCGGACGGCCGTTGGGGACTTGTGCTCGCCGATGTCTCGGGAAAAGGCACCGCTGCCGCTCTGTTGATGTCCGCGACCCGCGGAATGCTGCGCTCGTTGGCCGAGGCTTGCTGCGGTCCTGGAGAAGTCTTGAGCAAGCTCAACGGCATGCTGGTGGACGACTTTCCCGCTGGCAAGTTTGTCACCATGGTGTACGGCGTGCTCGATCCCAAGGCTCAGACGTTCACGTTTGCCAATGCCGGTCACCTGCATCCACTGTTTATTAATGGCGGTGATGCACGATTCTTGAACGTCGAGCGAGGCTTGCCCCTGGGCTTAGGATGCGGTGATTACTCGGAATGTCAGATCATTCTTTCCCCGGGGTCGCGCCTCGTTCTTTACAGCGATGGAATCACAGAGGCCGTGGGGACGAATGGCGAGGAGTACGGCCTTGACCGCCTGGCGGCGCAGTCAATGTGCCCTGCGGCGTCGGCCCTCAGCATCATCGATGATGTCCGGGCATTCGCCAATGACGCTGTTCTTAGCGACGATACCAGCGTGGTCTTTGTGGGTGTGAACGGCTAAATCCTCAGCCCAGGCGGGCTCTGTGCTCCTTCAGGATGCATCGGTCCATCACGACAAGGATTCCCACTTTGCGCGCCGCTTCCGCGGCCTTCTCGTGAATCACTTCCTCCTGCATCCAGACGGCGGGGATTTTCAGCTGGATTGCCTGGTTCACGATTTCCTCGACGTATTCTGGACGGCGAAAGATATTCACGATGTCAATTTTTTCAGGAATTTCAAGAAGCGACGCGTAGGCTTTTTCTCCGAGGCACGACTCGATCTGCGGATTGACCGGAATAATACGGTAACCGTGGCTCTGCATGTAGGCGGACACGCCATGGCTGGCGCGCAGCGGATTGTCGGAAAGCCCCACTACCGCAATTGTTTTTGCGCGTTTCAGCAGCGCTGCGATCGGGTCGGATTGCGTGCCTGTCGTCATCGGGTCTCTTCCCTATTCTTTCTTCTATTTCTTGTTCGCGGCATCTAACTTCTGCTTGTACATCTTGAGCGCCAATTTGCGAATCGTTTCCGAAACTTCCTTGTTGGCCGACAGATTCTTGAGATCCTGAGTGAGCAGGTTCTTCATCAGGCCCAGCCCAAGGTCCAGCGGAGTGCGCGGATTCGCCACCAGGTTTCGAACCACGATGTAGTTCTTCACAAAACGACGTTTCAGTGGAATCTGACGCAAAACCGCTTCCAGCACATTCTTCTGGCTGGCAAATTTTTCTACTTCTCCGTCGGCTAACTTGGGAGCCTCCAGCACCGCCAGCGCCACAACTTTTGTGCCATCACGAATCAGAATCGAGCGCTCTTCCTTGTTGCCTTTCAAGGCCAGTTGAATTCGGCCTTTCACATCGAGAGAGTTGATCTTTTGCAAGGTATTCTCGCGTTTGGGCTCGGCGTGGCCTCCCGCGTGCTTGGCCGCGGGTGCAGCCTTCGGGCCCGCGGCTACCGGCGCGGTGGGCGCGTCGCTTCCGGCCGGCTCCGATGAACCTGCTTCCGGCACTTTCTCGGCCTCATGGACCGGGAAGTAGTCAGCCCCGAGCAATTCAACAACACCTCCGATGGCCTGGAACGGCTTGTCCTTCTCAGCGTCGATTTCAGCAGCATGTTCTGCGAGGTAAGAGGAGACGGCCTCATCCGGCACATCTGCAGCATGTTCGGCTGAGCTCGCCGCAGTGGAATTGGAGGCAACAGCCTTCCCAACGGCGGCGTGGGATTCAAGCTCGGTACCGCTTCCCGCGCCGACGGGTGATTCGCCCCCTGTACTCCCATGGGACGATACCCGATCTTGCAGCAGCTTCTTGATCTCCGCGACTTCGTTCGCCTTCAAGTAGGGATTCCCGGCCATGGTTTGCAGCACTCCGGGCAAAGACCGCACGCGCTGACTCTGGAGCATCTTTTCCGCCGATTCCCGCGATGCAGAAACTGCAAACTGGGTCAAGGCTTTTTCCGGCACGGAGGGATTTTCCAGCAAGGCCGGCAATAGCTTTGGCCGCACGTTATCGGGCGAAATCATGTACTCGAGGACTTCGAGCGGCGTCTTTGAGTCAGCCGCGACTTGCAGCGAGATCTTTTCATCCCAGCCAGCGAATGTCATCCGGGCCAGATCGCCGAACACCTTGTTGTGTCTGGCGAGATAGACAAGGATTTCAATATTTTCCGCAGGCGACACGGCCAACGCTCCCCGGGCAGCAAACTGCATCATGTTCGAGGGCAGCTTGGAAGCGCGAATTTGATCAATCATGCGCGCCATGGCGCTATGGATTCACCGGGCTGTACCGTTCGTCGGAGCTCCGGCGTGTGGCCGACTCCAGATCGTTCACCGCAAGTTCCAGATCGCGGGCGATCCGGTTCGGTTTGTGCCGCAAGAATTCATCCAGCAAAGCGCGATAGTACCAAAGCGTACCTTCGCGTCCGCCGTTAAATCGAGCCCATACAGAATCGCCGATTTCGCGATGGTCGGCAAGAATCGAGCGGACATTGTTCAACTTGTCGGCCGCGGAAACCAGCCGCGTGTCCTGGTCGGCTTCGCGCAAATGACGGAGATAGGATTCTTTGCGTTCGCGCCATGGCGGCTTGGGAAACTCATCAGTATCGGTGCAGCCTTCGACCACTTTTGCCACGCGCTTGCCGAATCGCCGTTGAACTTCCTGCAACATCGGCGCTCCCCCGCAGTCTTCGACCACGTCATGCAGCAAAGCGGCGATCGCGAGATCCTCATCGCCGCCAGCTTCGAGGACGAGCGATGCCACTCCCATGAGATGCGCGATGTAAGGGATTGTCGAAGCCTTGCGGGTCTGTCCGGCATGCTTCTCGGCCGCAAACACGAAAGCTCGCATGAATCGTCGTCCCAGTCTGACTTCTCTGAGGATACTCTGCGCCCTCTGTGGTTGAGCTTTTCTCTTTACCGAGACCGTCTTCACCGTTTTTCTCCGCGCCGAGCCGTCAAATAAGCCCGAATGAACGGCTGTAAGTCGCCGTCGAGCACGCGATCCACATCGCCAACTTCCATCTTGGTGCGATGATCCTTGATCAAGCGGTAAGGCTGCAATACGTAGGACCGAATCTGAGATCCGAAATCGATGTCGAGTTTCGAATCCTCAATCTTCTTCGTAGCCTCGCGCTTTTTCTCCATCTCGAACTCGTAAAGCTTTGACCGCAGCATGCTCATGGCGCGCTCGCGATTTTTGTGTTGGGAGCGCTCATTCTGGCAGCTGGCCACGATGCCGGTGGCGATGTGAGTGATGCGTACGGCGGAATCTGTGGTGTTGACATGCTGTCCGCCCTTGCCGCTCGATCGATAAGTATCGACGCGAATGTCTTCCGGCTTGATGACGACTTCAATACTTTCGTCGATCTCCGGCGAAACGAATACGCTGGCAAACGAAGTGTGCCGCCGCTTCGCCTGGTCGAAAGGCGAGATGCGCACCAGGCGGTGCACTCCGATTTCGCTGGTCAGCAACCCGAAAGCATATTCGCCGTTGACCGCAAACGTCGCCGACTTCAGCCCGGCTTCTTCGCCCGGTTGATAATCGTAAAGCACAGTCTCGAATCCCTGGCGCTCGGCCCACCGTAAATACATGCGCAGCAGCATGTCGGCCCAGTCCTGCGACTCCGTGCCGCCAGCGCCTGGGTGGATGGTCACGATGGCGTTGCGCGCATCGTTTTCGCCGGACAGCAGCGTTTCGGTTTCCAGCTTGTCGATCAGATCACGCAGCGAACCAATTTCCCGCTGCAGTTCGCCATCGACATTTTCACCTTCGCGGCCCAACTCAAAATATGCGGAAATATCGTCGGCACGCCGCGCCAGGTCGGCGTCGGTGGCAAGCAGGTGCTCGAGCCGCTTCTTCTCGCGCATCACCTGCTGGGATTTTTGCGGATTGGACCACAGATTCGGATCAGCGGCCTGTTTGTCAATTTCCGCTAGTTGCGGACGCACCTTGTCCGCGTCAAAGATACTCCCGGAGATCGTGCACCTTCTTGGTGAGCGAACTGTATTCCTGTTCGAGCTCTTGATTCATGATCAGGCTGCAACCTTGGCTTGAGATAAGAAGCGCGAGAGCAGCGCCCCAAAAGAAATTATCGCACACAGCGATGCGAACCAGTCTCCATGGCGGGTATAGAAAGTGGTTGTAGAAGTGAGCGCGTAGGGCGCAACCAGGACGGCTTGCTCCTTCCGGGGAATTCGCGCTGCGATTCGTCCCCATGGATCGATCGAGGCGGTCACACCGGTATCGGTGGCGCTCAACAGCCATCGGTCATTTTCTATGGCTCGCATGCGCGTCTGGCTCAGGTGTTGCGCATAAGCTCCGCTGTCGCCGTACCAGCCGTCGTTGGAAATATTCACCAACACCTGGGCGCCTTGCTGCGCGAACTGCCGCACCTCATCGGGGAAAATGGATTCGTAGCAGATGAACGCTCCCAGCCGAGTGCTACCGGCGTCGAGCGGAGTTCGCGAATCGCCATGCTGAAATTGGCCTACCTCCCTAGTCAAACCTCCCGCAAACGAGAACAGGCTCGGGAAGGGCAAGTATTCTCCAAACGGAACAAGGTGAATTTTGTCGTAGCGCGCGGCCCAGTTGCCTTCTGGATCAATGAGGGCAGCTGAATTGAAAACCTGTGTCTTTTCGCTAGCGCCGTTCGCCATCGGCATAATTCCAAGCGTTCCCGTAATAACCCACGTGCGCGCCTGCCGCGCGATCTCACTCACGGCTGCGCGAAAGAGAGGCTCATTCGTGGCGAAGGGGGCGGGCGACTCCGGCCAAACGATCACGTCGATCTTCGTTGCCGATGTCTTCCCTGACGCCGTCACCGAAGGATTTGCCGTGGAAGACCGCACCGTCAGCTCGGTCAACGCGTTCAGCGTGCGCGTGTAGTACTCGTGCGTCCAATCGGCGGACACCGGCAGATTCTGCTGCACCAGCAGAGCCGCATGATCAGCCGGCGCTACCGGAGCGGGAATGATCCGACCAGCCTGCAGTACCGCAGCAGAGGCCAGAGCAGCCACAAACAGAGCGCTGCGCTTCGCCTTCGGTACGAGGAAGACTGCGGCGAAGGCCACGTTCACCAGCATGATTTCGAGCGAGATTCCGTAGACGCCGGTCCAGCCTGCAATGCGGCAGAGAGCAAGATTGTCCACCTGCGCCACACCCAAAAGATTCCAGGGGAAACCTGTAATCCGTGTTCGCGCCAGCTCCACCGCCACCCAAAGGAAAGGCGCGGCAACCAAGGCTCGGCGAGGATCGCGGCCGGGTCCGGCCAGCAAGCTGAACAATGCCCCGAAGATTCCGTGATACAAGCCCAGATAAAGACAGAAAAGCAGGACAGCCAGCGCGGCCATAGCAGTACTCAGACCGCCGTACTGGCGCATGGTGTCGAAGATCCAGTAGCACGTGCCCGCGTACCAGAGAATTCCGCTCAGGTAAGCCAGCAAAAAAGCCTGGATTGGAGTGGCGGCCTGGAGCCGGACTGAGTCAGCAATCTCAAGATCTCCAACCGAACGCGCTCGCATCAAAGCGACGATTAATGGCGCAACCGCGATCCAGGAGAGACCATAAACACCGGGAAGAGGAAAAATCAGCACCTGCAGGACCGAGGAAAAAAATACCAGCAGCCAGGCGCTGAGATGAATTTGGCGCACGAAAAAGGATAGCAGACCGGTTCTCGGTTCTTAGTTTCCTGGAGTCGAATTCTGAACCTTGCGATTTACAAACTCAACCATTCCGGGAGTGACGTATACCGGCGGAGAAATATGAAAGACCGGACGCTCGCGCAATTTCTCCGGCAAAACGCGCTGCCAGCCTGAACCAGCGGGCAACGTGGTATGGAGAATCACACCGTTGGCGCGATCCAGGAGCTCGCGAGCCGAATTCTTGAAGTCTTTCGTTTCAGGATCAAGCACAGTTAGATACAACTCGGGGCGCATGAATTTCAGAATGCTATTCGATTCCATGATCACGTTTCGCGATCCGCATATTTGTTCTTGCAGAGACGGCATGGCTTCGGCCAGTCGTCCTTGTTCCGTCCGCACCCATAGCGCGCGCGCCGCGCCGGCGGCGAGAAACCTGGACGTATCAGAGTCACCCGATCGATCGTGCTCCTCGGAAATAGCCCAGGAGTGATCGTCGCAAGCGCAATCGCAAGCCTTGCCCATAGCTGAGCAAATGCCGTGTCCGTATTGAGTAATCTTGACGGCGGTCCAATGGTGTTGCGGCAGGGCCGCAATCAAACCAGCCACAACACTGGTCTTCCCTACGCTCCGGGAATGTCCACCAATAACGACAATGGCCATAATCTGGTCTTCTGGCCTGTAACATTGGGAGCGCGATTCGGCGCCCGCACTTTATCGAGGTCCACGCTCGAAACTAACCAAACCCGAGCGCTATTTCTTCCCCAATCTCGCCAGCGCAGCCAGCTGCTTCAGATATTCTCTCACCGGCCGCGCCGGAGTGCCCCAGAAGGCTATGCCCTTGCCGCGCAGGACCTTATTCGGCAGAACGCCGCCCTGCCCGCCCAGCATCACGCCCTCTTCGATCCGAGCATGTTCGCCAATTCCAACCTGCCCTCCCAGCACGACGTTGTTCTCGATGGTGATGCTGCCTGACAGCCCGGTTTGCGCGGCGATCACGACGTCTTCCCCGAGCTGGCAGTTGTGCCCGATGTGCACGAGATTATCGATCTTGGTCCCGCGTCCAACCCGCGTTTCATCGAGCGCTCCCCGGTCAATCGCCGTGTTCGCTCCGATCTCAACATCATCCTCGATCACGAGTCTTCCGGCCTGGGGAAACTTTTCGTAGCGGCCACTCTTGCGATCGCGCACATAGCCGAAACCATCGCTTCCAAGCACCGCCCCGGCGTGAACAATGACGCGGTCACCCAGCGTCGTCCCCGGATAGATCGTCACAGTGGAATAGATCTGGCAATCGCATCCGATGCTAACGCCCGCTCCAATGGAAGTACCTGATCCGATCCGCGTCTTCTCACCAACCACCACATTTTCCGCGATCACGGCGTAAGGCTCCACGATGACGGATAACGCCAATCTTGCGGAAGGATGTACCACGGCGGTGACATGAACTTTCTGCTGGAGACCGTCGCCTGCGCCGTCCTGACTTGCCAGCAAGCGCGCCGCCCGCGCAAAGGCGAGTTTGGGATGATCGCTGATCAACAACGGCTTTTCAGACGGAGGGCCTTCTGCGAACTGGCCCGTGATCACCGCAGCCGCCTTGGAGCGCAGGGCGTCGGGAAGGTACTTCGCCTCTTCGACGAAAACGAGATCATCCCCCGAAGCAGCGTCGATGCTGGCCACGCCACTCACTTCTACAGCGCCGTCGCCGTGAAGGCAAGCGTCCAAAGAACCGGCGAGCTGGGTAAGTG
>Ga0070732_10000749_pt1 | contig 18877 bp, 13 predicted proteins | sample Coa_R1_5_FD_66449 | JGI IMG/M metagenome (GOLD analysis project Ga0070732, IMG submission 66449) | Surface soil microbial communities from Centralia Pennsylvania, which are recovering from an underground coalmine fire - Coalmine... | ecosystem: Environmental > Terrestrial > Soil > Unclassified ... | reverse complement strand
ATCTGTCACTGACTTAGCACCCTCGCCACGAAGTGGCTTGACCCCCAATCTCGAACAGAGCTAGCTTCGGGCCGTGCTGACGATTCGTGCCATGACCGGCGGTGAAGGCTACGCACAGCGCCATCTCCAACAGAGCGACTACTACGACCAGAATCGTACTGTCGAAGGCAAGTGGCACGGACGCGGCGCTGAACTGCTTGATCTCAAAGGAGAGGTTACCTCCGAGGATTTCGAGGCAGTGCGTCAGGGCGTCGACCCACAAACGGGAGAATTCCTCCGACAACGTCACGGGGCAGATCGCATTGCCAGCAATGGTGAGGAGCAAAGTAAGGCACGTTCTCTTTATGACATGACATTTTCGGCGCCGAAGTCCGTCTCTGTCATGGCCATTGTTGGCGGTGATGACAGACTGGTCGCCGCGCACGGAACCGCCGTGCACGAGGCATTGGAAGAAGCAGAGAAATACTCGGCCACCAGGGTTCGCCTCGCCGGCCTGAACGAAAATCGACCCACCGGAAACTGGATCGTAGCTTCCTACACTCACGACACGAGTCGTCAGCTAGATCCTCAGCTCCACACTCACGCGGTCGCTGCCAATCTCACCTATGATGGGACCGAAGGACGTTGGAAGGCGCTCCAGGCTTCCGGTCTGTACGAACGTCGTAGCTACCTGACCGAGGTCTATCGCAATGTCCTGGCTCGCGAAGTACGCGCCCTTGGTTACGAGGTTGAAAACCGTCACGATGTTCGTGGTCGTGACAAGGGATTCGAGATCGCAGGATTCTCCCAGGACCTCCTCGACAAGTACAGCCAGCGCAGTGCCCAGCGGGATGCGGCCATTCAGGAATTCACTCGGGAGCGCGGGCGCGCGCCCACAGACAACGAGGTTGCGGTACTCGTCCGGGAAACGCGGGCTGACAAGCTTCAGGAAATATCGACCGAGCGAGTCCGTAACCTTCAGCAAGAACGAATGACCCCGGATGAGAGGCAAACGCTTCGGGATGGCTTGAACGAGGCTCAGACAAAATCCCATTCGCCTCAAATCAATCGCGGTGTGCATGAGGCTTCGCTTGCATACTCCCAGGAGCACATCTTCGAGCGTCTCTCAGTCGCCAGGGAACATGAGGTTCTAACCGAAGCTCTTCGTCACGGGCGCGGCAACGTCGAACTCAGCGACCTTCGGGGCTCGCTCTCCCTTGAACGTGCGAAAGGTGCTCTCATCTCCTCCGGCGATGAAATTGCGACACACGCGAGCCTCCAACGTGAGCGCGACATGATCGCGGTTGTCAACCAAGGGGTGGACCGCTATGACCCCCTCGGTAAGGTTCGCGACTTTGAGCTATCGGACCATCTCCGTCCCGAACAAAGGCGCGCCGTCGAAGCAGTGCTCGATTCTCGTGATTTGGCGATCAATATTCGAGGCGCTGCCGGTACTGGCAAGACTGCGACGCTGCGTGAAATTGACCGGGGCCTCAGAGAGGCCGGACACGAGGTTCTTGCGGTGGCTCCCACCAGAAGCGCGGTGGATGAACTCGAAAAAGTTGGCTTCCGAGATGCGATGACTGTCTCACGACTTCTGGAGGCTCAGGAACCACAGGTCGCGCTGCGCGGGAGGGTCTTGATTGTTGATGAAGCAGGCATGGTTTCGGGACGGCAAATGCAAAGCTTGCTGCACCTCGCCGAGGATCAGGGAGCCAGGATTGTCTTTTCCGGTGACACCCGACAAATTACCAGCGTAGAGGCCTCGGATGCTTTGCGTATCTTGGAACGGGAGTCTGACCTGAAGAGCGTTTCCCTTACTGAAGTACAGCGGCAGACAAATTCCTTGTATCGCGACGCCGTAAAGACCATGAGACATTCACCGGAAGAGGGGTTCGCACAATTGGAAAAGCTCGGAGCCATTCGCGAAGTATCCATCTTCGACCGAGGCCAGATTGTGGCGGAGCTGCATCGTGAATTTCGAGCCGAAGGACGCGATACGCTGGTAGTTGCGGGCACTCATGCTGAGATTTCCCAACTCACCGACGCGATTCGCCAGGATCGGAAAGAACACGGCGACCTGGGAGTCGGCCATTCTTTTGATCGCTACGTATCACTCCAGTGGACAAGAGCACAGAAAGAGGAACTGTCCAACTACCAAGAGGGGCAGATTCTGCAGTTTCACAGAGACACGAAACTTGCAAAACGACATGAGTCGTTGGAGGTCTTGCGGGTCGGACCGGAATCTCTGGTTGCGCGAAGAGAGTCTGGAGAAGAGGTGAGCATCTCGCCAAGACAAACGCGAGCATTTTCCGTTTATGAGCGTCAGCCCATTGAAATTGCCCCTGGCGACAGCCTCATGCTCACAGCGAACCGTCGAGGGCCGGAACTCCGGACGACCAACGGAGAGCTGGTCAAAGTGAGCTCCTTAGATGGCGGTGCCATACGCCTCGAAGACGGCAGAACGCTCCCCGCGAATTATCACGAATTCACACACGGATATGCCGTCACCGCCCATCGCAGCCAGGGCAAAACCGTAGATGCCGTGATCATCTCGGCGGACGCCATGAAAAAGGAACTGTTCTATGTTGCCGCCAGCCGCGGCCGGAGCGAGATCGCTGTCGTGACCAGCGACCGCGAGCAACTTCGTGAATCCGTCGGTGGATCCACGATGCGGCAGTCCGCGATCGAACTTACTCGAAAACAGCTATCCGCGCACAATGTGGAAAAAAGCGAGGGTGTTGACCTCGTGACTGGCGTGAACCGGCCGGCTGGGCAGCAGATCGGAGAGCAGCATTCATCCGTTCCGACGCATACGCCGGAGCCGGAAAAGACTCCCCATGTCGGCCTCGACCATGACCTCGGCGGTCTCGGTCTTGGCCTTGGGCATTGAGGTCTCTCCTGCGACCACACCTGCACATTCCCCACATGGCGGAGAAAATGGCCGGGGGGAAAGGCTTGTGTCAAGGCCGCGCATTATGCGCCGCGAAGCGGTCAGAGAGCCTTGACACGAGCCGCGCCCCGGCCATGCTGCTCCGAAGTGGGAATCGGCCTTTGGGGCTGTACGCCCCCGTTCGAAATATTTTCGACATATTTCTCCTCCCGCAGGTTCCTTTTATAGATAGAGGGCAAAATTTCGCCCGAATCTATGGGACCACCTCGCTAAAGAGTTGAGCGGTTGCGTGCCGCCAATGCTCTGTTCCCGTGGATTCCCTAAACGTACCTAAAAGCACTTCTAGGCGCTTTAGGCACTTTAAGCACTTGTTGAGAAGTTTGTTCGAAGTCAAAAAGAAAAAAGATTCTTTTGAGAGAAAGCAACAAATGCGTCTTGTACGGTTTCTATACGAATAATGTTCTCGTCCGCCCATGACGCGAAGACTAACGCCAGCCGAGTAGTGAATGGGCTCGAAATCTGTCGGACGAAGTCGGACACCACAGCCGACCTTCAGACGACGCGGTGATTTCAGCCCGGTCTCGACTCTCGCTGCAGGAGGTTTTATGAGCGAGATGCACGAAGCAATGCCAGTCAGTCAGCCGTTCCCTCATTTCGAGAGGTTAGTCGATTCGCGCGAGGCAGCAGCCTTGCTGCACATCCACCCGAAAACGCTTCAACGACTCGCCCGCAAGGGCGAGATACGCGCCATGCGGATCGGAAAATTGTGGCGCTTTCGCACATCCGATCTCGACGCGTGGGTGCATTTGAGGTTAAAGTTAGCCAGCTATCCGTACCGTCCCTAACCACGGAGGATCGTGATGAGACGGACGAGATTTCAGCAAGGCAGCCTTCAGATCGTGAAGCGTGCCCGCGGCCGAAACGCATGGGAGTATCGGTGGTACGAACTCCAGGCAGACGGCTCTCGCAAGCGACGCTGTCTGATTGTTGGTTCGGTCGAACAGTACCCGAACGAAGCGTCGGCGCAGAAGGCCGTAGCCGCACTTCGGGCAGACATCAACGCTGAGAGTCCGCGCACTAGCTTGACCCCGATCAGTGTTCAAACGCTTATCGAACACTACCGGGAAAAGGAACTAGGCGCGAATTGCAGCAAAACACGGAAGACGCAGGTCACCTACGAGGGATATTTCAACAAGTGGATTCTGCCTCGTTGGGGAAGCTATCGCGTCACGGAGGTTAAGGCAGTCGCTGTCGAGCAGTGGCTTCGGTCGCTCAAGTATGCGAATGGAAGCAAGGCCAAAGCTCGAAACATCATGAGTGCCGTGTTCAATCACGCTGTCAGGTGGGAATGGCTCGGTGTGAATCCCATACGCATGGTGCGTCAAAGCGCCAAGCGGACCAGGATGCCCATTGTGCTTTCCATCGAGCAGATTGCGGCACTGCTTCGCATCCTGAAGGAGCCTACGCGCACGATGGTATTTCTAGCCGTGTTCACGGGCCTTCGGGTCGGGGAGTTGCTAGGCCTCAAGTGGAAGGACATTGATTTTCAGAAGATGGAGGTCCATGTCATCCGCTCGATCGTCATGCAACACGTCGGCGACTGTAAGACCGAGGCCTCTCGCAAACCGGTTCCGCTCGATTTGCGACTGTCTAAGGTTCTTTGGAACTGGCGGCTACTGAGTCCATATCCAATCGATGAGGACTGGGTATTCGCGAGTCCACACAGCAAAGGGAAATTGCCGTACTGGCCAGGCTCGCTTTACAAGGCGCACTTGGAACCGGCGGCCAAGGAAATAGGAATCGTAGGCCATTTCGGTTGGCATACGTTCCGGCATACGTACGCGACGCTCCTCAAAGGGAACGGCGAAGACGTGAAGGTTGTGCAAGAGCTAATGCGGCACGCAAACATCTCGGTCACTCTGAACATTTACGCGCAAGCGATCACGCAAACCAAGCGAGATGCGCAGAGCCGAGTTGTGAGCTTGTTGCTCGACAAAAACGAAGAAAAACCAAGCACCGAGGGCTTATCGGACGTTAACGGACGTACAAAATTCTGGAGGGGACTTGCAAGTGGTTGATAAGGTTGGCGTCCCCGACGGGATTTGAACCCGTGTTACCGCCGTGAAAGGGCGATGTCCTAGGCCGGGCTAGACGACGGGGACGACTGGAGGCAGGAATGCCGACGAAGTGTTTATGCTAACAGTACCTTCTAGCACTGTCAAAAAACTCGTGGTGCTGATGCGAACAACCACTCACATTCGGCACTAGCCGCATCCTTAAACGACCAGAAGGGCTCTTGCGCATTTTTTGTCACGCGCCCAAACCCCGTGAACACTTGTTAAAGTTCCGTAAGCTCATCTTCCCGATAGAGTTTACTCCGCTAGTATCTACAAGAACTAATGTATTCACACATTTGGGCCTTCTTTCCAAAAATGGAGTGTCCCCGAACCAGCTTTTACTGCTCGCTGGGAAGTCTTGTGAAAGATGAGATTAGAAAGTTCTCCATGCACGAACGAATTGCGCCCACGATTACACGCTGTAGTTCCGGATGTGCGGGTCTCGACGATGTGCTGGGTGGTGGTCTCCCTATTGGACACTTCTATTTAGTCGAAGGGGAACCCGGCACGGGGAAGACGACCCTTGCCCTGCAATTCATCGCCGAAGGAATGAAACGCGGCGAAAAGGTTCTGTACGTTACTCTGTCTGAATCGTGCGACGAACTTCTCGCCGTCGCTCAGAACCACGGTCTGGCCGTGGAGGAATCGGCGGTACTCGAAGTACGCCCAGGCGAGCAGGACTTGAAGCCCGACGGGCAATACACGGTTTTCCATCCTGCCGAAGTCGAACTCAACGATCGTGTCCAAGCCATCATGGCCGAGGTCGAACGCCGTAAACCGAACCGGCTCGTGATCGATGCTCTTTCCGAAGTGCGGATGCTTGCCAAGGATCCTTTGCGTTATCGTCGCCAAGTGCTTTCATTGAAGGAATACGCTCCGGAAAACTGCACCGTCATGCTGCTGGACGATCGCAGCAGCCGATATGCGGACCTTGAGCTGCACAGCATCGTGCACGGTGTCGTGTCGATGGACCGGCTCGCGCGCGAATATGGAAAGACGATACGCCGGGTGGAAGTGACCAAACTACGAGGTTGCGCTTTCCGCGAGGGCTATCACGACTACATCATTCGTAAAGGAGGCGTTGTTGTTTTCCCTCGCCTCATTGCTGCCGAATACGCCGATGAGCGGGAGAATACTTCGCTCGCGACCAGCGGAATCCCGGAACTCGATACGCTGGCCGGCGGCGGGCTCGGCCGAGGAACTGCTACTCTCCTGATTGGCCCGGCTGGATGCGGCAAGACAACTCTCGCCCTCCGCTGGCTGACAACTCCCGCAGAACGGGGAGAACACACGGCCGCGTTCATTTTCGAGGAAACCATCAGTACGTTAATGGGACGAGCGGCTGGACTGGGCATGGATCTCGCACCTCACGTTGCTTCCGGACACCTGAACATTTCACACTTGGATCCCGCCGAGGTTTCACCGGGCGAGTTTGTAGATATGGTCCGTGAAGCCGTGGAGACGCAAGGTGTACGTGCCGTATTGATCGATAGTTTGAATGGATTTCTACAGGCCATGCCGGGCGAACAATTCCTGGCGCTTCATCTCCACGAATTGTTGACCTACCTTAACAACCGTGGCGTTCTTACGTTACTCGTTCTTGCGCAGATGGGCTTGGTCGGCAGCGCCATGCAGACTCCCATCGATGTGAGCTACCTGGCCGACAACATCCTGGTCTTCCGCTACTTCGAAGCTCATGGTGAGGTTCGTCAAGCGATCTCGATGATGAAGAAGCGCAGCGGAGGCCATGAGCGCTCGATCCGCGAACTTCGCTTTGGCGAAAACACCATCAAAGTCGGCGCACCGTTGGCCGACTTCCAGGGAATCCTCTCCGGCACTCCGACTTCGCTGGTCACCAATGGGAGAGTGTCCCTGAATGGCTGAGACGAGCACATCCAGTGTTCCGGTACTGGTCTTTGCCCCGTTCGGGAAGGACGCCGCGCTGATCGAGAGAGTCCTGCATCAATCCTCGGTCGCAATCCTCGTGTTACCGAGCGTGCAAGGGCTGGAAGCTGCGATCTGCGAGGATGCCGGAGCGGCTATCCTGCCGGAAGAAGTCTTGCAGAATGGAACCATCGGCGTCTTGGCGCAAAGACTCGCGACACAACCTCCCTGGTCGGACTTCCCGATTATTGTTTTGACCGGAAGCGGCATGAGCACCGCATCAACTGAGTCGGCGGTGCGCTCTCGTGCTCCGCTAGGGAACGTAACTCTGCTCGAACGTCCCTTGCGCCCGGTAACGCTGATCAGCGCCGTGCGCAGCGCGCTGATCGCCCGCCGCCGACAGTATGAGGTACGCGATCACCTGCGCGAACGGGCCACCGCAGAAGATGCTCTCCGCCGCGCCCATGACGCATTGGAGTCGCTGGTGGAGCAGCGCACCGCGGCGCTTCGTCGGCTTTCGGTGAAGTTGCTTCGCGTACAGGATGAGGAACGCCGCCGGATCGCGCGTGAGCTTCACGACAGTTTGGGACAGGATTTGACTGCGGCGAAGATCAGTCTCGACATGCTGGCGCAGGAGAGCGATTCAACATCCCAGCATCTGCGCGATGCGCGCATCCTGGTCGACCGGTCGATTTCCGACACTCGTACGCTTTCCCATCTTCTGCATCCGCCTTTGTTGGATGAGGCCGGATTTCTTTCCGCGGCGAAATGGTACGTTGACGGATTTGGCCAGCGCAGTGGAATCAAAACCAAGCTCGATCTGCCGTCTCATGTGCATCGCCTCCCGCGCCGCACAGAGGTTGCGCTCTTCCGCATTCTGCAGGAGGCTCTGACTAACGTGCACCGCCACTCAGGTAGTCGCGCTGTCAATGTCTCCGTTCGTACGGATGAGTCGGTGGTGGTCCTCACAGTGCAAGATTTCGGAATTGGGGTTCCGCGCGAAGTTCTCGATCGGTTCTGGAAGACCGGAAACGTTGGCGTGGGATTGGCGGGCATACGGGAGCGGCTGAAAGAACTCGGAGGGGCGCTCGAAATTGAGTCCAATCTCGACGGTACCATCCTGAAAGCGACGATTCCGGCCTCGCTCTCCGGGCTCGACACCAACGATGGAAGTCCGACTGTGCCCTCGCAGGAGCTCCGGTCCACTCTTCCCGCCGACTAATTCCAGGAAGAACTCCTGCCCGTTGCTGATCCCGTATCGCGGTTAAAATAGAAAGACGGTTGCGTACTATGCCCGATCCTTTGTACCTCAGCTTGTGGTTTCCCGATTTCAGCGGCCCGGCCATGCTGCCGTACATGCTCTCGGTTCTGAAGCAATTCCCATTTTCCGAGCAACGTCCGGGAGTCACTTACATCGCGGTGCAGCCGGTATCTTGGACTGAGGCCAGTGTTTTGGAGCAGCGTTTTTCGCCGGGAATCACTCCGGAGGAAGCTGTCGTCGTGGCTGCTGATCTTGTGCATGACGACTACGCCTATGTCTTCGACGTGTACTGGGACATGTGGACCGTGGACGAGGCGCGAAAGTGGACTCTAGCCCCAAGCCAAGTCAAGATCATCGCCCAAGGCGAGGAGTTCGAAGACGGAGTCCAGCAGGAGACGGGGCACATCGAGGTTGATTTTGGACTAGACTCGCTGTTCGTCCAAGAGGGAGTCGAACTCACGGAGGAAAGCCAGGCTCGGATTCGCGAGAATGTCCTAAGGCTGATTGAGTTCTCAAAAAAAGTCGAAATGAACTCGCGCGCTGCTTCGCGGCGCTTGTGGTCTGAGTCGGATGAGAGCTTACCGCAGAAATTAATTGCCCGGCTGCAGAGGGTGCAGTAATCAAACCACTACCGCACGGGATGCAGACAGGCGCTCTCTAACAAACCCGGGCCCAAAGCCGTATGCATCCTTATGGCTGCATCGACGATGGACCCGGTAGTCTGATCTATCTCCGCAATACCCTACAACTTTGCGTCCTCCGCGTCCTCTGCGGTTTTCATTTGGTTCTTCCACCCTCAACCTTCAGCGCCTCCGCAGCCGCTGCTTGTGCCGCGGCTAACCGCGCGGTCAGAACACGGAATGGTGAGCACGACACGTAGTTGAGTCCAGTGCGGTAGCAGAACTCGACTGATGATGGTTCTCCACCGTGCTCGCCGCAGATGCCGACCTTCAAGTTTGAACGTGTTTTCCGTCCGCGCTCGGTGGCCATCTTAACAAGCTGACCGACGCCTTCCTGATCGAGAGCCGCGAACGGATCCTGCTTCAGGATGCCCTCCGCCAGATACGTGGGCAGGACCTTGTTGACGTCATCACGCGAGAAACCAAACGTGGTCTGGGTGAGATCGTTGGTGCCGAACGAGAAGAATTCGGCTTCCTTGGCGATCTCGTCAGCGACCAGAGCTGCGCGCGGCAATTCGATCATGGTGCCGACCAAGTAGTCGACCTTCATTCCCTTCTCTTTGAAAACTTCTTCAGCGACGCGGCGGACGATTGCGCCCTGGTTCGCCATTTCTTTCAGCGTGGCAACCAGCGGAATCATGACTTCGGGAAGAACCTTGATTCCCTTCTTGGTGCAATCGACGGCAGCTTCGAAGATCGCCCGCGCCTGCATTTCGGTGATCTCGGGATAGGTGATGCCGAGACGGCAGCCGCGATGTCCGAGCATCGGATTGAACTCATGCAACTGCTCGACGCGGCCGAGTAGTACAGGCAGAGCTTTCTTCAGATCGCCAACGCCCTTGATCCCGTAGTCCTTGTACTTGGTCACGAGCTCTTTCTTCTGCTTGGGGCTATAACGCGACAGCAGCGCGATGTCGACCATCAAGTCCTCGCGGCGTGGCAGGAACTCGTGCAGCGGCGGATCAAGTGTGCGGATCGTAACCGGCAATCCGTCCATGGCCTTGAAGACGCCTGCGAAGTCGGCGCGCTGCAGTGGCAGGAGTTTCTTCAGCGCTGCGCGGCGATCCTTCTCGTTATCCGCAAGAATCATGGTGCGCATGTGCCCAATTTTCTCCTCGCCGAAGAACATGTGCTCGGTGCGGCAGAGTCCGATGCCCTCGGCCCCGAAGGCACGAGCCTGAATCGCATCGCGCGGAATGTCAGCGTTGGCGCGGACCTTCATCTTGCGGAACGGGTCCGCCCAGCCCATGAATTTCTGCAATTCGGGATCGTCGGCATTCGCCGGAATGGTGTTCAGCTTCCCTTTGATGACGCGGCCGGTCGTGCCATCGAGCGAAATCCAGTCGAATTCCTTGAAGACCTGCCCCTTGACGCGCATTTCCCGCGCCTTCTCGTTGACATCGACATCGCCGGCGCCCGCTACGCAGCACTTGCCCATGCCACGAGTGACGACGGCCGCGTGGCTGGTCATGCCCCCGCGAGAGGTGAGAATGCCCTTCGCCACTTCCATGCCATGGATGTCTTCGGGTGTAGTTTCAGCGCGCACGAGAATGACAGAAGCTTTCTCATCTTTATGGACAGCTTCCACGGCGGCGTCGGCCGTAAAAACAATCTGGCCAACAGCTGCACCAGGAGAGGCGGGCAGTCCGGTGGCAAGCACTTCCACCTTTGTGCCTTTTTCATCAAGGCGCGGAACCAGGAAGTCGTAGAGCTGATTCGGTTCCACACGAAAGATCGCTTCCTCTTTGGTGATGAGGCCCTCATCGACCATCTGAATCGCGATTCGAACGGCGGCTAGTCCGGTGCGCTTGCCGTTTCGCGTCTGCAGCATGTACAGCATGCCGTCCTGCACGGTGAACTCGAAGTCCTGGACGTCCTTGTAATGTTGTTCCAGCCGGGTGGTGATCTCGCGAAGCTGGTTGTACGCTTCCGGCAGAATCTCATGCAGTTTGAGAATTGGGACCGGGGTGCGGACACCGGAGACCACATCTTCGCCCTGCGCATTCATCAGGAATTCACCGTAGAATTCCTTGGTACCAATCGCGGGATTCCGGGTAAAGCCCACGCCTGATCCACTGGTGTCGCCAAGGTTTCCGAACACCATGGCCTGCACGTTGACCGCTGTCCCTAGCATGTCGTCGATGTTGTTCATGCGGCGATAGTGCTTGGCGCGATCGTTCTGCCAGGAGCGGAACACGGCATCGCGCGCCAGGACCAGTTGTTCGCGCGGATCCTGCGGGAAGTCGCGCTTGGCATGCTTCTTGACGACTTTCTTGTACTCGGCGATAACCTCCTGTAGAGCCTTGGCATCGAGATCGGTGTCGAGCTTGGCTTTCTTCTGTTTCTTCTTCGCGTCGAAAACCTCTTCAAACGCCGCCTTCTCAATGTCGAGCACGACGTTGCCGAACATCTGGATCAGGCGGCGATAGGAATCCGCCGCGAACCGCGGATTGTTGCTCCGCTTGGCCAGAGCCTGCACGCTCTGGTCGTTCAGGCCGAGATTGAGAATCGTGTCCATCATGCCGGGCATGGAGAACTTCGCGCCCGAGCGAACGCTCACCAGAAGCGGATTTTCGCCCGTGCCCAGTTTTTGCCCCTGCAGCGCTTCGAGTTTCGCGAGCGCCTCGTCCATCTGCTTATCGACGTCGGGCGACAACCCTCCGCGCATGTATTCGCGGCAAGCTTCGGTCTGGATGGTGAAGCCCGGGGGGACGGGGAGACCGGCGTTAGTCATCTCGGCGAGGCCCGCGCCCTTGCCGCCGAGCACATCTTTCATCTTGCCGTTGCCATCGGCCTTGCCGCCGCCGAAGGAGTAGACATACTTCGTTGTGGATTTCTTGGATTCTTTCGTTTCAGTTTCGGGGAGAGTCATGGTCGCCATAGTATGAGTCCTTTGTCTCAAAATTGTGAACGTTTACGAATGTCATCCTGAACGAAGTGAAGGATCCCTTTCGGCGGCTCAAAACCGCGGTCACGTCAGGGAGTTTCCATCACTGCACCCGAATGTCTTGTGTCACTCCTAAACCCTTACGCCTTTGCTTCCGTCACGATCTCGGAAAAATCTGCGATGGTCGAAAATTCATGCAACAGGGTCCGCAACAATGCCAAACGATTTGCCCGCACCTGATGGTCCTCAACCATGACCATCACTTTGTCGAAAAACTTGTCTACCGGCTCACGTGCAGTCGAGAGCAGTTGCAACGCCTCGACATACTCCTTCTTCTTCCGCTGTTGTTCCACCTTTCCACCACTCTGCTCCAGATATCGGATCAGATTCTTTTCCTCGTCGCTTGTGTCCTTCTGTGTCTCGACCCGCTCTGCCGGAGCGATTCCCTTCTCCTCGGCCTGCCTCAAGATATTCCGCATGCGCTTGCAGGCGGCACCAATCGCCTGGAACTCAGGCATGTGCAGCACCTGCTTCACTGCTTCAGCGCGCGCGAGTGCATCCACCACGTCGTCCGCATCCGCCCCGAGCACCGCCTTCACAACGTCATAGGCGTATCCGCGGACATCCCGCAGATAAAACTCCAGACGCTCGCGAAAAAATGTCTTCACCGAATCGTCATATTTACGGTCATCGATAAACTTCTTCCCGGCTTCCGACTTCTGGTAGCCGCTGCGCGCGTCATGCATCAACTCACCGATGCGGATTGGAAGCTTCTTCTCGGCAATTACCTTGACGATTGCATTGGCTTGCCGGCGCAGGGCAAACGGATCCTTCGATCCGCTGGGCACCAGCCCGAGGGCGAACATCCCCGCGATCGTGTCTGCCTTGTCGCCGATCGACAGCACCGATCCCTCTAACGACCGCGGAATGTCGTCATCGGTCGACTCGGGCTTATAGTGATCGTAAATCGCGTCGGCGATCGCAAAACGCGTCGCCTCAGGCAGGGTTGAATCGAGTTGCTGAGCCCGCGCGTACAACCCGCCGATGATCCCCTGAAGTTCTGTGAACTCTTTCACCAGTTCGGTAGTCAAGTCGGTCTTGGCCAGGCAGGCAGCTTTATGAATGACGCCCGGCCGAACCGCTACCTCATTCTGCTTGAGAATCTCGCTGAGCCAACTGCATAACCGTTGCACGCGCTGCGTCTTGTCGAAGTAGCTGCCGAGATCTTTCTGGAAGGTGACGTTCCTGAGCAAATCGAGGCGTTCGAGCAGGGACTTCTTCTGGTCGGTCTCCCAGAAAAATCGGGCATCGTTAAAGCGCGCCCGCAACACACGTTCATTGCCCTGGCGGATGAATCCGTGGGGATCGCTGTCGGTATTGAGCACGGCGAGGAAGTGCGGCAGCAGTTTCCCGTTCGCATCTTCCAACGCGAAGTACTTCTGGTGATCGCGCATCACCGTGACCAGCACTTCTTCCGGCAGCGCCAGGAATTGCGGCTCGAACCCACCGAGAATGACCGATGGATACTCAGTCAGATTCACAACCGTATCGAGCAGCCACTTGTCTTCACGCCAGCGGGCGCCCGGAATGGTGCGAGTGGCGGCGTCGAGCGCCTTGCGGATCCGGTGCTCGCGCTCGCCGCGACCCAGGACTTTCGCGGCGCGAAGCGAATCGACATAGGCGGATACTGGCCCCGGAACTGTGACTGGAGCGTCGGTGAGAATCCGGTGTCCGCGGGATACGTTCCCGGCACGAATGCCGTCGAATTCCATGGGCAGGGTTTCGCCGTCGAGCATCGCGACCAGCCAGCGCACGGGGCGCACAAAGCGCTCACTCTGCTTGCGCCAGTACATATTCTTGGGCCAATAGATGGCCGATATTTCTTTGGGCAGGCCCTCCACCAGAATTTCGGCCGCGGTGCGGCCCTTCTTCGTGACCTTCGCAGAGATGTATTCGCCCTTCGGCGTGGAGACCTTCTCAAGGTGGGAGACATCCACACCGGCCTTCTTCGCGAAGGCGTGAGCTGCTGGTGTCGGCTGCCCTTCCTTGTACGCGACGTTCACCGAGGGCCCGGTAACTTGCTCGACGACGTCCGCTTGGGCAGCAGCGATGCCGGAAGCCATCAAGGCTAGCCGGCGAGGAGTATCGAAAGAACTGATCTCTCCGCCCAACAAACGCTCGCGTGTGAGCAAGGCGCCCACGCGTTCGCGCAATTCCTGGGAGGCCGCGTCGATCATGCGGGCCGGAATTTCTTCGCAACCAATCTCTAGCAGGAAATCTGGCATGCCTTCAAACCATCAAGTATCTCAAAACTGACGGGGCCCGGTTGTGATGCGAATCACATTCACGCGAACGTACGCCGACGCCAAAAGAAAAGGCCTTTATCCGACTGGAGACAGCGACTCTTTCCTGGGCTTCGGTAGTGCCTTTGCCGCAGGCTCAGGCTCGGCATCTTTTTCTGCGGCTGCCTCACTATTCTGATCGACCCAAGCTTTCGCAATCCCGACTGCCAGCGCACGAACTCGCGCAATCACTCCCACGCGCTCGGTCACCGAGATCGCTCCGCGCGCATCCAGGATGTTGAACAGGTGTGAGCACTTCAGACAAAGATCGTAGGCGGCGAGAAGCGGAAAGCGAGACCTCTCGCCCGCAGCTTTTTCAGACGCGCTGCCATACCTTCCAACTAGTTCCTTACATTCCGCCTCATACAACGCAAAGTGCTCCCATGCTTTCTCCACGTCGGCGGCCTCGAAGTTGTAGACAGAGAACTGCAACTCGTCGGCAAGGCGCACATCTCCGTATTTCACGGGTGAGCCGGTCTGAGGATCGCGCGCCCAGACAATGTCGTAGATGGAATCCAGATCCTGCAGGAACTGCGCGATGCGCTCCAGGCCATAGGTGAGTTCGGCACAGATTGGAAACAGATCGACGCCACCGCACTGCTGGAAGTAGGTGAACTGCGTAATCTCCTGCCCATCGAGCATGACCTGCCAGCCCACGCCCCACGCGCTCAAGGTCGGAGCTTCCCAGTTGTCTTCTTCAAACTTGATGTCATGATGCCGCAGGTCAATACCAATCGCTTCGAGCGATTCCAGGTACAACTCCTGCACATTCTCTGGCGGAGGCTTCAGGATCACCTGCAGCTGCATGTGCTTGAAGAGGCGATTAGGGTTCTCGCCATAGCGGCCGTCGGCCGGACGACGCGAGGGCTGCACATAGGCGACTTTGTAAGGCTTCGGCCCGAGCACACGCAGGAACGTTTCCGGGGCCATGGTGCCGGCGCCGACTTCGACGTCATAAGGCTGTTGGAGCACGCATCCGCGCGCAGCCCAGAAAGTCTGCAAGCGGAGAATTAACTCCTGAAAGGTAAGCGGGTTGGACTTGGCTGGAGTCACAGTTGGATTCGGCGTCTGGGGGTTAATCGATGATTGTAACGGATGAAACGGCCAGCCGTCAGCTAACGGGAGCATCTGTGGTCCGACGGCCCTGAAGCTGTCGTTCTCGGCCCTTTGGGAAATTCCGTCGAGTTAAAACTGCAAAATCTACTCATTCAAGCCGCGAACCGCCACCATTCTCGGCGGCATACCTGACGGCGGAACTCCTTTATTCACTTTCCGATAGAGATGCCTCTACAGGAAGGGCATGAGAAATGCTTTAGGAGCTGGGGAGGGTGTCTCCTGTCGTTGCTCGTCTTCTCTCCTTACCTGCTTTGCGGGAGGTTCTGCCATGCGTAAGTCAGCGGTTTTCTGCGCCTTTGCACTGGTGTCAGCTATCGGCTGTGCGCTTCTCCTCTCTTGTAGTAGCACGCACAATATGGTTTCCAACAGCCCCGCCACGATCAACCTTACGCTGAGCGATCCAGCGACTTGTTCCGCTCCGCAAGGACCGTTCAGCCACATCTTCGTCACCATCGTCGATGTGCGGATCAACGCGAGTTCCAGCGCCGGCGATCAGGATCCAGGATGGGTCGATCTCACTCCGAATCTGGCGCAGAGTCCGCAACAAGTGGACCTGCTTGGACAGGCCAACAATCAATGCTTTCTCGCCATGCTGGGTTCGTCCATCGAAATACAGCCCGGGACCTACCAGCAGATTCGCGTGATTCTCGCCGACGGAAGCGTGACGCTTAAGAACAACTCATGCGGCAGCATGGCGAACTGCGTGACGTTGACCAGCGATACGACCAACTCACCATTGCCGCTCCTTTTGTCGAGCCAGGCGCAAACCGGGATCAAGATTCCATCAGGGCAGATCGCCGGCGGACAGTTTGTAGTGGCTGCCGCAGAGACCAAAGATCTGGACATTGACTTCAATGCTTGTGCGTCGATTGTTACCCAAGGCAATGGGCAATTCCGCCTTAAGCCCGTGCTGCACGCAGGCGAAGTCAACCTGACTTCGTCCTCTGTTAATGGAAGGGTTGTAGACAGCGTTTCCGGACAAGCGATTATTGCGGGGAATACGATCGTGGCCCTGGAGCAGAAGGACAGCTCGGGTGTGGACCGCGTGATCATGGAGACGACCACAGACAGTACCGGTGGATTTGTCTTTTGTCCCGTGGCAGCCGGATCCTACGATGTGGTCGCAGTCTCGAGCAACGGCGCGCTGATTACTTACGGAGCCACAATTATCACCGGTGTTCAGCCTGGAAATTCTCTGGGGACAGTGCCGCTGGTGGCACAGGCAGGAACGGTGATGTCGCCGGCCTCGATTACCGGGCAGATCACGACCGGCACTGGAAGCATAGGTACTGCCGCGGATATTTCGTTGTCGATGCTGCAGCCGGTTCTGGAAAATGGAACGACCATGCTCGCGACCATTCCTCTGGCAGCGCAATCTTCGGCTACGGCTACCGTGACCACAGCGGCCGATGCAAGCTGTCCTGCGAATACGGACTGCGCCAGTTACACTGTGTCCGTACCGGCGGCCAATCCGAGCCTGGGAACATTTAGTACAAGCGGCGCCCAGACGCCTGCTGCGCCCATGAGCGGACCTGTGAACTACACAGTCGATGCCATCGCTTTTGTTCCGGGCGGAGGCGGCACGCTTGACTGCAGTCCGTCCGGACTGCAGACAAACTCGAACAGCAATAATACGAGCCTGGTCGTTACCGCTGGAAACAGCGTGACCGCCGCGACACTGGCTTTCACAGGATGCCAATAGATGTTGATGGGAGAGACTGGAACTAGAATGTCCCTTTTTCCAGCATCCCCGCGGTAATCAACTTCTTCTCGATGTGACGCTGCAGGATTTGGATCAGGAGTTTGCGCAAATCCGCTGCCTGCGATTTCGGCCAACTCATGCTGCCAAAAACATCCGCCGGCGCCCGGAACATGCGCGCGGCGAGAACTCGCGACTCGGCAGAAAGTTCCGATGAAGCGAGACGCTTATCGTCAGCGCACATCAATCCGTCGGCGAGGGCATGGAAGTAGGCGCGGTCGCCATTCAAATTGCGCCCGCAAACCACGCATTCGGTGAACTCCGGAAGGAAGCCAACCAGGCGCGTGAGCCACAAATCGAAATACGTGATCGGCATCCATATCTCCGGCCCGGTGAGCATCTGCAGCACAGAAAGCGTGAGGCGGAAGATGGCGTCATTCGCTTCATGGTCGGGGAGCAACTCATCAAGCAGCTCTGCGATATGTCCCAGCGCCACGGCGCGCGCGTAGCTCACCTCCGACGCCATCGGCGACTCGAGAACTTCGCAGGAATCGAGCCGCGCAAGCTCCCGGCGCTCGCGCACATCGTAAAATGCGCGCACGTATGTCAGCGGCTCGAGTGCGCCGCCGAAGCGGCGCTTCGACTTTTTGGCAGACCGCGCCACGCCATGCACTTTGCCCTCTGTGCGTGTGAACAGAGTGACGAGCAAGTCGGCTTCGCGCAGCGGATAGGTTCGCAGCACGATCGCTTCTGATTCTCGCAAGGCCATCGGTTGAGTGTGATTCTAGTGGAAGCGGGAAAAACCCGTCAGCATCCGAGCATTGGAGGCAGGACTGGGAAGCTGATTTCGCCTGTCTTCGAACTTCGACGCGCGAATTGTTCCTTGCAGCGGGACGCCAAAGTCAGCCGCCAATACCGGTAAACGGAAGTAACCGACAACCCTGGCACTTTGGGGCCCTTCCCTTTCGGTCCGGAGGGTGCGAAAGTACAGGGCTATAAGGACAGTGTTGGGCCTGTACCAAAGTCACATGGAGAAAGGTTCTTCCAGGAGTTTCCCGCTGAGTAGGTTCGTACTCATGATCGTCCTGCTAGTACAGCCTGGCATCGTTATGGGTCAACAAACCTCATTGAGCGCAACGCCTTCAGTTTCGGTGGCCCCTCCTGCAGAAGCAATCGTGGCAGAGTCTCTACCTGTTCTGGACCTTGCTTCAAACACAACGGCGTTGCCCGAGGAGTCGTTCAGGCCGGTTCGTTCTGGCGCCATCGCTCCTGTCGTACTCGTCACCACTCCCGCGCCCACTGCGAAGCCTCCAGCACATCCATTCTGGGACCGCCAGAACCGGATACTTTTCGCGGTTAACGGAGCTGTGGCCGGAGCCGATTTCTTCGTTACATGCCGTAATTTGGGACGCAACGGAACGGAACTGAACCCCGTGGCTCGCATGTTCACCGGCAGCACACCCGGCCTGGCAGCCAACTTCGCGATGGAGACCGGAGGCGTCGTCGGTGTGAGCTACCTGTTTCACAAAACCGGACACCACAAGCTGGAGCGCATGACTTCCTGCATCAACCTCGGCGCATCCGCTTTTGCTGTGACGTACGGCTTGTCCCATCACTGAGTTTGAGCAAAGATCAACTGACGAGAAAACCGCTGGAACGCACAAAGGCGCGCGCCTGTTCAGGACGCGCGCCTGGTGTATGTCGTCGAGCGGAAGCTTGCGTTACCGGCCGTAATACTTGGCGTTGCGTTCGGTAAACGCGTTCCACTTCTCCGGCAGGTCGTCGAGTGCGAAAATGGCGGAAACCGGGCAAACCGGAACGCAGGCGCCACAATCGATGCACTCCACCGGATCGATGTACAGCAACTCTTCGGTCGCGTAAGCAGGCTCGTCTTTCTTGGGGTGAATGCAATCGACCGGACACGCGTCCACACAGGCGGTGTCTTTGGTGCCGATGCACGGCTCAGCAATCACGTAGGCCATAAAGGTGTCAGTCTCCTGGGAGTTCCTGCGTTTATTT
>Ga0070732_10000748_pt1 | contig 18878 bp, 13 predicted proteins | sample Coa_R1_5_FD_66449 | JGI IMG/M metagenome (GOLD analysis project Ga0070732, IMG submission 66449) | Surface soil microbial communities from Centralia Pennsylvania, which are recovering from an underground coalmine fire - Coalmine... | ecosystem: Environmental > Terrestrial > Soil > Unclassified ... | reverse complement strand
CCGCGCTATCGGCGCTGGCCACGAGCCGGCCATCGAATGGAAATCCAACGGCTGTAACTTCGCTGCCGTGGCCCTGCAAGCGCGAGAGGATTTCCCCGCTGGCGGCATCCCAGAGAAGCACTTCATTGCCGGAGCCCGACGCCAGAAATTGACCATCGGGTGAATAGGTTAACGCCTTGATCGGCTTACTGGCAATTCTCGAAAGCACCGATGGTTGCGACGGCTTCGCCTGTAGCTTGCTGGACTTCGGGTCTAACTTCGGGACCGCTGACTTGCTCAACGCCGGCGCCGATTTTCTATCGGCAGCCAAACCGGGCATCTTCGAGGCAGGCAGGGCTGCCGGCGCCAAAGGCAGCGCGGGGCTGCTTGCCTTGGCTGGCGCGCTTGCCGCCGGTAGTTGCAGGTTCGCCTTCGATTCCGATTGTGGTAGGCCGGAGGGCTTCTCTTCACCGAGTTGAACCGCGATGTTATTCAGCTGCCGGCCCGTGCCCAGGTCCCAAGTCTTGACCGTGTGATCGAGGCTGCACGAGGCCAGCCCGTGGCAATCCGGGGAAAAGGCGATCGACGTGACCACGCCGCCGTGGCCTTGCAAGGTCGCGCGCAACTCGCCGCTTTCCGCGCTCCAGAGCTTGACCGTGCGATCCCAGCTGGCCGTCGCGAGATATCGTCCATCGCGGGAGAAGGCAACGGCGGTCACCTCGCCGCCATGTCCGCGCAACGTGGCGCGTTCCTTCCTGGTTTCCACGTCCCAGAGCCGAATGCTGTGATCAAGACTGCCGGACGCCAGAGTTTTCCCTTCCCGCGAGAAGGCGACGGAGGTAACGTCACCGTTGTGGCCTTTGAGAACTGCCGCGGTCTTGCCCGTGTTCACGTCCCATAAGCGCACCGTTTTGTCCCAGCTGCCGCTGGCCAGCAGCAAGCCACTGGGTGCATAAGCTACCGAGGTGACCATCTGCTCGTGCCCCTCGAGGGCCCTTAATTCGGCGCGGTCTTTTAAATCCCACAGCCGGACGGTCTTGTCCCAGCCACAGCTGGCCAACCGCGACCCGTCGGGCGAAAACGCCAGCGCCGTAACTACGCCCGTGTGGCCTTTAAGCGTGGTCACCGCATCGCCGTCGGGAAGCCGCCACAGTCGCACGGTCTTGTCCCAACTGGCACTGGCGAGCGTGAGGCCGTCGTCGGCAAAAAGAACGCAACTCACCACCCCGCCGTGGCCGCTCAGCGTGAGCAATTCGTTGCCGCTGGCCGCATCCCACAATTTAATTGTTTTATCCCAGCTCGCCGTAGCTAGCGCTTTACCGTCGGCCGAAAACGACAACGAAGTGATGTCTCCAGAGTGGCTCGAACTGCTGACAATTCTTGGACGCGAGGCAGCCTGCTCCGCCACCAGCTCCCAGTCAAAGCGGCTGGCCTTCGGGTTTGGAAGGTCCTGGTCGTGTACCAAATCCAGCGCCGGAGGATCTGCTAGAGCTCCGCCGTCTTGTACCGCTGGCGGTATCGACTCGCCGGCTGGCAAGCCGGTTGCGACTACAACAGGCACAATCGACGTCTGCCCCTCGCGTGGAGGCGGCACGGTCTTCGGCGGGGTTACCGGAGGCGCTGGTGGCTGGGCCGGCTCCTCTTTTTGCCAAGGCTCTATTGGCGGCTTGGAGCCACCCGCATCAAAGTCGACTTCACTGCTGAGCTCGGCTGCCGGGGCCACCGAGTCGGACGGAGTAAACAGATTCACTTGTTGTTTTTGCAGAACGGTGGCCATGCCCAGCCATTGGGCGAGCGTGTGATATTGCACCGCGGCTGGTGATTGGGGGTTCATCGCGATCACCGCCTTGCCGGCCAGCAGCGCTTTCGGCACCTCTGCGTCATAGGGAATGGTTTGCGGCAGAATATAACGGCCAAAGATATGCCGGAGATCCACGTCGAAGCCACGGCCCGCAGTCTCGCCCGGTGGCATGGTGAGGAGGATGCCGCGCATCTGCACCGCGCTTCCTTGCGACTGCATGGCCTTGATGAGCTGGAGAAACATCGGCAATGTCCGGTACGACATGGGCTCGGCCCGGATGATCAGCATCAAATTGTCGCTGAAGAAAATGAGCTTGCGGAGCAAGTCACCGGTGACGATGGGCGGCGAATCGATGACCAGCCAGCCGTAGCGCTGCGATGACGGGTGCCGCGACACCGTCTTGAGAAAATCGTCCATCGGCTGCGTGAAGGCAGCGCCGTCACTAGCCGGTTGGATCACGTCGAGGCCGGGGACAACGTTGCGCCAAACCACGCCGTCGGCCGCGATGCCCAGTTCGCGAAGCTGCGCTTTATCGGCATGGAGGTGTAAATTGAGTGACGCGGCAACACTTCCCAAGGGATCGGTATCGACCAACAAGACCGGAATGCCTGACAGAGCCGCGGCGGTGGACAGATTAATAGCCGTCGTGGTCTTTCCGACGCCGCCTTTCTGGCTGGCGATCAACAATTTTCGCACGATCCAAACCTCCCCGGCCGGTAGGCGTTGCCGCACCCGGTTCAGCGTTTCAACAGTGAGTCGTTCAAATTGCGGGCCAATGTACCAAATGCCGCGGAAGCCACACCTTGAGGAGGCGGGACCCCGGCCTTGAGCGCCCATTCGCGCATTTCCTGCTGCAAAGGAATGACCGGGCTCAGTAGCAATTCGCGATGTCCTTCTTGTAACCGGCTAAGCACAGCGCGTTGCACTTCATCCTGGGCATCATAAATGCCGACTAGCAATCCCAATAATTCGAGCCGGCGATTGGCTTCTCGCGCCTTGCCAATTATCATTGCCGCGGCCGGCACCGTACGAATGGACAGCGGGTCTGCCAAGCTGGTGAGAATAATGCCGTCCGCCGCGCTCAGCACTCGCTGTGACAACGGATCAAGCAGCGACGGACTATCCACAATCACAATCTGAGTCTGGTGCGGGCCGGCAAGTGCTTCCAGACCGGTCTGAAATTGCACGTTCGGCCACGGGCACTGGCCGGCCGAATTCAGCGCCACCATGCTCATGGAACGCATCGGTACCGCGTCCACAAGCGTGACCGAGTGGCCCGCCTGACCCAAATGCCAGCCCAGGCATAGCGCCGTAGTCGTCCGCCCGGTACCGCCCTTGTGGCTGACGATTCCCAAAATGTAGGGCGACCTCGCCAATGATTTCTCCTTCACCGGCTCTTCGCCGAATGCTTGCTCTTGGAACCACGCCCGGCCATCACGTTGATCGGTGTGTCACATTCCTCAGCCGGGGCATGCAATGCCACGTACGAGTTGGCCAGGAATGGCCGCAACAGCGCAAGAACCTGATTCATCTGCTCACTTTCGGCTTCCAACCATTTCGGATCGAGGGTATCCACGACAATCAGGCTCCACGGGCGACCTTAAAGGAATGGTTTCGTGGATCGTCTCACACACGTGTCTGTTCCAGTGCTGCCAGCACGTCGGCATGATTTTTGCGCCCATGCCCGGCGAGCGGTTGGAGCCGCTCCGGAACCGTAATGACAAACCGGCTGCGGTCAGCGCCGCAGCTGAAGCAATCCGTTTGCAAGCAATCGAGTTCGGTCCCGGAGAAGACCGAAAACATGCCGCTCAGAAAGCCGGCCAACAGGGTCTCCACCGGTTGGCCGCCTTGCCGAACGCTTGCCCCCAGCATCGGTGTTTCCACTTCGACGGTCAACAAGCCGCGGTCATAGCGGCTGAAACCAAATTGGAAGGTGCCCCAGCCATGATGCTCAAACGCCTGGGCGAGATTGGCACTGAACATAGCCATCGGCAAATCCAGCAGCGCTTTGCCGAAATGCTGCTGCATTTGCGCCGCAAATTGTTCCGCTGCCTTGCGGCCCCATTCCCGGCCCGTCGCTTTCAGCACCGGCAACGCCCGATCCCCCATCTGCCCCTCCAACGAATTGCAGAAAGCGAGCAGGAAATCGTCGGTGAGGGCCAGCATGCGCACGCCGGCCCGATTCTGCATCGTGCCCTTGCGCAGATCGTGCTCGATATAGCCGGGCTCGCCGAAGTAGTTGCCCTTCAGCAGCAGGCCTTCTGTATTGGCTTCCATTTCAAGCTCTTGTTGGTCTTGCCGCCACAAATCCATGTTCGGAGCCGGGGTCGCAAACGGCCGGATTGAGCGCCGTCTCCCATCCGGTCGCTTGCGCTCTCGGCTCATATCCGTCTTTTAGCTACCGTTACGCACTCGTCGCCGCGGGTTCCGGCAGTTCGCTCAAGACTTCAATATTTCGGTCCAAATACGGTTGCAAAAGGGCCGCGGTTTGCGGGCTGGTATGCTTGGCCACTTGATCGCGCAAGAGCGTGAAGCAATCGCGGCTAAACTTCGGGCTGAAGTTGCCGGCCGCTAAAACTGTGCGCAGCCAGAACAAGACTTTTTCATCCAGCCAGCGCATGTGGTCGAGAATCATTGCCTGCACATTGAAGCGCAGCACCAATTGTACGTCGTTCTGCGTTTTGGCCAGCGCCGGGCCCTTTATCGCCGACGATTCCGGATAGCGCTGCTGCATCGCTTCGATCACTGCTTGAACGATGACGTCCTCATGCTCCTGCACCTGATCGGCCGCTTGAAAGCGCGCGGGCAGCGAGGCGGCTTGGGTCAGCAGCGCCCGTCGTTCATCGGCGTGGAAATAGCGCCCTTCGGCGCCACGGACGAGACTTTGCAACTGCGAGTTCATGGGCGAACCTTTCTTCCAACCAGCCTTCCGGCGTGTCATTCATTCCCAGGCGGCCAGCGCCATCACCGTCGCCACCGTCCAGGCCGCACCGCCGGTCGGCCCATAGCCGAAGAGAGGGACACCCTTGGCCAATGTGATCGTTTCCTTTTCGAGACCAGCGAGCGGATCGCGAATGGGATGGCGAACCTGATCCGGCCGGTTGCGCCAGTTCATCAGAGTAAAGTATCCCGCGGTCGTTACATTTCCCAGCGGAATAAGATCGGCTGTCGGCACATTCGGTTGTGTGACGGGCTTGGACAGAGCAACCGGGATCGGGGCGGGCTTTTTTTCCTCCCGGGTGTTCCGCCAGTTGTACTTTTGCAAAAAGGAACTGGCCGGCTCGAGGGCCAACTCGGGTGGCGGCGCCGGCTTTTCCACTGCCTGCATTTCCGCTTCGTCCGCGGCGAGCGCGAAATGAACCGGCACCACAGGCGTAATGGGTACCTTGGGCATTTCCACTTTTGTCGGCGAAGCCACGGGCGGCTCTTCTTTGGCGGGAGAAATTGCAGGCAGTTGCAATTCGGCTTTGGATGGTGAAATAGCGGGTAGCTGTAGCTCTGCTTTCGATGATGATACGGGAGGCAGCTTCAACTCTGCCTTGGATTGCGACGCGGTAATCCGTTGAAGTTCCGCCCTGGAGAACGAAACGGTAGGCGGCAACTTGGTTTCAGGATCGGACGGTCTGGCCGGCATCGCCGGCGGCACGGGCAACGGCAAGGGCGCGATCGGCACTTGCGCCGCGGCCGGCAGCGCATCCAGGTCCACGTCTTCCAGTGCGAGGCCAGGGGAATCGAATATCGGATGCGATGCTTCCAGCCCCGGTGACTGCGGAACAAACCCTGCGGCCAAGGGTTGGTTTTCGTCGGGCGGCAAGGGCGGCATCAATTCGGCCAATAACTCTGCGATCTTGGCCCGCTCCGGAATTTCCCTGCCGTTCATATTGCTGCCAGCCATGTTCGCCCCTTAAGCGGTCCTAATTCTGGATTATTCCCTCCGTGGAGTTTAGCTTTTTTTCTATGATCGTGCCGTAAACGACTCGGAACCGGCATGAAAAAGGCCAGGGAGTTCGGTCCCTGGGTTTTCTGAATGTCACTCTATCTCTTATCGTCTCCCGATAGCGTTTTGACAGTTACGTTCATTGTCTTTTCGCCGCGGCGGACGTTGAGTGTAAACTCCTTTTCGCGGGCAAGGGCGCGGAAGATCAGCTCCTTCAGGCGCTCTGTACTGTCACATTTCTGTTCGCCCAAAGACAACACAACATCGCCTTTTTGAACTCCGGCCCGCCCGAGCAGGGAATTGGGGGGAACGGATTCCACACGCGTTTCGCTATCGGTTTGTTTGATTTTTAGCCCAAGCCGCTCGAGGTCGAAGAGCTTGATCATGCTGAGCGGCCCTTCTTCGCTTTCCACGAATTTGTTCTCGTCGGCACTGGCGCCGGGAGCACTTTTCAAATTGATATAGGTATTGCCAGTGGCCGAGGAATGCCGATCCACACCCCGGACCTGAAAAAAGGAACTACGCGCCGACACGCCGCCGCTGAAATCGCCAGTCGCCAGCACAATGCAGTTTTGCATGCGCATCACGCGGCCCACTCTGCCGGTGCACAGTACGAACGAGTCGGACAGCGACGAACAGCCTTCCAAATCGCCTGTCATTAACAGCACGCAATGGTCAATGGTCGAGACGCGGCCAAACGAGCCGGAGCACAAGCTCAGGCAGCGCGACATTTTGCTGTAGCGCGTGTTCAGGCCATCAAGGAGCAGCCGCGAGCCGGCTTCGCCTAATGGATTGAGTTCCGTGTGCACCGGCATGGCGGTGCAATCGTCGAATGGCTTGCGATAGCCGATGTTCCCGAGCTTGCCGGCCCGGGCAACCATGCCGTCAACAACGCGTTCTAGGCTGCGCCATCGGGCATCGGTGGCGTAACCGGGTTGGTGCAGCATGCGCTCAAGGAACAAATCGAACCCGTCGGCATTGACAGCGGTCAGGTCCTTTTGGAGCAAGCGGTCGAAGTTGCGCTCGCGGATGCTGTGAACGGCTGCCTTCGCCCGCCGAGCGATTTCGGGATTGGTGGAGTCAATCGCTTTTTCGAGCACCTCGGGAACGTCGGCCAACGCCGCCAGCTTACGGCTCGCCGATTCGCGCTCCGAAAATTTCGTGCTGCCGAGTTGCTCGATCCACGCGGCGATTTCCTTGTCGGAAGGCTCGGCCGCGACCGCCTGCAGCGGCAACAATAGCGCAGCCAAAAGGAACAAGCACAACGGCCAGCGAATCATGGAAAACCCTCGCGAGCAGAGGGATACTTACTCATCGACTTTACGCACCCCACGCCGCGGCGTCAACAAAACTCCAAGCCGCAAGGCGAGTCTTCGAGCCTTGCGGGTTTCACCACTCACCACTCACTACTTGCTATAATGCTCGCATGCACCGGGAGTTACGAACGACGAACGAGGCGTTTCAACCGCCGAAGATGGCCGGGCTCTGCCTGTTCACCGGCTTGCTGCTCTTTCTCGTTGGCCGCGACTTGTGGCCTGATTTGGCCTCTTTCCTCGGCCGCCAGGGGCTTGACCTGCCCACCGGCTCGCGCGAACTCTTCGGCTTCCGCTATGCCCTTTATGCCGCGGTGATTGGCGGCGCCCGGGTACTTTACGGTTCACTCGAAAGCCTGTTCGAAGGAAAGCTCGGGGCCGATCTGGCGCTGGCGGTCGCCTGTATTGCCGCCATTCTTATCGGCGAACCGCTGGTTGCAGCGGAAGTCGTCCTCATCGGCCTGATTGGCGAGTGTCTGGAAGGCTTCACGTTTGCCCGCACGCAAAACGCCATACGCAAGCTGGCCGAACTTTTCCCCATTCGTTGCTGGGTGGTGCGCGACGGACAGGAAATGCGCATGTTCGTAAGCGACGTCGTGGTGGGCGATGTCGTCGTCGTAAAGCCAGGGGCCAAGGTGCCGGTCGACGGCAACGTGCGCGACGGCCGCTCGGCTGTGGATGTGAGCGCGCTGACCGGCGAAAGCTTGCCGGTGGATAAAGGGCCGGGCGACGAAGTCTTGGCGGGTAGTTTGAACCAGAATGGCGCCTTAACGATTGAAGCAAAGCGCGTGCAGGAACAAACGGTCGCCGGCCGGGTGCTGGAACTCACCGCGAAGGCACTGAAGGAAAAAGCTCCGGTAGCGCGGCACGCTGACCGGTTGGCGAAGTACTTTCTCCCAGCCGTGCTGGCCCTCGCCGCCGTGACCTTCATGGCGAATCTGCTCTGGTACGCGGGTCCCTTCCGCGGGGAAGCGGTGCGCTTGACGCTGGGCCAGGCGGCGCGGCTCAGCATGTACCCGGCCCTGGCGGTACTGGTGGTCGCATGCCCGTGCGCATTGATTCTCGCCACTCCGGCAGCGGTTATTGCCGCGCTCGGCCGCCTTGCGGGCACCGGGGTCCTGCTGAAAAGTGGGGCCGCGCTGGAGCGCCTGGCTGGGGTCACGAGTTTTGCCTTCGACAAGACTGGCACCCTAACGGAGGGCAAGCTCGAACTTGGCGATATTCTGCCGGTCGATAGCACCACTCCACCGGAACAACTCTTGCGCCGGGCCGCCAACGCGGAACTGCCAAGCGAGCATCCGCTGGCTCGCGTGCTGGTGCAGGAAGCGCAGCGGCGATCACTCGTGCTTGATCCGGTCGAGGAATTCATTGCCCATCCGGGAGCCGGCGTGCGAACGCGGGTTGGCGGCAAAACGCTGCTCGTCGGTACACCGCGGTTGCTGCAGGAGCAAGGCCTGTCGCCCGGCACCGAAGTGCGCGCACTGCTCGAGCGCCTCGAAAACGATGGCCAAACGCCATTGCTCATTGCCGCCGACGGCCGCATTCTCGGCGCCATTGGAGCGCGCGACCGTATTCGACCGGAAGCTCGCGGCATTATCGTGGAATTACGCGAATTGGGTATACAGGACATCTCGCTGCTGACCGGCGACCGGAACGCTGTGGCCGTGAAAGTCGCCTCGGACCTTGGCATCGAATCTGTGCATGCCGAATTGTTGCCGGCCGACAAGGCAAAGCTGGTTACCGCCCAAGCGGACACGGAAGCAGCACAGTCGGTTGCCTTTGTTGGCGACGGCGTGAACGATGCGCCGGCACTGGCCAGCGCCACCGTTGGCCTGGCGGTCGGCGGCGGAGCCGAGATTGCTGCCGAGGCGGGCGACGTCGTGCTGATGGGCGATCCGCTGGCGCCGTTGCCGCTTCTGGTGCGCCTATCGCGGCAAACGGTTCACATCATTCGGCAAAACATCGTCATCTTCGCGTTTGGCGTAAACATTGTCGGCATTGTCCTCACCGGCTGGCTCTGGCCGCTGCTTGCGCGCTCGCCGGAATGGTACGAACGCGCTCCGCTGGCCGGCGTGATCTACCATCAGCTCGGCTCGCTGCTCGTGCTACTGAATTCCATGCGGCTCCTGGCCTTTGAACGCAAGAGCGTAAAGGCATCCTCCGGCCGGGTACGCAGCGCTCTACAGCAGCTTGATGTCTGGGTCGAGCGGGCCAGCAATGCGGATGAATGGCTGCACGAGCTTTCGCATCGCTGGAAGCCGATCGCGCTCGGCATCAGTCTCATCGGCGTTGCTGCCTACGCCGCGAGCGGCCTCACGCAAGTGGAGCCGAACGAAATTGCCGTGGTGCGGCGCTTTGGCCGGCCGCTTGAAGAGGATCTCGGCCCCGGCCTGCACTGGCGCTGGCCGTGGCCGGTGGAAACCGTGCTGAAGACACAGCCGGATCAAGTGCGCAGCGTGGAAGTGGGCTTTCGGGTGTTGAAAGATCGTCTGGCGAAAACAGAGGGTCAACAGACACGGGCCGCACTCACCTGGCTCAGCCAGCACGAAAGCGAAGGCGTGCTCCGGATCGAAGGCGAAGCCGTCATGCCCACCGGCGACGGCAACCTGATCGAACTCTTGGCCACGCTGCAATACCGCCTCCGCTCACCCCGACGCTATTTGCTGGAAGTGAATAATCCGGACGAAATTCTGCGCGCGAATTTGGAAGCGGCGTTGCGCGAACAGGCGGCCGGCGAATCGTTTCTGGAATTGCTCACGCTGCGCCGGGCGGAGTTTCAGCGCGAGGTGTTCGCCCGCTTGCAGAAGCGCTTGCAATCCTACGGCGACCCGGGTCTTGGCATTGTCTTGGAAGGTCTTGCGCTGCGCGACCTGCACCCGCCGGCCCCGGTAGTGCCGTCGTTCCACGACGTGGCCAAAGCCGCCGAGGGGCACGACCAGATGATAAAGGAAGCTGAGGCCGAGGCGCTGCGCATTCGCCGTGACGCCGAGAGCAAAGGGAAGGAAATCGAACGCCAAGCCGAAGCCGCCGCGCATCGCACCGTGGAAATGGCGAAGAAAGACCGCGACGCCTTTCTGGCCTGGTACAGGCTGCGAACCGAACTCAGCCCGGCCGTCGAATCGCGGCTGGCAACGGAAACGGTCGGTCTGATCCTGGCCGGGCAAGACGTAACCAGCGCCCTGGCCGACCATCAGCGCCGCCGGCAACAGCAACTGGAGAATCAGGCTTTCCTGGTTGATTTCCGGCTGACGTGGATGGCCCTGGGCGAAACGCTCTCGCAGCGCGACAAGGTGTTCATCGATGCCGACAAACTCCCAGGCCGCCGCACGCTGCTGCTCTTCGGTCCGGACCAACTCACACCGCCGCCCATTATCCTTCCAAGCCGCATGCCAGGGCGAGGGCCGGGTGTGGAGGGGGAGGAACGCTAAGCGGCTGACATCTCAGCTGCCATGCACCGCCATTCGTTGCCGAATTAGGCGGTCGGGTGCATAGTTCGGCCCAACGAATGCAACGTTGCAACGAATCTGTCGGGCCCGGCGATCAAGTCCTGTAAGTATCCAGTAGCAAACGACTTGCGCAGAAAACGCTGTCCGGCTGCGCAATCTCGATTTGTTGCCGAATCCTGCGACCGCCGCCGACATGGCCGACGCGCGCAACGAATTGAGCCGTATCGCAGTGCTGGTAGTAGTTCGTTCGAGCTGATTAGCAGCCGGAATGCACTACTACCTCGCCTCCCGTGGTGAGCTGCCCGGCGGCGGTTGACCGGGGCTCGATTCATTGGCATTGCCCGCCTTGGGCCCGCCCGGCAGATCGGGCCGGGTGGTCGATTGGTCGTTCTTTAATTCCTGGATGGGCTGACCGAAGTACATGTCCTTTGGTCCTGGGCCTTCCACTCCTTCGGGCCCCGGCACATCGTGATAGCGGCGCAGGAACTCCACGAGCTTGGCGTATTCTTTGCCCGTCAGATTGGCGCGCACGCGCATGTGGGCGGCCACATTCTGGAAGTTGGAAAATGGCCGCTCGGCCAGCGTAGGCGCACTGTGGCAATAGCTGCAATACATCGAAAAGACCTTGCCGCCCGTCAGCGAATCCTCGTACGATTGGCAGCCATTGCCGTCTTTCACCGGCGTCGGCATGCGCAGCGGCGCCGGACCTTCCTCCAACGTCGAAGTCGCGACCGGCGTTTGGTGGCATCCATACGAGCCGAGGATGCCGGCCATGATCAGGGCCGGGGCAATCAGCCAGCGCTTCCCTTTGCTTCGCATATACCGCTACTCCTTACCAGCCCCAGGCCAATTGGAAGAGCAAATTGTTGTCGTGAAGATGGAACCCGGGCTCGTCGTTGATTTCATAGGCCGCCTGCAACAGCATGCGCGGCGAAATATAGTAGTTCAGTCCAAACGCATTCTGTTGCCGGGTCACCGGCACATCGACCGGCGTGGGGTAGGTCCCGATCGTGAGCGTCGTGGGATCGATGCCCTGGAAATTCACGTAGCTATAGCGATAGACGAACTCCAGTTTTTGCAGGAAGCGGTTGGCACTGTCGCGCGGCCGGTAGGCGAGCTGGCCATAGAAGCCCTGGCGCACGATGTCGGTGCCAATGATGTCGCCGGCCTGCTGGTACAGCGCGCCGTACTCGAACCGGAAATCCCAGTTGCCTTTGCGGTAGTTGAAATCGGCCGCCCAAAGCGTGATCGAGTCGTTGAAGCCGGCCATGTACGGGCCGTTGTACATGGCCGACAATCCGGCCGCCAAACCAACTTCCGGCCACCACAGGCCGATTCGGCCGCCGAATGCCTTTTGATTCGAGATCAGGCTAAACGTGCCTTCCATGCCTTCAAGGTTGGCCAGCTCATCGGGAGTCGGCGCTCCAGGCGCTCCCGGCGTCACGTTCATGGCGTTCGACACGTACGCGTTGTACTCAAGCTTGATTGGCGAACAGCCCAGGTAGAAGGAGCCTTGTGCTTGGACGCCCAGTAGCGCCGTCGGCGGCAAAACTTGCATCCAGAGGATCGGCACGCCGCCGGGCGCATCGCCGGGGAGCTTGTTGATCCAGGGATTATTCAGGCGCTCGTTGTACCAGCCGATCGGCGCCACAAAGCGGCCGGCAATGATTGTCAGCCAGTCGTTGACAAAGAAGTCGGCCTGGAGGAACGTCGGATTCACGGTCCCGCCGGCGCCGACCGAGATTTCGCCCTCGAAGAGAATCCACTCGTTGAGCTTCAGGAAGAAGTCGGGCGAGAATTCGCCGAAGTAAAAGCCTCCTGGCACATCGGGCCGCCCGGCGCCATTGGCCGCCGTGGTTGGGTCGCCCAGGAGCTTCGCGTAACCAAACGCCATCGTGCTGTAAATGCTAAGCGGCGATTCATTGGTCTGGCTGGGGAAGAACAGTTCTTTGAGCTGCGTCGGCAAGCGCGGTCCGTTGCGTTCGTCGGCATCGATATGCGCGTTGAGGGCATCGACCGCCGATTCCAATTGCTGGTCGCGCTGGGCCGCTTGCACCGAGCGCGCTTCCAACGTGGCGGTCTGCGCCTGAAGCTTTTCGATGGCGGGAGCGGATGGCGGCTGCTTTTTCAGTTGCTCGGCCAGCAGTTCGATCATTTTCTGCTGAAGCTCGACTTGCTTGCGCAATAACTCGACTTGCTTCTTGACGTCGTCGTCTTTGGGTTCGTCGGCCTGGATGCGCACAAATTCCGGCGGCGCAGCGGCCGAATCTCGAACCGGCGGACCAAATTGCGCCGCCGCCGGACTGGGCATTCTGGGGGGGGCAAGAATGGGCTGGCCCGGACTTTCCTGGCCGCCGGCGTTATTCGTGGCCACCAGAACCACCGTTGCCATCAGGGCAGCGCCAAACCAAATGCGCATGGGAATTCTCGCCAGTTCGCTCGCACAATCGACGGGCCCAGGGCACCAGGCCCGCGCAGATTCGCCGCGCCGCCGTGGCGCGCGGATTTGCCGCAATTGCCGATTGGGCAGAATGTACTGGTATTATCGGTTTTGCTGCGTTTATTAATGAGCGAACTTTGGCAAACCGACCGTGCTTCAAGCCAGATGCAAGGTAGCAATTCAGCGAGCGCATGGTGCAAGCAATCTCAACGCTTGCAGCTCATGCGGCTACAACATTCCTTGTGCCGGAAACTTCTCTTTCAAAAAAGTGACAAGGATTTCGCCTTTCATTGCTGGGTTTCGCCAATGCGACCTTACTTTCATTCGTTCGTCCTGGTTTTCGTCGGTTTGACTCAATCCTCCTCATTCGCACAAACGCCGCCCATCCGAAACGGCACCGACGCCGCGCGGAAGGAGATGGCCGCGTTCCGCTATCCGGCCGGGCTCAAAGTCGAACTGTTTGCCTGCGAGCCGATGCTCGCCAGTCCGGTGGCCATTTGTCTCGACGAAAAGGGCCGCGTGTTCGTGGCTGAGGAGTATCGTTTCAACCAGGGGACGGAAGAGAACCGCACGCGCCCGTTTTTGCTCGAAGATGACTTGCAGTTGCGCACAGTAGATGACCGCCTCGCCATGTACAAGAAGCATGCTGACAAGTTTCCTGGCGGCATGAGTTGGTTCTCGAAACATTCCGACCAGGTGCGCATGCTGGTGGACCGCGCCGGCACCGGCCATGCCGATTATTCCACCGTCTTTGCGGGCGGCTTCAACGATCCGCTCGACGGTCTGGCCGCAGGAGTCCTGGCGCGCGACGGAAACCTTTATTTCACCTGCATTCCGCATCTGTGGCTGCTGAAAGACACGAGAGGCACCGGTCACGCCGACGTGCGCATTCCGTTGCATCGCGGCTTCGGCGTCGATTGCGCCTTCCTGGGCCACGACTTGCACGGCCTGACTTGGGGACCTGACGGCAAGTTGTATTTCTCGGTGGGCGATCGCGGGTTCAACGTCACCTCGAAGGAAGGGAAGACCTTCGTTGGCCCGCGCACCGGCGGCGTGTTTCGCTGCAATCCCGACGGCTCGGAATTGGAGCTAATCTTCCGCGGCCTGCGGAATCCACAGGGGTTGGCCTTCGACCAGTACGGCAACCTCTTCGCCGACGACAACAACTGCGACAAGGGCGACGATTCGCGCCTGGTCTACATTGCCGAAGGCGGCGACGCGGGCTGGAATATGGCCTACCAGACCATCCCCGAGCCGTATCTCACCGGCCCCTGGCACGCGGAGCGCATGTGGCATCTGTACCACAAGGGCCAACCGGCGTGGATCGTGCCGCCGGTGGGCAAGATCGGCACCGGGCCGTCCGGCTTCGAGTTCACGAGCGGCATCAGCCTACCGCCGCGCTACCACAACCGCTTCTTCATGTGCAATTACACCGGCAACGGCGGCGTGGAGTCATTCGGCGTCGTGAACAAAGGCGCGGGTTTCGAGATAGTCGATTACCACGATTTCCTCAAGCCGATCCACGCGACCGACGTAAAGATGGGCTACGACGGCAAGCTTTATGTTTCCGATTTCGTTGACTTGCTCTGGAACGGCGGCACAGCGGGGGGGCGGATTTACACGGTGCTTGATCCGGAGCGGGTGAAGAGCCTCCAGGTACAAGACGTCCAATCTCTGTTTAAAACGGGCATCTCCCGCCTCGCCCGGAACAGCGATTTGGCGGAGTTAATGGCCTATCCCGATTTGCGCGTCCGACAACGTGCTCAGTTCGCGCTCGCCGAACGCGGCGCGAAATCGATAGCCGTGCTTAACGAAGTGCTGGCACACGGGTTCCGACATCCTGAATGGAACACGGAACAACTAGGCAGAATGCACGCTATCTGGGGCCTGGGACAAATTGGCCGGCACGCACCAGAGGCATTGAAAAAGCTGCTGCCCTTCCTTAAAGACCCGGATGTCGAAATTCGTGCCCAGGTCTTGCGCATTCTTGGTGATGACCATTTCCGTGGCGCAGAAGACGAGTTCGTAGGCCTGCTGAAGGATGAGAGCCCGCGTGTCCGCTATTTCGCGGCGATGGGGCTGGGAAAACTAAAGCATCGCGCTGCCGTCGATGGCCTTTTCGCCATGTTGGAACAGAATCATGACGACGACCCCTTCCTTCGTCACGTGGGGATCTATGCTCTGGCTCAAATCGGCGATGCCGAAGCGGTGCAAGCCCGAGCGAAGCACCCGTCGCCATCGGTTCGCGTGGCTGTCCTCCTCATTCAGCGGCGCTTGCAAGACAAACGAATCAGCCAGTTCCTGAACGACAGCGAACTCGACATCGTCACGGAAGCGGCGCGGGCCATTCACGACCTGCCGCTCGACAGCGAGCTTCCCGCTCTGGCCGCCGCCCTGGATCGCTTCGCCGGCCGAATGGAATCGGAAGCGGAGCCCTTGCTGCGCCGGATTATCGATGCGCATTTCCGCCTGGGTCAAGCCGAGAACGCACGGGCTTTAGCTCGCTATGTGGCCAACGACGCCGGTTCGCCGCGAATGCGCTCGGAAGCATTGTCCGCCCTGGCCGACTGGACCGAGCCATCACCCCGTGATCGCGTGACCTGGTTCTGGCGGCCGCTGGCCAAGCGCGATCAGCAGATCATCAAGCAGGTATTGGAAGAATCCATCGGCACGATCCTGAGCCGGACTTCGGGCCAGCCACAGATTCAAGCGGTTAATCTCATCACGAAGAATCAGATCAAGGCCGACGATGGCACGTTCTTCCGCTGGCTGACCGATCCACAGCGCGATGGCCCGGCTCGTTTGGCCGCCCTCCGACTGCTCGTGTCCCGCAAGTTTCCGCAGTTGGACCTCGCCATTGGACTGTGCATGAAAGACAGCGACCCGCACGTCCGCGCGGAAGCTCGCCAGGCCCTGGCAGGTCTTCATCCCGAATTGGCCACGCCCTTGCTGGCTGAAGCACTTTGCCGGCCGCAAAGCGCGGTGGTGGAGAAACAGCAGGCCCTGGCCACCTTGGCCCGGATGCGCGCTGAGCCGGCCAGGAAACTTCTCGAAGCCTGGGCCGCCCGGTTGGCCAAGGGCGAAGCGCCGCTGGAACTGCAACTCGACTTGCTCGAAGCACTTGGCCAAGTGCCCGGCGATCCCTTCAAGCAGGCGATTCAGAAATTCCAATCCAGGCAATCGCCATCCGACCCGCTCGCCAAGTTTCGCGTCAGCCTGTACGGCGGCGATGCCGAGCGCGGCCGGCAATTATTCGTCGGCCATTCGGTGGCCCAGTGTATCCGCTGCCACAAGATCGACGGTCAGGGCGGCGATGCCGGGCCGGATTTGTCGAAGGTCGCCGAGCGCAATCCCAAGAACACGCGCGAGTATCTACTGGAATCGATGATCTTCCCGAACGCCAAAATCGCCCCGGGCTATGGTTCCGTCACGCTGACGCTAACCAACGGCAAAGTCGTCGCCGGCATCGTCAAGTCCGACACCGAGCAAGCCGTCGTGCTGCTTGGCTCCGATGGAAAAGAAGTAACTGTGCGCACTAAAGATATTGAGGAGCGCACGGCGCCAACGTCCGCAATGCCGGAGATGGGCCGCGCGCTCTCGCTGCGCGAATTGCGCGATCTGGTGGAATTTCTGGCGGCAAGGAAATGAAGGCGGAGTTTTTTTAATTGGTCCCAGTTTTGTTTCCCGAGGGCGGCACCGGCAGTCCGACAGAACGACACAGTTGCGGGAATTGGAGGTAGGTCCTGTCCAATACTACCGGTGCGGCGCGCCGTCGGGCTGCTTCTATTGCGTCGACAAGGTCACCACGTGGGTTTCATAGTTACGGGTGCGCCGGTTCCAGATCAGAAGCTCCACGGTCCCATTGGAACGCTGCAGCTCGTTCGGCAGCGGGTACACGTAACCGTTCACGATGCCGATCCGCTTCCCATCCACCCTCACAATGTAATCGCCTTGTTCCAACCCCAGCCTCCAGGCCGGTGAGTTCACGATGACACTCGTAATACGAGCGCCCGATTCCGTGTTCTCGTAGTACACGCCGAGTTTGTAGATGGGGTTTCGCCCGCCGGGTACCATTTGCGGCAGTTGCGCCTGAGCCTGGGCCAACGCAACGTCGGCGCCGCCCAAAGCGAAGGCCACCGCAAGACCCAAAGCCATCAGGTTTTTGCTTTGGTAAATCATGGGCGTTCTCCTTTCGGGATGCAGTGCAGGTGCCCCCAAATGCTGTCTTCTCTCCTCAACCTTTCTTAATTCAGGGAAACGGCGAAATCCTGGAGCGATCACCAAACAATTGGATAACCGCCGTATTCCCCGACCTTCCCTTCGCCGTGTGATTAGTCCTTCGGTGGTTGAGAATTCTCCTTTTCTTTGAGTTTCCGAATGTATTCCAGTTCGCTCAACGCCAACTTATTGTTGGGCTCGACTTTCAGCGATTGCTCGTAAGCCGCTTTGGCCTCGTCCAGGCGGCCGAGGTCGATGAGAGTCGCCCCTACTCCACGCAGCGCCACGCCGTGCTGGCTCTGGTTGCTGGCAAATTGCTCCGCCAGCTTCACCGCCTGCTCATACGACTCCAGCCCTTCTTGCAATCGGCCGAGCCGGTTCAGGATGAACCCCTGTTCGGTGAGCGCGTTGGTTGCGAGCGGCCGGTATTCAATTTCGACCCGCGAATACTCAAGTGCATCGGCGTATTGCTTCCGCTCGGCCGCGACGAAGGTCTTGTAATGAAGTGCTTCGCCATACGCATAATCCAGCCATTCGACTTTGCCGAGTTTCGGGTTGGCTTTTTGGTAATACTCGAATTCGGCCTTGTTGGCGAACGACAGATAGGTCGCCTTGGGGTCGGTCATGAGCTTCTGGAAGGCAGCGATAACCTCGTCGCAAGCCTGATCGACCTCGGCCAGTTTTCCCTGTTGCGCGAGATTGGTGAATTCTTCGATCACTTTGCGATGCTCAAAGCCAATGCCGGGCTCGAGGCCGGACACCGGCGCGTGCGTGACGACGGGTGTTGACTCCTGCGCGAAAGCGACGTTGGCAATCAAGATGACGCAGAACGTGAATAGGTGGCGTGCGAACATGGCATTCCCTCCCTATCGTTCGATTTGACGACGGTGAAGCGCCAGCCTCGCCGGCATAAAGTCCCAAGCAGAATCTCGGACCGAGGCACCGGAAAACGGAGCAAACCTTGTGCCCGCATAAACCAAGCGGCTGGCGGAGAGTGCAAACAGCAGGAAATGACGGGATTTAGCGAGGCGGTATCAAGAACGGCGAGTGCCTGGACCAGCAAGCGGCGCGCGGCCCCCGCACGCCGCCGCGAGCGGTGTGTGCCGAACCCGCACGGACGAATTCTGTTCATGAGCGAGCTGTATCGCATCGTTGAAGACATCGACGAGCGCCCGATCCGAACGCCCGCGATCCCGCAAATAGGCTGCGCGCTGTCGCTGCGCGAATTGCGCGATCTGGTGGAATTGTTGCCGGCAAGGAAATGAGGGTTGTGTCACTTCAACTGAGTAGTTCAAAATCTTAGATGACAACTCAATTTGATCCACATTCTTGGGATTTTCTTAAGAATTTTGCTTGACTCGCAGAAGCGCGCATGTTCTCATGGCAGGCAGTCGCGTGCTGGATTGCCCCCACACTCTCTACGCTAGGATCTGCCCCATGAAGTTGCCCCCGCGCTGGTTCGGCAGGAATCGCATTTGGCTGAGGCTCGAACAACTCGAAGACCGCAACGCTCCTTCCGACTCACTCTCGGCCATCCTGCAAGCCGCCTGCCTAAGTAACGCAGCGGTGGATTTTGCCGCTGCACAAACAGCTCCCGCCGGTGACTTCACGACTGCCGAAGACCCACTGGCTGCGGTCAGCCTCTCATCGTCGTCCCCTGCAACCACCGACTTGACCGAGTGGTTACCTGCCAACGATTCCGGGCGAACCCCGAGCGCTCAGACCGACTTGGATCGGCCCGCCG
>Ga0070732_10000747_pt1 | contig 18914 bp, 15 predicted proteins | sample Coa_R1_5_FD_66449 | JGI IMG/M metagenome (GOLD analysis project Ga0070732, IMG submission 66449) | Surface soil microbial communities from Centralia Pennsylvania, which are recovering from an underground coalmine fire - Coalmine... | ecosystem: Environmental > Terrestrial > Soil > Unclassified ... | reverse complement strand
GCCCTTGACGTCGGGCATGTCGACCGGCGAGGGCATGAACTCGATGACGGCATCGAGCAGCGCCTGCACGCCCTTATTCTTGAACGCCGAGCCGCACATGGCGAGCACGACCTCGTTCCTGATCGAGCGCTCGCGCAGACCCTGGCGGATCTCCTCATCGGTGAGCTGCTCGTGCTCCAGGTACTTGTGGGTGAGCGTCTCGTTGGCCTCGGCCGCCGCCTCGATCATCTTGGCGCGGTACTCATCGGCCTGCGCCTTGAGCTCGGGCGGGATGTCCTTGTACTCGAACTTCATCCCCTGGGTATCCATGTCCCAGTAGATGGCCTTCATGCGGATCAGGTCGACCACGCCCGCGAAGTTTTCCTCGGCCCCGATCGGCAGCTGGATCGGCACCGGGTTGGCGCGCAGGCGCGAGCGGATCATCTCGACCACGCGCAGGAAGTTGGCGCCGGCGCGGTCCATCTTGTTGACGAACGCGATGCGCGGCACGGCGTACTTGTTCATCTGCCGCCACACGGTCTCGGACTGCGGCTGCACGCCGGCGACCGAGTCGAACAGCGCCACGGCCGAGTCGAGCACGCGCAGGCTGCGCTCCACCTCGATGGTGAAGTCGACGTGCCCGGGGGTGTCGAGGATGTTGATGCGGTGCTCGGGGAAGGAGTTGTCCATCCCCTTCCAGAAGCAGGTGGTGGCGGCAGCAGTAATGGTGATGCCGCGCTCCTGCTCCTGCTCCATGTAGTCCATGACGGCCGCGCCGTCGTGGACCTCACCGATTTTGTGCGAGACGCCGGTGTAGAAAAGGATGCGCTCGGTCGTGGTCGTCTTCCCCGCGTCGATGTGCGCGGAGATGCCGATGTTCCGGTAGCGCTCGATGGGCGTCGCGCGTGCCACGGTGGGCTCCTCCTGGCTCTCTTACCAGCGGTAGTGGGCGAAGGCCTTGTTGGCCTCGGCCATGCGGTGCGTGTCCTCACGCTTGCGGACGGCCGCCCCACGGTTCTCGGAGGCGTCCATCAGCTCGTGCGCCAGGCGGAAGGCCATGGACTTCTCGCTGCGATCGCGCGCGGCCTCGATCACCCAGCGCATGGCCAGTGTCTGGCGGCGCGTGGCCCGAACTTCAACCGGTACCTGGTAGGTGGCGCCGCCGACGCGGCGCGACTTCACTTCGACCACCGGCTTGACGTTGTCGAGGGCCGCGGACAGCACCTCGATGGCCTCGCCCCCCTGCTTGCCGGTCTTCTCGGCGATGCGGTCGAGGGCGCCGTAGATGATGCGCTCGGCGGCGGACTTCTTGCCGCTCTTCATGATGACGTTCATGAACTTGGCGAGCATCTCGTTGCTGAACTTCGGGTCCGGCAGGATGCTGCGGACCGGGGCCTGGGCACGACGCGACATACTCTGACTACCCCTTACTTCTTCGGGCGCTTGGCGCCGTACTTGGAGCGGCTCTGCTTGCGCTCGCCGACGCCGGCGCAGTCGAGCGTGCCGCGCACGGTGTGATAGCGCACGCCGGGCAGGTCCTTGACGCGGCCGCCGCGGATGAGCACCACCGAGTGCTCCTGGAGGTTGTGGCCTTCACCGCCGATGTAGCTGGTGACCTCGTAGCCGTTGGTGAGGCGCACGCGGCAGACCTTGCGCAGCGCCGAGTTCGGCTTCTTGGGGGTGGTGGTATAGACACGCGTGCACACGCCGCGCTTCTGCGGGGATGCACCGAGCGCCGGTACCTTGGTTTTCTCCGCCCTGGTCCGGCGCGGCTGCCGGATGAGCTGACCCGTGGTCGCCATCGTTATCTCATCTCCTCGCGCGATAAAGCGACCTGCGAAGAACACCGGGCCGCCTTTGAGGCGGCCCGGTCTTCGTAAGTCGCTGTTTTCGGTCCGGCATGTGAAGGGCCGGCCCGACAAAGGCCGGCGATTCTAGGTAGCGCCCCGGAGGGTGTCAACCTAAGCCCGGGGCCGGTTGCTGCTCTGCGATTGATTTGTCGCAGAAGCCCTCATTACGATACTGCAAAGCGGGCCGCCGTGCCGGGAATGGCCGGACGCCCCACAACCAATGACCGCAATTTCGCCCCGTACGGGGCCACAGGGACGAAGTGTCTAGAGCGCCGTGCGCGGCCTGGCTCGTGGCGCTGGCTGGCTGCCTGCCCGGCACCGGGTGGGCTGCCGACCAGCCGCTGGTCCCGGACCTGCCACCCGTCGCCCAGCTGGCCCCGGGCAACGTCGAGCCCCTGGAGGTGCGGGTGCTGGACCGCGCCGCCGGCGACCCCGCCCCGGCGGCCGTCACCGGCGGGGAGCTGGATACCCGCTTCGTCACCTTTGTCGCGCGCGGCTCGCATCACCTCACCGGGCCTTTGTGGTTCCGGATTCCTGCCCCGCTCACGCCCGGGCACGGGGGGTCCAACCCGGTGCTGCTCGCCCGCTCCGGCATCGACCAGCCGGTCGAGGTGTTCGCCCGGCAGGCCGGGCAGAGCGTGCGGCTGGACCCGGCGACCGTGGTGCCGCAGTTCGGCGGCGCCCAGGACACCGTCTTCGCCCTGCCGCCGGGGCTCGATGCGGGCGCGCCCCTCTACGCCCGGGTCGACCACACCGGGCGCGCCACCACCGACCTGCACTTCTCGACCTCGACGCTGGAGCGGACGCTGCACGAGGCGCAGGTCCACGAGCGCATCGTGGCGCTGGCCTTCGGGGCGCTCATGGCCATGGCGCTGTCGACGCTCCTGGTGCGCTTCGTGCTCACCGACCGGCTCTATCCCCTGTACGGCACGCTGTTCTCGCTGCAGGCGCTGTACCTCGCGTACTTCTCCGGGCAGGGCTTCCACTGGCCGCTGCTGTCGCTCGCCCGGCCGGTGTCCTCGTACGCGTGGAACGTGCCGGTGGCGATCTCGGCGGCCGCCGCGGCGCTGTTCGTGCGCGAGTTCGCCAACCTGCGCCTGTTCTCGCCGCGCGTGTACCAGGCCTTCGGCTCGCTCGCGGTCGCCTTCGCGGTGCTCGCCTTCGCCAACGTGCTGCGGGTCTATCCGCCCTTCTCGCCGCTCGTCGCGGCGGCCGGCAACCTCATGTTCGTCGGCAGCGCGGTGTTCACCCTGGTCGTGTCCTACCTCGCCTGGCGCAGCGGCAACCGTGCCGCCGGCTGGTTTCTCATCGCCTGGGCGCTCCTGTGCACGTTCCAGATCCTCACCGCGCTGCGCCTGCTGTACGCGCGTGCGGATGATGCGCAGGGACTCCTCTATTACGGGCTGGCCCCGTCCCTGGTCGCGGCCGCGGTGCTGATCGCGCTCGGCACTTCCGACCGCGTGCGCCAGCAGACCCTCGCGCTCACCGATGCCGAGCGGCGCGCGCGCACCGACCCGCTCACCGGGGTGCTCAACCGGCGCTCGCTCATCGAGCGGCTCGATGCCGCCTGCATGCGCGCCAAGGCGCGCGGCCACCCGGTGTCGGTGCTGTTCATCGACCTCGATCACTTCAAGCAGATCAACGACAGCTTCGGCCACGCCGCCGGCGATGCCTGCCTCGCGGCCATCATCCCGCCCATCCAGGCGGAGCTGCGCCAGTCGGACGTCATCGGCCGCTACGGGGGCGAGGAGTTCGTGGTGATCCTCACCGGCGCGGATGCCGCCGCCGCGCACCCGATCGCCGAGCGCATCTGCCGCCGCGTCGCCGACGTGCACATCGAGGGCTTCGGCTCCGTCATCCACCTCACCTGCAGCATCGGCGTCGCCGCCAGCGACACCCTCGGGGTGTGGGGCCAGCACCTGATCGCGCACGCCGACACCGCGCAGTACGCCGCCAAGCGCTCCGGGCGCAACCAGGTGCAGCTGGCCGCCGCGCTCGCCTGAGCACCGTGCAGATCCGCGCAGCCCTTCCCGCCGACGTGCCCGCGCTGCTGGCGCTGGTGCGCCGCTACTGGGAGTTCGAAGGGATCGACGGGTTCGATGCGCTGCGCGTCGAGCTCACGCTGCAACGCCTGCTCGCCACCCCGGCCCTGGGCGCGGCGTGGGTGGCGAGTGCCGGCGGCAGCCTCGCCGGCTACCTCATCGCCGTGCACGTGCTCAGCATCGAGCACCAGGGGCTGATGGCCGAGATCGACGAGTTCTTCGTGCTGCCGCAGGCGCGCGCGCAGGGCATCGGCGCGCAGCTGCTGGCGGCGGCCGAGCGGGCGCTCGCCGCGCGCGGCTGCGTGCGCCTGCAGCTGCAGTTGGGAGTCGGCAACGCGGCCGCGCGCGCCTTCTACGAGCGGCGCGGCTACGCTTCGCGCTCAGGCTACGCGCTGCTCGACAAGCCGCTCGGCTGATGTTACGAATCGAAACATGCCCGCCCTGATCACCGGCACGCGCCTCGCAGGCGCCCTGGCACTCCTCTGGGCCCTGCTCGGCGCGCCGGCGTACGCGGACATCTACAGCGAGGCGGTGGCGCACGCGGGGCGCCCGGCCGCGGACGTGAACCGCGATTCGCTCGACCATCCGGCCGAGGTGCTGCGCCTGGCGCGCATCGGCCGCGGCATGAAGGTCGCGGATTTGCTCGCCGGCGACGGCTACTACAGCCAGCTCCTGAGCTACGTCGTGGGCCCGAAGGGCCACGTGTACCTGCTCAACAACGACGCCTACGACAAGTGGACCAACAACGAGTGGCAGGTGCGCCTCACCGCCGGCCGCCTGCCGAACGTCGAGCACCGCAGCGTCGACCTGCAGTACCTCGGCTTCCCGGCGCACTCGCTCGATGCGGTCCTCATGGTCAAGGTCTATCACGACCTGTACTGGCAGCCCGGCCAGGGCCCATGGCCGAAGATCGACCCGGACGCCGTGCTCAGCGAGATCGCGCGGGTCCTGAAGCCGGGCGGCACGCTGCTGCTCGTCGACCACGCCGCCAAGCCCGGCAGCGGCACCAGCGTCGCCGGCACCCTGCACCGCATGGACGAGGAGTACGCGCGGCGCGACTTCGAGAAGCACGGCTTCCGGCTCATCGCCACCAGCAACCTGCTGCGCCGCGCGGACGACCCGCGCGACATGATCACCTACAAGGGCGAGATGCTCGGCAAGACCGACCGCTTCGTCATGGTGTTCCGCCGCCAGGCCGTGCCGAAGGCCGCTGCCAAGCGCCGTCACTGAGTTCGTCCCGTCTGCGGCTCGTCCTGTCCCGCAGCGCTGCCGCAGCCGGGCCCGTCCGGGTCATAATCCGCCCCAGCAACGTTTCAGGGAGTCCTGCATGTCAGCCTTCATCCGCCGGGGCCTGCCCCTCGCCCTCGCCCTGGTCGCCGCCGTGGCGGCCGCCAATCCCCGCATGGGGGACATCTACGACGACGCGGTGAACCACGCGGGCCGTCCCGCCGAGGACCTCAAGCGCGATCCGGTCGAGCACCCCGCCGAGATGCTGCGGCTCAGCGGCATCAAGCCCGGCATGCAGGTCGTCGACTACATGGCCGCCGACGGCTACTGGAGCGAACTCGCCAGCTACGTCGTCGGGCCGAAGGGCCACGTGCTGCTCCTCAACAACCCCACCTGGGACAGCTGGAGCGGCAACCACTGGCAGGAGCGCATCAAGGGACGCCTGCCCAACGTCGAGCACCGCACCGTCGATCCCGAGCACCTCGACCTGCCCGACCATTCGGTGGATGCCCTGCTGCTGGTCAAGGCGTTCCACGACTTCTACTGGGTGGACGAGAATCCCGAGGACCACTGGCCGAAGTTCGACATGAACCGGCTCATGAGTGAGCTCGCGCGCGTCGTGAAGCCGGGCGGCGTGCTGCTGCTCATCGACCACTCGGCGAAGGCCGGTACCGGCAGCTCCGCCGCCGGCCCCCTGCACCGCATCGACGAGCAGTACGCGCGCTCGGAGTTCGAGAACCACGGCTTCACCCTCATCGGCAAGAGTGACGCGCTGCGCCGGCCCGACGACCCGCGTGACCAGATCACCTACAAGGGGCCGATGGTCGGCAAGACCGACCGCTTCGCGATGGCGTTCAAGCGCTCATAGCCGGCGGCACGGGATCTCACCAGGGCTTGAAGGTGACGTCCTGCATGACCGCGACCACGTTGCTGCCGCTCGCGATATAGCTGAAGTTGCTGTCGGTCGCCTGCTCCCCGGCGGTCCCGGGGGCCAGGGTTGCGAGTCTGGTATGGGTCCCGTCACTCAGCTGCAGGGAGCAGCCGACGAACAGCGCCGGGCTGGGAATCGTGTGTTGATGAGTCTGGTCCAGGAACCGCGACGACGGCACGGTGAAGCTCACGGCCTGCGCGCCCTGGTAGCTGCCGTGGCTGAGCGTCAGCGGAAAGGTCTGGTTCCACGCCTGCGGGGCCGTGAACCACGTCTGATACAACTGGTCCGTCAGGGCGCCGCCGTTGGCCGCGGAAACGACGGCCGCGACACTGTTGTGCGTCTGGACGGCGCCGCTGCACACGAGCGCCGCCGAGGTCGCGAGCGGGCTGATCCCGGACAGCTTGACGTTGAGGTTCAGCGTCACGTGCAGATTCCCGTCGGGGGTACTCGTCAGCTGCACGGTCGCGGGCGCCACCGGTAACTGCGGCGGCGCCACGGTTGGCGCGGCCGCCGCGCCGAGTGCCGCGATCGATAGTCCCGCTGCATAGAAAGAACGAGCTTGGCGTGTCATGACTGTCTCTCCCGAGAATTAGGACTGCGCGGACTCAGGGCGCGGGCGGCAGGAAGCCTCCCGCGGCCTGCAATGTCAGGCCGGTCGAAATCGGCGCCGGCACCTGAAACGCCCCGCCCGACTGCATCGACAGCGACAGGGCGAGCGGCGCCGGCACGGTGAAGGCGCCGGCGGCGTCGACGTTCGCGCCGACACTCGCCGCTGTGGGTACCACGAAGTTCCCGCCCGCCGTGAGCTGAACCTGAATCGACTGGGGCTGCGGCGTCTGAAAAGACCCCGCGGCATTGAGGCCCACCTGGAGCGAGATCGGCTGCGGGTTGAGTGAGGCCTGGCTGGGATTGGCGGCGCCGTTCTGGCCGGGCTGGTTCGCTGGCACTGCGGCCGTGGCGGTCGAGGCAGACGCCGCCCCGGCCCCGCCGACCTGCGCAGCAAGGGCCACCGCACCGGGGACAAAGTAATTTCCCTGCGCGTGCAGCGTCGCCTGCGCGGACATCCCTGCAGCGCTCAAGTCCTGCACCGCGACCACGAGCGGGCTGGAGGCGACGAACCCCGTGTTCTCCGCCGCGGCGACGCGGGGCGCGACGCTTGGATCCCACGCCGCCGCGTGACCGTTGAGCGTGAGCCAGCAGACGATGAGCACCGCCGGCTGCGGCGACCAGGGAGCGCGGGTCGCAGGATCGGTGAGCGCCGCCTGGGTGAGCGCGGTCGCGAAACGCACGCTGCCGCCGTAGGCCCCGCGGCTGAGGGCGAACGCCGCGCTGCCGCTCTGACCCAAGTAGTGCGCCGGGGACAGCACCAGCTTGTCGGCGCTCGCGTAGTCGGTGATCTCGCCCCGGTGCGACTTGATCCAGTCGCCCGGGCGCACGATCGCCCCGCACTCGAGCCCCCCCTGGCTCGCCCCGGGGTGCAGGTGCGCAAGGCTCACCTCGACGTCCAGCGTCAGCGGCAGGGAGCCGGCCGGAGTGGGATTCACGTGGGAGGCTGCACCCAGCTGCTGGGCGCGCGCCGCCGTCAGCGGCAGCACCGCCGCCAGGAGCAGCCCCAGCGCCAGCCACCGCGCGCCGCTAGTCGGCATTGGGGACCGGGGCACTGGTCAGCACGTACGGCGCCCACGTCACGCGGCGGAACTCATCGCGGGCCGCCCCCGGGCGCGCGGGGGGCGACTGATAGGCATAGGCGCCGGTGCCGGCGCGGTCGTAGAGGTTCAGCCAGCATCCGATCATCACCGTCGGCTCAGCCACCAGGTGGCCGCTGGCCCGGTCGGTGAGGTCCGCGCTGCCCACCGTGAGGCTGATCGACTGCGCCCCGTGGTACTGCCCCCGGCTGAGCGGAATGTCGACGCTCGTCTGCTGGCCGTAGTAGTGCGCCGGGGAACTGAGCGCACTGTCGTAGGCGTCGCGCGCCGCCTGGCCCGTCTGCGCCTTGATCCGGGCGAGAGCGGCATCGATCCCGGCCCTGCCCGCCGCCTTCGCCGAGCACACCCACGTCGCCCTCGCCACCGCGGCATTCAGCTCAAACGATGCGCTGAGGGCGAGCGTCACCACGAATTCGCCGTAGCCAGGGGGCCGCGCGGCGGCCCTCAGCGCCGGGGCCGCCGCGCGCAGGCCCGCCGGGACGGCCGTCAGGATCGCCAGTGCATACGCCGCTGCCCGGAGCGGTGCGCCGCGGGCAGCCGGCCGGGCCGGATGTGGGAAGAGGCTCATCTCACTGTCAACGCGCATTCGCTGACGGCACCGGCTCAGGCGGCCCGAGCGGCACGCCTGCACCGGGAAGCGCGGGAGTAGAATCGCCCCGCGGCCATGACCTCAGACCCCTTCAATCTCGGGCGTTATGTCGAGGCGCAGGAACCGGTGATCGAGCGGGTGCGCGCCGAGCTCACCGCCGGCAGCAAGCGCAGCCACTGGATGTGGTTCGTCTTCCCGCAGCTGGCCGGTCTGGGATCAAGCGTCACCGCGCAGCGCTACGCCGTCGGCTCGCTCGCGGAGGCACGTGCCTACCTGGCGCACCCGCTGCTGGGCGCGCGGCTGCACGAGTGCACGGGACTGGTTGCCGCCAGCGGGCGCAGCGTCGCGGACATCTTCGGCTATCCGGACGACCTCAAATTCCGCTCCTGCATGACGCTGTTCGCGTACGCCGCCGGCGAGCGCAGCCTCAGCGGCGCGCCCGGCGCGCCGCCCGGCCCGTTCAGCGCGGCCCTGCAGGGCTACTTCGCGGGCGAAGCAGACCCGCTGACCCGCAGGCTGCTTACTTCGGCTTCCTGAACTTCAGGATGAACTGGTCGGTGTGGCCCTGGACCGAGGAGTCGAACACCTTGGCGGTGTGCGCATCCTCCTTGTTGCGCAGCGCCTCGCTCGCGCCCTCGTACTTGAAGCCCGCCGACTCGACCTCCTTCTTCACCGCCTCGGCGTCGACGCGGTGCAGGGTGTTCGTGTCGCGGAAACCCGAGCCGGCCTCGGCGGCGTGATCGATCACGAGGTACACGCCACCGGGCTTGAGTGCCTTCAGCACTTCCCTGTCGAGCTTCACGACGTCGAGGTCCTTGACGTTGTGGAAGTCGTGGTAGTTCAGCGAGGTCCACACCAGGTCCGCGGAATCGGCCGGCAGGCTCAGCTCGAGCGCGCGCTGCTCGCTCACCGTGATGTTCTTGTAGTGCGCATCGGCAGCGAGCGCATGGATGGGAGCGGACGGCGCGGGTGCGTCCGCGGGCGCGTCGGGACGCTTGGGCGAGGCGATGACGAGCAGCTTGCCCCCAGGTCCGGTCGCCGCGCTCAGCAGCCGCGTGTAGTAGCCCTTGCCCGGGGCGAGCTCGATCACCGACTCGCCGGGCTTGAGGCCGGCGAACGCCAGGCACTCGGCCGGCTTGCGCTCCGCATCGCGCGCCTTGTCGCCCTCGGGGCGTGCGCCGTCGGCGACCGCGGCCGCGATGTTCTTCGGTATCGCCGCCATGGCGGCCGTCGCGAGCATTGCGCTGCCCAGGCCGAGCAGCAGTCCCATTCCCAACATCGATGCGCGCCGCATGGGTAGAACCTCCGTGAAAAATCCGCGCCACTCTAACAGGGGGCGGCTCTCCGCCACTATCGTTTTGCCGTACGCGGCGGGCGGCGCGCCGCACGTGGCCCCGGCTCGAGCTCGAGCTGCCAGGTCTCCGCCACGAGCGCATGTCCGAAGCTGCGGTGGCGTTCCCGCCCGAGGCAGCTGAAGCCCGCCTGCGCGTACAGGTGCCGCGCGGCATGCAGGTTCGACTGCGTCCACAGCAGCACGCGCCGGTAGCCGGCCGCGCGCGCGAAGCGCACGCACTCCCCGATCAGGCGACGGCCGAGCCCGAGCCCGCGCGCCTCCGGCTCGACCAGGAGCAGGCGCAGCTTCGCCGCACCGCCGGAGCCTGCGACCAGAAACACGCATCCCAGCCGCCGGCCGTCGCGCTCGGCGATCCAGCAGCGCTCCCGCGCCGGATCGAGCCTGCGGATGAAGTCGGCGGTGATGCCCGCCACCAGCGCCTCGAACTCCTGGTTCCAGCCGTACTCGCGGGCGTACAGCGTACCGTGGCGTTCGACCACCCAGCCCATGTCGCCCGGTCGATGCGGACGCAGGCTCACCGCCGCGGCGGGCTCCGGGCTGAAGGCGCGGCGGATGGCGCCCATCGCCTCCAGCAGCGCGCCGCGCCGCGCCTCATCCAGGCCGGTGAGCAGATCGCGCACCTGGCGCTGCGCGCGCCGCTCCAGCGGGCCGAACACGCGCCGGCCCGCGACCGTGAGCCGCAGCGGGCGGCGGCGCGCATCCGCCGTGTCGGCGGCGCGCTCGATGAGCCGCTCCGCCTCGAAGCGCTGCAGAATCCGGCTCAGGTAGCCGCGGTCGAGGCCGAGGTCGCGCGCCAGCTCGCCGGCCGCGACGCCGGGGCGGTGCGCGAGCTCGTACATGACGCGCACCTGGGTGAGGGAGTACGGGCTGTCGAGCAGCCCCTGCGACAGCACGCCGATGCGGCGCGTGTAGTCGCGGTTGAAGGCGCGCACGGTTTCGATCTGCTGCTGCGGGATGCTCATGGCCGCGACTGTCGTGCAGATAGTTGCCGGAGTCAACTATCTCGGGCGCCGGCGCCCGAACCGGACCCGCCCGGGCTGCCGGCCCTTACGGGCAGCGACAGGCGACGCCGGCCGCCGGGACGCCGAGCGCTGACCATTGCTGACGAGCGCACCCTAACTGGCGTGCCGTCAGTGAAGATGAACGTTGCACCAGCGCACGGGTGATGACGTTGGTCGCGGGAATGAGTCGTTCCGCAGCAACCTGGCTCAGGCCGGCAAGGACAGCGCGCGCCCGGTATCTGTTCCCCAGATACCGGGAAGTCAGGACTGACGGCGCCAACTGCGATGCCAGTACCAGGCGAGCAGGCAGCACACGACCGCGGCGAGGGCGAAGAACCCCAGCTGGAGACGCATCTCCGCCGCGGTGATCACCTCGCCGCGATAGGTCATCCAGACCCTGCCCGACCACAGCGCGCGCGCCACCTGCGCCGCCCCGAGCACGAAGCCGAGGGTCAGCGCCCACAGCACCGCACTGACGACGCGTGCGAAGACCTGTCCCCGCGGCGCAGGCGGCGGGCTGTCGTGGTCAGGCCTGAGCGGTGCCATGGGACCTCAGGGAACGGCCGGCCTCCGGCCGGGTTCTACCCGCTGCGCGTCGCAAGCAACCTCTCCAGGCGCCGCCTGACTCCCGGCCATTCCGCGCGCGTGATGGAAAAGCGCGCCGAGTCGCGCGGGGTCGCATCGATGGCGAGCCGGTGCGCGCGCAGCACCCCCTCGAACTGCGCTCCGATGCGCGACAGCGCATTGCGCGAGCGCTCGTTGCGGACGTCGGTGTGGAAGCACACGCGCCAGGCGTCCCACGCCTCGAAGGCGTGCGCCAGCATGAGGAGCTTGGCCTCGGTATTGGCGGCGGTGCGCACCGCCGCGCGCCCGAGCCAGGTGTAGCCGATCTCGCAGCCGTCGATGCGGCCCGGGGCTGCGTTGGCGTCTCCGGCCGGCCAGGCCCAGCGCTCGATGAGGAAGAACCGCGTCGAACCCAGCACCACCCCGTCGGCGGCGCGCAGGGTCGCGAACGGCAGCGCCGTGCCGGCGGCGCGTTCGGCGAGCGCGGCGTCCACGTACACGCGCATGGCCGCCTCGCCCTGCGGGATCGCGCTCCAGTCGTACAGCGAGGGGTCCTGGGCGGCGGCGGCCACGAGCCCCGCCACGTGCGCACCCGAGAGCGGCTCGAGGCGCACGTGTGCGCCGGCGAGCACCGGCGGCTGCGTCGTCACATTCCCGGTTGCGTTCATGCCTGCACAAAAGAAAACGGGCCGGCAAGAGTCGCCGGCCCGCTGCATGTTACCGCACCCGCAAGCCCGCACGGGGCTGCGGGTGCCGCCGCCCTCAGCCGGCGGCGCTCTCGGACTCCTCGCCGACGCTCGCGCCCTCTTCGGTGTCGGGGAGTCCCCCGCCCACGTCCATGAAGCTGCGGCGATCGGTGCCCTCGAGCTTGCGGCGCCTCGAGGCATGCGCCGCGAAGCCCGTGCCCGCCGGGATGAGCCGGCCGACGATGACGTTCTCCTTGAGTCCGCGCAGGTCGTCCTTGAGTCCCCGCACCGCCGCTTCGGTCAGCACGCGGGTGGTCTCCTGGAAGGAGGCCGCGGAGATGAACGACTCGGTGGCGAGACTCGCCTTGGTGATGCCGAGCAGCACCGGCTGCAGCCGCGCCGCCTTCTTGTTCTCGGACTGCGCCCGATCGTTGATGTCGAGCGCGCGCGCGCGGTCGAGCTGCTCACCGCGCAGCAGCGCGGTCTCACCCGCCTCCTGCACCTCGGTCTTGCGCAGCATCTGGCGGATGATCACCTCGATGTGCTTGTCGTTGATCTTGACGCCCTGCAGGCGGTAGACGTCCTGGATCTCGCGCACCAGGTAGTTGGCGAGCGCCTCCACGCCCTGCAGGCGCAGGATGTCGTGCGGGTTCGGCTCGCCGTCCGCGATCACCTCGCCGCGCTCGACCGTCTCGCCCTCGAACACGTTCAGCTGCCGCCACTTCGGGATCAGCTCCTCGTACTTCTCCCCGTCGTCCGAGGTGATGATGAGGCGCCGCTTGCCCTTGGTCTCCTTGCCGAAGCTCACCGTGCCGGACTTCTCGGCGAGGATCGCCGGGTCCTTCGGTTTCCGTGCCTCGAACAGGTCCGCCACGCGCGGCAGACCGCCGGTGATGTCGCGCGTCTTGGACGATTCCTGCGGGATGCGCGCGATGACGTCGCCGATCGAGACCCGTGCGCCGTCCTCGAGGGACACGAGCGCGCCCGGGGGCAGCGTGTACACGGCCGGGATCTCGGTGTTGGCGAAGGTCACTTCCTTGCCCTTGCCGTTCACCAGCTTCATGGTGGCGCGCACGTCCTTGCCGCCGCGCTGCTTGGTATCGAGCACCACGGTCGAGGACAGGCCGGTGACCTCGTCCACCTGTGAGGTGACGGTCAGGCCGTCGACGAAGTCCTGGAACTTGATGAAGCCCGCCACTTCCGTGACCACGGGGTGGGTGTGCGGATCCCAGGTCGACACGACCTGGCCGGAGGCCACGGTCGCGCCTTCCTTGACGTTGATCACCGCACCGTAGGGGATCTTGTAGCGCTCACGCTCGCGGCCGAAGTCATCGACCACGCCGATCTCGCCCGAGCGCGACACCGCCACCAGGTGCCCCTTCTCGTGCTGCACCGTCTTCACGTGATGGAAGCGGATCACGCCCTTGTTGCGCACCTCGACCGAGCTGGCCGCCGCGGCCCGCGAGGCCGCGCCACCGATGTGGAAGGTGCGCATGGTGAGCTGCGTGCCCGGCTCGCCGATCGACTGCGCGGCGATGACGCCGACGGCCTCGCCGATCGAGATCGGCCGGCCGCGCGCCAGGTCGCGTCCGTAGCAGTGCGAGCACACGCCGTAGCGCGTCTGGCAGGTGATCGGGGAACGGACCGTGATCTGGTCCACGCCCTCGCTCTCGAGCAGCCGCACGAGCTTCTCGTCCAGCAGCGTGCCGTTCGGGATGAGCACGTCCTTGGCGCCCGGCTTGATGATGTCCTCGGCCAGCACGCGTCCCAGCACCCGCTCACCGAGCGCCTCGACGACATCGCCGCCCTCGACCAGCGGCGACATGGCAAGTCCATTGGTCGTGCCGCAATCGATCTCGGTGACCACCAGGTCCTGCGCCACGTCGACCAGACGCCGGGTCAGGTAGCCCGAGTTCGCGGTCTTCAGCGCCGTGTCGGCCAGTCCCTTGCGGGCGCCGTGCGTGGAGATGAAGTACTGCAGGACGTTCAGGCCCTCGCGGAAGTTGGCCGTGATCGGCGTCTCGATGATCGAGCCGTCCGGCTTGGCCATCAGGCCACGCATGCCGGCCAGCTGGCGGATCTGCGCCGCCGAGCCGCGCGCGCCGGAGTCGGCCATCATGAAGATCGAGTTGAACGACTTCTGCTTGTGCTGCCGGCCGCGGGAGTCGGTGGCCTCTTCCGAGCCCAGCTTCTCCATCATGGCCTTGGCCACCTGGTCGTTGGCACGCGACCAGATGTCGACCACCTTGTTGTAGCGCTCGCCGTTGGTGACCAGACCCGAGGCGTACTGGTCCTGGATCTCCTTCACCTCGGTGTCGGCGCTGGCGACGATGCGCGTCTTCTGCTCCGGGATGACGATGTCGTCGATACCGAAGGAGACACCGGCACGCGTGGCGTAGTGGAAGCCCGTGTACATGAGCTGGTCCGCGAACACCACGGTCTCCTTCAGCCCCAGCGCGCGGTAACACGCGTTGATGGTGGCGGAGATCGCCTTCTTGGTCATGTCCTGGTTGATGAGATCGAACGACAGCCCGCGGGGCAGGATCTCGAACAGCAGCGCGCGGCCCACGGTCGTGTCGACCACCCGCGTGCGGTCGGTGAGGGTGCCGCCCTCGCCCTTGACCTGCTCGCGCAGGCGCACCTTGCACTTCGCCTGCAGGTCGACCCCGCGGCTCTCGTAGGCACGGTGCACCTCGCCGACGTCGGCGAAGAACATGCCCTCGCCCTTGGCGCCGATGCGCTCGCGCGTCATGTAGTACAGGCCGAGCACCACGTCCTGGGAGGGCACGATGATCGGGTCGCCGTTGGCGGGCGACAGGATGTTGTTGGACGACATCATCAGCGCGCGCGCTTCCAGCTGCGCTTCCAGCGACAGCGGCACGTGCACCGCCATCTGGTCGCCGTCGAAGTCCGCGTTGAACGCCGTGCACACCAGCGGGTGCAGCTGGATGGCCTTGCCCTCGACCAGCAGCGGCTCGAAGGCCTGGATGCCGAGGCGGTGCAGCGTCGGGGCGCGGTTCAAGAGCACCGGATGCTCGCGGATCACCTCCTCGAGGATGTCCCACACCTCCGGTCCCTCGCGCTCCACCAGGCGCTTGGCCGCCTTGATGGTGGAGGCCTCGCCGCGCAGCTGCAGCTTCTGGAAGATGAACGGCTTGAACAGCTCGAGCGCCATCTTCTTCGGCAGGCCGCACTGGTGCAGGCGCAGCTGCGGGCCGACCACGATGACCGAGCGGCCCGAGTAGTCGACGCGCTTGCCGAGCAGGTTCTGGCGGAAGCGCCCCTGCTTGCCCTTGATCATGTCGGCCAGCGACTTCAGCGGCCGCTTGTTGGTGCCGGTGATCGCCCGGCCGCGGCGGCCGTTGTCGAGCAGCGCATCCACCGCTTCCTGCAGCATGCGCTTCTCGTTGCGCACGATGATGTCGGGCGCGTTCAGCTCGAGCAGGCGGCGCAGGCGGTTGTTGCGGTTGATGACGCGGCGGTACAGGTCGTTCAGGTCCGAGGTCGCAAAGCGCCCGCCATCGAGCGGCACCAGCGGCCGCAGGTCAGGCGGCAGCACCGGCAGGACGGTCAGCACCATCCACTCGGGCTTGTTGCCGGACTCGACGAACGACTCGATGAGCTTCAGGCGCTTGGACAGGCGCTTCAGCTTGGTCTCGGAGGAGGTGGCGGCCATCTCCTCGCGCACCTTGATGATCTCGGCGTTGAGATCGATGGTGTGCATGAGCTCGAACACGGCCTCGGCGCCCATGCGGGCGTCGAACTCGTCGCCGTGCTCCTCGATGGCCTCGAGGTACATCTCGTCGGTCAGCAGCTGGCCGCGCTGCATCGGGGTCATGCCCGGGTCGATGACCACGAACGCCTCGAAGTACAGCACGCGCTCGATCTCGCGCAGCGTCATGTCGAGCATGAGGCCGATGCGCGAGGGGAGCGACTTCAGGAACCAGATGTGCGCGGTGGGGCTGGCGAGCTCGATGTGGCCCATGCGCTCACGGCGCACCTTGGACTGGGTCACCTCGACGCCGCACTTCTCGCACACCACGCCGCGGTGCTTCAGGCGCTTGTACTTGCCGCACAGGCACTCGTAGTCCTTGACGGGGCCGAAAATCTTGGCGCAGAACAGCCCGTCACGCTCGGGCTTGAACGTGCGGTAGTTGATGGTCTCGGGCTTCTTGACCTCGCCGTACGACCAGGCGCGGATCATCTCCGGCGATGCCAGCCCGATCTTGATCGAGTCGAAGTGCTCGACCGGAGCGTGCTGCTTGAAGAGCTTCAGTAGGTCTTTCATGGATTAGTCCTGCTCCAGTTCCATGTTGATGCCGAGCGAGCGGATCTCCTTCACCAGTACGTTGAAGGACTCGGGCATGCCCGCATCCATCTGATGATTGCCGTCGACGATGTTCTTGTACATCTTGGTGCGGCCGTTCACGTCGTCCGACTTGACGGTCAGCATCTCCTGCAAGGTGTAGGCCGCGCCGTAGGCCTCCAGGGCCCACACTTCCATCTCGCCGAAGCGCTGGCCGCCGAACTGCGCCTTGCCGCCCAGCGGCTGCTGGGTCACGAGCGAGTACGGCCCGGTCGAGCGCGCGTGCATCTTGTCGTCGACCAGGTGGTTGAGCTTCAGCATGTACATGTAACCGACCGTCACCTGGCGCTCGAAGCGCTCGCCGGTGCGGCCGTCGTACAGGTAGGTCTGGCCGTTGAGCGGCAGATCGGCGAGCTTCAGCATGCGCTTGATCTCCTGCTCGCTGGCGCCGTCGAACACCGGCGTCGCCATGGGCACGCCGCTCGACAGGTTCTTGGCCAGCTGCTTCAGATCCGCATCGTTGAGCGTGTCGATCTCCTCCTTCTGTCCGCCGGTCTCGTTGTAGACCTGCTTGACGAAGGAGCGCAGCTCCTCGATGGCGCCCTGCTGCTGCTGGTGCTGCTCGAGCATGCGGCCGATCTTCAGTCCCACGCCCTTGGCCGCCCAGCCGAGGTGCGTCTCCAGCACCTGGCCGACGTTCATGCGCGAGGGTACGCCGAGCGGGTTCAGCACCACGTCCACCGGGGTGCCGTCTTCCAGGTAAGGCATGTCCTCCACCGGCACGATGGTCGAGATGACGCCCTTGTTGCCGTGGCGGCCGGCCATCTTGTCGCCCGGCTGCACGCGGCGCTTCACGGCCAGGTACACCTTGACCATCTTGAGCACGCCGGGGGCGAGATCGTCGCCCGCGGTGATCTTGGCCTTCTTGTCATCCAGGCGCTTCTCGAACGCCTTGCGCTGCAGCTTGAGGCGCTCCGAGGCCTGCTCGAGCTGCGAGTTGGCGTCCTCGCCCTCGAGGCGGATCTCGAACCACTCCTCGCGCGGCACCTCCTCGAGGTACTCGGCGGTGATCTTGGCGCCGGCCTTGAGCTTGTGCGGGCCGCCCGCGGCCGCCTGGCCGACGAGCATGTCGCGCACGCGCTGGAACAGGTCGTCCTCGAGGATGCGCTGCTGATCGGCGAAGTCCTTGCGCACCCGCTCGATCTCGGCCTTCTCGATGGACAGCGCGCGCGAGTCCTTGTCGACCCCGTCGCGCGTGAACACGCGCACGTCGATCACGGTGCCGTCCATGCCGGGCGGCACGCGCAGGCCCGTGTCCTTCACGTCCGAGGCCTTCTCGCCGAAGATGGCGCGCAGCAGCTTCTCTTCCGGGGTCAGCTGCGTCTCGCCCTTGGGCGTGACCTTGCCGACCAGGATGTCGCCGGCTTTCACTTCCGCGCCGATGAAGGCGATGCCCGCCTCATCGAGCTTGGCGAGCGCCGCGTCGCCGACGTTGGGGATGTCGGCGGTGATCTCCTCCGGTCCCAGCTTGGTGTCGCGGGCGACGCAGGTGAGCTCCTCGATGTGGATGGTGGTGAAGCGGTCTTCCTCCACCACGCGCTCGGAGATGAGGATCGAGTCCTCGAAGTTGTAGCCGTTCCAGGGCATGAACGCGACCAGCAGGTTCTGGCCGAGGGCCAGCTCGCCCAGGTGCGTCGACGGGCCGTCGGCCAGCACGTCGCCGCGCGCGATCACGTCGCCGGCGTTCACCAGCGGCCGCTGGTTGATGCAGGTGTTCTGGTTCGAGCGCGTGTACTTGGTGAGGTTGTAGATGTCCACGCCCGGCTCGCCGGCGGTGGTCTCCTCGTCGTTCACCCGCACCACGATGCGCGAGGCGTCGACCGAGTCGACCGCGCCGCCGCGCTTGGCGACGACCGTCACGCCCGAGTCGATGGCCACCGGACGCTCCATGCCCGTGCCCACCAGCGGGGTCTCGCTGCGCAGCGTCGGCACCGCCTGGCGCTGCATGTTCGAGCCCATGAGGGCGCGGTTGGCGTCGTCGTGCTCGAGGAACGGGATGAGCGATGCCGCCACCGACACGATCTGCTTGGGCGACACGTCCATGTAGTTGATGCGCTCGCGCGGCATGAGCGTGAACTCGTTCTGGAAGCGGCAGGACACGAGCACATCGGTGAGCTCGCCCTTCGACCCCAGCACCGCGTTCGCCTGCGCGATCGCGAACTCGCCCTCCTCGATCGCCGACAGGAAGTCGATCTTGTCGGTGACGCGCCCGTCCACCACGCGCCGGTACGGCGTCTCGAGGAAGCCGTAGTTGTTGGTGCGCGCATAGACCGACAGCGAGTTGATCAGGCCGATGTTCGGACCTTCCGGGGTCTCGATCGGGCAGACGCGGCCGTAATGGGTCGGGTGCACGTCGCGCACCTCGAACCCGGCGCGCTCGCGCGTCAGTCCGCCCGGCCCGAGCGCCGAGACGCGGCGCTTGTGGGTGACCTCGGACAGCGGGTTGTTCTGGTCCATGAACTGCGACAGCTGCGAGGAGCCGAAGAACTCCTTGACGGCGGCGGCCACCGGCTTGGCGTTGATCATCTCCTGCGGCATGAGCGGCTCGGTCTCGGCGATCGTCAGGCGCTCCTTGACGGCGCGCTCGACGCGCACCAGGCCGACGCGGAAGGCGTTCTC
>Ga0070732_10000746_pt1 | contig 18929 bp, 10 predicted proteins | sample Coa_R1_5_FD_66449 | JGI IMG/M metagenome (GOLD analysis project Ga0070732, IMG submission 66449) | Surface soil microbial communities from Centralia Pennsylvania, which are recovering from an underground coalmine fire - Coalmine... | ecosystem: Environmental > Terrestrial > Soil > Unclassified ... | reverse complement strand
CGACACGAAGGTAATCTTTCATGCTAGACGAGGGCAGGAGGCACGTCAAGCCGGGCCGCGCCGTCAGATTTTGTCGAATTGGGTGGCGTCCGACGTTGGACACTCCTCTTTATGACTTGGATTCCAAGCCAGTTATCTTTATAGTACAATACGCCTAAGGCGAACTTCCGCGCGACAGGGCGTTTGGATTACCTGAAAGTGGCGACGAGGGAAGACCCGTGGCGGTACTGAGCCAGGCACAGGCGCTAATTCGCAAGACGGAGCAGACGCGCCACTCTACGAGCGTCTGGGTGACGGCGCGCGAGGCATTCTGGATCGCGCTCGAGGCGTTGCGCGCCCATAAGCTGCGCTCCTTCCTCACCCTCCTCGGAGTGGTGATTGCCACCACGACTCTCATCGTGGTGATGTCGATTGTGAACGGCATGAACGCCTACATCGCCGACCATATCGCCAACCTCGGGACCAACACGTTCATCCTCCACCAGTTCAAATGGGCGACCAGCTACGACGTCTTCCTGAAGGCGCTGCGGCGCAACAAGCCCATCCGCATGGACGACTTCGAATTCTTGCAGGACAACCTGACCGGCTACCAGAACATCGGTGCGTCAAGCCAACTCATGCCCAGCCCCGAGGCGCGCTACAAGGGCCAGGTGATTGACGAAGCAGACCTCAGCGGCGTCACTCCCAGCATGATCGACATCGGTAAGGATAAGGTGGCTTACGGCCGTTATTTCAACGACACTGATTACCGCCACAATTCGGCCGTATGCTTCGTCGGCCAGGACATCGTTGACAAGCTCTTCTCCGGCACCGACCCGCTGGGCAAGGAGATCCTGGTGCACGGCACGCCGTTCCGGGTGATTGGTGTCGCCGAGAAAATCGGTTCCACGTTCGGTCAAAGCCAGGACAACTTCGTTGAGATACCGCTCACGGCCTTCCGCAACGCTTTTGTGGCGCGCCCCCAGCTTGCTGTGGCCGTGCGCGCGCCGGACTCGAAGCACATGATGGAGCTCGAGGACGAAGTCCGCTCTCTGATGCGCGCCCGTCACCACCTTGCCTACCACGAGGACGACGACTTCGGCATCAACGCCTCGGAGACCCTGATGACCGTCTGGCAGCAGCTCACGGGGACGATCTTCGCGGTCACCATCGGTATCGTGGCGGTGTTCATGGTGGTGGGCGGCATCGTCATCATGAACATCATGCTGGCCTCAGTGACCGAGCGCACCCATGAGATCGGCATCCGCCGGTCGCTGGGCGCCAAGCGCGGCGACATCATGTGGCAGTTCGTTATCGAGTCAGGCGTGATGGCCTGCGTGGGAGGCGTCCTCGGGGTGGTCCTCGCCACCTTGATCAGCCGGTTGGTCGCAATCGTCTTCACGGCGTCGGTTCCTTTGAGCGCGGTGATCGTCGGCGTGACGTTGTCGACTGCCGTGGGGCTTTTCTTTGGCATCTATCCCGCTAGCCAGGCTGCCAAGCTCGACCCCATTGAAGCGCTGCGCACGGAGAATTGAGCATGGTCAGCTACCGGCAACACATCGGCGAGAACCTGCTGCTCGCGCTAGATACGCTGCGCAGTCACAAGTTCCGCTCCTTCCTCACCGTGCTGGGCGTGCTCATCGGCACCATGACGGTGATCCTCGTCGCGTCGGTCATCAGCGGACTCGATCAGCGGCTGGTGGACGCGGCGTCGCAATTCGGCACCCGCACGCTCTGGGTGTACAAACTCCAGCTCGGCACGCCGCATCGCCTGACCAAAGAGGAGCGTCTGCGCAAGCCTCTGACGTTCGAGGACGCGGTGGCCATTCGCAACGAGTGCCCGGCGGCCGAGCAGGTTTCCGTCATCCTCTTCCGCGGGTTAGGGGAGTTCGGGATGCTCCCGCCCTCGGTGGCCAAGTACAAGGGCCAGCAGATGCTCAACGGCCAGTTCTCCGGCGTTACTCCGGAACACCTTCAGGTTATCAACAGCTCGCTTGCCGACGGCCGCTTCTTCACCGACGTCGACGAAGTGCATCATCGCGACGTCACCGTGATTGGCGCCGACGTGGTCGAGATGCTGTTCGGCCTCGAAGATCCCGTCGGCAAGACGATTTCCGTGGATGGGCACACCTTCGAAGTGATAGGGACGCTCGAGAAATTCAAATCGTTTCTGGGCGACAATCCCGACAACCGCACGATCTTCATTCCCTACACGACCTACAAGAAGATCTATCCCGACGCCAAGGACAATTTCATCTCTGTCATGGCGTATCCGGGAATGCTTGACCAGGCTGTCGACCAGGTCACGGGCCTGCTGCGGCGGCGGCGGCACGTGAGCCCGTCGCAAGCGGACAACTTCGGCATCGCGACCGCCGAATCCGTTATTACCCAGTTTCGCGATATCGTCAGCACCATCGCGCTGGTGATGGTCGTGATCTCGTCCATCGGACTCCTGGTAGGGGGTATTGGCGTGATGAACATCATGCTGGTCTCCGTCACCGAGCGGACGCGCGAAATCGGCGTGCGCAAGGCAGTGGGAGCGCGGCGCAGCGACATCACCTGGCAGTTCCTCTTCGAGGCGATGACCTTGACGGGCGGCGGCGGGGTGATGGGCATCGCGCTCGGGTGGCTGTTCAGCTTCCTCATCAAAACGCTGGTCCCAAGCCTGCCCTCGACCGTACCCATGTGGTCGATCGCCACGGGATTCATCGTGGCGGTCAGTGTCGGGCTTTTCTTCGGGATGTGGCCGGCGCTGAAGGCGGCACGACTCGATCCGATTACGGCGCTGCGCTACGAGTAGGTTCGGCGGGGGGCGCGGGGCGTGGCTAACCCGCGTTCGGCTTAATCGGCTGGGAAGCCGTGGTGTCGGTAAACAGCGCCTTCAGGCTCTCGCCATAGGGTTCACGGGTGATGCCGCGCTCGGTGATGATGGCGGTCACGTAGCGGTGCGGCGTGACGTCGAAGGCAGGATGGCGCGCCTCGACGCCCGCGGGCGCAATGGCCACGCTTCCAACGCGGGTGACTTCGTCGGCGGAGCGCTCTTCGATGGGAATCTGGTCGCCCGACGCGAGGCTCAGGTCGATGGTCGAAAGCGGCGCCGCCACGTAGAAGGGCACGCCGTTCTCACGCGCCAGGACGGCCACGGTGTAGGTACCGATCTTGTTCGCGACGTCGCCATTCGCCGCGATGCGGTCCGCGCCCACGATGGCGGCGTGGATTTTGCCCTGATGCATGAAGTGCCCGGCCATGTTGTCGGTGATGAGCGTAACCGGGATGCCGTCTTTCGCGAGCTCCCAGGCCGTGAGCCTTGCGCCCTGCAAGAACGGCCGGGTCTCGTCAGCGAATACATGGATCCGCTTGCCGGCCGCGACCGCTGCGCGGACTACGCCTAGCGCCGTTCCGTAGCCGCCCGTCGCCAGCGCTCCGGCGTTGCAGTGGGTGAGCACGGTCGTCGAATCGCCAAACAACACCGCGCCGTGCCGGCCCATCGCTTCGTTCACCGCGATGTCCTCCGCCAGCACGCGCTGGGCTTCTTCGATCAGCCGCGTTCGCGTCTGCCGGATTCTTTCCGCGTCCGTCCCCTGCCCGGCGAGCGCCTGCTTCGAAAGCAATTGCTCGAAGAGGTCGCGCATTCGCTTCACGGCCCAGAACAGGTTGACGGCGGTGGGACGAGTCTTGGAGATTGTTTCGGCGATGGTCTCGAATTCGGCGCGCAGCTCGGTGACGCTTGCGGCCGAGGAATTCTTCACGCCGAGCGCGATCCCCATGGCGGCCGCTACTCCAATGGCCGGCGCGCCGCGAATCACCATGGAGCGGATCGCTTCTGCCACTTCCCGGTAATCGCGGCAGGTGCGATACACCTCTTCGCCCGGCAGACGCGTCTGGTCGATCATCCGCACGCCGTCGCCGGTCCACTCGATGGTCTTGAACATACTTTCCCTTCGCGCCACGCGCCACGCGGTCGCGGCGCACGCGCTCCGGCATGATTATAGCAGGCGGAAGCCGCCGGACAGCCGCGTCGCGGGATGCGATATAATCCCCCAGCGATGGCCATCCTCGAAAAGCTTCGCGCTCGCGCCCGCGAGAATCCCCAACACATCGTTCTCTTCGAGGGCGAGGACGATCGCACGCTGGCCGCCGCCGAGACCATCGGGCGCGACCGGCTGGCGCGCCTGACGCTGCTCGGCAACACCGAGAAGATCCAGACTCGCCTGCGGACGCTGGGGATCGGGCTTGAGGGTGCGGTTCTTGTCGAGCCAGCCTCGAGTGGAGTGCTGAAGTCCTACGCGCGACGGCTCTACGAGCGGCGCCGCGCGAGCGGCATGACCGAGTCCGAAGCGCTCGAGACGGCGAAGCAACCACACTTCTTTGCCGGACTCATGGTCGCCTCGGGCGACGCGGACGGCTCGGTGGGTGGTGCGCTCGCGACCACTGCGGATACGGTGCGCGCCGCGCTCTGGACGATTGGCATGGCGCCCGGCCTCTCGCTCGTCTCGAGCTTCTTCCTGATGATTTCGCCGCAGGAAACTTTGGGTGCAGACGGCGCTTGCCTGTTTGCCGACTGCGCCGTGATTCCCGAGCCGACGCCCCCTCAGCTCGCGCAAATCGCCGTCGCGACGGCCGAGAGCGCACGCGGGCTGCTCGAGGTCGAGCCGCGCGTCGCCCTGCTTTCCTTCTCGACCAAGGGAAGCGCCGAACATCCGCGGGTCGCCGCGGTCCAGGAGGCGACGCGGACGCTGCGCGCGCGTGCGCCCCATCTGATTGCCGACGGCGAACTCCAACTCGACGCCGCGATGGTTCCGGAAATCGCGGCACGCAAGGCACCTGGTTCGCCGGTCGCGGGCCGCGCCCACGTGTTCATCTTTCCCGACCTCAATGCGGGCAATATCGGTTACAAGCTGGCCGAGCGCTTCGGCGGCTGCACGGCCGTCGGACCGATTCTGCAAGGCCTGGCGAGGCCTGCCAACGATCTCTCCCGCGGCTGCAAGGCAGAGGACATTGTGAACGTCACGGTGATCACCGCGGTCCAGGCGCTCGGCCTCAAAACTAAGTCAGAGGCTCGCGCGTAAAGCTGAGCCGGCGGACCGAACTCTCAATCGCAAAAGGTCTACCGTAGCTTGGGCGAAGAAGGGTTGCCTGATTTCGGACGGGCACTGCTCCTACGCGAGGGAGGTAAGAGGCGGCGAAGGCCCTTGGCGCCGATGTCCCGGCGGTAATGCATCCCCTCAAACTGGATCTTGCTGACGGCGGCATAGCAGCGCTGGATGGCAGCGCGCAGGTCCTCGGCCACTGCGGTGACGCCCAGGACGCGGCCGCCTGCGGTGATCAGTCGATGGTCGGTGAACTTGGTGCCCGCATGGAAGATTTTGACCCCGCCTGTGGCTTCCGCCGCCTCATAACCGGTGATGGTCTTTCCGGTCTCATAGTGCCCGGGATATCCTGACGATGTCAGCACCACGCACACGGCGGGGTTCGGACTCCAGTGCGCCTCCATCGCCGAGAGTTGGCCCTCGCGCAGTGCGAGGAAGATCTCGACCAGATCGGAACGCAAGCGCATCATCAAAGGTTGCGCTTCGGGGTCGCCCAGCCGGACGTTGTACTCGAGCACCTTGGGCCCTTGCGGCGTCAGCATCAGGCCGCAGTATAGGAATCCGCGATAAAGGGATCCCTCGGCGGCCATTCCCGCCAGCGTGGGAGTCACAATGCGCTCGAGAATCTGGTCGCGCAGACCGGGCGCGAGGATGGCATCGTCGCTGTAAGCGCCCATGCCGCCGGTGTTTGGCCCCTGGTCGTTATCAAAGATCGCCTTGTGGTCCTGGGTCGGCGGAAGTGCGAGCACGCCGCGCCCGTCGGTCAGCACGATGAACGATACTTCTTCGCCTGCCAGGCATTCTTCGATCACTACGCGCTCGCCCGCCGCGCCCAGGGTCTTCTGGCGCATGAACTCGTCGAGCACGCGTGCGGCGTCCTCGTAAGTCCGCGCGATCACCACACCCTTGCCCGCCGCGAGTCCGTCGGCCTTAATGACGACGGGCAGGCTGAAAGCGGCCAGCGATTTCACCGCGTCGTCGAGGGTTTCGGCCACCGCAAACTTGGCGGTCGGGATACCGTGGCGCTGCATGAACTGCTTGGCGAAGATCTTGCTGCCTTCGAGGCGCGCCGCCGCCCGCGTGGGTCCGACCAGAGTGAGTCCTTCGCGCGCGAACTCGTCGGCAACGCCGACTACTAATGGCGCTTCCGGTCCGACTACGGTGAGGTCCGCCGGCAATCGCTTGGCGAGCGCGAGGATTTCCTCGGGATGCGAAACGTCGAGCGGCAAACACTCCGCCTCTTGCGCGATTCCCGCATTGCCGGGAGCGCAGAAGAACGCCTCGACGTGAGGACTTTCGTGGAGCTTCCAGGCCAGGGCGTGTTCGCGCCCGCCCGAGCCCACCACCAATACTTTCATCGCGGCGGGTACACTATCGGCAGTCCCGGCGGTTTGTCAATCGCTTAATGTGGCTTATACCTTTCCCGTTGCCCCTTCGATTTTCGCGCCCGCGTCTGACTCTGTTAGAATTATCGCTGGGCAATAGAACAGGATCGCCAATGTCCTCCGGTTTTACGGAAAAATACGAGGTAGTTGTCGTCGGCGCGGGACACGCGGGCTGCGAGGCGGCGATGGGTGCGGCGCGCATGGGACTGCGCACCGCGCTCTACACCATGAACCTCGACCTCATCGCGCAGATGTCCTGCAATCCTGCCGTGGGCGGCGTCGCCAAGGGTCACCTGGTGCGCGAAGTGGACGCGCTGGGCGGCGTGATGGGCGAGGTGATTGACGCGGTCGGCATCCAGTTCCGTCTGCTGAACACCAGCCGCGGACCGGCCGTCTGGTCGCCACGCGCCCAGGCTGACAAGAAGCAGTACCGGGTGAAGATGCGCCAGGTGCTCGAGTCCGAGCCCAACCTGCGCATCAAGCAGGCGGAGGTCGTGGACCTGGTGCTCAGCAGCGGGAGCAATTCACCGCAGAGCGCGCAGAGACCGCATAGCATGCGAGATTCTTCGTCGCTTGACGCTGCTCAGAATGACACAGCCCTGCCTCGCCTCCGCGTCCTCGGCGTCCGCCTGCGCGACGGACGCACCGTGGAAGCGGGCGCGGTCATCGTCACCACGGGGACCTTCCTCAATGGCCTGATTCACTGCGGCGAGCAGACCTATCCCGCCGGGCGCTCGGGCGAGCCGCCTGCCGTGATGCTGGGCGAAACGCTGCGCCGCCTGGGGTTCGAGGTCGGGCGGCTCAAGACCGGCACGCCGCCGCGGCTCGACGCGCGCACCATCGACTTCTCGAAGTTCCAGGTGCAGGCGGGCGACCCTGTCCCGACGCCATTCAGCTTCCGCACGCGCGCCATCACCCAGCCGCAGACAGTCTGCTGGATCGGCTACACCAACGCGGAGACGCATCGCATCTTGCGTGAGAACCTCGACCGCTCACCGCTTTACTCCGGCCAGATTCAAAGCCGCGGTCCGCGCTACTGCCCTTCCATCGAAGACAAAATCGTCAAGTTCGCGGACAAATCGCAGCACCAGATTTTTCTCGAGCCCGAGGGACTCGACACTAACGAAATTTACGTCAACGGCATGTCGACCTCGATGCCCATCGACGTGCAGATGGCCATGGTGAAGTCGATTCCCGGACTCGAAAATGCCGACATGATTCGCCCCGGCTACGCCATTGAGTACGATATGGTACAGCCGACGGAACTGAATCCCTGGCTCGAGACCAAGCGCATCCGCAACCTGTTCCTGGCGGGACAAATCAACGGCACCACCGGCTACGAAGAAGCGGCGTGCCAGGGCATCATGGCGGGGATTAACGCCGGGCTACGGGTCCAAGGTAAGGATCCCGTGATCATCGAGCGGACGCGCGGCTACACCGGCATCCTCATTGACGACCTGGTGAGCAAGGGATGCGACGAGCCCTATCGCATGTTCACCTCGCGCGCCGAGTTCCGCTTACACCTGCGTATCGACAACGCCGACGAGCGCCTGACGCCGCTCGGCTACGAAGTGGGCACCATCAAGCGGACCGACTACGAATCGTTCCTCGCAAAACAGCAGAGGGTTTCGGCGGTGGCGAAGTTTCTCGCGGACACGCGCCTCGATCCTGCGTTACCTGCCGGCCGCGAAATTTACTCGAAGCTCGGACTGATCGACGGCGTCCGCTTTACGGGCCAGAATACGCTGACGGGCGCGCAACTTCTCAAGCGGCCTGAGGTTGGAGTCGACGACCTGATAGCCTGGATCGGTGAGAGCCTGCGGGCCAACAACAGCGGCGGCGAAGCCGTCACGCTTTCGCACGAAGAGGCTCGCCGCATCGAGACCGGCTTCAAGTATGAGGGTTATCTCGTACAGCAGGAACGCCAGATCGAGCGCATGAAGCGCGCCGAATCACGCCACATTCCGGACTGGTTTGACTACCGCAAAGTCTCCGGTCTCTCGCGCGAGGTGGTCGAGAAACTCACCAAGGCCCGCCCACTGACCCTCGGCCAGGCATCGCGGATTCCCGGGATTACTCCTGCGGCGGTAACGCTCGTCAACGTGTACATCGAAATTTTCCAGCGCCGCGCCGCCGAGCAAGCATCGGCGTGACAAGCAAGAGAGAGTCTCACGCAAAGGCGCAAAGACCGCCAAGGGTTACGGAAGCCTCTGATCGCATGGCGCTATGCAGGCGGGTTGGTCCGCCAGCGCCGCCCGAATTCACAGCCGGGTGAGCAGCGCCTGGAAGCGGGGATGGGAGCGAAGCGCGTCGAGATCCGAGTCATGCTGAATCCACTCTTTGAACGCGAACCCTAGGGTCACGGCCTGCTCCAGGCATTCGATGGCCGGCTCGACGTTCCCCAGGATCGAGTATCCGCAGGCGACGTTGTAGAGGACGCCGGGATCGTCAGGTTCCATGCGCCGGGCGCGCGCCAGCCACTCTTCACTCTTCGCTCGCTCGCCCAACTGACACAGCGCTCCGGCGCCCAGATACAAGGCTCGCGCGTCATCGGGATGCAGCTCAAGATGCTTGTCGATGATTTGCAGAGACCGGCGATATGAAGCCTGCGCGTCGGCGAGGCGATTCAGTCCCTTGTACACCATGGCGAGGAGCGAGATGGACTGGTAATCCTCGGGGTTCACCTGCGACGCCTGCTCGAACAACTGGGCGGCCTCGGCGAGCTTGCCCTGCGCCAGGCGCGCCCGGCCGTAGAAGTAGTAGGCCTCGAATAGCTTCGGGTTCAGGCGAATCGCCGTCTCGAATTCCTTCACCGCATCGTCGTACTGCTTGCGCATGGAGATGGCGAGACCGCGCGAGGCGTGCGCTTCGGCGAGGTCGGGGTCGAGTTCGACGGCCTTGCGGCTGGCGGCGTCCGCCTCCTTCAGGTTGGCCTCGCTGCCCTCCCAGTAGACGTAAAGGAACGAGCAGCAGTCGGCGACGCCGGCGTAGGCGCGCGCGTAGCCCGGATCGATGACGATGGCGCGGGCAAACATCTGCCGCGCGAACTCGAGTCCTTTGCGCCGGAACTGGTGGAAAAACTGGCGGCCGCGCAGGTAGTAGTCGTAGGCCTGCACGTCGACCGTCGGCGCCTTGACGATGCCGCGCTTCTCCTGTTCGGTAAGCATCACCTGGAGTGCCTTGGCGATGGACTGCGCGATTTCGTCCTGGATGGCGAAGACGTCCTCGAGCTGGCGGTCGTAGCGCTCTGCCCAGACGGAGTGTCCGGTGCGCGCCTCGACGAGCTGCGCAGTGATGCGGAGGCGATTGCCGGCCCGGCGCAGGCTTCCGCCCAGCACGTATCCGGCGCCGAGCTGTTCCCCAATCTCGGGCGCCGTCATCGGCTTATCGCGATACGCCAGCATGGCAGAGCGGGGGAACACCTGGAGGTCCTTGATCTTCGACAGCTCGATGATGATGTCTTCGGTGATGCCGTCGCGGAAGTACTCGTCTTCCTTGGAGCCGCCGAGGTTCTCGAAGTAGAGCACGGCGAGCGATTTCTCGGTGCGTGGCTTGGCCACCGCCGACCCCGAACGCGGCGAGCGCGCCGCAGACTCGCGGCCCGAGTCGGTGTCGCGCTTGAGCCGCTTCAGGTCAGAAAGCATTTCGGAAGCGCTTTGGTAGCGCAGATCGCGGTCCTTCTCGAGTGCTTTGCCGATGATGCGGTCGAGCTCGGCGGGTGAATCGGCGTTCAGACGCAAAGCCGGGGTGGGAGTACGGTTGAGGATCGCGTCGAAGACGGCGGCCGAGGTGCTGCCCGTAAAGGCCTGCCGCCGCGTCGCCATCTCGTAGAGGACGGCGCCAAAGCTGAAGAGATCGGTGCGCGAATCGACTTCGCGGCCGAGCGCTTGCTCGGGTGACATGTAGGCGACCGTGCCCATCGCCGTGCCGGGGCTGGTAAGGTGCTCGGCGACGGTCGCTGCGCCCGAGAGTCCCACCGTTTCCGTGGTCCTTGGTCCGCGCGAAACCAGTTTGGCCAGTCCGAAGTCGAGGATCTTGGCTTGGCTGCGGTTGGTGACGTAGATGTTAGCGGGTTTGATGTCGCGGTGGACAATGCCTTTGCGGTGCGCCGCGTCCAGGGCGTCGGCAATCTGAATGGCGAGGTCGAGCAAGGCGTCGACTCGCAAGGGCCTGGCGGCGAGCAGGTGGTTGAGCGCCTCGCCTTCCAGCAGTTCCATGGCAATGAAGTGCCGGCCTTCCTGCTCGTCGATGTCGTAGATGGTGCAGATGTGGGGGTGGTTGAGCGCCGAAGCGGAGCGAGCTTCACGCTGAAAGCGCTCGATCGCCTGGCGATCCTTGGCGTACTCCTCGGGAAGGAACTTGAGGGCCACGAACCGGCCGAGTTTACTGTCCTCGGCCTTGTAGACGACGCCCATCCCCCCGCCGCCCAGTTTTTCGAGAATTCGATAGTGAGAGATCGTCTGCTCAGCCATGAAGAGGCAGGACTCCTTGAGAGAGAATCCCCATCTTAGGCATAGGTCGCGGGTAAGTCAACGGCAAGTGGGCGGACTGCACACGAGAATCGCTGACTGGCTGAGCAGAACCCGATGCATAGAAGTGCGTCCTGTCATCGGCAGGACGACCTGAGGTCGCCCGACAAGACAACATTGCTCTGCTGGGTGCCGCGCGAGACGGCCTTGACTCCGGGGTCACGAGGAGGCCACTCGTTATTTGTTCCAGCTCGTTGGTGATCGGCGCGCCTCAGGGGACCTGCCAATCGAGGGCGACGATTTCCTGGCTTCCGGCGTCTTTGAGCAATAACGGCGAATCATCGGGCGCCAGGCTGAGCCACAGGCCCCAATAACCCGTCATCTGGAATCCCTTCAGGTTGACCACCTGTTCTACCTTTCGGTCACGGATTCCAACCCGAAACACTCCCGCGGCCGGCTGCTGCTGGAGGAAATAGACATACTGCCCGTCTCGAGACCAAGTAGGATACGCCGCTGCCGTCGTGGTGAGGATCGCCCACTTCTGGGTTTGGAAATCGAACAGCCTCAACCCGAGCGAATTGGCCGGCAAGCCCATGATGTATCGCCCATCCGGCGACCAGCGGGGCGAGAATAGTTTGTCGGACCCGGGGAGCGTGGAGACTTGGCGCGTCTTCAGATCAAAGATGTGAATGGCATCCACCGCAGGGAGTACCCCTCCGAAGGCTACCGAATTGCCGTCCGGCGACCAGACCGGATCACCCTGAGGTTGAGGGAAGCTGGGCATCAGCTCTTGAGGTGTGCCACCCTCGGCCGAAACGATATAGATCCGCGACGGCTTGCCGGTCTGGTAGTCAAAGAAGAGAAGCTGCTTTCCGTCCGGCGACCAGCTCGGCACCATGGCATAGAGCGGCGGAAAGCTGAGTTGAAGCCGGTCACTCCCATCGACCTTGCTGCGCCAGAGCGTCCCCTCGGGATACGACACGTAGGCGACCCACTGGCCGTCCTTCGAGAAGGCCACGTCTTGGGCGGAGATTCCCGAAAGAAAAGGCTCGAAGGTCTTGGACTTGGCGTCGTAGCGCTCCAGTTCGCCGCGCACCAGGCCAGCCACGGCGAAGAGCTTCTTGCCATCCTTGCTGGGAAGCGGGAATGCGTAGCTGATCGCTCCCGAGGTCAACTGCACCGGATCGTGGTTGACCTTGCGAAGAAAACTTCCTTTCTCGCGCTGGGACCAAATCTGGCCTTGGGACTGGAAGATGAAGTACGCGCCATCCGGCGTCCACCTTCCGCAGCATTCACCATCGGCTTGATGCCAGCCCGGGAGCAGCGGGTGAAGGTTCGTGCCATCGGCGGAAACCTGCCAGAGTGAGCTGACTCGCGTCTTGGGATCGGTGACGGAGAAACGTATCAGACTTCCATCCGGGGACCACGTCGTCCCGTACGCAGAGCCGAACTGGTTGCCGACCTTGGGCAGGGAAACAAGCTTGCGAGATTCCGTGCCGTCGCCGTTCGCAAGATAGAGATCGTCTGCTTGGGCGAAAACGAGCTTCTTCTCATCCGGGGACCACGCTCCATCGTGACCGGTCGCATCCGCCAATCGGCGTGGCGAGCCCCCGAGGACCGGTAAAGCCGAGAGCGGCCCGTCTCCGACGGTGCCAGGCCTGTCCGTCACCAGCAAGTCCGAGCCGTCCGGGGAAACATTCAGAAGGTTAAGGGTAGGTGACGAGGCAGCAATCGGCGCAACTTGTCCTCCCGCCGCCGATACCTGGGCCAGGGGGAAACTGAAACCCGGAGCTTGCTCTTGCAAATAGAGGCGCGAGCCATCCGTGCCAACCAAAAACTTGGGATGGACATCGTGAGTGATTTGGACATACCCCGAGACCTTGGGCGGAGGCAGGGGCGGCGCAAGCCAGTAGACGAGAGCCGCGACGGCCACGGCGACGGCCCCGAGGCCGCCGAGCAAAGCCTTCCTGTATCGTCGGGCGAGATGAACGGCCAGAGCCCGGTCGGTCGAGCTGTCTGCCAGGGTGCCAGTTGATGTTCCGGCTGTCGCACCGGTTCCGCTGATTCCCGTAGCGGCAGTCACTCGGCCGGAGGCTGCCGCCACCGCCGTGGACGCCCCTGAACTCGTATCCCTCCGCAGGCGCTTGAGCTCCGACCGCAGATCACTCGCGCTTTGGTAGCGCAGGTCGCGGTCTTTCTCCATGGCGCGGTTGATGATTTCGTCGAGCTTGGGCGGAAGGTCAGGATTCATCCGCAAGGCGGGTGTGGGCGCCTGGCTCAGGATGGCGTTGAAAACAACCGCGGAGGTCGAGCCGGGGAAGGCTTGCCGTCCCGTCGCCATCTCGTAGAGCACCGCGCCGAAGCTGAACAGGTCGGTGCGGGCGTCGAGTTCCTCTCCCCGCGCCTGCTCGGGCGACATGTAGGCCACAGTGCCCATCGCCACGCCCGGACTGGTGAGAAGTTGTTCGACGGTCGCGGTCGGCGCGTCCTGCTGTAGCGCCGCTCTATGAGCGCCGTCTTCCGGTCGGCGGTCATAGACCGCCGCTACAGCGCCAGGGCTCAGCTTCGCCAAGCCGAAATCCAGAATCTTTGCCTGGCCGCGCTGCGTCACAAAGATATTCGCGGGCTTGACGTCCCGGTGGATGATGCCTTTCGAATGCGCCGCATCCAAGGCGTCCGCAATCTGAATGGCAAGATCGAGCAGCGTATCCGTCGGTAGCGGCGGCTTTACGCCGCCAGCCTTGCCGTGGCGGGATGAACCCGCCGCTACGGCCAACCGCTCGCGCAGCGTGTGGCCTTCCAGCAACTCCATGGCGATGAAAGGTTGGCCCTCGAACTCGTCGATGTCGTGGATGGTGCAAATGTTGGGGTGATTGAGTGCCGAAGCAGCTTGCGCCTCGCGCTGAAACCGCTCCAGCGCCTGGTGATCCTTGGCGAGTCCCTCGGGAAGGAATTTCAGTGCGACGAAGCGGTGAAGTCGAGTGTCTTCAGCCCGATAGACGACCCCCATCCCCCCGCCACCCAGCTTTTCGAGGATCTTGTAATGGGAGACGGTGTGGCCGATCATGCGGTTTAAGCTCCCCCTGAGGTGGAGTCCATCTTAGGTACTGGCCGCTGGCAAGTCAACGATTAGCTGAACGCAGTGAAAATCAGCCGTCGTTGGGGTTTGGGAGGCTCTTGCGGAGAGGCTAACGGTCGTGAAGCTTAGCGCTGCTCAACGGGCACCGCGGCTGGAACCGAGCGCGTACGCTGCGGAAGAACCGCCGGAAGTTCGCTGACAAAGTCCTTGAGGTCGGAGTCTTGCAGGCACACCAGAAAGGCGCGCAGGGCGAGCAGCACTTCCTTGGTGACCAGGTCGAAGTCGTGGTATTGAAGGTCGAAGGAACTCCACAACTCGGGTGTACGCTCGTTTTCGTTCTCGGCAGCGCGGCACTCGCGGAGGAATTCCTCAGTGAGGCTATCGACGCAGCGGCGCAGGATCCGCACCTGCAGCTGGTAACGCAACTTGGAGCGGAAAACCAACTGGTTGAGGAGGTCGTGCATGCGGACCTGATCGATCATGATCTGGGACTTGAATCTGTGGGTAGCCAGGCTTCGGACTGGAACAGCCACGCGGGCGAGGGGCATATACCGGGACATCAAAGCGAGGAGGTTCGCGGTGACCTCTGCCAGCCGAGTCCATTCCGAGGCCGACAGACGTACCAGACGCCAGGCGATATCGGAACGCCCTGAATCACGCTCTTCAAAAGCCTCGTTGAGGGAGATAGCGACGATGGCGGAGCGGGTCTCAAGTTCACGCTCCACAGGCTTGTACACGGACTCGCGGAGCTGACCGATGCGGGCGAGCACATCAGAGGAACTGCGGGGTTCGAAATCCAGATTGAGCAGACGGCGGAGGGCTATTCCCACCACCACCAGAACCAGCGCTCCCAGGACCCATTGCATCTGCGGCATCAACCTCTCGGCTTCACTCGCCAGAGCCAGCATTCATCCAGTGTACGACCGTTCGTGCCTCCGTCAATCGGCTGAACTATTCGTTCTGGGAGGGGAAGCCACCTAAGGCGGGGTGTCGCAACCTCCAGGTGCCGCTCCCGTCTATGATCGACGCTGCTGCTTGTCTCTCGCGCTTACCGACCGGTTCAGAGGGCTGTTACGCTTTGGTCCCTCCTGCAGCGTCAAAGCGTAAGCTTATACCAACGATGGCTAAGTCTGTAAAGTACCTAGAGAGTATACCTCAGATTACTGTTTTGTAATCGGGTACGGCACGATCAGAGATCGTTCGGACAGTCACGGTGCTGCTGGCTAGCTGTCGAAACTGTTTTGCTGCCGGCGATCGGAGGTCTCATGCCCTGTCAACCTCATGCTGCGGGCGGTAGTCAAAGGCGGCAGGTTTTCCGGCGCGACCTCTGCAAGAAATGTAGTGCGAAGCGATCGTTTGAGGCATCGGCAGAGCACGGAATGTTGCAGTTACGGACCTTTCTTCCCAGTCCGGATTCTGGAAAAATATATCTTGCATTTTCTTTTGAAGCTGATTATGATGTGTGATTGCCGACACGCTGTCGAGGCAATATTGGGGAAGAAAGACTGAACCGGCCTCGGTAGGTGGAGGGCAAGCGCAGGAGGTCGATGAGACGAGACGTTCCGATAGGGGCATGAAGCAAGTAGGTTTTGGTTGTTAAGCGTCCTGCCTGTTTCGGTCCCCCCTGAAACAAAAAGAGATTCGCAAGCTGTCGGGAAGTGAGTGCGCCCCCGAACGTCGTCGTATGGCGATTGGGAGGGACGCACCGGGGATGGAAGGGACGGAAAGTCGGTAAGGCATCGAGAATAGCTGAATAGGTTGCTGGAAGTGGGGGAGCTGAGTTGGATGCTCGAGGTTGGCGCGAGCATCGAATCCAGAGTCCCCAAGAGAGTCGGCCCCCATGGGTCGGCGCTTGAAGGGCTGGATGAGGCCGAGGCGGTCAAAGCTGCCTGCGGCACTCGACGTTCTTTGACAACTGAATAGTGCGGCGTCTACAAGTGCTCAGTCTGCCCGGCGGATATCCGGGCAGAAAGCAAGGCGAGTCTGTTTGACAAGGGGAGCGATTAGCAGTCAGCGATCAGTGTTCAGCAAAAGACTGGGATTAATTTGGTCTTCGCTGAGTGCTGAAAGCTGAGGGCTGAGAGCTTCTCATGTGTGTTGAGCAGATTTTATGGTCAAGCTACTAAGGGCGTACGGTGGATGCCTTGGCGCCAGACGGCGATGAAGGACGTGGCTACCTGCGATAAGCCTCGGGGAGAGGGAAGCACTCTTTGATCCGGGGATTTCCGAATGGGGAAACCCGCCTCGATAAAATCGGGGTACGGCCCGCTGAATACATAGGCGGGTGCGAGCCAACCCAGGGAAGTGAACCATCTCAGTACCTGGAGGAAAAGAAAGCAAAAGCGATTCCGCTAGTAGCGGCGAGCGAACGCGGAAATAGCCCAAACCGGGCGTTGCACAGCGCGCCCGAGATTCGAAACTGGAAAATCGAAATTCGCGCAGCGAGTTTCGAGCTTCGAAGTCCGAGTTTCGGCGCGGTGTGCAGCGTCCGGGGTTGTAGGGCGCGCGTCGGTTTAGAACCATAGAGTTACCAATCCGGCGGCTAGCCAAACGACTTGGAAAAGTCGGCCATAGGGTGTGATAGCCACTTCGGTGAAAGCTGACCGGACTCTAACGCGCGTTCCTGAGTACCGCGGGGCACGAGAAACCCCGCGGGAAGCTACGGGGACCATCCCGTAAGGCTAAACACGTGCTGGCGACCGATAGTGAACTAGTACCGTGAGGGAAAGGTGAAAAGCACCCCTGCGAGGGGAGTTAAAAGTACCTGAAACCGTATGCCTACAAGCAGTCGAAGGGCTACGCTCGTCCCTTTGAGATCTCAAATTTCAAATTTGAGATTTGAAAGGGACGAGCAGCCTGACGGCGTGCCTATTGCATAATGAGCCGGCTAGTTATTGTCCGTCGCCAGGTTAAGCGATGATCCCGCAAGGGGGAGCGAGCCGTAGCGAAAGCGAGTCTGAATAGGGCGATTAGTGGCGGGCAATAGACGCGAAGCGGGATGATCTACCCTTGGTCAGGGTGAAAGCCACTTAACAGTGGCCGGAGGCCCGAACCGGTGTTGGTTGAAAACAGCTCGGATGAACTGAGGGTAGGGGTGAAAGGCTAATCAAATTCCGTGATAGCTCGTTCTCCTCGAAATAGCTTTAGGGCTAGCCTCGGATGGTCGCTCACGGTGGTAGAGAACTAGATGAACTAGGGTCCGTTAACGGATACCGAATCCAACTAAACTCCGAATGCCGTGTCGCGCAGTCCGGGAGTCAGACAGCGGGGGCTAAGCTTCGTTGTCGAGAGGGAAATAGCCCAGACCGTCAGCTAAGGTCCCGAATAGGTGGCTAAGTGGGAAAGGAAGTGAAGTCGCTCAGACAGCCAGGAGGTTGGCTTAGAAGCAGCCATCCTTTAAAGAAAGCGTAACAGCTCACTGGTCGAGTGACTTTGCGCCGATAATTCAACGGGGCTCAAGCCATCAACCGAAGCTGCGGATTCCATGGTCTTCGGATCATGGTCTGGTAGAGGAGCGTTGAGTACAGTCTGAAGCGAGACCGCGAGGGCTCGTGGACGGTACTCAAGTGACCCTGCCGGCATAAGTAGCGATAACGGAGGTGGGAACCCTCCGCGCCGAAAGTCTAAGGTTTCCTGAGAAAGGTTAATCCGCTCAGGGTCAGTCGGTCCCTAAGGCGAGGCCGAAAGGCGTAGCCGATGGACGGCCGGTTAATATTCCGGCACTGCGGCGGAGACGTTATCACGAAGCGGGGACGCAGAAGGATAGCGGAGTCGTCTGATGGATGGCGATGCGCGCATCAAGGAGGATCCGGCAGGTAAATCCGCCGGGTCGGTTGAAAGCCGACTCTGAGGTGTGAGCCGAGGGGCTTTAGCCCCGTAAAGTCTGTGATTTCATGCTGCCAAGAAAATCCGCTAAGGAGTCTCTAACGCAACCGTACCCCAAACCGACACAGGTAGACGAGGTGAATATCCAAAGGCGCTTGAGAGAACACTCGCTCAGGAACTAGGCAAATTAACTCCGTAACTTCGGAAGAAGGAGTGCCTCGCTAGGGTGCAAGCCCGAGGAGGCCGCAGTGAAACGCGCTCTGCGACTGTTTAACAAAAACACAGGTCTCTGCTAAGTCGAAAACGACGTATAGGGGCTGACGCCTGCCCGGTGCCGGAAGGTTAAAGGGAGCGGTCATCTTGCAGCAATGTGAGAGAAGCTGCGAACTGAAGCCCCGGTGAACGGCGGCCGTAACTATAGACTGACCGCTGTAGTTCCGAGAACAAAATCTGGCTGTATGCTGGAAAACCCGGCGTATCTCCTGCTACTCGCCGCTAGGCCCCCAGGGCCGAAAATGGCGGCAGTGACAATGCAAGGAGTGCGGGTCATCAGCAGGAAAGACTCAGCCGTGCTTGATGTGAAGGACGTTCCACCGGAGGTGGGCTGGTACTTGGCTGGCTTCGCCGACGGTGAGGGAAGTTTTAACGTGTCGTTTCGGCCTCGAAGCGACTACACACTTCCCTGGAAGATTTCTCTCTGCTTCAACATCTCTCAGCGGGACCCGGTGATTCTCACACAGTTTAAGACTCACTTGGCCTGCGGTACGATGCGGCAGCGGCGGGATGGAGTTTGGTATTACGAAATCAACCATCTTCTTCCCATTCTTCAGAATGTGATCCCTTTCTTCGAGCGTTTCCACTTCCTATCCGCAAAGAAGAAACGCGATTTCGCCAAGTTCAAACAGCTTGCCGAATTGATGCGCGAGGGTCGGCACCACACCCGTGAAGGGGTGGAGCGGATCCTGGCGATTCGGCGGGATATGAACGATGGCGGTAAACGCAAGTACTCTGATCAGGAAGTTCTGGAACGGCTTGGGAATCCCCAGAGACCATACGCCAGACCCGGAAGTCCTCCGGGATGATATGGTCCGAACTCGATGGC
>Ga0070732_10000744_pt1 | contig 18933 bp, 21 predicted proteins | sample Coa_R1_5_FD_66449 | JGI IMG/M metagenome (GOLD analysis project Ga0070732, IMG submission 66449) | Surface soil microbial communities from Centralia Pennsylvania, which are recovering from an underground coalmine fire - Coalmine... | ecosystem: Environmental > Terrestrial > Soil > Unclassified ... | reverse complement strand
GGCTCTCGAGCAGGCCGGCCAGGTGCTCGAGACCGACCCGAACCACCCGGTGGCGCTGCTCTTGAAGGCAAGGGCCATGGCTGTTCAGGAGGGCACTCCCGCCGAAGTGGCCGCCAACCGCACGAAGGCGCTCCAGTTGCTCGCGGAGACGCTCAAGAAGCAGCCCAAGCTCGCGGAAGCCTATCATCTTGTCGCCGAGATCCAGATGATGCAGAAGAAGCGTGACGAGGCGATCGCCGGCCTGAAGTCTGGCCTCAAGGCCGTGCCCGACGATGCCAACGGCCTCGGTCTCTTGGTCCAGATCCTCACTGAGCCGCGCCCCGACGGCCGCCCTGCCCCGCCCGAGGTAGTCAAGGAGGCGCAGGACCTTGCCCAGCAATATGCGGGGCACGACGAGAAGGGCAACCTCTGCCTGGCCCTTTCGATGGGGTTCCAGAAGGCGAACCAGCTCGCGCTTGCCGTTCCTTGGGCCGAGCGGGCCGCGGCCCGGCTCGACGCGCCGGGAGTGCACCTCAACTATGGCGGCTTGCTGCTCGCTCTGGCCGAGTCGAGCAACGACCCAGCCAAGGCGCGTCCGCACCTCGATCGGGCCGTGGCCGAGTACGAGCTTGTCCTTAAGTCGCAGCCCAACTCGGTCGAGGCGGTCAACAACAAGGCCTGGATCCTGCACCGCTACCTCGAAAAGAACCAGGCCGCTCTGGAACTCGCCCAAGGCCTGCTGCGCACGACGGACCCGACGACCCTCCCCGGCGAATTCTTCGACACCTTGGGCGCGATCCAGGAAGCCTTGGGCAAGGCGTCGGACGCCGAGGCCTCATACGCCGAAGGCCTCCTGAAAGCACCCGACCAGCCGGTGCTGAACTATCACATGGGCCGTCTCCTTTCCGGCGACCCAGACCGTGCCGACAAAGCGCGGGACCACCTCAAGAAAGCCCAAGCCTCCGCCGACCGCCTCCCGCCCACGACCGTTGCCGAAGTGGAGACGCTCCTCAACAAAGTGGGCAGATAGTCTGGGAAGCTGCAAGTTTGCCCACCACTCTCGATCTCGTCGCCGGCCGGCCTATCCGCTGTTGGGGTAGGCCGGCCGTTTTCGACATGTCTCCGTGATCGACACCGGTCACAGGGAGGTTGGCACCGAGAACCCGCGCCGGATGCCTCTGCCGCGCGTCAATCATGGCGCCCGCGGAGGTTTCGGGTGTCGCGCGCGTCGCGCACACCCGGTCCGCGACCTGCTTTCGTCGCGTGAGGGTTTTTCGATGATTGGAAACCATCTGCTCCCAAGAACATGCGCGAACTGGAGCCAGTTTCCCGGCGAAGATCGCCCTGGACGATCGAGGCCGAAGTGCGCGACATTGCGCGACACTGCGCGACAGATTTCGAAGAAATCTCGACAATCCAGGAGCAGGCGAGCGGCCCCTCTGAACGCGTGCCCCCATACCGGGTGTCGGTGTACCCGTCTGCCAGTGCCGAGCGTCCCGTTACTCGTGGGCCCTACTCTGCCCGTGTGGCTCGCTCCGCCGGAGCAACCTTGCGGTCTCGGCGCTCCAAGAAGTGGCCAATGTTCCCGTCGGTTCCCAAGCGTTCGAGCGTTTTGACCTCCTTCGTAGCCTCCTGTCGAGCCTTTTTCGAGTTAAAGTACGAAGCGCGTCCTGTATCGGGTGGCAAAGCGGCGCACTCGCAGCGATGTAGGGCAAACTTGCAGCACATAGATTAACCAAATTTGTGGATAATAATATATAAAATATAACTTAACGTATTTGATAAAACATAAGCAATCAATCTCATACCATTTTTTTCTTCCTTGCTTTCTTCATGCCTTTGCTGGTTGAGCGGTTCTCTCGGTCTGAGAAGGATGCCCTCTGGGCGGTATCGAGTTAGGCGAACCGGTGGGCGCCGAAGGATCCTCGCGGGCGCGAGTACGAAGGATTCAGGACCGGAGGAGACATGCTGGGTGGATGGAGTGCTCACGCAGCAGTCGGTGCGAATTGAGATGCATTGTGTATAATATCATGTCTAGTCAATGTCGGGAAAGGCCCCCATCACAGCCCGGGGTTGATCTCTCCAGATGTCGATCATGCTTGCTTCGAGCGCGTCCTCAAGGAGGCTTTCCGGCACGAGCCGTTGCGCATCCTGTGCTACTGCGTGATGTCCAATCACTGGCACTTGGTGGCCTGGCCGCAGCACGGAAAAGACCGGCAGGTCTCGGAGTTTCTGCGCTGGCTCCCCGTGACGCACGCGCAACGCTGGCGCGTCCACCGTCACACATTGGGGACGGCGCATTTGCACCAGGGCCGGTTCAAGTCGTTCCCGGTGGAGTTGAACAAGCACCTGGACACGTACCCCCGCTCCGTCGAGCGCAAACCGATGCGTGCCAATCTGGAACAACGGGCTCAGGACTGGCGCTGGTCAAGCGCCAGGCGGCGCCATCGAGGCGACGACCAAGCTTGCAGGCTAGTGAGCCCTTGGCCGATTACGCGTCCGAGCGACTGGTTGCGTCGGGTCAATCGTGCGGAGGGTCGCGGCGAGATCGAGGCGGCGTTGTCTGAAACGCGGCCAGCCGCATGGCAGCGAGCCTTGGCGCCTCCGGATCACTGCGCAGCTCGGCCTCGAATCGACCTTCCGTCCCCCTCGCAAGACTTAATAAGCCCGCTGGACGAGCACAAAGACGACTCCCGTCCCCTTATCCAAAGGAATTCGCCCGGATCAGATCAGCTTCGAGGTGAGCTGCGCCAGGTCGTCGTGAGTCAATCCTCCGCCCCGAGGTGGGTTGGCGTAAGCTCAAAAGGTGGCTGTCGTCTCGCAGTGAGGGGGCCCAAAGAATGGGACTGCTCGATAAGGAACCTGAAGAGACCACCGTGAAGGAAGCTGCCTTGCAAAATCATCCCCAGCCGTCGTGTGTCCGTCCATTACCGCGCAACGACGCCACGGGCCATGTTCTCCCTATCACGCCCGAAGAACAGGTCCGGGACGCAAGGGCCATCGCCGACCTGGTCGAGCGGATGCTGGCCATGCCCGATGAAGATCCGCCGGGGGCATGGGAAGAAGCCATGCGCGACCTTGACGCACAGCGACCCCACCGCAAACTCTTCGAGGGGCTCTATTAATCATGGCGCGGCTGATCCTGCTCGATAGCCGACCGCTCCGCCTCATCGTCCGTGCCCCCAGTTAGCCGCAAGTCGTGCGTTGTCTCACCTGGCTCACTACTGTTTCGGCAGCCGGCGCGACCATCGTCATCCCCGAGATAGCCCATTATGAGGTACGCCGGGAATTGATCCGAATTCGCGCGGTCGGGAGCCTGCGGCGCCTGGACTTCGCTCTCGATCCCCATAGCGGACTCAGACACCTAACCCGAACAACCGACGCGATGATCAAGGCCGCCGAGTTCTGGGCTTTCCTCAGAGAGATGGGCATCCCGACGGAATCCACCGACGCCCTCGACGCCGATGCCATCCTTGCCGAACAGGCGGCCCTCGCTGGTCACCCGGGGGATTCCATCACCATCGCGACAACGAACCTGGCGCACTTGGCTTGCGATAAGGGGACGGGAGTCGTTTTCCTGGCTGTCGGAGTGACTGTCGCTCACGACACTCTGCACGCAATCATCTGGCAGGAAACAGATTCAATACTTCTTGAAACGGAAGAAGCTACTTCTTGACATGAGAGAAACCGCGCTTTATCGTTGGATTCCCTGTCACTTCTCTCATCTCATCGGGAAAGGGAGGCGAACAATGAGCCGGAAGCATGGCGTATCTTGGGACGCACTTGTCGCGCGGCGAATGCAGCAGCACTTCCGCCAATTCCACACTGGGGACGGGCCCCCTGGCCGTCGCCGCTTCTTGCGGAGTATGGCTGCTCTCGGCTTGAGTTCTGGGCTTTTGATGCCGGGACTGGCCCGGGGAGCGAGCATTCAGGACGACGGCGATGATGAAAACGCCTTGCCCAAGCCCATCCCGGGTGGAGTTTCACCGCTTGGCATCATGGTCCACCATTTTCCGCTCCCAGCTCCGGGGACACCGCTGAAGAGTCTCACCGAGCCGTCGGAGATCACGGATTTCAACGGCTTCATCGGGGACACCCGCATTCGTGGCGCTGGCATAGGCACTGGTTTCGCGACGCCGCTCGCGTTCCAAACCGACGTGGGTTTTATGACGGGCGAGTACATCGGCGAAGATGGGCGCCAGCATCATGGCACATTTTGCTTCATATGACTGGACATTTACAACGGTCCAGTTGGATCGGCAAATCTGTTGCAGCAAATCCACGACTACAGCCCGGGGATCGCTTCGAACGGCTTGTTCTGGACGATTGCAGTCCCGGCCGACAGCGTCGCGATTGACTTGAGCAACGCGACGGCCTCGTTGCAGTTGGCTGATGTTCCAGTCACGGATGCTCATGACTTGGCGAACGCCCTGACGAATGGACATGGGTTCATCAATCCACCGATCCCCCCAATCGCTCCCGTACCGGCAACCGTATCCTTCGATGTTCGGTGGGGGGGAGTCGTCGACCAAGCAAGGGTCACCAATCAAGCGTCCATGTTCACCGGCAACTTCATTGAAACGATCGCTACCATAAAGTGGTCGGCGAGTCAGACGGGCTTCGCTTTTGTGTCCGAGGACCCAAATCCCGCCCGCAATTTCTACTCGGTTATTGGACACGAACGCAACGGATTCTTTTTCAACCCGGACTAAGGAACCGTTCAAGCCAGCGTGTTTCCTCGGCTGGGACCAAAGAGTCCACGCGGTCGATGTTGCGCGCCGAACTGAGCAACAAACCCGGGGATGAATCCGGTCTTCGCCCAGGAGACCATGTGGTCTGAGATAAGGGGACGGGAGTCTATTTTTCGCCTGTCCGAGCGACGGTCGCTATCCCGCGGTCGCTTGCTCACCGTTACGGCCGCGTAACGCTGGCACTCCCACCGTCATGCATCCGGGCGGGGCATTCGGACGAGTGCTGGTTCAAGTCGTTCCCGGTGGTGTCGGACGAGTACCTGGACACGCTGCTCGGCTAGTCGAGCGCAACTCGGTGCAGTCGAATCTGGTACGAAGGGCCCAGGACTGACGCTGGCCAAGTGCCTGGCGGTGTCATTGGGCGACGACCAGGCTTGCGGGCTACTGATCACTTGCCCGATTTCGCGAGATAAGGGGACGGGAGTCGTTTTCTTGGCTGCCGGAGCGAATGTCGCCATCCTCCGGTCTTGGCTCGGGAGACCCGGTCCATTCAACGTAGCTCTGTCTACCAAAGGCCCTCTCGGTGCGGATGCACAAGCGCAAGGTCCGCACTGACTCGGGAACCTGGTCCTGAAGATTGGACGAGATCGTGGCTCTCGACTCGCCCAGGGCGCCAAAACCTGCCTTGTTGCAAGTCGTAGCGATGCTTGTTACACAAGACCCGACAGTTGCGTTTATACGCCAACCCTCGAGGACTGGAAGACGCCGCATTGGCGCCTCCAAAGTGGTCAGGTGAGGGGGGACGCCCATGAGCATCGCAATCGCGCGGAGCATGCTCCTCTGGTGCACGCTCATCAATTACGGGGTTCTTGTGCTTTGGGCCTTGCTAATGCTGCCGCCGCACGGATGGCTGCATCGGCTCTGTACTCGGTGGTACCGGGTCTCGCCCGAGCAATTCGACACCGTCAACTTCGCCGGCATCGTGTTCTACAAGATCCTGATCATCATTTTCAACCTGGTCCCTTTCATCGCCCTCTTGATCGTCGGCCGAGAATGATGCCTGAGCAAGACGGATTGCCGTTCGCGAAGGCGAATTCATGATGGGCTGACGAATCTCAACAAATCAGGGACTTTAGCATCATTACCGGGACGTTTTGACTCTGCCCTCTTTCTTTGGAGGAGCTTGATGGTGGTGCGATCTGGCGAATAGCATCCCGCTCCAGACACAGCGGCGCCCTCCTTGGCGAAGTGTTCCCGGCGGTATCTTAGGGGGGTTGCTGCTCTGAGTCATCGCCAACTTCCCGGTGACGATGCTGCATGAGCCGACGAGTCGGCGGCAAGAAAAGCGGCGACAAGTCGCCGCACTCCAAAATTTGACGCCGTTTGGAGCGCGATGAGTTGTCATGAGTCTTTAGCAACATTACCGGATTTTTTTCAACGACCGGCAACACGGATAGAATGCCCGGCGATTCCGCTTGCGAGAGACGACACACCACCGAGCTGAGCGTGGGTCAGACGTGGGGCAGACTTTCCTGTCTGCCTGGAACATTCGGCAGACAGGAAAGTCTAGCTCTGTTACGGGTCATTGCTCTTTTATGCCCCACCCGGACCTTTTTCCGACGGCTCGGCGTTCCCCTTGTGGGTCTCTTCCAGAGCCTCCACCCGGCGCCGCAGCCGCTCGTTCTCGAGCCGCAAACGTTCGATTTCGGAGTTTGATTCCAGGTCGCTCTGGCCGTGGATCGCTGCCTCGGCACCTGGTATCGTTTTCGGCTGACTGGGTACAGCCTGAGCGGCTTGAAGTTCCAGCATGCGGACTGCCCGCGCCTGCGCGTCACGCGCGCGTATTTGCTCTCGAACCGCCAACTCCCTCTGGCGCTCGATGGTGCGTTGCATCCACACGACTGGAGCAGTGAAGAGCGCAACGAGCGCGATCAGGATCATCAACGCTCGCACAGAAATACGGAAGCCGCGGCGCTCGGCGGTCGACATCTTCGGGATCCTCCAGCTTCAAAGTCGCTGCGCCTGATGCGGAAGAGATTCGGGCGTTTCTCGCTCGATCGACTTTGAAAAATATCTTGCCACCAGAGCACCTAGATAGGCGAAGACAAGGGCCAGGAGCGAGTGCCCCACACGCAGGAACGCCTCGGGGGTGGCAACGGCGAGCGCGATCGTCAACTGTCGCGGCTGTTGTGGCGCTTGCGATTGAGTCACATCCAAAGCAATCGGCACCCGTGCGACATTTGTGGAAACTACGACGGCGTCGAGATTCATCGAATAGGTGTTGACGACCGCGTCGTAGGGCGCATCACGTGGATTCTTGGCGAGTCGAGGATACACACGCTCGAGTAGCTTTGTCGTGACGAGATGCGGATTGACTTCCGTGGCGAACCAGTGCCCAAAGCAGACGAGCAGGTAGCCCCATCCGAATAGGGCAAACCCCGTCCAGAACGCGCGGCGCTGACCTTGGCGGAAGAGAGCGCCGAGCACCGCGATCGCCAGCATGACGATGGTCAGCGTGAAGAGCACACTCGCCCACTCGTCCGAAGCCGAGCGCAAGGCGGCAACGGCGACCCCGACGAACAGGGTCAACACCATCAAGCCTGCGATTGTGAATCGAGGTGGTCGCATGGTGAAACTCCGCCTGAGAAGTGATCGTTCCCGTGCCGCTCGCGTGCCGCGTACAAGAACCTCCCCAACACGCCGCCGGCCAGGGCGAGAGATAGAGCGGTGAGTGAGTGAACAACTTTGAGCAGGTCATCTCGCTCGCTGGCGAGGGATGACAATAACTTGCCAGCTTGAGCGTGCCAGACCCTCACGCTGCCATCGGCCCATCGCAGCGCAACGCGACTCCCATCGGAGTTGAACGCCACGGCTTGGGCGTTGCCACGCATACGTTCTAGCTGGTCGAGGAGCGCCGTGGACGGAAGCTGAGTAGCGGCGGCCGGCACGAGGCTCAAGATTAAGAAGCAACCACCGAACAGGGCGAACCCGAGCCAGAACGCCCGCGTCCGCCCGCGCCGATAGATCGTACCCAGCACGGCCCCAAGCAGCGTGGCGACGGTCAGCGTGAATAGCGCGGCCACCCAGACCTCCGAGGCATTCCGCAGCGCCGCGAAGCCGACCCCGCACAACCCCACGACCACCAACATGCTGGCAATCGAGTAACGGAAGCCTCTCATGAGCTGCTCCCGACCAACGAGACGGTGGCCTTACAACTGCCGTAATCTTAAATTATTCGTTCTGGATCGTAAATGGGGTATCGCCGCGGGCGGAATGCCTGGGTCGAGATGCCTCGGAGCGATCTCATAGGAGTCGAGTAACGACAAGCCACAGTTGCCAAGCGTGCTTTTGTGGCCATCGAGCTTCAATGTGGGCTCTTGATCACGGCTATGACTAATCTTAAATGATTCGTTCAAGGAGGTAAACGATCTTCCTCGAAGCGTTGACGCCTCTCGCCTGGATCTGGATATTGCACCTCGCGAATCGGCCGGACTTCATGAAGTGAAGATGGCATACGAGTTCGCCGATGGGCCGTCGTGCTACGCTGCAACATGTTACACGTCGGTCCTCGACGACAGGGCCGAACTCGGTCCTTGGCGATGCCCCGCGAACGGCGCGGGACCGCTAGCGCGTTCGCGGCTTGTCCTCCCGAAAGCGGCCAACGGCGCTAGGAGCGAGATCCAAAAAGTCAAGGCAGTCGTCGCTGACTCGCCCGGCGACAAAGCCGGGCTGGCGATCGAGGAACCCGCCAAGGGCGACTCATCAGAACAAGAATTCGCGCGGTTTCAACAGAATTCCCGCTCGATCAGGATCAAATACCTGGCGACCGCTTTGGCGTTGCGCCTCCGGGCCGAATACGGATGCCGGGATGTCCATTTGCGCGATTAAACCAGAAATATGCACTAATACCAATTCTCTAGAATTTTGCTGCCGGTTTCGCGGAAAGGACTACCGAACCGCACCTCGCATTGCACAGAATCGCATGCGGGCGCGTCGATCGAACGCATCGACTTCTCGGGCTCGACCGATCGCCCTCGGGCAGGGCGATCGGTCGACAGCCGAATGCAGTCAGAGTCGGGATTACTGCGCCCGGGCCTTGCGTTTGCGCTTTCTGGTGGCGGCAGCCTTCTTGGCCGAGGCCGACCGTGCGGCGGCCGGGCGGGAGGCCGATGCGGCACCTCCCTTCACGCCACCTTTCCTGCTCGGTGCGTGGGAGACGGGCTTGCCGCGTCCTCTGCCCGACTTCTTGCCGCCCCCGGTCTCCTTGTTCACAGTGGCCCAGGCACGGCGCTTGGCCTCGGCTTCGTCGGTGCCCCGCGTTTCGTAGCCCTCGGCGATGTGCTCGGCCTGACGCTTCTGCTTCTCGGTGTACTTCGACTTGTCACCCCTTGGCATCGTTCGGCTCCTCATATCGGGCAGCCTGGTCCGGGTCGCCGGCCAGTGCCGCATGTTCGTGAATCAACTGCTTCACACACTTACATCCGTACGCAACTCGTGCGCCGGAAGCGAGGTTGCTTCACGGCCGTCAAATCCACTCGAGCAGCAATTGGGTAGTCTCTCAGAGTAATCCACGGCGTTCCGCACGCGCCCTGGGAAAGAAAAGCAATGCACTCCTTCTCGGCACGTCGATTGCTACATGTCATGAAGGAGCGGACATAGAACGTTACTGCGCGCTTTGAGAGCCAACCGACACAGCGAAAATCACAGCCGGAACAGAATCAGGGATGTCGAAAACGAAGAACCAGACCTGGAAACAACTTGTTGATCGAGAAGCCCCGCTTCTCCTCCCGGCCGCTCACGATGCGTTGACAGCGAAGCTCATTGAGCGTGCTGGTTTCAAGGCCTATCAGGTCGGCGGCTTCGCGCTGAACGGCGCAAGGCACGCATTCCCCGACCTTGACCTGACCCATTACGGCGAGGAGCGGGACGGAGTCAGGCAGATCATCGCTGCGTCTTCTTTGCCGGTTCTGGTGGACGCGGACTACGGCTACGGCGACGTGAAGAAAGTGACGCGGAGCCGACGCGATCGAGCCGAACGGCATCGACGATGCTCTGCGCCGGGCCGATCGGTATCTGAGGGCCGGCGCTCGCAGGCGTCGCGCTCAGGAGTACCTAAAGATGGCAGCGTGAGGTGAAACACACCGTCCCGAGGGTAGACGAAATCATCGGAGGAGTCACCATGGCTGATCAACACGCACATACCGCCGAGTCGAAACCCCTGTCGCGCGAGCAACTCGTCGGGCTCCTGAACGAGGACTTGTCGCGCGAGTATCAGGCGATCATCGCCTACGTCGTCTACTCGCAGGTCATCAAGGGTGCCTCTTATATGGCGATCGGCAAGGAACTGGAGTCGCACGCCAAACAGGAGCTTGAGCACGCGTTGACGATCGCCAAACAGATCGACTACCTCGGCGGAATACCTACCGTCACACCCGTGCCCGTGAAGACCGCGGAAAAAGCCGAGGACATGCTCCGCCTCGACCTGGAAAACGAGAACAAGACGATTCGCAACTACCGCACGCGGGTCCGCCAGTGCGAGACGCTGGGCGAGTACGCGCTTGCCGAGAAGATTCGACAGATCCTCGTCAACGAACAGGAGCACCAGATCGACCTGGCGACCGCGCTGGGCGAGGACGTGCCCGACGTCACCACACCCGAGGAGCGAGCTTGACGTGAGGCGAGCCGGAATTGCCGTCCGCCGTGTGTAGGTGGCGACGCCATAAGCCTCCCAAGCCACGAGGTCGTGATCATCGGCAGGGGAATCGTCGGCTTGGCAACCTCCATGTCGCTCACGTCCGAGCCGTGGCTCTCCTCAGATGCGCTCGGCTCGAGCCTGCGGGAATCCGAGAGCTCGAGCCCCACGCCCTTGGAGTCGCGGCCCTCTTCCTCCCTGATGCGGGCATCATCGCCTACCGCGAAGTGACGGACGTCTTCGCCGAACAGGTCCGCCAGGGCGGTGGACTCATCCAGACCGTGATGCGGGTGCTGCGATGTCGCCGGGAGGATGGGCGATTTGCGCTTGAGACGACTGGCGGCGATATACGCCGCCGCTTCATCGTGGATTGCGGAGGGCTCAAGGCGGACCGGATCGCTCGCATGTGCAACGTGGATCAGAGCGTGCAAATCAGCCCGTTCCGAGGCCAGTTCGATGAGCTGGCCCCGGAGCGCCACTCTCTGATCCGGAATCTTGTCTCTACTCTGTGCCGGACCTACGCCTGCCATTCCTGGGCGTCCACATCACTCGTACTGTCCACGGAACCGTCGAGGCAGACCCGAATGGGGCACTGTCCCTCTAGCGCGAGGGCTACGGCCTGGGGAGCTTCTCTCGTACCGACACCCTGGAGATGCTTTCTGATGGCGGATTCTGGTTGATGGCCGCCAGGCACCTCAAGCCGGGCCTGGTCGAAGCCCTCCGAGCCCACAGCAACGGACGTTCGTCACCCCGCTCCGGAGGATGATTCCGGTACATCGACTCGAAGTTTTCCGCGCGAACCGGGCGGGGTCCATGCCCAGGCCGACGCGGCGAGGGGCCAAGGCTCAACTCAGAACCTTAGTCCCTGCCGGAACTTTTCTAGCTCACTTTCTCTCAGCCAGGGCAGCCTCGATCGCCTTGATGACCTCAGGTGCCTCAGGCTCATCCTTGGGAGCGAACCGGGCGATCACCTGACCCTTGCGATTAACAAGAAACTTGGTGAAGTTCCAAGGGATCTCGCCGGCATACTTGGGGTTCGTCTCTTTGCCGGTCAAGAATTGATAGAGCGGATGGATGCCAGCTCCTTTGACGACGATCTTCGCGAAGACAGGGAAGGAAACGTTGTACTTGGTGCGGCAGAACGTGTTGATCTCCTCGTTGGTCCCCGGCTCCTGCTGGCCAAACTCATTGGCTGGGAACGCCAGTACCTTGAATCCCTTGTCCTTGTATCTCTCGTAGATCGACTCGAGACCTTCGTATTGGGGCGTAAAGCCGCACTCGCTCGCGGTATTGACGACCAGCAAGACATCACCTTTGTACTGCGCTAGAGCCAATTCCTTGCCATCGATACTCTTCATCGTGAAGTCGAGCACGGAAGCAGCCTTCGATTGGGGGCGATCATCGGCTCTGCCGGTGTTGAGCATCAGGAGCAAAGGAGCGACCGAAAGGACCCGAAGGATGAAACCTCGTCTCATCGATGTTGCCTCCTGAGAAAGGGAGAGGGATGCAGTCGCGGCCCCTCCTTTTGCCGTCAATGGGCGAGCTGATCACGAACGGGTAATGTGGCAGCCGCTGGCTCGAAAATCAAGGGGGAGACGATGAGGTCTCAAGGTAACGCGGACCGACACATCACAAGAGTCAATAAGGAAGCTGCATGAATCTCCCGAACCTCGATGACCCCATCGTCAAGCACATTCGTTCTGACTTTGTGCCCTTGAAAATTCATCAGACGGTGGGAGAAGCGCTGGCGCAGATCAGAGCGAAGCCGCCGCACGGTCGGATTGTGTACTTCTACGTCGTCGACGATGCAAACCGATTGCAAGGCGTGGTGCCGACGCGGCTCATGCTCCTCTGCAGCCTCGAAATGAAACTCGAAGACATCATGATTCGTCGCATTGTCGCCATCCCCTACAATGCCACGGTAATGCACGCCTGCGAGTTGTTCACACTGCACAAGTTCCTGGCCTTCCCGGTTGTCGATGAGCATCGGCAGCTTCTGGGAGTTGTCGATATCGAGCTCTATACCGAAGAGATCGCGGACCTCGCGCATCGCACGAGTTACGACGATCTCTTCCAGCTCGTCGGCGTCCACTTGACGAGTAGCCGTCTGGACACGCCGGTGGAGGCCTTCCGCCTGCGCTTCCCCTGGCTGCTCTGTAACGTGGGCGGCGGCATTCTCCTGGCGTTCTTGACCGGCATGTTTCAAGCGGTGCTCGATCAGCTCATTGTGCTGGCTCTGTTCATTCCAGTGATTCTGACTCTGTCTGAGAGCGTCGGCATTCAGTCGGTCACGCTGGCGCTACAGGCACTCCACGGCGATGATGAGAGCGGCCGATTCTTGGGTTTGAGGCTACGTCGAGAACTGCTCACCGCCGTTCTGCTGGGAGCTGCCTGCGGTACGCTCGTCGGACTTGTTGTGTTGGTTTGGAAGAAGAGTCTGTTAGTAGCCCTCACAGTGCTGATATCGATCAGCATGGCGATCGCGGCTTCAGCCCTCATCGGACTGGCGCTGCCCACGGGAGTGCACAAGCTCCGCCTCGACCCGAGGGTCTCCGCGGGACCGGTTGCCTTGGTCCTCGCCGACCTGGTCACTCTGACTTTATACTTCAACCTCGCGAAGTGGCTCTTACTCTGAAGGGAGAGACGAATGTCACCGGGTTTCTGGGCGGCGCTCTGGCAGGGAACTGTCCGCCAGGTGAAATGTCCCTACTGCCACGGCAAGCAGCAGGTCGCGCGCCGCGCGATGCCGTTCGAGGTCTCGTGCCAGGAATGCGGCCGCGCCTTCCTGATCACCGAGCGTGGAGTCGAGGCGACTTCCAAGGGTTGATTTGAGGGCGAGACGTTCCCGGAGCGCTGATAGCCAGTGGTCGCCCCGCGGACTGACGACAAGCAAGACGGATGCGACAGTCAGACTTCCGACCCTTTCGAACGCCCACGAGCAACCGACCACCGGCGCAGATACCCTCCCAGCACCGCAGCCGGGACCATGAAAAACAGCGTCGCGAGTGGTGACCAGATCGAACTCTTGCCGGCCTCAATCACGAGTGAAACCACTGCAAAAAAAGCCATGATCCCCGCGAGGGCGGATGCGTGCACAACTTCGAGGCGCCGCGCCACTGCTGCTGCCAGGTATCCACTCAGAGTTGCAGAGCCGACTCCGTAAAGAACCGAGAAGACCAGAAACCCAGCGCACGGCATCAAGTGAGGGTCTTGGCCGCTCACAGCGAACAAGAGCACGGCGCTGAGTCCGAACGTCAAATACGCCCCAACGACCGCCTGGATGCTTCGAGACATCCACTTGACCTCACTTCATTCATTCAGACTCGTCACCAGGGTTGCCCCCGACGCTGCACAGTGCGTCAATAGAGGTGCCTTTACGCGTAACGCGTAAGAGTATATTCTATTTGCGTTAGCGGCAAGCGGTGCAGCGACCAATTTGACTCAAGCTGGGCTGAAAGCGGATCAGTCTGATCGCTCAGAAGCGAGAAGCGATCGTGTTGTCGCCGAAAGACACTCGATACATCCCGAACGCTCGAACCACGCTGAAATTACCGTACGGTAATTCAGAACAGAACCTCCGACACTTCACCGGCAACGAAGAACACACAGGTTCCGTTCGGCGGGCGGATCGAAGCGACAAACTACAGGACCTCTCTTCCTGCTGTCTGCCGCCTGCCCGAAGCTTCCCGGCTCCGACCCCTACCGTTGCTTCCGACATCGTGCATCGCGTACATTGGCGTCCGCATATCCGTGCCCGAGACGTGCCGATGAGCTTCGAGGCAGGACCTTGAGACGTCTGCCATGAGCTTGGAAACCGCCGAGAAGCGTGTCGAAGCAGTCGGTGTCGAGCCTGACATCGCGCTGCCGCCTTGGCCAGAGCGCTGGACGTCGCTGCCGCGCGCGTTCGTGCTTCAGGTTCGTGGACGCTCGAGCTCACCAGCTCTCGCGGATAGCACCGGAACGAGACTGACGTACGGCCAAGCCTTCCTCAGGTCGCTCGCCTTGGGACGCGTGCTGGCCCGCTCGGTGGGGGATGAGAAATACGTCGGGCTGTTGATCCCTCCGACGGTGCCAGGGGCCGTGTCTAACATCGCGCTAAGCCTCTGGGGGAAGATTCCCGTCAACCTGAATTACACGGCGAGCCAGGCGCTTGTTGATTCGTCGATCGACCAGTGCGGCATCAAGCACGTGGTCACTTCGAAGCGGGCGCTCGATAAGTTCAAGCTGCACCCGAAGGGCGCGCTCCTGATGCTCGAGGACCTGGCCAAGCAGGTGACACTGGCCGATAAGGTCTGGGCTGCCATTGTCGCAAAGGTCGTCCCCCAGGCCGCTCTCGGTCTGTTCGTGCCAGGGCTGCGGAACGAGAGCCTCGACGCGACCGCCACGGTCATCTTCACGTCGGGGTCGACAGGCGACCCGAAGGGGGTGGTGCTCTCTCACCGCAACATCCTGGCAAACGTGCATCAGGTTAACCACCAGATCAGCATCTTGCCGAACGAGGTGGTGCTCGGCATCCTCCCGTTCTTCCACTCGTTTGGGTTCACGATCACGATCTGGACCGTGCTCTGCCTGGGCAAGCAGGCGATCTATCACTTCAACCCGCTCGATGCCCGCATCATCGGCGAGTTGTGCCATGAGTATAAAGTGACGCTGCTGGCCACCACGCCGACGTTCATGCGCACTTACATCCAGAGGTGCGACCGAGCGCAATTCGCGTCGCTCGTGCACCTGATCCTGGGGGCTGAGAAGCTCAAGCCGGAGCTCGAACGCGAGATCCGCGAGAAACTTGGCATCGAGCCGCTTGAGGGGTACGGATGCACTGAGCTCTCGCCGGTCGTTGCGGTGAATGTTCCCGAAGAAAAGCGGACCCATGACGGCCGAACGGTGCACGGCAACCGACCGGGCACGGTGGGGATGCCCCTGCCGGGCACGACGATCAAGACGATCGACCCTGAGACGGGGGCTGACCTGCCGAGGGGGTCTGAGGGGGTCGTGCTGGTCAAGGGCCCGCAGGTGATGGTCGGTTACCTGAACCGGCCGGAGGCTTCCGCGAAGGTGCTGAGCGACGGCTGGTACACGACCGGCGACCTCGGCTACCTCGACGCCGATGGTTTTCTCAAGATCACCGACCGCCTCAGCCGTTTCTCAAAGATCGGCGGCGAGATGGTGCCGCACCTGGGGGTCGAGAGCGCGATCGTGGAGGCCGCCGGAGTCAACGAACAGAACGTCGCGGTGACGAGCCTGCCCGACCCCAAGCGCGGCGAGCATCTGGTGGTGCTTTACACCGACATGGGCATGCCTCCCGCCGAGGTCTGCCACCGGCTGTTTGCCCGCGGAGTGCCCAAGCTGTGGATCCCGCCGGCCGACGATTTCGTGCAGGTGGAAGCCATTCCGCTGCTTGGCACAGGCAAGTTCGACCTGCGGCGGATTCGACAAATTGCCGAAGATCGTTTGAAACCTTCGACCGGCCGCGACGGTTAGCGTATTCTATAATGTGTTGTAACCAGGAAACTGGGGCCGGAGGGACGGATGAACGTTACGCTGTGCGTTACGGCGGGGCCGCACAAGGACAAGGAGTACGTCTTCGACCGCCACTCCACTTTCGTGCTTGGCCGGTCGTCGCAGGCCCAGTTCTCGGTTCCCGACGACGGCTTCCTGTCGCGCAACCACTTCCTGATCGAGTTCAACCCGCCGACCTGCTTGCTGAAAGACCTGGGCAGCACCAACGGCACGAAGGTCAACGGCCTGCGTATCGAGTCGGTGCGGCTGCGCAATGGCGACATCATCACGGCGGGCGAAAGCGAGTTCGTGGTCCGCGTGGAAGAGACCCGCGGCGACTTGCCGGTGATCCAGTGCCTGGGCTGCGGGCTCCCCGCCCCGCCCGACACGGCGGTATCGGCCATGCCGGGCGACGCCACGATCGACTGGCTGTGCGAGGCGTGCATCGCGCATCGCCGGAAGTTCCCGACCCCGCCACCCGAATACTGGATCGAGCGGCGCATCGGCGGCGGCGGCATGGGCGAGGTGTTCCTGGCCCGGCATCTGAAAACAAACCGGCCGTTCGCCATCAAGATGATGATCCCGACCGTCGCCGCGAGCGACCGGGCCAAGGCGTACTTCAGGCGCGAGCTCGAGGTCGTCAAGAACCTGCGCCACCCGAACATCGTCGCGTTTCACGGCATGATCGAGCTCGACGGACAGTTCCAGCTCATCATGGAGTTCGTTGACGGCAAGAACGCGCGCGAGTGGGTCGAAACGTTGCCCGGCCCATTGGCGATTCCCGCGGCGGCCCGGATCGGCGTGAAGCTCCTCGCCGCGCTCGACCACGCCCACGGCAAGGGGTATGTGCACCGCGACATCAAGCCGTCGAACTTGCTGGTGACGGGCCCTCCGAACCGGCCGCGCGTGAAGCTTTCCGACTTCGGCCTGGCGAAGAGCTTCCGCGACAATGCCGGTTTCGCCGGTCTTACGCACCAGGGCGACGTCGGCGGGTCGGTGGGGTTCCTCTCGCCCGACCACATCCGCGACTTCCGCGAGGTGAAGGAGCCGGCAGACATCTACAGCGCAGGGGCCACGCTCTATTTTCTGCTGACCGGCAATTATCCGTTCCTCGACTTCGACCCGAACCGCAGCGACGCCTACAACATGATTCTCGAGCACCCACCCGTTCCGCTGCGCGCCCGCCGACCCGACGCGCCCGATGGCTTTGATTCCGTGCTGCGCAAGTCGCTCGAGAAGCAGCCGCGCGATCGCTGGAAGTCGGCCTCGGCCATGGCCCAGTCGCTACGGCCGTTTCTGGACGAGCCGGTTTGATCGGGCGCCGCAAGGTGACCGAGCCGCGCCTGAATCGATGGCTGCGCGGCCAGATCGATCTGGGCGATTTGTCGCGGCTCTCCGCCAACGGCCGCGACGAGCTGACCTGGGCCAATCGAGTGATCATCGCCATCCCCGAGATTGCTGACCACGAGGTCTGAATGGAGCAACTCTTCGGTGTGGCTACTGCCGCACTTGCCGCGCCGTCTTGGCCGCGTTATTAGATGGTCAATCACATCTCCCGACTTTGCCAGTCAGTGATTCTCGGCACGATGAAGGCGCTTCTGAGCGGTGCAAAGCCGTGATTGACTCGATAGCATGAGGCTCGTGCGAATCTCAGCACTGACTGTGTGAGAGCGGGGGTGTGAAGCGATGGCGATCCGCGACAAGGGCCGCGCTGGCTCTCCAGGGCAGGAGTTGAAAAACTTCACGGATCGCGAGAGTGAGCTTGCGCGCTTTCAACGCCTCCTTGATCTCGATGAGCCGGCGCAGCTCCCGGCGCTCATGTTCTTCGGCGTTGGCGGAACAGGCAAGTCGTGGCTGCTCGGTCGGTTTCGCAAGTGTTTGACCGAGAAGACGGAGCTCCCGTCGGCTTACGTCGACTTTGATCGGAGATCGGGTGGGCCGTCCTCCGTCAACGATTTCTCCGGCTTGCTCGCGGAAGTCTGGCGGCAATTTGATGTCGAATGTCCCCGTTTCGAGACGGCGTTCGCCTGGATGAAGTTCAAGCAAGGCGCGGGCGACCGACCCTTGATCCGCCCTTCCGGGAAGATCAGCACCGGCTGGGAGTTCGTGAAGGAAGCGAGCAGCGCCTCGTTTGGCTGGGTTCCCGGTTTCAACCTCCTGGTCTGGGCGACCGACAAGCTCGGGAAGCTCGCGGTGAAGAAGATCGAGAAAACCCCTCTCGGCAACCGTGTGCTGAGCCAGGCCGGCGGCGACGACTTTGTTCGCCTCAGCCACATGACCGCGCAGGAGATCTATCCGACACTCACCGAGCGGCTCGGCGAGGATCTCAACGAGCAGCTTCCGAAACGAGATGCGAAACGCTGCCGGGCGGTCATCTTTCTTGACACATTCGAGGACCTGTCGGGCGGCGAGCAGAACGAAGCCCGCAGGCAGGTGGCCGAGGAGCCGGTACGCGAGCTCTACAGACACCTGTCGTGCGTGCTCCTCGTCTTGTTCGGGCGCGACCGCCTGACGTGGGACGAAGTCGATCCCGATTGGGGCGACACGGCCAACCTCGAGCAAGACTTGCTGGGTGGCCTCTCGCGCAACGATGCCATCGAGTTCCTCGGCAAGTGCGGCATCGAGCCCGGGCCGTTGCTGGACGTCATCCTGCGCGCCTCGCGCGATGAGGCAGTCCCCGCCAGGGAGGCGTACTATCCCTTCAACCTGGGCCTGTGCGCCGATACGGTTGTGGCTGAGCGAGCGCGGGGCATCGAGCCCCAGCCAGAGTCGTTTCACATGGCGCCCGGCGATTATGGCAAACTTGCGCAACGCTTCTTGAAATCGCTTCACGATGAACACCCAGAGCGCTGGATCATCCAGCTCGCCCAGACCCCTCGCTTCGACGAGGCCGCTGCCCGCGCCGCGTTCTCGCCAACGCGCGACGTGCACCAGGACAAAGCCTGGGAGTCTTTGCCTGACTATAGCTTCGTGCAGGAAGACACCATGCCCGGCTGGCTCCGCATTCACTCCGTGATGAGCGACGTCCTGCGCCGCCGGCCGGCCGGCGACGATCTCGCCCGCGCCCACGAA
>Ga0070732_10000743_pt1 | contig 18942 bp, 32 predicted proteins | sample Coa_R1_5_FD_66449 | JGI IMG/M metagenome (GOLD analysis project Ga0070732, IMG submission 66449) | Surface soil microbial communities from Centralia Pennsylvania, which are recovering from an underground coalmine fire - Coalmine... | ecosystem: Environmental > Terrestrial > Soil > Unclassified ... | reverse complement strand
AGGCTTTTAGTTTGAGATGGTTCTTTTCGGTTAAGATACGGGTATCATTATTTTTCTCCCAGTTAGAGAGTTTTGTTATTTCCCAGTAGGTTTTGTTGTTTTGTCCAAACATAATTATTAAATTGCTTTATTTGAACTAAAGAATTTTATTACTGCTTTAATTATAAATATTGGATTAGTATGTAAGACGTTAATAAAAAAATTACCTTTAATCATGCAATTCTCGCAATTTTTCGCGAGAAGATTCTCCCATGTCAAAATGAGATTGTTTTCAATAAGAGTGTCTCTGTAATTATTAGGGACTCCGATCATTAACGTATTTTTAATTATATGTTTATACTTTTTCATTTTTTCTTCCTCTTTTCCAGAGCTTCAGCCTTCGCTTTTGCCGCTTCTATTTCGCCTATCTCGTTACACTTGTAGCAAATTTCATCATCTGAGGTTAATGTAAAACTTTTATCTCCGTCGATATATTTAATTGATCTCATGTTGATACTTGCTTTGTATTTTTCCTGACAATTGGAGCAAACAAATATTACCATGAAACGATCATAGCAAATAATAAACTGATTTTGTAGAGGAAAGCATGTAGTCTTGTCCGGTGCATAACAATGATTCTTTGTTTCCCATGATGGTAATAGCTGTAAATCTTATCACCGTTTTTATAGTAAATGCTATAACTCATCTTTGTTTATTATACACATCCAGTGAACTTAAGTGATTTTAAGAAAGCGATAATTTTGTTAAAGAGTTTTTTCATATACATTAAGAGATCTGACAAAAGAAATGACAACATTCACCTATATTGCAACTGTTACAATCATTCTTTTTTACTTTACTTTGAATTAGCTAAAACCTCTCCGTCTAAAGGAACATAAAGGTATCCTGTTATATGATATATTTGCTTCTTTTTCATATCTCCTCTAAGGCTTTACTTAGAAACTCAGTGAGACGGAGGATGGTGTTCCCTCGTATTTTCCCTAAATGCTTCTACGATAGGATGCATCCTTCTGGTACCGTAGGGTCGGACTACCGTCTCACTCAATCTCTAAAGTTTTAGAAGCTCAGAGCTAGTGGCTTTGACCTTCCGATTATGTCGTATTAGCCTAACCGATCATCTGTTAGAACGACACCACTAGCTCTCAACCCCTAAGACTTTATTTTCTTTCTCTGCTAGGGAATCTTTCTTATATTCCAAAAGAGCCTCACGTACTATTTGCAATACTTTTTGTTGGTCATCAAATTTAATAAAGTTATCCTTTACTAATTTGACTATATGCTTCGTTAAATCTGTCATATTTTTCATACCTCAGCGACTTTAGGGTTCATTTAATTAACTTCAATTCTCTGCATTTACTTCGATAATAAATCTCAGCCATTTTTTCATCTGCCAGTTTTGGAGTATAAGCTCGTACTTGTAAAAGATCGAATCCCCGTTGACCAAGTTGTTTAATCTTGAAAGCTCTATAACCTTCCCGATCTTCCTTTTCCCAATAAGCATGGCAAGCAGGATCAAGAGCGTCGCAATTTTCCTCATCCCACCGCACAGACATCATACGCCTTCCAAAGAAATGACTATTTTGTAATTCCTTTATGAGTCTTATTCTTTGACATTTCATACATTTACCATCTCTATTGCGTATAAAGAGACTAAAATATTTGTCCGCCGGTTTGATTTTCATTCGTCCAAACATAATTCATATTCTCCACATAAAAATCTACTCTATCTTCGATCCATAGAATAGCTTGATAGCATAATACATTTTTACTATATGAACTAGAATTATTTTTCTCATATTGCTATAGGTTCTTGTTTAAAAATATTATGGTAATTTTGCTTATTCCTGATCCTTTCAAGATTGCTGTTAATTTATCTATTATTTGCTTATGATCTGGTGGATTACTCAGTATATGCTTATCCGTTTTGTAAAATCCTGTTATTTCTATTTCTTCACCAGTCTTTCTTATGATTTTTTGATAATCCAGATTTTCTTGATCGAAAGTGGCTTTGTAAATATTATTCATTTCAAAACTCTATTTTCAAATTCCTCTCCATTTGATCTCTTAAATTACAACAGTCGAAGCCTTGCTTAAAGCATCGGAAACATCCCCTATGCTTTGTATGATCGTAACTACTAGTTGGGTGACAACGACAATATGTTCTAGTACCCTCCGCTATTTTATTACTATTTGAAATAAAGTCATTCATATTATTTCATCGGCTTCTTCATTCCATTTATCTTCTAAGTTCTTTGTTATTTGACTATTAACTATTTCGGAATATCTTTTTTCTCTTATTGCGAATCCACAATCTGGAGTACATAGAATAAGTCCTGGTGTTCGAAAAGCCGAATAATTAAAAGCCTTACTACACTTCGGACATTTATTTTGTTTTAAGTTTGACTATAACATATATTTATTCCATTTTCACCGGCGGTTTTTCCGCATCTATTGCCTTTGCTACAGAATCAATATCTATTTGTTCTTCCGTGTCGTTTATTTTAGTCGACTTGTCCGGTAAGGATTTTAATTTCTTAATCATTTGATCCGCTTCTATAGTTGTGAGGTCTTTAATAAACTCCTTGTTAAAAGCCATTTTTAAATATCCGTCTCTTTCCTCATCTGTTTTTCCTTTCAAAGCGATTAGTCGGCGTATTTCTACGTTTTGAGTAGAAGTTATAAAAACATGGTTCATTGCAATCGGCGTATTAACATATACCTCTGTTACTTTGGGTTGTATGTAGGTTTGTTTTTGGGCGTATTGGGGTACACTTACCTCTTTTGACGTACTCGCATCTGTATCTTCATCCCGAACCATAATAGCTAAAGCGTTCATCAATGAATATCTTTTCCCATACGTCATGACTGCCCCTGATTGTTGGGATAAATTCATCTTGGTTGTCGTTTCTTTTGTGATTACCGCTTTACTCGGCTCACCTGTATGTCCTGCTACGTGTGTTACGATGCAATATACAATGATTTTATTGTCTATTTCCTCTGTGTTAAATGTGTAGGATAGTCCGTTTTTTAAAAGAAAAGGTTTAATCTGTTCCGCTATTACTTCAAGAGGAGCATATTTGTAGTTGTATCCTTGTTTCGTTCTCTCAATGATCGGGCATTCACCTTGAAACGCTGCCATTGCTTTGTCATATTCTCCCTTTGCCCATTCTTTTTTCATATCGCTACGCATTGCTAAAAGCCGTTCTAGCTTATCTACATCTATGTTTTTATCAATAGCTTGAGATATAAGCCGTTCTGCTTCTCCCTGATATTCAACTACCGGCATTGATTCTTTTACTGTTACTATTTCCGTTTTATCTTTCTTCATATTCCCCTTCCGGTTCTCCCCGAACCTCTGCTAAGATTGATTCTACAAATTCACGTTCTAATAGTTGTTCCATATTAGCCTACAAATCTTTCTCTTATTATCTCGATATATTCATCAAGCAGTCTCTCTTTTTCTTCATCTATTGCCTGACTTACTATTGGCGTATTATTTGGATTTTCAAGTGATATTGCCGTGAGAGTTGTATCTATTATTTCTCCTGCAAAATCGCTTAGTAAATCTCGTAAAATAGTCATATTAATTTATATCCTTTTCCATGTTGTTAATTTCTGCAAACCATTGTTTGACCGCTTCTAAATCGTATCGCTTGATTCTTTCTGAAACATTGATTACCGGCAAGCCTTCTTTTTCCAGATCACCGATTTTATGTTCTGTTAATTTTAATTCTTCCGCTAATTCTTTTCTTGTTATAAACGTACTCATATTTAAAAGGGAGAAGTGTATTACTGTTGTTTCCCTCCCGCTCAACGTTGTCTTTATCTACTTAATAGTATCACGGGTGCTATTAGTTGTCAATAGGCAATATTAGACGAAGTTAGACTAAGTTAGGCATCAAAAAACCCTCTTGCGAGGGTTGATTTTAGCCGCAGCAGAATGTGACTAACTACTCTGCATGTTTAAGCTATTACACATTATCAGTCCAGTGTACCTATATATAGTATAGCACAAAAACGCCGGGTTCTTTATGCAGTCTCCCGAAAGATAAAGATTTACCGGCGTTTCAATTATTATCCATAAGGATAAAAGGGTTTGCAACTACGAGGTTTCCCTTTAAGGAAGCAAGTAGCAGTGCTATTATTATATCATGGCTTTATTCTATTTAATGACAGGGACTTTGCTTTTATTGTGGTTTGTGAACCGGGTGGAAAAAAGTGGAAAAAAGTGGAAGCGCTTGAAAAAGAGGAAGAAGTATAGATATAATTAAAAAGGATCAATTGTTTTTTCTCACTTGTTTTACTTATACATCCGCCTTTGTTGTTGTCTGGGGCAAAACAGCTTGAGCAACGGGGCGGATGTTTGTTGTATAATAGAAATAGGCGTCTCTAAAGAGTGAATACAAAGACGGCAGACACTAAGAGCGGCAGTTCACCTCGCCGTCTCCGCGTCGAATTAAGCAACAGCATCTTCGGATGCTTGTTTGCTTTCAAGGAAGGGAAATATCCGTTGTTTGAAAATCGCCGAATTTCTAAACCTCTCTATCTCGCTACCTTTAACTACCTACAACTACCTAAACAGTTTTTGCACACTCACCCCCTGTTAGTTCTTTCCACTAAAATAACACAACCATCTAAGGCTCTTGTTCACCCCCTCCCCTGAGAACTATTCCCCCGTTGCTTACCCTCGTATTCTTTCTCTCTTGCTAGGCGGTGCTTTCGCACCGATTTTCGCCTTAGTAACTGAGAACGATTCTTATAGGAACCGTTCCTTAGTTGGTATAAAACCAACCCGTAGAGTTAAGTTTCCGGGTATAAGTATCCGGGCCTTCCAGTATGTATATTACCCGCCAAACCACGTCTTAGGTGGAAACATCGGCTGAAGTGTCTTGCGGTAGTGAGGGTATTTTTTCTTCTCTTATATAGAAGTATTGGTTTCCCCATTGTTTAAAAAAGAAAGCATGTCCGTCGTTAATTTGAACATATGTAGGAAGAATCCACAATAAAGGGTATTGCCACCATTTAATTTTAATCCGAGAAACATCCTCTTGGGAAAAGAGGTAATTATAAAAAAAGGGATTGTCGTACTTTGCCATAGAAAAAGCCCTTCTCTGGTGCTACCTGCTATCTGACCGAAACGGTGGTCAAGGTAGCCCACAAAAGGGCTTTCCGTTTCTCATTGATAGCAATGTAATTATATCATATTCTGTCTAATAAATCATTCTCTTTAAGGTATAACCACATTTTTGCTGCTGCATCGGCAAGAGTATCATCTCTAATTCTTACAAGAGGTTGATTATAATTAGTCCAGTATTCAAGCGTAAATCCATCTCTAACATCTTGCTTGCTGTCATCTCCTGCGTGTCCCCTAATAAAAAATGTTAATCTATCCATATTTCTAGTACTTGGGTTTGTTATCCTTGCTGGCAACCTCTCTAATATCTCATCTGCGGTAGGAGCAAGGATTTTAATAGCACCTTTAAAACCTAATAATTCTCGATGCGATAATAGAACATATCCTTCTTCTTTTTCAATTTCATTAATAGTTCCTTGATAAAAATAACTTCCTGAAAAAGTAATATCTTGTGGATACCCTTTTTCTTTTAATTGTTTAGCTAATTCTAAAGAGACGGTTTTCATATCTGTTTATTACCCTTGCGAGGCAGGTTTAGGTGCAAGATAATTTAATAATTGATTACAAACTATCTCCGATGTTTTATCCTTAAATTGTACGCCTAAATAAGCATTTTCTAGCCACCATTGTTTCCTTTTTCCTCCAAACTTCTTACCGAATGAGTTAGTAAATTCAGGCAAAGTAATCTCTACTTCAAACAATTTCCATTGATCAAATTGATATTGTGCATTACCCGTATTGGGTATTATTGGCTTTATGTTCATTTTAGCGAAGGTTAAGCAATCCTTTGTTTGTATTATTTCATTGTAGCCCTCTCTTTTTAAGAGTTCTAAAAAATGTTCTCCGATATTTATTTTCTTTTTCATACAAAAAACTCCTTAGTTCTGAATACGGTACGATCTCGCGGATGAAACCGTACCCAGAACTAAGGAGTCTGGATTTGCGAGATCGTTTGTATCTACTCTATTATATCATATTTTGACAAGCCTTGGTCAAGTATTACGAGATGGTTGTGCTAGGGTAGAGAATCGAACTCTACGCTTTCTCTGTTGTCCGTCTGTTTGCAACTGCTCGAGCGTTGTAACTTCGGCGGGCATTCCCATTCTGCCACCTAGCGTATTTGACATTCTTTGATCCAGTACATATAATATACCCAGTTTTTGCAAAACAGGTAAGCAAGGTTCACCTTTGAACTACCTAAAAAGTCACTTTTACTGAGTGGCTTTTTTACCTTTACTCCGCTTTATCTGCTAGTTCTTTCGGAAAAGGACTGCCAAACGCTTCTAAAATTTTTCCCGCCCACATTTTCCCTTCCTGTAATTTTGTAACTACAAGTGAAATTTCTCTGCCTCCATTATTTCTGCCGATTTGGTTTTGTAAAGATTGTGCTGCTTGAATGACCGCATCAATATTTTTACGAAATAAATGTATATCTTCATTACTTGGTAAACTTAGCCCTAATGTTTCAGCCATTTATTTAACACCTCCCATCTTTTTATAAGTATCTTCTAACCCGTCAATAAACTGCCTGAGTGAATCCTTATCGAATCCCAACCATTTTAAACTTTTTCCGAAGTTAATTATTAAACGACCGTCTTGAAGGTATGTTGCTATATGCAAATCCCCTTCGTCTGTTTCATCTAATTTTCCGTCTGAGTAGGTTTTCATATTCATTTATCCTTTAACCACATTTGCATATGGACAGCTAGTGAAAGCGTTGTCGTCAATGCTGAATAAGCGAGAATGATAAAAGTCCATTTGTCCATACTACTTGAATACTAAGAATAACACTCCGGCACTCATTCCTACAACCATTAAAAGGATTATGCCGCCTATTAAAGCATCTAAGACTTCGATAAGAGTTGTCCTGATGGTTGGATGAGTTTTGATGTTTGACCAGTCTATGATGTGAGTCATATTATTTTAAAAGCTCTGGATTTTCGTAAATATTGCCGATGATTTCAATATTTTCTTCATCAAAGTTAGCCAACATACCACCAGTTAAACTACCATTTCTTAATTGCCAAGATCCAAAATCCCAATATACCTGAGCTGGTATCGCTCCCGGAACTTGTAAAATATCCCCCTCATAAATCTCTTTTCCGTTTTTGTCTTTCAGTCCGGTGTATTGCATCAAAACCATATCTGAAATATTTTTTCCTATACCCTCACTCCAGACAACACCTATTTCATCATTAAACTCAGTTAGTCCATTAACTCTAACTATTCTCTTTTCTTCCTTATCCCATGCTCTAAATTTAATTTCTTTCATATAAGCTTCGCTTTCTGTAAAGATTCTTTTAAAAGGTTCTCGATGAAGACAGAAAGAGTAGACCGTGACTCAACCGATAAGTGACGCAATTTAATTGCTATAGATTCCTCTATATAAATAGTTAATTTAGCTTTCCCTTTCACCTGATACATATTGACATTAAATCAATAAATATATTAAATGTCAAGGGGTAGTTTTCTGGTTTTCAAGGATTTGCTGTTTTATCGCTGTCCTACTACTTATATAACTTCGTGCCATGAGAACAATAGCGATCAATGCCACGCCGCCTTTGTACACTAAGATAAGATCGTTAAATAAATTGTTGGCTGTGTTGGCAGGAACGCCGTTTGCTATAAGGAAAGACGCAATGCCTCCTAAAATAGTTACGATAAATTCTGATGTGAACGCACCCGCTCGTGCTGGGTTTGTATTCATTTTCTCACCTCCTCTTTGATATATATGGAATTTATTGTTATAATATCTCTGTGAGGAGAATTTGTATTATAGAGAATTGTGGGAAAGTTAATTATGCTTATGGATATTGCGTCATGCATGATGCTCGAAAAAGAAAATACGGAGATCCTTTGAAAGCTAGAGAATATCTTGAGGGAGGTGGGAAAGGAATTTGCTCGATAAGAGACTGTGATAAGAAAGTCAGGGCAAAGTTTTTTTGCATTAAGCATCTTAATAGATTTACGAAATATGGAAACCCTTTTCGACTTAAAAAAATGCCTAACGGTGCGGGGCATATTAGAAAAATTGGATATAAGATGATTACAGTTAATGGTAAGCAAGTCATGGAACATAGACATTTTATTGAAGTATCTCTCGGAAGAAAACTTAATTCTAACGAGGATGTACATCATATAAATGGTGATAAAAGAGATAATCATATAGATAATTTACTTGTCCTGACTAAACCAGAACATACTAAGTTGCATATCCTCTTAAAGAAAAATATTCCTTAACTCCATTCTAAATATGTAAAAAGAAATATCCTAAAATTGCGATACTGATACAGATAAAAAGGAGCACAATCAAAAATATCTTTTGTGCCGGTTCATCTTTTATAAGTGCCTTTACTAATTCTGAAAAAAGATAGTAGGCAAACGCTGCTATCCCGAAATTAACAAAAATTATATTATTCATAATGGCTGTTTTTCACCACCTTCGGGTTTCTTTCTAAAAAATCTTTTGGCGATTTCTTTTACTCGTTCACGAATTGTGATCACAAATTTACCCTCCTTTATTCGGGTTTCGTATCTTTCCAAGAGTTGAGCAATATCTGTACGCAATTTCGTCATAGTTAATGCCACCCAAACAATTTAAGTACCCAAGACCAATGAGTTAGTAGTTGAGCTATAGTAATTCCTATGGTAACTTCAACCATCCGTATAATCGGTTCTGAAAACTTCCACCCTCCTTTAAAGTCATGTAACCATTGGAGATCTTCTTTCACGACTGTTGACATTACCTCCCCGATCACTTTCTCATTTGCCTGTTCGTTTTCGGCGTTCGCTTTTATAGCTTCTTTAATTTCGGTCAACCGCCGGATAAAATCTTCCTCCAAGTCCTTAACATGCATTTCGAGTTTGGCTTCATCTTTGATAGTTTGTAAATTATCACTCATGTTATTGTAATTTTCCGAAAAGCAATGAAAAGACTGACTGTAACCAGTTCTTTTGCACGGGGGTAAAAGAGGGGATTGGTTGACTCTGTACGTCCGTACTGGACGGGGTGCTATTTGACGCTGGGGGAGTGGCATTGCTAATATTCGGCGTGGCAGTTTGTAGTGCCTTCACCTTTTCGGCAATCTTTGAGCCTACGTCTATATCGTTTTTACAATCCTCCTGTGAAAAACCAAATAAGGGGGCAATTCTCTCAAGGCTGCCAGCTTCAACTAAAAGCCCTTTCCAGTCCTTAATTTCCACAACCATGGTTTCATTAGCAGGCGGTGTTGTGGTTAAGGCTACCGCTCCGGCAACGATCCTATCTATATCTAACGCATCAGGACAAGCCGTGGGTGCATCAGATACCTCTGAGTGTTTTTTGATATGGTCTCGATCTAGTGGGATATGGTAGAAGGAGGCAATGTCTGCGACTAATTTACTGGACTCGGCGTATAATTCCGGCGTTCTTTCTCCGTTGTAATTCCCCCCGTCGGCATGCTCAATACCAATAGAGCATTGATTTTTAGCGTAATTATCAGCGTGATACGCCACGTTTACTTCATCTACCCACTGATAGAGTTTCCCGTCCAGATCAACCCCGTAGTGCGCTGATCTTTGTGACCTAGGAGCATTGAAGACAATGTCTGCCGACTTTACAGTACCAACGATTGTGTGGATCACAATCATGCGTATCGGGTAGTCCCGTACTGTATCCCAATTTCCATCCGCAACAGTCATTTGAGTAACGGGTAAGGAAGTAGATTTTCTTGAAGGGTTGGTATCCATCTATAATAGTATACACCTAGCAATATGACTTACGTCAAGCATAGTGAATATCTCCAAACCGATTACTGGCAATGGATTAAAGATAAGATGTATGCAAAGTACAGATGCTGTCAGCTATGCGGTAAAGCGTGGGATTTGCAAGTACACCATTTGTGTTATGATCACTTCTATGCAGAGATTCCTGGTCGTAGCATTGTTCTTACTTGTGATAATTGCCATCATGCTTGTCATTGGTCAATGGGAATATATAAAGTACCGCTGACTGAAAAGGCTCTCCGCAAACGCTTTGAAACTCTCCGCTTTAGAAGAACAAAATCGTGGCGCAATCTTCGTAGCTCTCATATCATCGGCTGGATAGGGGACTTTACAGTTTTTCTAGCCAAAGCCGTACATAAAGCGTACTCAGTTAATTAAAGTGCGTGTTTCCTCGGATGCGACACCCCGTTATTTACAGGAGCTACAAACGCATCCTGACGGATGATTTGATATAGCTCCTCTTGTTATACTCATAATTCACCTCCTCCCATTCTGTGAAAACTACCTCTAATTAATTGTGAAAAGTTTGCACGATGACCGACTCCCCCTTAGACCCCCTCCGGTTTACGGGGATACGGATTTCTTCTAGCTCTTTCTTCCCGTAAGAGAAGATTTTTAAATTTCAGTCTTGATTCCTTACTGATCCCTTCTCCGTTTAGCTATTGAATCATTACCCCCCTGTGCAAATCATAAAAAAAGTCCCCTTAACGTTGGGTACATACGGGCTAGGGGTAACCCAAACCCAACGTTAAAAGGACTACCCCAACTTTGTATGTAACTCTATTATAACATATCATGACAAGGGAGTCGAGGAGATTAATTTGATATAATAGAAAAGGTCGTGTTCACCAATGGACTACGCAGAATTATCGGACCTTGCCGAATATTAAATAAGGCAAAGATAACTTCTTAGGAGGTTATTGCTTGATTAAGTCCGGTAATTCTTTATTGTAGATTTGTAGAAGACACTAATTCGGTAGATTCTCCCTCATGAACTGCTGGTACTTTCTCTTGATAGTTTTTTTCGTGTAGTTCGTAAACTGTGAGAAGCGTGTTAATTTTTTCGATGATGGTTGAACCCGTATCGTCGTAGATGGAGACTTCGAGTTTCTCGCAAACCATCTCAAGGACTTTAGACTGTCTAATAAGAAGAATAAGAAAATCATGGGGAACTATCACCTCTCTATTATTATACGAAAAAAGTTATTTGTCATGTAAGAAATGGCTATTAGTGGTGATTGGTGGGGAATCGTGGGGTTATTGGGAACGAATAAGGCATGGCGGGGCGTTTGGATTGTCTTGTGGCATGTCATAGATACACGGCGGTTGTTTTGGTTTGCCGTAATACATAAACGAATAGATCATCCATCCGTATAGGAGTAAAACAATGATGAGAATACCTACTATGAGCTTTACTGGATCTCTCATATGAAAAGCGTGAAAACTACCCTCGAACAAAGAGAAAATTCCTTATCCCCTGCTTTATTCTCTGCCATAAATTCCCTTCTATCTTTATCGGCTGTTGCCTCTTTTCCTTGGCTAAGGCTATATTCGCGTCAACTAATGCCTGTGATAAAGAAATGATCTTTTGATCCATTTTGTTGCAATTATCCGCTATATCTTTTAAAAAGAGATTAATGGAATCCCCGGCCATCATATCATCGGGTGTTTGGAGTAAGTCTATTGGCGGCAATTGCTTATCTTTGAGATATTGGTCTAGTCCTCCTATTTTCACTAAGCGGAGGATTGTCCGGTAATTGGCAGCCTGGGCGTTTAAGGCAGCGTATTCCTTATTGGACAGCTTCATATCGGTTAAAACCTTCGCTTCCATAGGGTTATTATACTCCGAGGAGTTTTTTGATTTCGTTAAGCGCGTTTTCCGCGTGCGCGATAATGGCGTTTTTTTCATGCAAGGGCAGATTTGCCATGGTAACGGCTACATCCGGCGTTTTCGGTGCTTCAGGTATTGCTTCCTCAATTTTCGGGGCCGCTGGAGCCTCGACCTTTGTAAGAACTACAAACGCCTTTACGTCTGGGAAATCATTTGTAGGCCGTTCTGTGCCGGTGTAGGGGTCATGACACTTCCCCTCGCCAATATACCGGACAGCGTGTAAAAGCCCCGGCTGCTCAATGGGCGCGCCGTCGGCAAAAACGATAACGCCTCTATTTGCCTGTAAAGATGTAAGAACAACATCATTGTTATAGGTATCAAAATATTGTGCCGACCATCCGGGAAATGCCGGAACGATTTTCTCCCATATGACTTGATCCAATTCCCCATCTTTATCCGCTGAAAAACCATTTACTGCTTTGAGCTTTTCATTGATAATATCGGGGGTTGTTTCAAAGACTTCGGCAAGCTCGGTAAGAACTGATCCATAAGCGTGGATGTAATATTTAGAAGAACCTATGAGGACGTTTCCCCAAGGTAAAGTTTTTTGCGAAAGAATTTCCATAAAAATAAAGTATAACAGCTTATGACCAGACAGGCAATCCATTATTGCTTACTGTCAATTTCTGTCCTGTTGTCCCGATAGGTAATCTATGAAAAATACCATCTGTCCCGACATAATAAATATCTCCGGCCTTCATCGTAGTTGACGCTGCTAAATGACGGGGTTTTATAGTACCGGGGAGAATTTGCGATTCATGAATAAAGCCCGTCACTGCATCCATTGGTCTTTGATTTGATTGAGACTTATTCATTTATTTCTCTTATTAGCATGTTTAAAATGCTCAATTTCTCCTAATCGTTTCTTTGCTTGCTCCTCTGTTTTATACGGGCCTCCTAAATTCTTTTTGCCGTCTTCTGATTTTACGTGATATTGTCCCTTATCTTTTACAATCATGAAAATATTATAGCATATCCCTTATTTGATGCTTTAACAGTTTTCCGAAAGTAGATGTTTTCATATGGCAATCTTCACAAAGAGTCCTTCCGTTATTTAATTCAAAACGCAATTCGGGATATAAAGCGAAAGGTTTTATGTGATCTGCATTAAGAACGATCTGTTTTTTTAGTTCTTTATTCCAACCGCCTTTAATATTACACCAGATACATTTATATAAATCTCTTTCAAAAACTTTTCTACGCCAATTAGTATATTCTAGAGAAGCCCGAATTTTTGCATTAACAGGAGTTACCCCTCCCTTCCATTGTCCATTTTTCTCTCTCTGATTTCCAAAATTTGGTTTACCTAAACGGATACTATATAAACATATTAAGGAGCAATAATTATTCTTTCCAATAATACAAAGTGGTAAATAAAATTGCTTATTACATACATTACAAAAAACTATCTTGCCTGCTCGCTTTCTTTTGGGATGTAATGTCCTATCTTTTCCTTCACATTCCATAGAGCAAAAAACACTTTTTGAAGATGGATAGGATTTAAAATATTTTTTACAATATGAACAAATAACATTTATTTTACCCCCAATCCATCGAGGATTATTTTTTCCACTTATATCCCAGCCCATCCCTTTGCATTTTATAGAGCAATATTTACCATATCCTTTCTTGACAATAGATGGCTTTGCTTTAAATTCCTTATGACATTTCAGACAATTTTGAAGCATAAAAAAAACTCCCACCCGGAAGAGTGAGAGTTAAGTAATTATACGCTTCCGGTCGTGCAATTACTTAATAATATTATACCACAAAATCAAGCTGTTGGAGCATTTGATTGCTCATTTTGTACTGGTAATTGTGAGGTTATCATATCGGATAAAACATTAATCGTTTTTTGAGTTATTTTAGAATGGTGAGAAAGTCTATCAGCTAGAACATTCAATATGTACTGACTCTCTGATAATTGCGGATTTCCTGAGTCGGGTTGTCCATTTGGTTGCTGCATACCCGCTTGCGGCATTGGCGGAGATCCGGGCATGGATTGATTAATTGCGCTAGATCCAGGAGGCGGTGGTGGTTGTAATCCAGGTTGATCTCCCATAGCGGATTGAGACATATTTTGCGAGAGAGGCGATTGTTGAAAAATTTGTCCTGGCGTAGTTTGCCCGCCACGAAGCAGGTTCGGTGGTAACATTTGTGACGGCGATGCTTGAGGTATTTGTGTCGGATTCATGTTGGTCATTAAAGTATAGCATATTTTCTTTTACGAGATAATCTATTATACTTGGCGGCTTTCTCGCTATTTCTTTTCTGCCAGAGCGATTTCAAATGGAGCTTGGAACACTTTGAACTACAATAAGATTCTTGCTTACCTGATAACTTATTACCGCATCGTTTGCATACCATATTACTACTATACTCTATCCCCTCCTCTATCGCAAGGGGGTCTTAAAAAAGCCCTCTCTAGCCTCAAGAAACGATAGGGGAGAGGGGATGATAGGGGAGATCTTTCACGCATTTCACATAATCCCCGAACTATTGGAACATGGGATTTGGAGCGGTAAATTGATATGTTCCGGTATGCTGCATAGTCGGTAATCCTCCATCTACAGGGGCAGGAAGTCCGGCGGGTATTTGGGAAGGAGTAGTCACTTTCCCGGCGGTTGATTCCGGCATTCCTGCTCCATAGCTTTTGAGTAATTGATTATGCTCAGATAGTAATAATTTAGCAGCATTATCAAGAGCCGTTTTGACCGATCCCCCTGTCGCTAAATTTGATAATTGCCCCTTGAGTCTTGGGTCTGAATTTTCAATGAAATTTAAATCATTTACCAATGACTGATATTTCGGACTTACCATCTCATGCGCTCCTTCTAAAAAGCCTATTTTATCAGATAGCCAGGGTGCGCCGTCTTTTACTAAGGACTGTGCATCCGCTATTTTTTGAGTAACTAATGAGGTCTTATTATAGGAAGATAATAGCTTAGCGGATTGATCTGATTTTTTTTGAATAATATCTTTTGCAGATGCTAATTGTCCCGCTTTTATCGGATTTGTAATATATGATGGATCGGTCTTTGTAAGATCATCAAGTTTTGTCATAGCATCAACATATGTTCCCGGATCGAGTGCTAAAGATTTCCCGTCATTTCCTGTAATGCTTCTTGGATCCGCGGGTTGTGAAGAAGCGTCTATTTTTGACATATCAGTTTCTATGGATTGATTATTTTGGTTATTGACAGATAGGGGAGTGCTGGTTATACTTCCTTTATGACTATCATCGGTTTGCTTAGTTACACCATCGCCATATGCATTAGACTTTTGATTCCCGCCCTTCATTTCCATTCCCAATAACGTACCTCCTGTGAGTAATCCGCCTGCTGCTATAACTTTTCCTGTAGTTCCTCCCGGAAATTTCCCACCTCCCGGCGTTCCTTTCCCCGACATATTTTCCTGAAAAATATCCTCCGGCGTTTTATCAAAAGGTTGCGCGACCTTTCCCGCGATTCCTCCCAAGGTGTTTTTCAAAATCTTCGGGCCGGGTATATTTTCCTTCACCGTATTTGCCACATTGCCAGAAACATTTTGCCCCTGCATTGCTTTTGCCGCTTTTGTCCAGACTGAAAGCTGTGTGTCTTTTGTATCTTCAATCATATGAGATAAGTTCACATATGGGGCTTGTATTGTCTGTCCATCTTTAAAGCGATCCGCTCCGGCTAACCATCGTTGAGCTACTTTTGGAGGAACCCGTTGTAATTGAGACTGCACAAAAGGATCAGACTTAAACGCCTGATATGTTCCCGATGGTACGTTTTTATCTATCGCGTCATCTATATTATTCTTAATTTCTGTTATTGCGTTGGCCGCCCGCTCCATTTCAGGGTGATTTAATTCCCCCATATCTGTATATGCTTTTCTCATATACATGCGAGAGATTCTTTGTAAGTTCTGTGAGGTCTGAAAAAGATCCGGGGCATATGCTTGACCCTCTGGTAAATCTGAGGGGAGTTGTCCGGGCTTATTATAATTGAGCGGCTCCATAGCTTTATTCACTTCCTGGTTAATCGTATTGATAAATCCTTCTTTTTCCCCTGCCATGACAGAAGGCAGATTGGTATTCTTGGCATTTAAAGCATCCCCGTAGTCAATTGGGTCTTTGATGCTTTTCAGGATGTAATTGTTAATTTGCGGAAACGCGCCTTTTTCACCTGTTATGCTATCTGCCGTGTTTTGCAAGTCATTCAGGTTTTTACCGGAAACGCCATCATCTAAAAGCTGATTCATAACCGTTTCAGGTTTGACCATCTGGTTTTGGGCGATTCTTCGAGGCACGTCAAAATTCAGGGACATTTTTGCAATTGTTTGCGGGTCTGCCTGGTTTTTGGTAATCATAGGAGGTTTTTCAGGCGCAAGCGTCGCGCTTCCTCCACTTTCGGGGTTATCGCTTATCGGGGGTAGTCCCTGAGCCTTATTTGTCCCCGGAATGGGTAATTGTTCTCCTCCTGCCGGTATTTCAGCGGATGGGGTATTGTCATAAGCAAATTTAGGCATAACTGACTGAATCCTGTCATCCATCTTTGTTTTGTAGTAATCCGGCACGTCGGGAAGCATTTTCCTGACTGTTTCCGAATCTCCGTTAGCAAGGGCTTGATCGAATTGCCCCTTCTGTCCTGTTTGCCAGCCATTTGCCGCGTCATTCATAGATTCAATGGATTGACCTCCAATTTTAGGAAGTCCGGTTTCAGGAGAAAATCCCAGACCTGGTACTTCTTCCATTTCGCCACCGAAATTGATTTGCGGCTGATATTTCCCTGATCGGAGATCCGCGAACTCCTGTTTCGCCGCCGGAATGATATTCCCAAAATGTCCCTGAACCAATTGGCCGACAGGACTATTTTCTATTTGTTGCACTTGCGGATTGCTTTGTATCGCGGAAATTGCCGGTTGCGCGTATTTGGAAAGCATATTGATAAATCCGCTCACGGGATTTGATTGAGGATTTCCCGCGTTATTATGAGTAGCTACTAAATCATTAATTGATGCTTGCGGTATTGCCATAAAATTAGTATATCATCATGGCATGACGAACCCAAGGGGGGTTTGTCCTGTCTTTTGTAGCCAATTCTGCGTAGTGTCTTGCTGTACTCCATGATATGTTGCTCCTATCTGATTTCCGTTTCCATCTGTTACCGCGACATGACCGAAGCCTCTATTGCCCGCATCCGGCGCATAATACAAAAGAGATCCGGGAGGGGCTTTTGAAATATCCGCAAACGCCTTGCCTTGTTTGACATAATCATTCCATGCTTGAACGGCCGAGCCATAATGTTTTTTAGATCCGGTTATTTTTTCAACAAACCTCTGGCAATATCCATTATCATCCTGGCTTTTAGCTTGCGCTTGCTGCTCCGCCAAACTAACATCCTCCGGCGCTTGTGAGGTAATACCTGCCGATTGAAGTATTGAATTTACGGGATCGCCGGATTCTGTAGGTTGAGATCCTTGCGGAGTTGTAGCCTGATCAAGAATTGATTGTATTTGTTCATCCATTGTAAGGCGTTATTTGTCCCGTATTTGCAGCATAAAGTCCTTGAGACGGATTGAGTGTTTTGAAGTTATTGTTAATTTGTGCCGATTTGACCGATGCCGCAGAACTCGCTAGGGATGCTTGATAAGATTGCTCACTGCTTGCTAAAGAAGTATATGCTTGCATTTCGGCGGAACTCAAAGCAACTCCCTGATTCATTTTATCCTGCAATGACTGTAATTGCTGTTGCGCAACTGTCGTAAATCCTGATTGCTGTCTTGCGTAGGAATCCATAAGATATTGTCCTTGTTGTTGAATCGGGAGTAAATTTGTCGCGTTTTGCTGTAATCCCGCATTTTGATAGGCGAGGGCATTACCTTGCGCTGTCGTCGCGTTATTTTGCGCTGCCTGAGCTGCCGGGCCTAATCGCTGTAAATCCTGTGATGTCTTTTGATCTATTTGGTTTTGATCCACGTTAAATCCGCGTGCTGCTTGCAAGTTGCTATTTGGAGCTTGAAGCATGGCATTATTTAAACTATTCGCCGTATTTTGGAGGGGCTGCACATTGAATTTATCCATCCCTTGATTGTAGTAATCCTGGGCTGTTGGATTACTGGATATCGCGTTCTTATATGCAGACATGTATTGATTCTGCGTTGACCCTTGTTGATTCCAAAGGTCTTTTAATCCTCCTTGTGTATTTGAAGCCCACGCATTCGGGTCGAATGAACCTATCGCGGAATTACCGGCGTTCGCTGCATTTCCTACATTACCAGATCCCGTATTATAAATATCTGATGCCATAAATTTATTGTATCAGAACGCTTGTTCCGATGAAAGATTATCTAATTGCGCCGCTAATGATAAAAGAGTAGGTGTTGAACTGCCATTGCCGGTTAATTGCGCTTGGAATTGCATTTCTGTTGCCCGCCCGTTTGATGGGGTAATCGCGGTAAATTTGTTCAATGGGTCTGTCACGGAATTACTGACTTCAAAATTTGTTTCTCTATTTAATTTATAGCCTGTTACCATCCCTTCACCTGTATTGAGTTTTAAATGATCTGCGCGAACTTTGAGAAGTAAGTCATTTTGATAGAGCCATTGTCCATCAATAGTATTTGTCTGTATTAACCCGCTGGTATGATAGACCCCGGATGTCGGATCTATCACGTCAACGCCATATGAAATACCATCTTTCCAAGAAACAAGTAACTTCTGTCCTACAGGAAAAACAGAACCTATACGAACGGTTGACCCTTTATTTCCCGTGCTAATAATATGCTCAAATGCTAAGGACTTAGGATAATCGGGGTACAAAGATCCCCATGAATATACGCCTTGCGGAAGAAGTATTGAGTTGGTATTTGCTCCAAGCCCCATGTATAAAAGCCCCTGATAATTGGCTATCGCTTGTGGGTAGACTTCCATATAATCTTTCAAGGCTAAATAGGGGATGCGTTTGATTTTTGTCCCATTAAATGATCCCGATTGATTTGCCCATGAACCTTTGTAATTCATTAAATCACCCTTCCATCCGGCGAAGTAATAAAGGTCTGAATCCATGCCGAAGATTGAATTGACTTGTCCCTCCGGCACGTCTATTGAGAAGTTATACGTAAGAGAAATACCGTCCCAGAAATAGATTTTTCCTGTACTAAAATCATA
>Ga0070732_10000742_pt1 | contig 18970 bp, 15 predicted proteins | sample Coa_R1_5_FD_66449 | JGI IMG/M metagenome (GOLD analysis project Ga0070732, IMG submission 66449) | Surface soil microbial communities from Centralia Pennsylvania, which are recovering from an underground coalmine fire - Coalmine... | ecosystem: Environmental > Terrestrial > Soil > Unclassified ... | reverse complement strand
CCGAGCATCTTCGCCGCGGCCGCGTTGACAAACGTATGGTTGCCCTTCAAATCCAATCCAAGAATTCCTTCCGCCGCCGAATTCAGAATGAGTTCGTTACGCTGACTCAATTCCGCCACGCTTTGCTCCGCGAGTTTACGATCGGTTACATCCATCGAGACTCCGAGTAATCGAGTGAGCTCGCCCCGTTCATCGGCGATACAGCGGGCCCGCGCGCCAATCCAGCGGACCGTTCCGTCCGGCAACAGCGTGCGATACTCCAATTCGTACCCGCCTTGCGTTTGAATTGCATGCTTGACCACAGAATCGCGCAGGGCCCGATCTTGGGGATGAACACGTTCCTGAAAAATTTGATAAGTGACTGGGATATCGTGGTCGAAGTGAAACAGTTCTCGCACTTTGTCAGATATCCAGAGCTCGTTGGTTTCAGTGTCTAATTCCCATACTCCAAGGTGCGCAGCCTCTGCCGCTAGCGTCACGCGCTCCTCAAACTCGTGCAACGCTTTTTGCTGCTTCAGCAAATCCGTGACATCCACGCAAGCGCCGATGTATCCGCGAAATTCTCCGTTGACGCCATATCTTGGCCTACCCGTATCGGTCAGAAAGCGGTATTCACCGTCGTGCCGCCTCAGCCGATACTTCATGGTAAATGATTCCCGGGCATCAAATGCGGTGACGTAGGTTTTCAAACAATTCTCGAAGTCATCGACGTAGACTCCTTCCGTCCAGCCATTCCCGAGTTCTTGTTCCATTGTGCGACCGGTAAATTCGAGCCAGGTTTTGTTGAAGAAAGTGCAAAGCTTGTCCGTCGTCGCCATCCAGATCATCACCGGCGCAGCGTCCGCCATGGTGCGGAAACGTTCCTCGCTCTCGTGAAGCCAAGCTTCACTCAAGTGAAGTTTTTGCGCGATCTCTCCGGCGCGAAATAAATCGGCGCCAAGCTCAAAAGCCATCGCGAAAAGGATTGCGGCAAAAGGAAAACTAACCAGGTAGGGGACAGAGACGATCTGGCGATGAGTCAGCGCGGTCAGACCCGCCGCCAGGAGCACGAAGAATGCGATGCTGCCGCCAACCACTATCGCCCGCCGCCGGCTGTCAGCTGTTCCTTGCCGCCACAAACTAATCGACGCATCGATGACGAACATGAGCAGCAGCAGCGAACTTAGTTCGCTCACCCGCGTCCACAAATTCACCACACCAATTGGCCCGGCGACGGTCTCGCCTAACAAGTGGACCTCCCGAACGCCGGCAATTGCCGGAAAGTTTGCGCCCGGCGGAGACATGAACGTAACGATTAGAGTAATCAATCGAAGGGCGCATGCGCTCAGGCCCAGCCAAAGGCGGCCCGTCCGAAAATAGAACCGAACGAAACCAACAAGCCCGATCACCAGAACTGAAACAGGAACATAGGTCCACCGTCGCGCGGCAATGTAATGCGCGGAATCCGAAGACTGCATCATGAATAGTTCCCCGATTGCGATCCCGATCACTGCGGCGGCGGCGAGCACAAAAAATAAATGCGCACCTCGTCTTTGCCAGATCCCAACCAGGAGATGGGGCAATGCGAGGATTACGCATCCTCCAATCAACATCGCCCAGACGAACGTGACCCAGCTCATGGCTTAAAAAGAGAGCACAAACTCAGGGGTGACGACCGAGTGTTCGAAATCATAAACCCGAGCGGGCCTTTAGAAATCATTTTAGAACCTCTTTGCTGACCGGCAGTACGAAATGAAATCGTGCGCCGCCGTCTTTCACGTTCTCCGCTTCGATCGTGCCGCCATGAGCTTCGATGATCGAGCGGACAATGGCCAGGCCCATTCCCAGGCCTTCCTCTCTTGTGCTAAAGAACTGCTCGAACAGCCGTTCTCGCGCCTCACCGGAAATACCGACGCCATAGTCCCGCACGATAACCCCGATTGTTTCATCGCCACTTCTTTCCGTGGTGACTTCTACCTTTCTTTTGTTGAGGGGCTTATGGCGCATGGCCTCGAACGCATTGCTGACCAGATTGATCAGGACTTGTTGGATTTGGGTGGGGTCGCCCTCGATGGCCGGCAGATTCTTCGCCAGGGATGTTTTCACTTCGCACGAATGCTGCGCGGCATCGGGCTGAACCATGTGAGCCACGTTCGCCACTACCTCATTTAAGCTTATCAGTTGGCGGATCGCGCCTCCTTTCTTAATCGTGTTACGGACATTACGAATGATCTCGTTGGCCCGGCGACCATCTGCCGCCACGTCGACCAGAATCTCGCGAAGTGTTTCGGGATCCGACTTGTCTTTATCAATGAAACGCATTCCCGCATTGGCGTTACTGACAATGGCCGAAAGCGGCTGATTGAGTTCATGGGCAATGGATGCGGTCATTTCTCCTAACAAACTAACTCGAGTCAGAAGATCGATTTGTTCGCGTTGACGCCGCGCCTTCGCTTCGGCCGCCTTGCGCGCCGAAATATCCACTACCGTTGCCAAGATCAACAGACCCTGCGGCGTTTTAATCGGATTTAGACCGATCTCGACCGGAAACTCGCTACCATCCTTTCGCCGCGCAACCACCTCGCGCTCCGCGCCGAGCGTCATTGTCTTGGGGGCAGCGAAGAATTTGTCTCGAATAGCTGGATGGCGTGGCGCGACATGATCTGGCACCAGGATGTCGATCGATTTTCCAACAAGTTCATTGCGCCAGTAATTGAACAGTTTTTCGGTTTGAGCATTCACCAGGACAATTCGCCCCTGTCGGTCGACCAAAATTGTCCCGCTCGGGGCGGCTTCAGTCGCGAGCTGAAAAAGTTCCTGAGCCTGTTTCCGTTCGGTCACATCCATCGAGACGCCGAGCAAACGGGTAAGATTTCCCTTCTCATCGCTTACACAATGGGCCCGGCCACTCATCCAACAGACCGTTCCATCTGGAAGCAAAACGCGGTATTCAATTTCACAGCCACCTTGGGTTTCGATCGCGCGTTCCAGAGCCGCATTCGTCATTGCCCGATCCTCCGGATGAACACGATCTTTGAATTCAGCGTAGGTAACTGGCCCTTCGAACTGGAATTGCAAAAGTTCCCGCACTTTGTCAGACACCCACAGCTCTTTAGTCTCGGTATTTAACTCCCAGACTCCGAGATGCGCAGTCTCGGCCGCGAGGGTGACGCGCTCCTCGAATTCATGCAGCTTCCTTTCTTGCTCCAGCAGATCCGTGACATCTACACAGGCGCCGATATACCCGCGGAAATTTCCGCGAGGCCCAAATCGCGGCACTCCGCTGTCCGTTATAAAGCGATATTCGCCGTCATGGCGTCTAAGGCGATACTTCATCATGAACGGCTTACGCGCATCAAACGCCGTGATGTACGTCTCAAGACACTTCTCGAAGTCATCGAGATGGACTCCTTCCGACCAGCCATTACCGAGTTCTAGCTCCATTTTCCTTCCCGTGAATTCGAGCCAGGCTTTGTTGAAGAAAGTGCAAAGCTTGTCCGGCCCGGCCATCCAGATCATGACCGGCGCGGCGTCAGCCGTGCTTTGGAATCGCTTCTCGCTTTCAATCAGAGAACGCTCCGCGCGATGGCGTTTGATGAGATTAGCCACCAGGCCAACGATAAGCAGCGCCTGGACGGCGAAAATGGAAAGACCGGCGAGGATCCAATTGCGATATTGTTCCCAAACGGTCGGCGAGCGATAGAGAATTGTGCTTCCTGCTGGGAGAGATTTCTCGTCGATGCTCCACTTTTGCAACTCGCGCCAATCGTAGCGGGGCGGAAGAGGCTCGATTATTTTGGGCGGAAAGCTCGAGGCTGGCTCGCCATGCAAAATCCGGATGGCCACTTCTGCCGCTTCCCTTCCGATACGCTCGCTTTGATAAAGGCGGCCACCGACAATTCCTAAACCGAGTTGATGTTCGAAAATGGAATTAATCGGCGCCTTCGCCACCTCGTGGAGACGCTTCAAAGCCTCATCGGCATTGTGAGTAACACCGAGCGAATCGCGCAGCAGCAGTAATACAAAAATGTAGGAGTCTCGTGGCAGGCTGGCCGCTCGTTCCAGCATCTGGTCAAAGGAAAGATCGTCTAAATAAATAAAGTTAATCCGGCTCGCCAGCGGCTCGGCCGCCCTCCGAAATACGTCCCGCCAATGTTGCTCGAGCGGCGTCGCACCTACGACCACGGCGATGTTCTTCGTCCTCGGCGCTACTTTCAGCATGTCCTCGATCAGACCGGGAATGTTGAAAACCTCGCCGATATAGGCCGCGTTTTTTTCGAGTGCGCCCGTCGGCAATAACCGCTGATCCACCGAGGTATAAAGAATAGGAGTTTTCGGAAAGAGGCGGTCACGATACTCCGCCACGAAGATCGATGCAGGCGCTCCGATTGGCACGACCAGATCCGGCTGCCATCTGGCTTGTCTTGTTCGCAGATACTCGACAATCCCCTCCTGCGCCTCCCGATCGGCGTAGCGCGCCATATCGAGCGAAACCTCATCCAGATCGACCGGCTCGCCCATTTTCTCCACTAGCGCAGTCTCGAATGCCCGCGAATGCACTGTGAAAGGCGGCGCCTCGCTACTGAAGGAATGTACGATGAGGACGCGTTTCGGCTCCGCCCCTGCCGCGCAGACCGCGGTCAGGACAAAAAACAAATACGCGACGCGTCGTTGCCGGATTCCAACGAGTAGATGCCGCAGAGCCATGACGATGGACGCTCCAATCAACGTCGCCCACATCGAAGTGACCCAGCTCATAACGGGAAAGTGAACAAGGAGTGAGGAACGAGAGGTCTGAACTGCGCGCAATTGATCGTCAAGATCGACAACCACGACATGTGAATACGAAACGGGAATTCTGCGACGCGTAATGCAGCGCTAACTGGCCTCGCGCCCTGCCTGCCAAGGACGCGTGCCTCGGCCTGATCGTTCTTTATCAAGGGAACCGTACGTTTACCACCGATAAGCGGTGTTTGCGAAGCCAAGTTTTGTGACATTCAAGCGTGGACGCGCGATCGGGGTCAGCTCTTAGAAAGAGTTTGGCGAAATAGCCGCTTAACAGGCATGCGCAGGTGCGATCCCATTGATGCCACGCCATTGCCCCGAAACGGATTCCCGCGTGAGCGTGCGAGTTTCGGGTTGTGTGGTCCGCGCCGACAAACTAGCTCTGAACCAAAGTGCTGCAGCGCCGGAAAAAATAAGAAGCCCTGCTAGTATGAAAACCTTCACGAGCGTAAACACGATTCCCGCGATCGCGAACAGAACTGCAATCGCGCTTAGAAGATTGTGAGATGGGAGTGACACTCGCTTGCGCCGTATTGGGAGACCTTGTGCGATCCAGCCTTTCATGCCGCCCTCGACAATCTTCGCATTCACGTAACCTGATGCTCGAAGGATCCCGGTGGCGAGGCTCGCGCGGACCTGATCGTCGGAAACAACATAGACCTGCTCGTCTGTTCGACGATATCTGACAAAGCCTGTGGGCGACGCAAGTGTGGCAAACGGACGTGAACGCGCTCCAGGGATGTGCATTTCGCGGAATTCCTTCCTCGGCCGGATGTCGATCAGATTCACCGGCTCATGATTCTCGATTAACGCCTCAAGCGTTTCACAATCCATTGTCTTCACGCCCAATGTTTTGCCTGAGCGTTGCTATCTCGCCTATAGGACCTTCGTCCAATGGAGTGAGACGCAAGGCCTCCCTATCTTAGCCGGTCAAGTAAAACTCGAAAAAGACACACTATGAATCATTTAAAGAAAATCGGAATAATGTTGCTTGTCCTGGGCGTGATCACGGGATTCACTCAGGCGGCAAAGCAAGAACGGCCGGACGCCACTTTGAAGTTAAGCGGCGGATCGGTCGCGGCGGGAATCGGTTTCAGTTGGGGCAGCGGAATTCTCACCTACAAAGGCAAAGAGTATCCCGTCAAGGTCAACGGGCTTTCGTTAGGCAAAGTTGGAATCAGCGGAGCCACTGCTACGGGTGAAGTTTACAACCTGAACCATCTTCACGACTTCGACGGCCATTACAACGCTGCGGACGTGGGAATGACAATCGCCGGCGGCGGTACAGCCGCGGCCATGAAGAATCAGAACGGCGTGAGAGTCATTATCAATTCCACAAACCGCGGGCTTGATGTGACCATCGGCGGCAGCGGCGTCGACATGAAGCTAAAGAAATAATTCGAATAGCCACAAAAGGGTAGCGCGCCGTCGATAAGGCGGCGCGCTTTTTATGACTGATGCCACATCATCGGCGGTTGGAGTTGCGGTCCTAGGTTCCGAAATTAGGACGCGAACGTCGGCGCGCTCGGTGTGGATTCGCGGCCCGCTCTGGGACGGTTTTTGGATGATGAGCGCGCTTTGGCTCGCGCCGATAGCTTTCTGGCTGGCCCGCGGACATACCGACCCCGAGTCGAGTCCTCTTGATTCACTCTATTTCGCGCTGACCGCGTTATTCTGGATTGGCCACCGGTTATGCAGCACTTACCTCGCCTATTGCACCGAGGCTTACCGGCCTCTCCTAAAAACACAACCCGTTCGCTTTGTCGTCCTGCCGCTTCTTATCACGATCGGCTGCTTCGGGATTTTTTTACCACCAGACTCAACGTTACCCTGGACGCGCGCGGAACGATTGGTCGCGCTGGCAATTATTGATTATGCCTGGGTCACTTATCACTTTGCGGCCCAACACTTCGGCGCCCTGGCGCTCTACCGTTCGCGCACAGGTCGAAGCCGGTGCTTGCACACCAGGCGGGTTGATCGCCTGTTCGCGTTAGGTGTTGGTGGCGTTCTCGTTTTTGTTGCCGATCTTCTGGCCGGCGCAGTCATCTATCAGGATGACTGGATGGATCGCTGGTCCTTCGCCCGCTGGATAGTATCCGGCCAGGACTGGATCCGGTTCGCCGGCTTTGCAGTGCTGATCATTTCCACCGCAATCGCTGTCTACGCCGAAGTGCGGGCATCGCAATTCTCATTGCCGCGCTTATTATATATGATCGGCCTCGCGGTGATGGTCGGCATTGCGCTTCAGCCGCGCAGTTTGTTCCTGTTCCTGGTAATCTGGACCTCACAACACTGGATCGTCGCCACCGGCCTCGCATCGCAAACGCCGCGGACAGAGTTGAAACCTTCACGCGGTGTGCCTCGCAGAATACTCCATGAGTTAAACAGCCGGCCGTGGGCAGTTGTGCTTCTTCTAACTGTCCTGTCGGTGATCTTGCTGCCGATCTTTGAGGTCGAAGCTAATCGCGAGACTGGAACTTATTACGGAGATCGAATTTTCGGCGCGATCGCAGTTCAACTCCGTACCTCATCGTGGGTCCCGGCCTTGGTGGCGGTCGGTTTTGCTACTGGATTTATCCATTACCTGCTCGATCGAAGCATTTACCGGATGTCGGATCCTGCGGTGCGGGCAGCAGCGGGCGGCTTACTTTCTAACCTGGACAAGATCTGACTCAAGAAAACCAAGGGATGGTGGGCATCCAGGTTCTTGCTCGCGGAGCTTTCAATCAAAAGGAGCTCTTATGAAAACAAAGTTAATTGCAGCGGTTGCGGTAATATCGGCGGCGGTTCTGTCGTTCACCGCACCTTCAGTCTTCGCTGGCAAAGGCCATGGCAGCGGCGGCTTTTCTGGCGTTTCAGGCGCAGGTCATGGACGCGGAAGCTCAGGATACAGTTCCGGCTTCAGTGGATACAGCAAAGGCTTCTCGAATCATGGATACTCAGGAGGGCTAAAAGGCTACACCGGCGGTGGACTCGGTCGAGTCTATAGCGGTTATGGGCAAAAAGCCTATTCATCCCCCAAGTCATATTCAAATCGCATCCACAGCTCGTATCCCGCTAATCGAACTGTAGGAGCCGGGAAAAATTACTATTCGTCTCAGAAATCCTACGGACAACAGTTCAAACGAGGTCAGTCCGCAACAAATCAGACGAATCGGATTGCCAAGAACAGTCAGTTCCAGGGTGCCTACGGCAATCGGGCCGTTCAACACGGCGCCAAAGCAGGGTTCGTCGGCAAGCAGAATCAAAATCTGACGACCCGCGACGGCAAAAATCATCCGGGAAACTGGGCCCGCAACAATCTGAAAAATCAAAACCGGTTCAACGGCCAAACTCAGGACAAACTGCGCAATTGGCAGGGACATAAGTCCAGCTTCGCCGAGGCGAAGCAACGTCATCATGGCGATCACGACGGTGATCATCATGATCACAATGGACATCACCACCATCACGATCACGATTGGTGGCATAACCATTGCGGCGCCATCATTGTAGTGGGCGGTGGTTGGTGGGGATGGTGGGACGGTTGGTGGTACCCGGCATGGGGATACGATCCATACTATTCCTATTACGCTTATGATGGACCCATCTATGGTTATGGTGGTCTTGCTCCGGATGAGGTAACTGCCAACGTCCAAAGTGAGCTACAAAACCTCGGATACTACTCCGGCACGGTCGACGGAGTCCTTGGCCCGCAAACCCAGGAAGCCCTGCACCGTTATCAACGGGATCGCGGCTTGCCGGTCACCGGAGCCATCGACGCGGAGACAGTTAGTTCACTTGGTTTAAGTTAGGTTGAAAGTCAGCTCGCAGCGCGGCGATTCCGTCGCGCTGCCGGAACACAGGCTTCGGAGCAAACAATGCGCGACTTTTCCGGGGCGCTTCCGGGATCACACAGAAGTTGATGGCTGAAAGTTGATAGTTGATGGTTGGACATGTGTCGTGCCATCAAAACCCTGCATAATTTTTCGCCGCCCGCTACCGAAGACGAGGTGCGGGCCTCGTCGCTGCAATTTGTTCGCAAACTCTGCGGATTTACCAAGCCGTCGCAAGCGAACGAAATTGCATTCAATCGCGCCGTCGATGAAGTCGCTCACGCCGCGCATCACTTGCTTGAAGCATTGGTCACCAACGCACCGGCCCGGAATCGGGAGGCGGAGGCAGCCAAGGCGAAGGCGCGATCGGCGAAAAGGTTCGCAACGCCGAATGGCATTGCCGCATAATTCATTGTCCACAGATTTCGCAGATTGGGGAGACCAAAAACTTCGCAGAAAAAATCTGTGTAAATCTGTGCAATCTGTGAAAGAAAATTCTTTATGAGCGGAATACGAGTCTTGGCTGGGACACGAAAAGGAGCATTCATCCTGACGTCGGACGAGAAACGGAAAAACTGGAAAGTGGACGGACCGCACTTTGCCGGCTGGGAAATTTATCACATGAAAGGTTCGCCGGTTGATTCAAACCGGATTTACGCATCCCAAACCAGCGCCTGGTTCGGACAAATCATTCAGCGGTCGGACGACGGCGGTAAAACTTGGAACACGCCGGGAACGAGCGAAGAAGATTTGCGCGGGTCCGATGGAATGCCGAAGGGCGGCGCGAGCAACGATTTTCGTTACGACGGCATTCCCGGGACCCATCAATGGTACGACGGAACTCAGCATCCGTGGGAATTCAAAAGGGTCTGGCATCTCGAACCGGCGTTCGATTCGCCCGATCACGTTTACGCCGGCGTGGAAGACGCGGCATTGTTCGAATCTAAAGATGGCGGCAAGACCTGGAACGAACTCTCCGGTCTCCGCCAACACGATACCGGTCCGCGCTGGCAACCCGGCGCCGGTGGAATGTGTCTGCACACGATCCTGATCAATCCAAAAAATCAAAAGCAGATTTTCGTGGCGATTTCCGCGGCTGGTGCGTTTCGTACGGATGACGGCGGAAAAACCTGGAAACCGATCAACAAGGGACTCGTTTCGAATTTCATGCCGGATCCGAAGGCCGAGGTTGGACATTGCGTGCATCGGATCGCGTTCCACCCATCAAAGCCAACCACGTTATTCATGCAAAAACACTGGGACGTAATGCGGAGCGACGACAGCGGCGATTCCTGGAAAGAAGTAAGTGACAATCTTCCGACCGATTTCGGATTTCCCATCGATGTGCACGCGCACCAACCGGAAACGATTTACGTCGTCCCGATCAAGAGCGATTCCGAGCATTATCCGCTCGATGGCAAACTTCAGGTCTGGCGAAGTCGCACCGGTGGAAACAAATGGGAAGTGCTGACCAACGGGCTTCCGCAAAAAGATTGTTATGTCAATGTGCTCCGCGACGCGATGAGCGTGGACTCGTGCGATTCATGCGGGATTTACTTCGGGACAACAGGTGGCCAGATCTATTGCTCCGTCGATTCCGGTGACAGTTGGAACGCGATCGTGCGCGATCTGCCGGCTGTGCTTTCGGTCGAAGTTCAGACACTGAAGTAAAGGCAAATTCGAATATCCAAATTCGAAATCCGAAACAAATTCGAATGACGAAAGAAGACAAAAAGGAAACAGGTCGCATTTCGCATTTGCTGATTTCGAGATTCGAATTTTGGGTTTGTTTCGATATTCGGTATTCGGATTTCGGATTTTAAGAACATGATTCGCGTCGTTCTTCCACATCATCTTCGCACCCTGGCCAAGGTTGGCGACGAAGTGGGGGTCGATGTTAACGGATCGCCAACGGTGAAATCGTTGCTCGACGCGCTCGAGACCAAATATCCGGTGCTGCGCGGAACGATTCGCGAGCACGGCACGATGAAGCGCCGTCCACTGGTCCGTTTCTTCGTTTGCGGCGAGGACATTTCCCACGAATCGCCTGAAACTCCCCTGCCCGACGCTGTCGCCAAAGGTCATGAGCCATTTTTTGTTATGGGCGCGATTGCAGGGGGGTAAAGTTGTAGAGGTGCTTGTGCCAAGCACCTGTCTTTTGGTTCGGCGTTTGACACAAACGCCGCTACAACGCTGAATGCGTACCTTGCATTATGACTAAAGCCCCGAGCCTGACCGCGTTACTCATTCTCATCCTCGCTAACTCCGTCATCGCGCAGAACGACAAATCGATCACGATTCATCAGGAGATCGATTTGAACGCCAGCCCACAAAAAGTTTACGAAGTGCTCCTGGACGCGAAACAATTCACAGCGTTCTCCGGCCGAACAGCCGAGATTAACCGCGAGGTGGGCGGCGCGTTCTCCTTGTTCAAAGGACATATCATCGGCCGAAATCTCGAGCTCGTGCCAAACCAGCGAATAGTACAGGCCTGGCGCGTCGTGACTTGGCCCGAAGGCGCCTACTCCATCGCGCGGTTTGACTTAAAGCCGCAAGGAACCGGAACGCACGTCGTCTTCGATCATATCGGCTTTCCGGAAGGTCTGCGCGATCATCTCGCGCAAGGCTGGGACGAAAACTACTGGTCGCTGCTCAAGAAATATTTTCAGTAAGGGTGGCATCCCGCACCACGATGAGTGAATCATTGGAAACCCCGCGCGAGCCGGAAATAGGTTCGGCCAACCAGCGCGTGGCCCGGTCCCTCCGCGGATTTGGCCCGCTCGGGATTCTGGCGATTGTCATTATTCTTGCCAGCAACGTCCTGATGGCGCCGCTGGGCGCGATCCTTGTGCTGGTTTGGGTCAAGATCTCAGGCACGCCGTGGCGGGAGATTGGTTATGTGCGCCCGCGCAGCTGGATAAGGACGATTGGAATCGGGATCGTTTTCGGTGTGGTGTTCAAGTTTGTCATGAAAGCGTTCGTGATGCCGCTGCTGGGCGCGCCTCCAGTCAATCAGGCTTATCATTTTGTCACCGGCAACTCAGCGGTGATTCCGATGATGATTTTCACCATGCTTGTGACGGCCGGTTTTGGCGAGGAAACGCTGTATCGTGGCTGGATGTTCGAGCGGCTCGGAAGATTCCTCGGGCAAAGTGGGCTCGCGAAAATTGCGACGATCCTGATTACAACAATCCCGTTCGCGTCGCTTCATTACTTCGAACAGGGTCTTCCCGGGGTGGAACAGGCGATATTTACCGGAATGACGTTCGGCTCAATCTTTGCCATCACCGGCCGGATTTTTATGTTAATGATCGCGCACGCGGCGTTCGACTTGGCCGCGCTTTGGATGATCTATTACGGCCTGGAAACGCAGATTGCCCATCTGATCTTCAAATAAGCATGAGCGAAACATTCGAAAGCAAGCGTGCAGCGGAACCGGTCGGCGCATTTCCGCACGCCAAACGCGTGGGAGATTTACTTTTTCTTTCGGGAATCGGGCCGCGCGTCCGCGGCAGCAAGGAAATCCCCGGGGTAACGCTCGATTCGACCGGCAAGGTTGCGAACTACGACATCGCGAAACAGTGTCACGCGGTTTTTGAAAATGTCCGGCTGGTGCTGGAAGACGCCGGCGCGAGCTGGCGGGACATCGTCGATGTCACAGTGTTCCTGACCAACATGAAAAAAGATTTCCCGGTCTACAACAAACTGTACGCCGAGTATTTCGCCGGACCGGGCAAACCGAATCCGACGCGGACCACGGTTGAAGTTACCGCCTTGCCGACGCCAATCGCGATTGAGCTCAAAGTCATCGCTGCGCTAAAATAAACGTCCACAGATTTCGCAGATTTCTCTTGTGAATTCGGCGTTGGGCGTTGAGCGTTGGACGTTTTCTGATGTCCTTTCACATCATTGCGGCCGACCATACCGGAATTACCGTTTCGAATCTCGAACGCTCCCTCGCATTTTGGCGGGACGTGCTCGGGTTCGAGTATTCCCACAGCGCGCATCAAACCGGAGAAAGGCCCGAACAGATCACCGGTGTAAAAGGCGCCGACCTGAAGCTTGCGGTTTTGAAGACGCCAACCGGTCACAAAATCGAGTTGCTGGAATATTACGCGCCGGCAGAGCGCAAGAAACAAAACGATCTTCGACCGTGCGACCTTGGACATGTGCACGTCGCGCTGATCGTGGACGATCTCGATGCGGTTCTGCAAAAAATTACGCAATCAGGATGGACGGCGGCAGGCAAACCACAGTCGCTCACCAGCGGGCCCAACGCCGGTAAACGTGTCATTTATGTTCAGGATCCCGACGGCACGACCATCGAGTTCATGCAGATGCCGCCGAAGTAATTCAGAACTGCGAGCGAAACGGAATCATCAGCCATTCGGTCGCGCGCTCCCAAGGCGTGCGCTTCTTAAAATCCTCCATCGTGTATTCCCGGGACTGAGCCAAATCTTTCTCGAACACCGATTCCATCTCGCGTCCAAAATTCTGATCGTAAACAATCACGTCGAGTTCTTCGTTAATTTCCGAGGAACGCGCATCGAGATTGGAAGAGCCGAACATCGAGAAGAGTCCGTCGACCACCATCGATTTCTCGTGGATCATTGTCGGCTGGTATTCGAAAATCTTTACCCCGCCTTCGAGCATTTTCCCATAGGCAGTCCGCCCGGCCGATCTGGTGAGCGGTTGATCATTGTTCGGGCCGGGCAATAGCAATCGAACGTCGACTCCTCGCTGAACCGCCTTTACCAGTTGTTCGACTTGGTTATCGGTCGGCGTGCAATACGCGTTGGTGATCCAAATCCGTTTGGTCGCCGCGGTGAAGGAGACCGCCTGAAGCAGCGGCACCGGCGCCATCGAAAATGAGCGAGAAGTGACGATTTGCGCTTTCAAGTCTCCCGCAGGCTCCAGCGCGGGAAATTGGTCTGCTCCACTGAGCGCTTCACCGAATGTTTTCACCCAATGTTCCTGGAAAGCGGCCTGCAACTGTTCGACCAGCGGCCCTTTCACCCGTGCCTGCATATCGCGCCAATGATTCTTGTCCTGGGCGTTTCCCGACCATTTCTCGGCAAATCCAACCGAGCCGGTAAATCCAACTTTCCCATCGATCACAAGAACGCGGCGGTGCGACCGGCGATTGGTCCGATCGGCCCGCCAGGAATGCGTCGGATGGTAGTAGGAAACTTTGCAGCCGGCCTGCTGCATCATTTTCACGTCCGAGTTGTTCAGACTCCATCCCGACCCGATACCGTCGAGAAGGACACGCACTTCGATTCCGGCGCGCGCACGTTCGCACAGGGCATCACGGAATTGTTCGCCCACTGCGTCGGAATAAAGAATGAACGACTCGAAATTGATCGTTTTTTGCGCGGCGCGGATCGCCTTGAGCATTTCGGGAAAATAAGCGTCGCCGTTTTGCAACAGGTCGATCTTGTTGCCGGAAATCAGGACCGGATTCGCGAGGGCGAGCGCGGACCCGACAAATTCCGGATCGCTGACCGTAAAGGTATGTTCGAAATGATAAGGCAGGGTGTGCCGGCGAATGAAAAGCAGACAAAAGATCAAAACGATCGCCAGAAACAAAAGCGTCACGCCGATCCATTCGCTGACCCGGAACCACCAGAGACGATTGTTCAGCCAATGGGAGCGGCGCGCGCGTCTTACCATGCTATAACTTCGCGCTGCGAGGGCTCGCCAGCCGTGAAAGGTGGAACGCGCAGTCCCTTGCGCGTTGGTTAGGAAAACGTCACTCGAAGAGGCCGATCCGCCTTTCTCCCAATTATTTCAAAGGCGCTAGTGCGGTCCGGCTTCGTATGCCCCGATATCGAGTCGACCTTTGACAATGCGCGGAAAACCGGGGCCGCGCTGATCGTAAAGCAACGGCGGATTGAAAAGATAAGGATTAAAGTTGGGATCGGCGTGATCGATCGCTGGGCTATTCTTCAACAACGCGTGCGTCATGGTTGGGCCGCCGTTGTTTTGCAATGGACCGAGCATCGGATTCGTGTTGCGAATGTCACCGGGACCGTTGAGCAGACCCCCGGGACCTTTCGAATTGTTTCCGCCCGCGGCATCACTGCTTAAGTTGTAACCCTGGGAAGTGACTGTGCCCTCGTCGTCTGCAACGAGGTTCTCACCGGCGCTGCCGGCATTGATAATTGTGTTGGCGATTTCTACGCCAGCGTCGCCGAATACATCTTCGCCTCCTGATGTGAAGATTCCGCCGCCCGCGAACAGAGCGGAGTTTCCGCTCATGGTGCTGTTGCTAACAATAACCCGCCCATGAGCGCGGCGGTCGTCGCCGACGCCGAAAACTAAGTTGGCGACCGCGCCGCCATTGGCGGCCGTGTTTCCGCTGATGGTGCTGTTGAGAATGCGCAGCGTGGCGGTGCTCCCACCCAATCCGATGTTGGTCCCGCCATTTAGGATGCCGCCACCGTCCCCGCCGCCGCCAGGAAAAGTGACGGTATTGCCGCTGACAGTGCTGTTGAGGATGGTCAGGTTGCTATCGTTGAACTGCCCGTTCTCGTTCACGATCCCGCCGCCACCCTCACTCGAGTTGCCGGCAATGATCGAGTTGATAATCTGGAAATCGAGACTCGAATTAGTGATTCCGCCGCCGACAAACCCGGCAGTGTTGTTTGTCACGACGCAATTGCGCAGTGTGACATGACTCAAGCCCAAGATGTCGATATTACCCGTGTCGACTTGGATAGCGCCACCATCACCTTCGGAAACTGCATTGCCAGTGAGCTGCGTGTTCGCCAATTCGGCAACTGAATCTTCAATGTGTATGCCTCCGCCACCAAACACTGCGAAATTCTTAACGAAGACGCATGAATTCAGCGTCAACTTCGCTGTTCCAAGTCCCTCTTCGTTCCGAAAATAAAGCGCGCCGCCCAAACCATCGGCAGAGTTTGCGGCCAGTGAGCAATTCGTCAGAGTCACGTTGGTCACTCCGTGACTGCACCCACTGAAAATAGCAGCACCCCCATTTGTTCCGTAATTGTTGTCCAGCGTCGAGCCCGCGATTGTGATGTTCGCGTGCCCCGTAGTCAAAGTCGACGTCCCGTCGTTGTATATCGCGCCGCCTGATCCGCCGACATCCGGGCCCGCCGAATTCCCGATTAGCCTACTATTTGTGATGTTGACCGTCGCCACGCCCGAGTCGCCGTTGTTGTAGATGCCGCCGCCACCTGGGATCCGGTTGAAGTTGTTCACCGCGTTGTTGCTGCTAATCGCACAGTTGTTTATGTCCAGTTTCGCTGTCCCCCCGAAACCATCACTAAGGATACCGCCACCCAAGTATTCGGCCGTGTTCCCAGTCACCGTGCTGTTGTTGAGCGTCAAAGTTGAGCTACCTCCAACGCCAGTGATGAAACCGCCACCGCTAAAAATACCCCCACCGAATCCACCATCAAAGCCGGTCGTTGAACGGGCGATGTTGTTGCTAATCGTGCTGTTGTTCACGACTAAGGTGCTGCTGCCGCCATTGATGGTATTGCTGAATATCCCGCCACCAAGCTGAGCCACGCTGTTGCTAACGATGCAGTTGTTTAAAGTGACGCTTGCATGGTCGACATAAATCGCTCCACCGAGGCCATTCGGAATTACGTCAACGACTATCCCGGCGTTGCCATTCGTGATCGTTAAGCTCGTCAATGTCACGATTGTTCCCGGTGTAATGTGAAAAATGCGGCTCGCGTTATTGCCGCTGATGATTCCATGCGGGCCGGGACCGGTAACGGTCAAATTCTTGTCGACCAGGAGTTCGCCGCTCATCAGGGTGATCGTCCCGTTGACTACGACGTTGATCTTGTCGCCATTCGATGCGCTGACGATGGCTTGCCGGAGCGAACCCGGACCGTCATCGTCCGTCGAGTGAATGGTGATCGTTTTCGCGTCGGCATTTTGAAATGTGATCGCGGCTGTGAGCACAAATACAGACATCAGAAGCTTCCGAAATGTTTCCATAAAGGGTTACTCTTGAAGGAGTTAATTCTAGGGTAATCCCTCGTCTCGCGTCCACATAATCTTTGGTCCGACGTTTACAGTTTGCGAAGAAATGACGATCCAGAAGGCGCAGACCACCGCCGCAGAACCAGACAGGATTTACCGCAGTATTTGGATTTGGGTCTCGTTGAAATCGGGTTAATCCTGTCTAGTTAATCATGCAGTTTTCGACTGACGAAAGATTCGCAAAGCAGCTCGATGCCGAGGATCCCTTGCGCGGCTTGCGCGAGAGATTTTATTTGCCCCTCGGCAAAGATGGACGGCCCCTGATTTATTTCGCCGGCAATTCGTTAGGCCTGATGCCGAAGCTGGCGCGCGAATTTGTCGACCAGGAATTGGACGACTGGGCGAAGCTGGGCGTTGACGCGCATCTTGGAGCGAAAACGCCCTGGTACACCTATCACGAGCCACTGCGTGAACCGATGGCCCGCATCGTGGGCGCGAAACCGGTCGAGATCATCTGCATGAACAGCCTCACGGCAAACCTGCACCTGATGATGGCGACTTTTTACCGGCCAACGAAATCACGATTCAAAATTTTGATGGAAGATCCCGCGTTTCCGTCCGACACCTACGCGATCAAAACCCAGATTCGTCATCACGGTCTCGATCCAAAAGACGCGCTGGTCCTCGCGAGTCCGCGAAAAGGTGAATTCATCGTCCGGACCGAAGACATTCTCGAACTGATCGAGAAAAATCGTGACTCACTCGCGATTGTTTGGATCGCCGGGGTGAATTTCTTCACCGGGCAGCTCTTCGACATGCCGGAAATTACGAAAGCAGCGCAGAAGCACGATATTTTGGTTGGATTCGATCTCGCGCACGGAGTCGGCAATGTTCCGTTGTCGATGCACGATTGGAACGTCGATTTTGCGGTTTGGTGTTCCTACAAATATCTCAACGCCGGGCCGGGTGCGATCGCGGGCGCGTACCTGCACGAGCGGCACGCGACCAACACGAAACTGCCGCGCTTCGCCGGCTGGTTTGGGAATGATCCAAACACGCGTTTCCAAATGCAGCTCGAGCCTGAGTTTATTCCTGTCACATCAGCCGATGCGTGGCAAGTCAGCAATCCGCCGATTTTTTCGATGGCGCCGCTGCGCGCTTCGCTGGCGATTTTCGGTGAAGCCGGCGGAATGAATCCATTGCGTGAGAAGTCGGTTAAGCTAACCGGCTACCTGGAATTTTTACTGAACCAGATAAGCGCCAGTGCGGCTCGCACATCGAAAAGATTTACGGTCATCACATCGAGCAACCCGAGCGCACGCGGGTGCCAGTTGTCGATCCTGGCGAACGAAAATCCAAAAGAATTGTTCAAGGAACTCCAGGCCGCCGGCGTGAAATGCGATTTCCGCGAACCGAACGTCATCCGCGTCGCGCCGACTCCGCTTTACAACACATTTCACGAAGTTTGGCGTTTTGCCGAGATTCTGGGTTCGCATAAGTGAGGCAAAGCAGGCGGCATGCCTTCGCTAGGTCGGCCCGTTTGTCGAAGGTTCGCGGGTTTGAACGACGCTGAATTTCTTCTTCAGTTTCAAACACGGACGCTCGAGAAAATAATATGAGATCGCCGCAATCAAAAAGGTCGCGGCAATTTGGACGGGAATTAATCGCGGCTGATTTCCTCGAAACCAGCCGGCGATGAATACGAAAACAAAAAAATGCCACAAGTACAAACCGTAAGATAAACGGCCCGCCCAAACCAATGGCGGCAGCCGGAGTAATTTTGCGGGAATGCTTTGGGCGTTGGAAAGAATGCCAGCTAAAAACACCGCAACCCCAATTGCGAAGAGAGTGCCGCCGATCGTGAGACCAAACGGGACCTGAACAGACCCCGGCACCGGATAGGCAAAGAAAAGCACGTAGCCAACGAACGCGGCGCCGATTAATCCGAGAATTGCCCAGATCCGCGCCGAGAAGACTTCATATCCCGCCAGCCCGAGCGCGCATCCGACCAATAATGCGTCCGCCCTCGTATCCAATCCATTGTAAATCCGGTCAAATGATTCGGCGCCGTGGTACAAATAAATCCGGTCGAGGTTGACGAAAACAATCGCCATTGCGACGACGATCAGGATTCGATTCACCCTGAATTTTCGCGACAAGAGAAACAGAAGCGTTAAGGGCCAAATCAGGTAAAACTGCTCCTCGATCGATAACGACCACAAGTTGCCAAGAATGCCGATGTCGTGGCCGAACGCTCGCAGCCAATTCGCGATGTAAAATAATGCGGCTAACGAATCCCAGCGCACCCTGGATGTCTGCGCACTTGTTTCAAAGACACTGACAAAAATGTTGATTACGATCAACAACAGCAGCACCGCCGGGAGAATTCGGAGGCCGCGGCGGGCGTAGAATTTTTTCAGACTAAT
>Ga0070732_10000738_pt1 | contig 19023 bp, 15 predicted proteins | sample Coa_R1_5_FD_66449 | JGI IMG/M metagenome (GOLD analysis project Ga0070732, IMG submission 66449) | Surface soil microbial communities from Centralia Pennsylvania, which are recovering from an underground coalmine fire - Coalmine... | ecosystem: Environmental > Terrestrial > Soil > Unclassified ... | reverse complement strand
TTTGCTGGGCGAATCTGGGACGAATAGGTCTGTGTTCCCAGCCCTTGAAAATCCTAGCGTTAGATGATTCGGCCGTCTCCCGCAAATTGGTTGACAATTGGCTCTCTGGGCCGCGTTACAGTATCTGGCTTGCGAAGGATGGCCAGGAAGCCTTTGGTCTGTTTGCGGAACACCTGCCCGCTGTGGTCGTTACGAATTGGGAGATGTCGGATATTTCACGTCTGGAACCTGTGCGGGCGAATGCGTCGCGAGTTCCCAGGCTTCTACGCTCATCTCATCCTGCTCTCATGCAACACCGACGAGGAACAAGTAAGCATCCGTGGTATATATCATACCAAGGAATGGTTCGCGGCCTCTCCCAGGGCACGTGGGTCATGGAGCGGCAAAACACACTCCTGTGACGAAGGAGTGTTGCCCGCAGGCTGTTGCGCTTCGCGGAAACCATTAACGGCGAAGGCGCTCGCTCTTGAACCAAGGAATCCCGTGAAGTAAAAGGTTGGCTATGAGTTTTGCCGATCGAAGGGAAGTCATTGGAACGTCCGCGGTCTGGTTGCAAACCGAACCGCGACGGTACGGGTTTGCGCTGATCACAATGGCCGTGGCAACCCTCCTGCGTTACGCCTTGAGCAAGTTGGTTGGTCCGAATTTTCCGTTCATCCTCTTCTATCCCGCAATTTGGTTGGTCGCTATGATGGCGGGGCGTGGACCGGGCGTCTTCGCCGTCTTTCTGTCCGCAGCGTCAGCCAGTTACTTTTTCTTCGGGCCCGTGAATCCATCAGCGTGGGGCCTTCCGAGAAATGCAAATGGGTTGACGCTGTTTTCGGTCGTGGGAGCGGTAATTGTCGTAGTGACCGATATATACCGGCGGCACTCGGAGAGATTGCGGGACATCATCGCGTCGGCCATGGACTCGATCATCACCGTGGACGAGCAGCAGCGAATCGTGCTGTTCAATGCAGCCGCCGAAAAGATGTTTCGTTGCTCGGAGGCGGAGGCACTAGGGGAGCCCATCGAGCGCTTCATTCCACGGCGTTTCCATGCCGCGCACTCCGGCCACGTCCGGAAATTTGGAGAATCCGGTATCACTAATCGCACTCTGGGGCAACAGGATTCGCTTTGGGCCTTGCGCGCCGACGGAGAGGAATTTCAGATCGAAGCCTCGATCTCCAAGGTCGAATTCGGACACACAAAACTATTCACCGCCATAATACGGGACATCACCGAGCGCAAGTACGCGGAGGCAGCGCTGCGGGAATACGCGAGGGTGGTGGAAGGCTTGGAGGAGATGATCCTGGTGGTAGACCGGCAATACCGCTACGTGATCGCCAATCGCGCGTTCCTGAACTTTCGCGGCATGTCTGCCGAACAAGTACTCGGGCATTCGGTGGACGAGGTAGTGGGTAAGGACATTTTTGCAACCCAAGTCAAAGAAAAGATGGACGAATGCTTCCTAGGCAAAGCGGTGCAATACGAGATGACTTACAACTTTCCTGGCATGGGAAAGAAGGACATGTCTGTGTCGTATTTCCCTATTGATGGGTTGGCCGGCGTCGATCGAATCGCATGCGTGCTGCAGGACATCACGGAGCAAAAACTAGCGGAAGAGGCGTTACGCAAATCGGAAGAGAGGTTCAGTAAAGCCTTTCGCAATAACCCACTGGCCATCACGATCTCGACGGAATCCGAAGGGCGCTACCTGGACGTGAATGACGCTTTTCTCGATCTGCTTGGGTACATGCGCAAGGATGTGATTGGTCGCACAGCAGGAGAACTGCACTTCTGGGGTGAACCTCTGGATCGCGCGGAAATGCTGCGCCAGTTAAAGGAAGAGGAAAGGGTGGCGAAGCTACATACGCGATACCGGACGACTAAGGGAGAGACTCGGGAAGCGGAGATATGGGCGGAATTGATCGAACTCGACGGGCAACCCTGCGTGCTAGCAATCACTCGTGACATCACGGAGATCCAGCGACTCGAAGCGCAGTTCCGCCAGGCTCAAAAGATGGAGGCAGTAGGGCGTTTGGCTGCGGGCATTGCACATGATTTCAACAACTTGCTCGGCGTTATTCTGGGTTACGCTGAGCTCTCAGTAGAGCGGGTTCCTCCGGACAATCCGCTGAGCAGGTACGTGTTGGAAATTACGCAAGCCTCGAAACGTGCCGCATTACTCACACGGCAACTCCTGGCGTTCAGTCGCAAACAGATTGCCTTCGCCAAAATCCTGGATCTAAACGAAGTTGTGCATAACGCAAAGAGTATGTTCCAGCGACTAGTCGGCGAGGACGTTGCGGTTGAATTCCGACCAACCACCCCGCTGGGTAGCATCAAGGCCGACCCAGGCCAGATCGAGCAAGTCCTGATGAATCTGGTCGTAAATGCCCGAGACGCGATGCCGACCGGAGGCAAGATCATCATCGAGACGGCGCAAGCTGAAATGGACGAACATTACGTTTCCCAGCACCCGGGTTCCCATACCGGACAACATGTTGTCCTAATGGTGAGCGACACGGGTTGCGGCATGGATGAGAGCACCAAGTCGCAAATTTTCGAACCTTTCTTCACAACTAAGGGGATTGGTCAAGGAACGGGTCTCGGACTCTCGACCGTGTATGGAATTGTGAAGCAGAGCGACGGCTATATCCTTGTCTACAGTGAACCCGGCAAGGGCACGACCTTCAAGATCTATTTTCCGAGACTGTACGAGAAGGCGGAGGAGCTAGTGTCATCCCATGAAGAAGCCGAGCCGCCGCGAGGATCAGAAACGATATTGGTGGTCGAGGATGACGACTCTTTGCGCGAACTCACGGTCAAGCTCATGCAAGATGGCGGTTACCGAGTGGTCGAAGCAAAAAATGCGGAAGACGCGCGAGGAATCATGGCGTCTTCTCAACCAGAAATCGATTTGCTCTTGACGGATGTCATAATGCCCGGAACCAGCGGGGTTGAGCTGGTGAGACAGGCCAGGGAAGGCCATCCCAAACTTCGTTCGCTGTTCATGTCGGGATATAGCGGCGATCTGGTCGGCAGAGAAGGAGTGTTGACACAAGAGGCTTTTTTCTTGGAGAAGCCATTCACCAAAAGAACGTTGCTCGCGAAGGTTTACACGAGCCTGCACGCGAATCCTTAAAGGACACCACCCGGATCCGCTCGGGCCCATCGATGTAGTGTCCTAAGCGTTTCCTCCGTCTCACGGCTTCAATTCGAAGTCGGCTGCTCTTAAAGGAAGGGGTGACCCGAGAGCAGACTCAATCCTTAGTCACCCTCCTGGTATTCCTCGGATACTATGTTGCGAGACGCAAAACTTCATCGGTGGGATGATCTCACTGTCCTGAGGTGTTCCCGTACAAGGGTTTAGGAAATGAATCATTCTCGCCGCCCTCACTCGGATTAAAGCCTTTTTTGGTGCCCGAGATTTCTTAGTTTGCGGTATCCACCCTGAACGAAAAGCCTGACTGGCTATACGACAAATTTGCTTAACCGTGTATCCCTGATTGACGCCAGCCACACTGCCCGCCCCGGTGGTGAATGCAATGATGAGAATTATGGCAACGACAGTCAGCAACTCGATTAATGAAGAGCTCTGCTTCGAGATTGGGAATTTACGTTACTGGTTGAGCGGGTTGAACGTCAGGATGCCCGCTTCCGTGTTGGAGCAAACGCCAGCCGGATCGACGCGAACCACTGCATCTTCCTCAGCGCAAAATCCACGAAGACCAGTCTGGTTGATCGTGATCGGCACTGCTTTAAGCGTATATCCCTGATTGACGCCACCAGCCACCGTTCCAGCGCCGGTGGTGAACAAGTAACCGCTCTTTCCGCTGCCAGCCGGGTTGCCGTTGTTAGATAGAACAGCGTCGATCAAACAAGCCGTGGCCTGTGCAGGAACGCAAGCAGCACCGATTGCACCACCCAGGTTTGTCAGCGCTGCCGCGAACCCGACCGTTGGATAGGTAGATCGATACGTAATTTCGGCCGTGTTGATGGTACGCACAGAAGCGACAGCCGATGCCTCATTGGCCGCCATGCGTGCGCGTAATAAGTTTGGAATGGCGATGGCTGCAATAATGAGAATTATGGCAACGACAATCAGCAACTCGATTAATGAAAAGCCCTTCTGTTTCGACATCGGAAATTGCTCCCCTCACCAAATGTTGAAATAGCGATATCTGTCATTCCGCTGATACTTTGCAATTACTCGACCAACAATCACCCCGATTCGCATGCTTGTTAAGTCGTTTAATTACCAGCATGAATGTTTGTCGGGCCCTACCTTGTGTGATTTCAATCACATGCCAGGCATCACAAGATTCGTCGTTTCTGCTGACAAAATTCGCGAGCGCATCCGCCTTTGTGGGCAGAATCAGCGCGGGTGGCGAGTCTTTCTCCGAACGTTTAATTACCGGGTCCGTACCCCATGGGGAACGGCTGCAACACGCCGACGAAGGACGCTCTAACCCTCCTTGCGATTCGCACGCCGTGGATTGGTCTCACGATCGAGACCCAATAGTACGCCACCCCGCCGCCGTCATCTCGGCAGGGCTGCCGACGCATCGGCATTGTCTTTGTTGTTTGCATCGACACTCTCCTTTCCTGCCTACAATTTGCGCGTATCTGGTTCACGGCGAGCGGCTTGCATGTAACAAACCGAGGGGGCACAGGAATGACCACCCAGGGTGCATCAGGAATCGAAACGGTCTTCCAATACGCGGAATCTCTTCTGCAGGAGAGACAACGAGAACTGATGGACCTAGACCGAAAATACCGCCTTAGAAAGATTCAGCGGAACGAATTCCTGAGCTGCCGACGCTCGTTATTACAGGCGATGAGCGAACTTGCCGGTCTTGTCCGTCCGCGTCCAAGGTGCGACCGCGGCCCATCAGACAAGCTTCGACAGACTGGATAACGGTATTCTTTCCCGGGCCGAACGGATACAGCGAAAGCGGCCCGGGGGGAAAGCAGGGACAACAGAATGGAAAAGAAAGCTCCTCAATGCCATCACCCCGTGTGCATGTTAGCCCACGACCTACTCAACAATCTGTCGGTCATTGTCGGCTCGTGCGATCTTTTGCAGGAACAAGAGAACCTCGAGGCTCAGAGCGCCAAACACGTGACACGGATCCGCGACACAGCCAAGTCGATGGCAGAAAGACTGAACCACCATCAATGTCACCTCGCAGCTCTGGCGCGGAGTGCGGAGGTCGAACAACAGAAACGTATCAGTTGACCTGAGTTTTCGCCTCCCCACACGCCCCCCCGACGGCCCAGCGGATGGAGTAATCTGGTCTCTCAGCAAGCGCTGCGCGTACGGCATTCTTTTGAAAATGCCAGGGGAATTCTCCCGGCTGGTGGTTGTCCATCGGCGCTTTATAGCAGATTGACAAACAGAGAGTGACTCACCGTGTCTACTGAGTATTAAGAATAAGCAGTTGTCGGGAAGCTTCTCGCGGAGTCGCTCTGAGCCCAGGTCTGTTCCTTGCGATATCCGGTTACCGATTCCTTAAGATGTTGTCTCTCCTCCGTCTGCGGCACCGACGTCGCCTAGAAGTGGCAAGGAGAATTCTAGTCGGTTTCGCCCCTCGCGCTTCGCTCTATAAAGAGCCTCATCGGCCTTGCGCAGCAGTTCGTCTAGAACCGGAGCATTGCTGCCACGGAACCCCGCAATGCCGAAACTGGCCGTGGCCTTCACAACTATCCCGTCGAAAAGGAACTCTTCAGCCTCAAGCTGACGACGAATCCGATCAACCGCGGTTTCAACGCCGATTCTATCGCCGTGAGATAGGGCGATGACGAATTCCTCGCCTCCAATCCGTCCACACATGTTTGAGCTCCGAGTATTTGCTTTCAGGATTCCTGCAAATCTCTTGAGAACCAGGTCTCCAGCCTCATGTCCACAACTGTCGTTAATCTTCTTGAAATGGTCCAAATCTGCTATTGCAAGCCACATCGAAAATCCGTGGCGCTCAGCTCCGGACAGTTCGCGCATCGTCCACTCCTCAATAGCCCTTCGATTGGGAAGACCGGTTAGAGAGTCGGTCCGAGCCAGTTGCTCCAACAGAAGATTTTTCGCGTGGATCTGGCGATGAAGTTCCGCAACTCTACGGCCCACGCCAACCCGTGCGAGCAGTTCCCCGGAGTGAAACGGTTTCGTGAGATAGTCATCTGCACCTGCAGCAAGACCTTCTATGATTTGGTCCTTCTCGGTGTTGCTGGTAAGCAAGATAATATGAATGTAACGTTCTTGATCCAGCCTTATCTTTCTGCACAGCTCAGGTCCCGTAATGTCAGGCATCTCCCAATCACTGATTAGCAGAGAGGGCTGATGGATCGCCATCGCTTCGAGTGCCTCGTAACCGTTTTCCGCGAACACGAGGGTGTGCCCTTCGGGAGCCAAAACTTTCTCGACCAAACTACGATAGATCCGTGAGTCATCAGCAACAAGGATCTTGAATTGTTCTCGGACAGGGTTCGTCGTATCAGCGGGAACCACAGCGGTGTATTGCTCGGCGTGTTTTCTTCGCATGCTCGCTGCGATTAATGAGGGTGCTCGCTTCTGTGAGACATTGTTCATTTTGTCATCTATCGGAGAGTCAGTCTCGTACCAGCCACGTCACCATTTCCTGAAAGCTGCGAAACCGGGGAACTCACGGCGGAGAAATCTCCTATCTGTGTGAGAGAATGCACAGTCCTGTGCCATGCATTTCTACCCTCCTCCCTGAGCTCTGATCTTGGGAATGCAATCTGAGCACACGCCATGGCTGAAATGAGCATCGGAGTGGGCTGTGATGTAGGACTCGAGTTCGATCCAATCTCCGGCTTCGGTGCGGATTTTTTTGCACCAAGCGCAAATGGGGAGTAACCCCTTAAGGGTTTTCACTTCAGCCAGCGCACTCTGCAATTCTTTAAGTGTGGACTCGAGTTGATATTCGACTTTCTTCTGCTCGGTGACGTCCATGGCGTGGCCGACAACGTATGGAGGACGCCCGTCTTCGCGTACGAGGAAATTGCGGTACAACCAGACGCGCTTTGTCCGATTGCTTGCAACGATTAGCATGTATCCAGAGTCATGACCACGCTCTCGCATTCGCCGAAGATATTCGGGTAATCGACCTCGGACGGACGGAGCCAAGAATGCAGCCAGACTCGTTCCTACCCCGAGATCGGGCTCGTAACCGAGTGCGATTGCGGCTGCTGGATTGAGCGACAGCAGTACGCCGTCGATATCGTGAGTACAGATGAGGCCGAGGCTGTTTTCGAACAGCCTTTTGTAACGGTCTTCACTGCGATGGAGTTCGGCTTCAACTCGCTTGTACTCGTCGTAGAATGAGCCCGGGGCTGGCGGATCCATGCCGAAAATAGCTTTGCCTGGTTCGAGGCACTCGAGGCCCACCTGCTCCTCAACCCCTCCTTCCTTTTCTCCGATCCAGACAACCCGATATCTCGCTCGCTTCTCTCCACATTCCAAGAGGAGTATGGAGTCCCTTGCCAAGCGAGGGAGTCCCTGCAGTCTTACTCCGCTGGCGCTAATTTCGACTGTAAAAGTATTCTGCGAGAACGGATTGCCCAGCGCATCCTTGCCCAGTACAGTAACCGGCTTGCATCCGGCAGCACGCGCCTCTCGCCGAACACCTTTCACCCAAGCGGGCTTAGCTCCAGTGGACATGTCTTGGAATCCCTGAACTCAATCAACCTGCGCCCATACCTATCCCACCCCCATCGCATAGTATGCAAAGTCGATGCCAAACTGCCCTGTTCGTCGCTACTGGTCCAAAATCAACAAACTCCGGGCAGTTACGGGCGGGACAATGGATTGTTTTTGTGGCAGACATCTAGATTTGGAGATTTGTGTCTTGAAACTGGACATTTGTAGCCGAATCATTCAGTGGCCTGCGACGACAAAATCGTGCAGGATCCTCGGCCAATACCGTCAGAGTCTGGTTCAAGAAGAATTACCGCTTCACGGAGATCTTCAGACCGCGATTCTTGTTTTTTTCACCTGACTCTTTAGTTTCAGCCAGTCATGAAGAATCATCAGATCGACGGGCGGGATTCGCACAAACTCGCACCCAGCGCGAGAGTATTCCCTCGTCCACAACACGCGAACCTGGACGTGCACTTCCCTCATTGCGCCGGGCAGATTTAGCGAAAATGACAGGGCGTCCCCTACTATGAGTTTCGACCGGGTGCATAGTCCAACGCCACCGTCTCCAATATCCGTTACGGTTAATGAGATTTCACGGCCGTCTTCGAGGACTGCGATGACCGGTGTCATCACGGCATGCCGGGCGTGCCGTCGGTACTCCAACAACATTCTTCCGTACGCAACTCGGAAGGACTTCGCAACAGACTCGAGGCTTACGGGCTTCTTCAGAAGAATGTGAGCACCTGGTAGCGGGCAGTCCGAAGAGGAAATTGCCACCACGGTCGGTTTCTTCGCTTTTATATCTTTCCAAATGCTTCGCAAAAGCGCATAGGACGCTTCTCCTTCCCAATCGATCACGACCAAATCGGTGCTCCCATTTTCTAAGGCGCCAATCGCCTGCGAGGAACGCAAACAGACGTCGATTGAAATGGACAGGTCCCGGAGCACGCGGGCGACGATGCTAAAAACGTCCGGATCACGTGAGACCAACAAGCATTCGAAAGCCATTTCGGATGTCATACTTAATGCCATCTGGGGTAAAGCATGATATATTCCAACGCTCGCGGAAAGAATCAGTGTTTAGCCTCGCTAAGGTCCTGCAAACACTGCGGATGCTGCGCGTCCCCAAGAATCCGTAAATCTAGGTTGTCTGCCAATTAGAATTCAGCCTGCTTTTTGGACAGCCGGAAGGGATTAAACTCGCTTGACAAGTGGCAGCACATGACCGACAGGAAATCCCACCATGGACAAGCTTCTCCTCGGCAAGTAAAAGCGGAGCTGGTGCAAAGGTTCCGGCAATGGGTTAGTTGCGCAGGATTATTCCCCAGTACTGTTCAGAAGTATTGTGGATCGTGCGAAGGATTCTGTGCATTCGTTGGAAACAAGACGATGCTGGAAGTAATCCCGCTTGCGTTGCTGCCTTCATCACATCAAACCCTCGAGATCAGTGGGCAGACACGGTTGTGAACGCCAGGCTCGCCGTCCTGCGAACGTTCTTCGACTTCCTCTACGTGGGTGTTACAGCCGTACTCGTCGTCAGTATGCAGATGCAACGTTCACGTTTGTCACCGCGGTCGTTAAAGAGAAAAAGCCCCGGCAGGACAGCCGGGGCAAAATAAAGACAACTAAGGAATGGAAAAATGCTTTACTACGACTATTATGCGGACTCCGGGAGCACCACGAAAGTTACGATGGTACGCGGCCTTTAGGGTTCCGGTCTAGACTGCTCCGCCACAGAATCTGGCTCCGATTTGGGTCTGGTAAGCCGGGTCAAGAATCCCCTACGGATTAAGAAACGGGCTGTCAGCACCGTTGAAATCCAATAGGTTGCACGTCCTGGACTTGATCTCTTAGCGTCTTCAAGGACGGAATCCACCAGCCCGGCGAACGCGATTCTCAACCTGGATCATGTAATGTGCGGCATGGCTGCATTGTGATACAGGCCCTAGCCCCGACCCCCTTTGACCTCCGATGGCGTCTGATATCGCCAGCGTTCGGCCCTCGATCGCCATCCAGCGACGGCGGTCAGATGTGAACTTAATCGAAAGAAGTCGAAATTTGAGTGAAATCGCCTTCCATGAGAAGGCCAGTCGGAGTCAAGTCGATTCTGTTCTCGTTTCATGGAACATCGTTTGTCTCCCCGCCGAGTGGCCACTCTTGCCATGCTTCCATCCGCATTCTCGAGGAGCGATCGTTTCGCTCGGTGCAAGTTTGCCACGTGCGTTCACGTGCAGAGTAGCCCCTCATTGGAATGGTATCGTTGGCTACGCCCGCTGCCTGTGTGGAAAATCCTATTTCGATTCCTCGTGGAGCAGCGGCGGCGATGAAGAAGTGCCTTTCGATGCTAGGCTCGCACGGTTTGGGACCTTCGAGATCACTGCGGAGCCGCGGTGACCTTGCCGGGCAAAGACCACGCGGGATGCTGTCTCTCACGCCCCATTGCTTACAACTAAGGGTCGCACCGCCGTACCTCGCAGTTTGTCGGCCACTTTGTCAACCGTCAAAGGGCGGCTGAAATAGTAGCCTTGAACCTCGTCACACTGATGGGTCCGTAAGAAGGACATCTGCGCTTCATCTTCGACCCCTTCCGCAATCACTTTGAGTCTCAAGCTCTTCGCCATGCTGATAATTGCGGTTGTGATCGCGGCGTCATCGGCATTCGTTGCGACATCTCGTATGAAGGAGCGGTCGATTTTAAACTTGTTGACTCGAAACTGACGCAAGTAGCTGAAGCTCGAGTAGCCCGTCCCAAAGTCGTCGATCGCTAGGGTCACCCCCATCGTCTTGAGTTCCTGCACGACGGATAACATCAATTCCGCATTGGCCAACAGGAGGCTTTCGGTTAGCTCCAATTCGAGATATTGCGGAGACAGACCAGTCTCGCGGAGCACTCGTCTGACGACTTCACAGAAGCCTTCTTGACGAAACTGTACCGCTGATACATTAACCGCTACCGTCAACGGAGGAATACCCGCTTCTTGCCACTTCCGGGCCTGAGAACAAGCAGTCCTAATCACCCACTCCCCAATGGGCACGATCAGGCCGCTGTTTTCGGCGATTCGTATGAATCTATCGGGTGGTACGAGACCCAAGTCAGGATGCTGCCAGCGAAGCAGTGCCTCCAGCCCGGTGATTCTTCCGGTAGCAATATCTATTTGCGGCTGGTACATAAGGAAGAGTTCTTCTTTCGCCAGTGCAGATCGCAAACTATTCTCTAAGGTCAGCCGCTCAACCACCCGAGTGTTCAAGTCCTCCGTGAAGAAGCGGAAGTTGTTGCGTCCGCTCTGCTTGGCACTATACATGGCGGCATCAGCATTCTTGATCAAGGTTTCGCCATCTTCACCATGTTCGGGGAAGACGCTGACCCCCACGCTGCAACTGACATTGAGAGAGTGCCCTTGTACAACGAAGGCACCGTCGAGCACATTCATAAACCGTTCGGCAGCAACCGCCGCGTCAGATACATCCCTTACATGAGTCAACATGACAAGGAATTCGTCGCTACCCACACGTGCAATGGTGTCCTGCTCACGTCCCCATTTCTTGAGCCTTTCTGCAACTCCTTGCAAGAGGAGGTCGCCAGCCGAGTGTCCCAGTGAGTCATTGATGTCCTTAAACCCGTCGAGGTCGAGGAATAAAAGCGCGACTTTGTGCTTTTGCCGACGAGCGTCAGCGACGGCCTTTGCCAGCCGATCTTGAAGAAGCGTCCGGTTGGCTAGTCCCGTCAGATCATCGTAGTAGGCGAGGTATTGGACCCGGCGTTCCGCGAGCTTGCGGTCGGTGATGTCGCGAAAATACCAGATTCTGCCGCGATACTGGCCTCTTGAGTCCACGAGCGGCGCAGTGTATCGGTCGAAGATTGTGCCGTTCTTGAGCGCGAACTCATCTCGGCCTTTTTCACTCCGATGGCCGTGGAGATACTTGACCCTCTTGACGAAGGCGTCGGAGTCTTCGATTTTGGACGTTACGCAATTGAGAACGATATGATCGTCTTTTGTGCGGAGTAATTCATCCGGTATTCCGAACTGAAGACCAAACTGCCTATTCGTCAAAACGATATGGTCGGACTCATCGACGACAAGTATGCCGTCAATTGTTGTTTCAGCTTGCGCCTCCAGCAGAGCAGTTTTGAATAACAGCGCCTCCTCAGACCTCTTCCGCTCAGTGATGTCCTGCTTGATGGCAATGAAGTATCGATTGGCCGGGTTGCCGGAGTCTCGGATCACGGGCGTTATGGTCATCTCTTCGGTGTAGGCGGTTCCGTCTTTCCGCCGGTTCACAATCTCACCCCGCCAGACCTTGCCCGATGAAATCGTTGACCAGAGGTCGGCATAGTAGCTGTCCGGTTGCTGGCCAGATTTGAAAAGGCGAGGGTTCTTGCCCAAAACCTCGTCCTTCCCATAGCCCGTCATTTTCGTGAACGCACCATTTACCCACCTAATTGACCCGTGGAAATCTGTTATCACAATGGCATTGGCAGCTGCTTCTAGGGCGGCCGACTGCAATTTCAATTGCTCGTCAGCACGTTTGCGAGCCGAGATGTCCCTGGCGATGGTTGACGCTCCTGTGACTCGGCCGCTGGCGTCCTTTATCGGCGAGATGGATAGTGACACTTCGAGTACGGATCCTGCCTTGGTGAGCCGCTGTGTTTCTAGGCACTCTATAGCGAGCCCCTTTTGCATCAGTTCCGTAATGACTGGTAGTTCGGCTTGTCTTTCAGCGGACAACAAGAACGACAGGTTTCGGCCTATGACTTCTGTGCTGGTATAGCCATACATCTTCTCGGCTGCTCGGTTCCAACTTGTGATCGCACCGCTTAAGCTCTTCCCGATAATGGCATCCTGCGAGAACTCTACGATGGATGCTAGCCTCTTTACTATTTCGTCAGCGTTTTTGCGCTCGGTAATGTCACGCGCTGCAATCAACTCCGCTTCGATTCCGTGAAAATCTAGGTTATGGCCGACAATCTCAACATCGATGATTGCCCCGTTCTTCTTCCGATGTCTCCATGTCGTGGGTTCCTGAAGTCCTCGCTTCTGGATTGCGGTAGCTTCCAATAGGGCTGGGATGTCTTCCGCTGGCCTGATGTCCGCGATTGTCATCGTCAGAAATTCCTGGCTCGAAAAACCATACTGTTGAGATGCGGCCTCATTCACGGCCAGAAACTTAAGAGTCTTGCTTTCAAAGACCCACATCGGAAGCGGATTGCTGTCAAATAGAAGCCGATACGCTCGCTCTGACTGGCGCAACTCCTCTTTGCTTTGTCCTTGCCTATGTTGGATGATCAGAACACGTGCCGCAAGAGCGCTGAAGCCCACCGTGAACACCACCGGAGCGAGTAGTGGATACGTTCGATCAACACGAGCCAAAATAATGAAGCTGATTAGCGGATAGAGCAGCGGAAAGAGTTGGTTAACGATAACATTTTGTGACCTTGGAGAGCCCTCGGGGTGGTCCCCATCTGCGTTCTTCCACGTGGCCGCTATCAGGATGGGAATCGCAAGCAGGCCGCTCCAGATCAAGTCAAACCATCCTCCCGGCGGCAGGTCGTGCTCCGGACTCAGCGCATATGAATCAGCCAAGCCGGACAGGATCAGGAACAAAGCCATGCGACCAAAAAGAGAGCGCACGACTTTCGAGTTCGTCAGCAACGCTCGCAGTACAAACGCCGCTGCCGAGAATCCATCAAAGGCGATGGTCCGAGACCACGTGAAGTGGCCGATGTGAAGGGCGATTGTTGGCGACCACAATCTGGGAGAGAAGTAGAGCCAGATCGAGGTCCAAAAGATGCATACTTGAACAAAATCGAGAATATGCAGTTTGTCAAGGTGATTTGGTTCGCTGTGGGGGTCAAGAAAAAGCAGCATCCCAAACGGAATCACTGAAAGAAAGAAGACGGTCTCGTCAAAACTATCGAGCGAGTGGTTGCCGGAAACATCCAAATAAATTCCGAGCGCCTGAGCGATAGCCCAAATTACGAATGTGACTGCGAGTAGTCGCCAAGCATATCGTCCCCCTCCTCGAGACCGCTGAAACGCGTTTAAGCAGGCTGCGGCGCAAATCATGCCAAGTGCAAGTTGAGCAAGGTCAGAAAGCAGAGGACCGGGTGTCCGGCGACCGAAACAATAAAGCACTAGAACTTGCCCCACCACCAAGATGCAGGACGCCGCAATTAAAGCGGCCGAGAGCCCGGGTAGCAGGCCGAGGCGGGTAGTCGGGATGGAATACACACGCATGGGTCGGCGAGCCGCACAGGATCTAAGGCGTGCGAATACGGCCGAATATTATGCATCTCGAACACCACCCTCGGATTCATCCCAAGTGATTGATTCGCATCGTTCTTCCCTACAGGTGAAAGCGGCCCAATTGTCTTTGGCGTGAGCAGTTTTCCGGCTTGCGGACGGTCTGCTTGCGCTGTTGGGGCGGGCCGCGGCGCCGGGCACTGCGGACACCCGGTTCCCGCCATGGGTGAACAGGCCGTCCGTCCTCCCATGTTCGGATTGCATAATGAGGTGATCTAAGTTTTGTCCTGCATGACGGACGGCCAAGATTCAAACGCCGCCATACGACATTCCTGTCACTTGGAAATGAGGGCGATGCCCTAAGTCGTATACCGCGCCATGGTTGGAGAGGAGTTGCGCTCGGGCCCCACACGACCCCTCGACGGCTAGGGATGGAGTGGATGGAGTAATCTGGTCTCTGAACGAGGGCTGCGCGTCAATCTGCACACCTCCGCCAAATAAGCCGGTGTGGCCTATCGGTCCACGGCTGTTCACTACCCGCGAAAAAGATGTGCTCCCCATGTTAGTTGCGGGTTGCTCCAACAAGGAAATCCCTGTTCCCCCTTGGAATTGAAGAGCGCATGGTGAACTCACACATTGCCGAGCTCATGGCGAAAAGTTGGCGTGGTGAACCGTATCATGCTCTCGACTCTTGCGATCACTGATTCATTGGTCCCGTCCATCGAAGGCTAAAGCAGGAGCAAGATTCAGATAGGGGTTGCCTACAACCTCCGAAAGATGGTTCCACCTTTCGATGGGTACGCGCGATCACACAACCCCAGCAATTGCAGTCTTGGCGGAGTTGTCTTTCGCGCCGGGCAGTTCAGCCGCCACCTTCTGCACCGCCTTAAGGAGTCCGCTGCCATCTTTGTCCAGGTTCAGAAGGGATTTCTCAAAATAGGCCGACGCTCCCGCCTTCTTCAGCTTGGTCTCGTTCTTCTGTGACAGGCCAGAAAGAATAATCACCGGAATCGATTTCGTGGCCGAATCTTGTTTCAACTGACGAAGTACTCCGGTACCCACCAGTGTAGGTAGCATCATGTCCAACAGGATGATGTCGGGATGTATGTCTTGCGCGCGTGAGAGGCCTTCTTGACCGTCTCCAACCGAAACTACCTCGTAGCCGGCTCTGCTGAGAGTCCTCTCGATTGCCGAGCGCAGGAGCCTGCTGTCCTCAATCACTAATATCTTCATAATAGTTCTCTATCAATCCTGGAATTTCAGATGTGATGTTCCTCCGCACAAATGTGAATTCATCGGTGAGACTCCTTTGACATTCGGTGTATGTGGCTGATTTCTTGTGCTCTATGTGAATTCCTTCGAGACATACCGGCATGTTGATGTCTGAGGAGTTCTTCGATTTTGGGCGCTGCCTCGGGTCTGTGAAACAGATATCCCTGGCCTATCTCGCAACCAAAACGCTGCAGAGTTTCTCTCTGTTGTTCGTCTTCTATGCCTTCTGCAACTACCTTCAAGCCAAGCGTGTGAGCCAGCATGATGATGATACGAACGATTTCGATGGTCTCCTGATCCGAGGCTCTGCCGGAAATGAAGCTGCGGTCGATTTTCAATGTATCGACGGGAAAACGCTGAAGACGAGAAAGTGACGAATAGCCGGTGCCGAAGTCGTCGATGCTCAGGCCAACACCAAGGGCCTTTAACTCCGAAAGAACGACGTCAGATCTGGTGGCATCGCCCATGGCAATGTTCTCTGTGATCTCGAGATCTACGGAGCGGCGATCGATCGCGGTTTGCTGAAGGACTTCGCTGATCTGGGCCGCAAGGTCCGGTTGCGCGAACTGCTTGGCCGTGACATTCACACTGATGACAAGCGCCGGGTCCGACGGAAAGAGTTCGTGCCAGCGGCGCAGTTGCTGGCAAGCCTCAAGAAGCAATTGGCGGTTTAGAGGCAGGATGAGTCCCGTCTCGTCAGCGACAGCGATGAACTCTGCCGGAGAGACGATGCCGTGGGGCCGTTTCCAGCGAGAGAGCGCCTCGAATCCGATGATCCGGCCATCCTGCAATGAAACTAGGGGTTGGTAGTAAACGAGGAACTCGTCACGTTCCAGGCCTTTACGCAAGTCGGTTTCGAGTTGTAAGCGGTGGACAGCATCAGCCTGCATCGCGCTGTCGAACACTTCACAACGGCCTTTCCCTACCCGCTTCGCACGATGTGTGGCAATCTCAGCATCCCGGAGAACATCCGCAGCACTGGTTTCCGCGGCGCCGCTGCAAACGATGCCGATACTTGCCGTAATCACGATCTCTTGACCGTTCACAGCGAAGGGAAGAGACAACCGCTCCTGAATGCGCTCAGAGATGCGAATGGCATCGCTGGGGTCGCGCAGCTCGGCAGCAAGCACCATAAATTCGTCGCCTCCGGACCGTGCCAGCGTATGGTCACCCGAAAAGCTTTCCGGGTCTCTGTCAGGTTGTCGGGAAATAGTGTCCGAGCCACGCAAGCATGCCGTCAGTCGACGAGCTATCTGAATAAGAAGTTCGTCTCCCAACGCGCGACCCAGACTATCGTTTACCACTTTGAATTGATCGATGTCGATGAATAAAACCGCGAGCCGAAAATCCCGGTGCCGTCGTGAAACGCCGATCGCGTGCTGCAAACGATCGAGAAAGAGGGCCTCGTTCGGCAGGTTGGTCAGTCCGTCGTAGAAGGCGCGATGCTCCAGCAGGGCTTCGGCATGTTTGCGCTCGGTAATGTCGCGGTTGACGATGACCAGGCCCTGCGTTTCGCCATCAAGGCCAGGAATCGTGCTTGCCGTAGATTCGAGAACACGCCACGAGCCATCTTTGTGACGGATACGGTATTCGAGTCGATCTCCGCGACCTGTCTCATGAGCCTTCCGGGCCGCTTCCATAACACGCGGCTGGTCATCAGGATGAACCTGCTCCATCGACGAAGTGGCGGCTAGCTCGTCCGGTGTATACCCGAGTATCTTCTGGTACGCAGGACTGTTATAAAGACGGCGGCCGTGTGGGTCGATGACGGCAATCATGTCGGCCGCGTTCTCGGTGATGAGATGAAAAAGCTGTTCGTGCTCAGCGAGCCGGCGGCGCATACGCTGAAGTTGCAGATGTTGGTAAATCGTGTAGACATCGAACAGCAACACAAGTGCAGCCAGCCCGCGCACCCACTCCTTCAGAGTCTGGGAATGAACCTCATCGGTGGCCCAATGGAGTCCCGGGAATGTCAAAGATAGAATGCCGAATGTCAGAACGAGAGTTACGGCTACCGCCAGGCCCCAAAGCCACCACTCGCGTGCGTCGACCTGCCGGATCGGGGAGAGAAAGGGGTCGTTCCTGGATCCGGTGTTGAGTTTGTTACTCACAGCGTCTTAACCTCACTAGTTGCGTCTGCAAGATATTCTTTCCACGTCACTTTCGTCGCTCTGATGGTCGTGGCACCCTATGGCACCAACAGTTGGTTACCACGTGTTACTACCTTCTATTACGTTCTCGCAATTGCGCAGGTACACGTACCAACGTAATCTCGACCCATGACGGAATCGAAACAGACCGGAGCAAACGCAAAACAGAAGCCCGGTCGTTCACAGTCGATGCCGATCAATGGAGACGCACTCATGAAATCATTCTTACTTTCAGCGTTGGCTGTTATCGTCCTCACCGGGATCTCGGCAGCGAAGGAATTGCCGGACGCACCCAGCGCCGTAGAAGCAGCCGATGCGTTTTTCATTGAAACGGCACCGCCAGCTCCGGCCCCGAAGACCTTCGAGAAGAGGAAGAGCCTGGATGCCACTTTCGTGGGGCTAGCCTTGATTTCGACTGGCAGCACCTTCGCAGACTCCTACACCACGTTATTTGCCCGGCAGAACTGGCTTGCCGGGAAGAAAGGCGTTTGCAACATAGAAGTTCAATCCGCCTACCTGTACGGTACCCATCCAACGGTTGGCCGGGCCTATGCCGTTGCTTCGGCCAAGAGCGTTGGCTCCCTGCTCGCTGCCTACTACCTGCGCAAGCACCACAGCAAGTTCTGGAGCGCGCCGCTGGTTGTGAACTCGATCACCAGTCTGCAGGGCGTCACACAGAATATGATGGCCTGCAACTAGGCCATCGATGGCGCTGCCAATCCCTTACTGCACTGTCAGTGTCAGTGGTACAGAATGTTGTAAAGATCCGGATGTTCCAGACACGGTGATGGTGTAGGTCCCTGGTGTAGTTCCCTGGTGCTGAGGAGCGATACCGGTACCACCGGAGCATGCCGACATGAACAGCAAGGCCGCAACCAATAGGAGCAGGGCGATCAGTACGACAAATTTCTTCGCACGGCGCTTTGAACCGGTCACCATGAGTCCGACGAAACCGAATCCCGGGAACTGCATCCATAAGGCGTAAATCGGTCGAGTCTCAGCAGAACGGGGCATTACCAATTCGGCAGAGGTGGCCGTCGTACTGATCGTGACTGTCACCACTGCGGAACTGGAGCCAGGGGTCACCGAGCCGGCGGAGAGGCTGCAATTCGTTGTTGCGGGAGCTCCGCTGCAGCTCAATTTCACCGCGTTCGAGAAAGTTCCTCCGACCGAAGCTACAGTCAATGAGTAAGATGCCGTCATGCCGGCCTTAACGGTGGTGCTGCTGCTCGAACTGTTAAGGCTGAAATCTGATCCGGTTCCGCTCAAACCAACAATATGGGGGCTGCCCGCCGCGTTGTCGCTGATCGTCACCGTGCCAGTGCGGGCTCCAGTTACGGTCGGAGTAAACGTCACGTTGATCGTACAACTGGATCCTGCAGACAGACTGGCTGGACAATTATCGGTTTGCCCGTAATCTCCAGTGGTGTAAACAGTGCTGAGAGTCAGCGCCGCGTTGCCCGTGTTCGTCAGCGTTACCATCTGGGATGTGCTGGATGTTCCACGGGGTACACTGGCGAAGGTCAGGCTGCTGGGGGTCAGCGCGACTGTCGCGCTTAAGGAGAGACCGGTGCCCGTCAGCGCAACAATCTGGGGACTGCCCATAGCGCTGTCACTGATCGTCACCGTGCCAGTCCGGGTTCCAGTTACGGTCGGAGTAAACGTCACGTTGATCACACAAGTGGATCCTGCAGACAGACTGGCCGGGCAGTTATTGTTT
>Ga0070732_10000737_pt1 | contig 19078 bp, 19 predicted proteins | sample Coa_R1_5_FD_66449 | JGI IMG/M metagenome (GOLD analysis project Ga0070732, IMG submission 66449) | Surface soil microbial communities from Centralia Pennsylvania, which are recovering from an underground coalmine fire - Coalmine... | ecosystem: Environmental > Terrestrial > Soil > Unclassified ... | reverse complement strand
TTTTTCCTCGTTGAAGAAACCAGTTTCGCAGAAGTTGCATTTTGCAGGATGCTGGGACCAGGGACTCGAACGAAACCCAATTCAAGCACGTTTCAGGAGTAAAGGTATGCTTGACAAATGCGCCAACCCGTCCTGTTCGACCCCGTTAATCTACTTGCGTGAGGGCAAGATCTTTTTCCTGGAGCATCACCCGCAATCGCAAGTACATTTAGCAGCTCCGGTCGCGGCCAAATCCGCAGGCCGGATCGAGCATTTCTGGCTTTGCGGCCCATGTTCAGCGGAGATGACGGTCACCTACAACGACGCTGGTGTCGCAGTGATCCCCAAGAACAAAACGCGGCAAGCAGCAGCGTAAAGAATTCAGCCCGCGAACATTGCGGGCTGAAGGGACGATAGCAATCTCCGCGGCCATCCGAGCCGTGAGGGCTCTGCGTGACAGGGGTGGAGTTTTCAAAGGGTTTTTTTCGATGACCCGGTGGGCCGATGACCCGGTGACCCGATTTCCCTGTACTTTCCCATCATTCCATAACGAAATATTCTCAGTGCCTCCAAGCCCATGCGAATGCCATCGCGCAGAGGATGGATGGTCGAGCGTTCGTCATGACCCCAGATTACCGGCACCTCGACCACGTTCAGCCGCTTCTTGCGGGCGATGTAGAGTATTTCCGCATCGAACCCCCATCGGGTGATTTGTTGCAATGGAAAGACAGTTTCCGCAGCCCGGCGAGTAAACGCCTTGAAGCCGCACTGGGTATCGCGGAAGCGTATTCCCAGGAGAACACGCAGATACAGGTTAAACGCCCTGGAGTAGATTCTCCGCTTCAGCGGCTGGCGTTGAAACTGCAAGGAAGGGTCAAGCCAGCGCGAACCGATGGCGACGTCTGCTCCGGCCCCCAGGGCCGCAAATAATTTGGTGGCTTCCGAAAGAGGGGAGGAGAGGTCCGCGTCTGTAAACAGCAGGATTTGGCCTCGCGCGTTCAACATGCCATTGCGCACTGCATAGCCCTTTCCCTGATTTCCCGGATTACTTACCAGCCGGATTTCAGGATTCTGAGCGGCAAATCCCTGGATGATCTCCGCCGTATCATCGCGCGACCCATCATCCACCACCACTACTTCAGCATCCCAGTTTTGCTCATGCAGATGGCCCAGCACGCGATGCAGCGTCTCTCCTATGCGCCGGTGCTCGTTGTAGGCGGGAATGACGATCGAGAATTTTGGTTGCGTGGATTGCAGGCCCGCAGAATAACACTTCTCTTCGTAGCCGCGCTGCAAATTGCCATTGCCGGTCAATACCGGCCCGGATTGAATGGTCTTCGCAACCGGCTCCGTTGCCGGGTCACTCTCAACCGACGTTACTGTTTCCATCTTGTTCATGAATTCGAACTCCAATTTTTGAAAGTTTTCATTTGCGGGCGCTTACAGGACTGTTCAGAGAGTTTTGAGCTGCTCTTCTGATGCACCGATGACCCGATTCCTACGCGGCTTTCTCCTGCTTTTTCAGCATGGCGAAAAATTCCAGAGTCAGTTCCGGGTCCCACAATCCCGCTGCCGACTCGCGCAACATGGTGCGCTCCGCTTCCTCGTGGCTCAGGGCCGCCTTGTAAGGACGCGCCGTGCGCAAGGCATCGTAGACATCCACAATCTGCAGCACCCGCGCCAGCACAGGAATTTCATTGCCGCACAACCCGTCAGGATAACCAGTGCCATTCCAATGTTCATGGTGGTGCCGGATGATGGGCAGCACGTTGCGAAACGACCTTAATGGCATGCAGATGGCTTCTCCAATCAAGGGATGTCGCTTCATGATCGTCCACTCTGCGGGCGTGAGATGCGTCCCTTTTTTCAAGATCTCATCGGGGATGGATACTTTGCCCAGATCATGAAGATAGCCGCCTCGTTTCAGGGCCACCAGGCTCTCATCATCCAGATTGAGATGGCGGCCAAGGTTGACCGCGTAGCGCGCCAGCCGCTCACAGTGATCCCCAGTGTAAGGGTCGCGGGCCTCAATGCCGAGGGCCAGGGCCATGAGCACGGACTCAGCATTTTCCAACTCGTCAGTAAACTCCTTCAGTTTGAGGAGAGACTTGACCCGGGCAAAAAGTTCCTCCGGGTAAAGCGGTTTGCTGAGGAAGTCGTCCGCCCCGGCCTCGATGCCGCGCACGCGGTCGTTGCGATCGCTCAGGCCGGTAATCATGACCACCGGTATCAGCCGGGTGAGGGGATCGCCCTTCAGTTGGCGGCAAAGCTCATAACCGGAGATGCCGGGCATTAGCACGTCCATCAGGACCAGGTCCGGCCTTTCCGAGTGCATCAACTCGGCCACTTCATGGGGATCGGTTGTGCTCAGGACCTCATAGCCGCGCGACGACAACAGCTCACGCATCAGTAAGAGCGTGTCCGGCTTATCATCGATCACCAGAATCTTGCGGGATCGAAACTTCAGCTTTGTGTACTCTTCCAGAGTTCGCTCCGAGATGGGAACCATTCCTTGTTGAGAGTGACGCAGGGCGCAGGGGGTTGCATCGAGCAGCTCTGGAGTTGCCAAGTACTAAATACCAAGTACCTAATACTACGTATTCGATGCTTATGTTAGCCTTTCCGCATGCGCATATGCCGTAGTGTACTGGTTGGGCTGCTTCTGGCAGCGGTCGCGGTGGCAGCTCAGAGCCACGTGGTGGCATGGGGCGGCTGGACGCCCATCACCCTCGCCTCCGGCCAGCAGCTCAAGGTACGCTCGATCATTATTGATGGCCGCGCCAAGGAATATTCCACAGGAGAGGTCCACCAGGTTACGGAAAAGTTGTGGGTGGTTCGCCGGGCCTTCCGCATCAACAACGCCCTGCCGCAGGACGGTTCCAAGCGCCCGCAATGGGCCTGGCAACTGGGAGGGTGGGTGACGGTAAGCAGCGCCACCGGCCGCATCTCCGAATTGAATCTTCCTGACTTTGATGCGCACGCCTCACAGGTCAGTTGGTTTCAGGACTATGCCGCCTATTGCGGCGCGACGGAGGATGGCTCGGTCCACTACATGGTGGTCTTCCAGCTGGGGAAACGTAAGCCGGTCCTGCAGAAAGAACTCTATGGCCAATCGTGCGCGGCGCCTCAATGGGAGAGAGACCCCAATCGCGTGTCTTTTGAGCCGGCGGGAGGAGCCAAGGTAAGTTTCCTCGTCCATGACGGCAGCGCGGAGTTGCAATCCAGCCGGTAAATCGGGAAAAGAGGAGAAGTGAAGGGTCTAGCCGAATATCTCAAGGATGCCGAGATTGCTCACGGGCATCTGTGTGCCGGGCAGGTGCTGGGCGTGCGCATGGCCATGTTTGGCCTGAGAAAGCTGGGGATCGACGATCCCCAGGGGAAAGACCGTAAACGCATTGTCACCTTCGTGGAAATCGATCGTTGTGCGACGGACGCCATCACGGTGGTCACCGGCTGCCGACTGGGAAAACGCGCGCTCAAGTTCCGCGACTGGGGCAAGATGGCGGCAACCTTCATTGACCTGGAAACCGGAAAAGCCGTTCGCGTGGCCGCTACAGAATCTTCCAAGGCCCTGGCCAAAACCATGCATCCGGAGCTGCAGAGCAAAAACCAACAACAGATGCTTGCCTACCAGGAAATGGACGATAACCAGTTGTTTGATGCTCAGTGGGTGAAAGTTGATCTGCCGGCGGAAGAGTTTCCCGGCTACAAAGGCGATCGGATTGTCTGCGCCGAATGCGGCGAAGGCATCAGCTACCACCGCGAAGTCCTGCATGAAGGAAAAACTTTGTGCCGCGCCTGCGCCGGAGAAAGATATTGGAAACCGGTTTGAATTTTTGATTTCTGACCAAACCCGCCACCGAAGGCCACGGCGTAGCGGAGTCACAACCAAAACCAAAACCTTTACCGCAGAGGGCACGGAGAAAGCTGAGGACACGGAGTCAACTGCATTTACCGCAAAGGGCGCAAAGTTTTAGCCAAGAGCCATTGCTCACTAAATACTAATTATTGCTTTTAGTATCCCAGCAACAGCAAGATAATCACAATCAGCAGAAGCAGTCCCACTCCGCTGGTCGGATAGTAGCCCCACTCACGGCTATACGGCCACCGCGGCTGAACCCCCAGAAGAAGTATGATCAGGATGATCAACAAGATCAGCATAGTAATTTTGACGGTAGCTCAACAATCAGGGTTGCACGTCAAAAGAATGGGGTAATCGCCGTGATCGCGCGTGATCTGGCGATCTGGGCCGGCAGCAACTTTACCGGAAGCAATCTCAATTTTGCTGTGAATATCGCCATATTTTTTTGATCATTGAGGGGGAGGGTCCATGGCATTCTTCGGTTCAATACTGCGGGCGCTTGCTCCGCTGGCTTTAGAACACGGTACTCCTGTGTTGCGTAATTGGTGGAAAGCGCGTGGACAGGCTAAAGCCGATCCGTTGCAGCAACTGGCCGGCGAGATGGACCAACTCAAGGCCCACGCGGAACAAGTTGATTCCAATCTTGAAAGTCTGAACACCAATCTTGAAAAGCTCAACCGTGGCCTAACTGCGCGTGAGGAAAGAATGCGCAGGTGGCTGCTGGTCCTGATCGTCTGGAATGTGGCGATGACAGCAGGACTCGTGTTGCTGGCAGTGTTTCCGGTCCATCGGTGAGATGGGGTGATGGGAACCGGCGGAATTGTTGGTGCGGTCTTGATTTCCTGCCGGCGCAAATCCGTTTCATCAGTGGAATCAGCCTGCCTTCGGCGCGCGGTGCGCGGCAAGGTTTTGCCGAGTTGCTAAGTACTAACTACTAAGTGCGAAGTACTGGCTTTATAATCTCTCACATGGCACAGACAGGAATGGCGGGTAATCCTGCCTTGAAAGATGTTTATCATCAACTCAAGACGCGCATGGATAAGGCAGTCGAGGATTTCCGCACCAACTTGGCGGCGGCACGGACAGGAAGGGCCTCCGTGCATATGCTGGACACCATCCGCGTGAACTACTACGGCTCAGAGATGCCGCTCAACCAGCTCGCGACCGTACACGCCCCGGAAGCCCAACTCTTGACGGTGCAGCCCTACGATCCCGGCATTCTGGGAGAGATCGAAAAGACCATCCGCTCCGCCGGTTTGGGACTGAATCCCATGAATGACGGCAAGATCATTCGCATTCCCGTTCCTCCGCTCACCGAAGAACGCCGCAAAGAGATGGTCAAGCACCTGCATAAGATTCTGGAAGACCATCGCACGGCCGTGCGCAACATCCGCCGCGACGGCAATGACGCCATCAAGAAAGCCACCAAAGACAAGAAGATCACGGAAGACGAAGAACGCCGCGCGCTGGAAGAGATCCAGAAACTCACCGACGACGAAATCAAGAAGATGGAAGAAATGGGCAAGACCAAAGAGAAGGAATTGATGACGGTGTAGGCCAGCCCGGCGAAACCGCAGTCCACTCCGTCCACCACTCCATCAAATTCCGGGAATAGCCCGGATTCCGTGACTCACTTTTTTGCTTTTCTTTGTGTCCTTTGTCTTCCAGGGCCTTCGGCCCGCACCAGCGCACGAAAATCGGTTTTTCGACCTTGTGGTTATCGCGCAGTTCTTCACCCCGAAGTCCTGAGCGATTCCACCAGAGACAGCGCTTCCTCTTTCGTGGTGATGGAGCCTTCGAGTTGGGCATCTTCTACGGCTGTGAGCAGCTCTTTAAATTGTGGACCGGGTTTGTAGCCGGCCTGGATCAAATCGTCACCGTTCAGCAAAGGGCGGGGACGAATCTGCTCGGGAGGCATGGTGTGGAGGCTTTCTTTAGCGAACTCGTAGAGTCCCAAATCCCTGTGGCTGGCCAGGCAATCCAGGCGATGCAACTCCAGGTGCTCTTCAATCTGCGGCATGCGCAGAAACCGCTTGAGAGTTGATTGCTTCATCCGCTTTACCTCGCCAAAGCGCATGTGATTGGCGACCAGAGCGCAAACCTGCCCGGTTTCATGGTTGGAAAGCCGCAGGCGATGGCAGATTTCTTCCGCCATCCGGGCGCCGACCTCGGCATGATTGTCAAAGCGAATCCGGTCCGGCGCGACTCTGAAAGTGGGCGGCTTGCCGACATCATGTAGGAGCGTGCCCAGTGCAAGCGTTGCGGAACAACCAGCCGGCAGGCCTTCCAGCAACATCAAGGTGTGTACCCAAACATCTCCCTCCGGGTGAAACTGCGGCGGCTGCTGCACTCCTTCCATGCGCTTGATTTCGGGCAGCACCTGCTCCAGCAGTCCGGTCTGGTCCAGCAGTTCAAAGGCATGCCGGGCGCGGCCTTCGGTAAGCATCTTGAGAATTTCGTCGCGAATGCGTTCGCGGCTGACCTGGTGAATTTGCGGCGCCAGTTCACGAATGGCATGGAAGGTTGCCGGCTCAATGGTGTACCCAAAACGCGCAGCAAAACGCACTGCGCGCAGGACGCGCAGCTTGTCTTCAGCGAACCGCTCCCGCGGATCGCCAATGGTGCGAATGATTCCGCTCTTCAGATCTTCGCGTCCGCCTACGTAGTCGAGGACTTCCTCAGTAACGGGATCGAGCAGCAGGCCATTGATGGTGAAGTCGCGGCGCTGGACGTCCGTTCGGGCATCGTTGCTGAATTGCACCTGATCAGGATGGCGGCCATCCGTGTAGCGGCCATCGCTGCGGAAGGTGGCGACCTCAATAGCATAGTTGTCGCGCGCATTGTCCGGCCCCTCCCGGAGGACAGGAATGAGCACCACGCCGAACTGCGCACCAACAGCATACGTCTGGGGAAAGAGGCGCATGACTTCCTGCGGCAGTGCTGAGGTAGCCACGTCGTAGTCAGCCGGTTCGCGGCCAAGGACGAAATCGCGCACACAACCGCCGGCGAGGTAGGCGGAGTATCCGGCCTGCCGGAGTTCACGCACAATGCGTGCGGCTGCTTGCGCTTTGTCAGTGGTGAGCACGGTACTACTCAATGCCATGTACTGTTCAATAATATAGATGTATGGCTGACGCGCGCATTCTGGGCATCGAGACTTCCTGCGATGAGACGGCGGCTGCCGTGGTGCGCTCGGGCGAGCACGTACTCTCGAACGTTGTTTCTTCGCAGATCGCGGTGCACCAACCCTACGGAGGGGTGGTTCCGGAGCTGGCTTCGCGCGAGCACCTGCGCGCTATCGTTCCAGTGGTGCGACGCGCCCTCCAGGATGCCGGGGAGAGTTACGAATCCATTGATGCGATTGCGGTAACGCAGGGCCCGGGTTTGGCGGGAGCGCTGCTGGTAGGCATCAGCTATGCAAAGGCGCTGGCTTTTGCCCAGCAAAAGCCTTTGCTGACGGTCAATCACCTGGAAGGTCATATTCATGCAGTGCTGCTGGAGGAGCGACAGAAAGGTAATTTCCAAATCGAATTCCCGGTGCTGGCGCTGGTAGTCTCCGGGGGGCACACACATCTCTTCCTTGCCGAGCAGAAGGAGGCAGGATGGGTTTACCAGAACATCGGGCGCACCCGCGATGATGCTGCCGGCGAAGCTTACGACAAAGTGGCCAAGCTGCTGGCACTCGGCTATCCCGGAGGGCCGGTCATTGATGTTTTGGCCCGCCACGGTAACCCGCATGCTGTTCCGTTTGGGCCGGCGCAGATCAAACATGGGAATCGCGGCGTGGCCAAAGAAAAGCAGACTGCGCATGATTTCTCCTTCAGCGGAATCAAGACCGCTGTCCTGCGTTACGTACAACTGGAAAGCATGCGCGAAAGTATCGATGCCCGGCAGAAGAGGCTCGCAGGAGTAGCCAAGCCCAAAGCGGAGGACATCCTGGCCCTGTGCGACAAGAAGACCCTGAACCTGGTTGCGTCCTTCCAGCGCACGGTGGTCAGTGACCTGGTGGGAAAGACGTTGCAAGCGGCGCGTGAGCACCAGGCACGAACGCTGTTTGTGACCGGCGGCGTTGCCGCCAATAGCGAACTGCGAGAGACCTTTGACCGGGAGGCTGCGCAGGAAGGCGTACCGGTGTTCTTCCCGTCGCGGAAACTGTCTACGGACAATGCGGCGATGATTGCGGCAGCAGCCTATCCCAAGTATCTGGCCAAAGACTTTGCCGCGCCTGAATTCTCGGCTGAGGCTTCTTTAGCTTTGCGATGACGTTTCATTGTCGCCTTCTGAAGACAAGAGAGCCTTTTTCAGAACCTGGCCCAACTGGCTTTCAATATTGATGTCCTTGAAAACCACAAAGTCTGCTTCGGCATCTTCCGGTTTATCTGTCCTGGAGCGGGCCGCGGCAAGAATCACAATGGGGATGGCAGAGGTCTCCGGTCTGCCCTTCAGCGCTTTGATCAGTTGATAACCATCCATTTTGGGCATCTGCAGGTCGGTGATGATGATGTCAGGGCGCAAGTCCCGGAGCATAGCCAGTGCTTCTTCGCCGTTGGTGGCTGATTCTACCCGGCAGCCTCGCTCTTCAAGATAGCGGCAGACCGTGTGGCGAAACAGCATCGAATCGTCAACCACAAGTGCAAGGGGTACCATGGGCGCATTTCAAACGGGGGACCCTGGGGAAGATAAGCAAACCATAGCAGCCATGCCCGCCCCAACTCAAGAGAAAAGTCTAGCCCGGCCGCTTTAAATAGCCTACCGGGGCGCAAGTTTTGCCAAAACGCCAGGAGCCAAGGGCGCGATTTCTCCGTAGAATATCAGCGCGGAGGAATTCTTATGATCAAAGGCTTTCAGCAGTTCATCATGCGGGGCAACGTGATTGATCTGGCGGTTGCGGTGGTGATTGGCGCAGCTTTTGGAGCGGTTGTGACATCGTTTGTCACCAACCTACTCACGCCACTGATCGCTGCTATTGCCGGCAAGCCGGATTTTGCGGCTTTCGCGGTGACGATCCATGGCTCGGTGATTGCCTATGGCATCTTCCTGAACGCGCTCATCAGTTTTCTGCTGGTAGCGGCTGCGGTTTATTTCTTTATGGTGGCGCCGATGAATGCCTGGAAGGCCCGCGCCGCCCGAGGCGCAGCGTCAGCCGATCCGACGACCAAGAAGTGTCCGGAATGCCTGAGCGAGATTCCGATCGCGGCGAAGCGGTGCGCGTTTTGTACTTCAGTAGTTGGTACTTAGCGGAAAAAATCCCTCAGGCTGCGACCGAGATGAGAATCCCATCATCAAAAGCAAAGGGGCCAAAAGCCAATGGCCAAGGGCTGTGAGCGGGTTTTGCGCGCATTGTTTTTTAACTGAAACCGGCGTATTATAAGGGAGTTGTAACTGGTTTCGGCTTAAGACCTTGAAAGCTAAGGTTTTGAGCGGGTTTGTAGTCCCAAATCCGTGGTGAACGTACCAGTGGGCTTAATGCCCACTTTATTTTTGGGTAAAAGGTCAAGACCTTCGACACCGAGAACTGAGCACGCAGAGGGAACTGAGGAAAGACCGAATCTAACTTCAGAATCTCGGAGTCTCCCTCGAGCACAGAGTAAGAAATACTAAAGAAACAGAGTAGGAATACTGAAGGCGAGTTGAACCAGCCAAGGCTAATGGCTGAAGGCTGAGGGCTAGATTTGGCAGCCGATCTTGAGAAAATTCGCGGCATTGTTGGCCGGGTGGCAATGACGTATGGAGTAGAACCGATCGAAGTTGATCTGCGGGGTGGAGGCAAGGCTCGGACCCTGAAGATCGTGATCGATAAATTCGAAGGCGTGACTCACGAAGATTGCGCCAATGTGAGCCGGGAAGTTTCAACCATTCTGGACGTGGAAGATGCGGTTCCGGGCGGTTCTTACACGCTGGAAGTTTCGTCGCCGGGGCTGGATCGAAAGCTGTTGGGCCCGCAGGATTATGCGCGGTTTATCGGCAGCCGCATCAAGTTGACGACGCGGGCGCCGGTCAACGGCAACCGTCATTTCGAAGGACGCTTGCAGAGTTTTACCGACGGACGGCTGCAACTGGAGTTGTTGAGCGGAAAGAAGAAGCCGAAACCGGGACACGCACATCCGGGGCCAATGGTTGAGATTGAGATTGGGAACGTGGAGAAGGCGAACCTGGTTCCGGAAATATAGAGATCGATTGATCGGTGCATCGGAGGAGCATAAAGCAGGTTCCGCTCCCGCAGTGCGGGATGGGAATGACAAGACCTTCGGCAGCAAGATTGTTCAACGAGGCACATTTTTTATAAGGACATTATGGCTAGCGAGATTTACAACGTCATTGATGCTCTAAGCCGCGAAAAGGGAATTGATCCGCAGATTGTTGTGAGCGCGGTGGAAGACGCCATTGTTGCAGCCACTCGCAAGAAAGATAAGAGCCAGGAAAATTTGCGGGCCGAACTGGATAAGGACAGCGGATTGATTCGCGTGTACGCGGTCAAGAGCATTCTTCCCTCGGAAGACGACATCGCCGATCCGCAACTGGAAATCTCGCTGGAAGAGGCCAAGAAGATTGACGAGAACGCCGAAGTTGGCGGCGAAGTGCGGTTCCTCCGCTCTACAGAGGGGCTGGGACGCATCTCCGCGCAGATTGCCAAGCAGATCATCTTTCAGAAGGTGCGTGAGGCAGAGCGCGAGACCATCTACAACGAATACATTGGCCGCGTCGGCGAAATCCTGAATGCCACGGTGAAGCGCATTGAAGGCCCGGAAGTCATTTTTGATATCGGTAAAGCAGAGGCGCGCATGCCGCGCAAAGAGGGTTCGCGTCTGGAATCTTTTGCCATGGGGGAGCGGGTACGGGTGGTGCTGGTCCGAGTGGACAAAAATTCCAAGGGCCCGGCTGTGATTGTTTCCCGGGCAGCGCCGGAGCTGGTACAGAACCTGTTCCAGACCGAGGTGCCGGAAATTTACGACGGCACGGTGCAAATCAGGGCCATTGCGCGCGAGGCCGGCGAGCGCACCAAGATTGCAGTGATGTCCAAAGATAAAGACGTGGACGCCGTAGGCGCATGCGTGGGCATGAAAGGCATGCGGGTGCAGTCCATTATCCGCGAACTGCGAGGCGAGAAGATTGACATTATCGAGTACCACGAAGACCCAATCACCTTTGCGGAGAAGGCATTGCAGCCGGCGAAGGTAAGCCGGGTTACGGTGCTGGATACGAGCGAAAAGCACCTTGAAGTAGTGGTGGATGACAGCCAGTTGTCCCTGGCCATCGGCAAGAAAGGCCAGAATGTCCGGCTGGCAGCCAAGCTGCTGGGCTGGAAGATTGATATTAAGAGCGAGGAAGAGAAGCGCCAGGAAGTGGAGCAGCAGATGGCTTCCCTGGTCACGCAGTCAGCCACGCCGCTGGAGCGCGTGCCCGACCTGGGAGAGCAGCTCATTGCCAAGTTGAATGAAGCCGGAATTACCACGGTGGAAGCGCTGGCAGACATGACGCCGGAGCAACTGGAAGAGCTGCCGGGCGTCGGCCCCAAGACAGTGGAAAAAATCAGCATTGCAGTCAATAATTATTTTTCCAGCCTGGAAGCGGAAGCCTCGGCGCCGGCTGAGGCGGAAGGCGCTGAGACGGGCGAAGAAGCCCAAGCGACAGCGACTGAGGCCCAACCGCAAGAAGAAGTTGAAAGTGCTCAAGCGGAGGCGGAGATCGCGGAGCAGGCTGCGGAATCACAGCCTGGAGAAGAATCGCAGGCGGCAGCAGAGCCTCCGGAAGCGGCTGAGATTGCAGAGCAGCATTTGGAAGAGACACAGCCGAGCGCGGCTGTGCCAGACGAGCCGCAAGCTATGCCTGAGCAAGTTAAGGAAGAGAAAGAGCCGTGAGTTTTGAATCGATCACACACACTTGGATGGGTGAGGAATATATGATCGCCTGAACACACATTTTTGGAGGAAACGCAGAGCGGATGAGAATCAATGAGCTGGCCAAAGAGCTTGAAGTGAAGGCAAAAGCTATTCTGGATGTATTGCCGGAACTTGGCGTGACAGATAAGCGGACACATTCAAGCTCGATTGAAGACGATCTAGCCGAGAAGATCAGGAAGCATTTTTCTGGAAAGTCCTCGACGGGAGCCGCCTCAGAGCGGGCCGCCTCTGGTGAGATCAGACCTAAGATCGATTTCTCCAAAGTGCATAAGCCGGGGGACGTGGCGCGCCAGCTCAAGGAACGAGAAGAGCAAAGGCAGCGCGGTCCAATTCCTCCACGTCCTGTAATCACGGCGCCAGCACCGCCTGTAGTTGCCCCCAAGCCTCCAGTTAAGCCTGCAGCCCCTCCGCCGGTACAGGAAAGACCTACTGTTGTTATCGCGCCCAAGGCGCCCGTAACACCTCCTCCGGCTCCGGTAGAGAAGCCGGCAGTAGTGTCTCCGCCACCGGCACAGGTACAGAAGCCGGTTGCACCGCCTGCGCCTGCGCCGGTCCAGGAAAGACCGGCTGCGCCTCCGACCGTGATAGTAACACCTCCAACTCAGCAGCCTCCGGCAGCGGCAGCGCCGCCTCCGGTGGTAAAGCCTCCAGCACCTCCGGCTCCTCCCGTGGAGCAGCCGCCCATAGCGGCCAAACCTCCATCGCAGCAGCCAATTGTGCCTCAGCGCCGGGTTATTACGCCGCAGACGGGCCCTCGGCCTGTGTACCATGCGCCGCCACCGGCGCCACCAAGGCCAACTCAGCAGAGTGCCGCGCCGGCGGGACGACCGCAGGGCGGTATTGTGCGGGGACAGCCAATTTTCCAGCGTCGCCCCGCGCCGGGAGGCTCCGGGGCTCCTTCTGGGCGTCCGCAGTTTGGGCGTCCGGGAGAGCAACGTCGCGGACCACACCCGACCAGCGCGGCCCGCATGGGGTTCCCAGGTCGTCCGGGTATGGGGGTAGGGCCGGGACTGCCGCCTCCTCCGGCTCCGGGCAAGCCCACGGGACGCCCAGGGGCGCCACCACGGCGTCCGGGACAGCGTTACAGCCAGGGTCCCAAAGAAGGCCCGATGAAGGGCTTTGTTCCACCGCCACGGCTCTCGCTTTCCAATGAGCCTCTGCCGATCACGCGCACTATCACGATTACGGAAGGCATCAGCGTGAAAGACCTGGCAGAAAAGCTGGGGATTCGCGCCAAAGATTTGATTGCGCGATTGCTGATGAAGGGCGCTATGGCCACGGTGAACCAGACGCTGGATTTTGAGCTGGCCAAGGACATGGCGAACCACTTCGGCGCAGACGTCGAGGTCATCAGCTTTGAAGATCAGGCGGCCAAAGAGATGGCGCAGATGGCGGGCGCATCCGAGGGATCACAGGCAGCGGCGCTGGTTCCGCGGCCGCCCGTGGTCACCATTATGGGCCACGTAGACCATGGAAAGACCTCGTTGCTGGATGCCATTCGCGAGACCAACGTGGCCGGAGGCGAAGCCGGCGGAATCACCCAGCACATCGGCGCTTATAAAGTGAAGATCACCAAGCCGGATTCCCCCGCGTTTGGCCGTGAGATCGTCTTCCTGGATACGCCTGGTCACGAAGCTTTCACGCGCATGCGCGCTCGCGGGGCCAAGGTAACCGACATTGTAGTCCTGGTGGTCGCAGCGGATGACGGGGTAATGCCGCAGACTCTGGAAGCCATGGACCATGCCAAGGCTGCCAAGGTGCCGATCATCGTGGCCGTCAACAAAATTGACAAACCGGAAGCCATGCCGGACCGGGTAAAGAAACAGCTTGCGGACCGCGGGCTCATGCCGGAAGACTGGGGCGGCACCACGGTATTTGTGGATGTTTCGGCAAAGAAGCGCACCAACCTGAACCTGCTGATGGAGATGATCTGCCTGGTGGCCGATCTTCAGGAACTCAAGGCCAATCCTGAGCGCCCTGCTTCCGGCACAGTGGTGGAAGCCAAGGTTGATCGCGGCCGGGGCTCAGTAGCTACGGTGCTGGTCCAAAATGGAACGTTGCACATTGGCGATAATTTCATTCTGGGAAATACCTTCGGCAAGGTCCGCGCCATGTTCGATGATCGCGGAAGTGTAATCGAAGAAGCGCCGCCTTCAACTCCCGTGGAAGTGCTGGGACTGGAAGGACTGCCGCAGGCGGGCGACCAACTGCTTGTGGTTGCAGAGCGCGAGAAAGCCCGCCAGGTCTCTGAGTATCGAGAGCAAAAAGCGCGCGAGGCGACCTTGGCCAAGTCCAGCAAGCTTTCCCTGGAAGGTTTTGCCGAGCAGATCAAGACGGCCGGCGTGAAAGAGTTGCCGATCATCCTGAAGACAGACGTACAGGGATCGGCAGAGGTGCTGGCAGATACCCTGACCAAACTCTCTACGGAGAAGGTAAAAATCAAGATCCTGCATACCGGCGTGGGCGCGATCACCGAGAATGACGTGCTGCTGGCATCCGCTTCGAACGCGGTGATTATCGGTTTCAGCGTGCGTCCGGAGCGCAAAGCGCAGGAGCTGGCTGATATGGAGAAGGTGGATATTCGCCTGCACTCCATCATTTATGAGCTTCAGGACGAGATCAAGAAAGCCATGGCCGGCTTGCTCGAACCCATCATCAAGGAAACCTATATGGGCCGGGCGGAGGTGCGGGACATCTTCCGCGTACCCAAGGTGGGCACGGTGGCCGGATGCTATGTGCAGGATGGGACCATCAAACGCGATGCGGACGTGCGCCTGATCCGCGATGGCGTTCAGGTGTACAAAGGAAAGATTGGCTCGCTGAAGCGCTTCAAGGATGATGCCAGCGAAGTTCGCAATGGCATGGAGTGCGGCATTGCAATCAGCAACTATAACGACATTAAGCGTGGTGACGCGATTGAAGCGTTTGTGACCGAGAGGATCGCGGCGGAAATCGGAGTATAGCGACTGAGTGGGCGGCCCTGAGACCGCCCACCTGAGTTCGACTCGGTTATGTGCGTTTCCTCGAGAATTTTGTTCTCGTTTACCTTCTGACTTCTAATCAGTGACGATCGTCGCGATCGTGATCTCCTCTTCCACTGCACTCCTTGCATTCCTCAGCTTTCCGCAACTGCTCGAGCGCATGACGCGCGGCTTCCATAGCCTCAGCTTTGTGGCCGCAGAAATCATGGGCGGCTACTTCCATGTCGTGCATGGCGGCATCCAGAGCGCCTACGGCTCTGTGAATGTTGGGGCATCTTGACGCCGGGGGTTTTGCCATCAACACTGCGGCAGAGATCAGCAATCCCACAATGACAACCAAACCGATCATCTTCTTCATTGGTATCCGTCCTCCTTGTGACGAGACTCGCTCAGCCTAATGGAATGTGCGAGGCTATTGTTGATATTGAAAATTTTAGGCAAGTTCGAAGACTTTGCCTGCGGTTGTTGCATGGCCTGCGTGTTTTTGTAGCACAGGAGATTCGAGTATTTGCGGTTTTTCTCCGGGCAGGGGGTTATCTATCAGGATTCCCCGCGGCCGGCAGCGCCAGGCAATTTAGCAATTTAGCCGGGATCACGGCGGCTCGCGTAGAATTTGTTTATTCCCATGCCCATCGCCTATCTCACACTGGAGTTGCGCATTGAGGGGTCACATTCTCTCAAAGACAAGCGCCAGGTGCTGCGCAGCATGAAGGACCGCCTGCGTAATTCGTTCAATATTTCGATTGCTGAAATTGAGGTGACTGATTTGTGGCAGCGGGCCACATTAGGCATGGTCAGCATCTCGGATTCGCGAGACTATCTTGAAGGGCTCATGCGGAACGTGGAGCGCGAGGCGGTGAAACTGGCAAACAATGCGGGGGCAGAGGTGGTGGATTCGTTTCTTGACTACCTGGAGGAATCGCCGGGGTCGCCGTGATCGCGCGTGATCTGAAAGTCAAAAGCGACGATTACTGCTCTTGCGCAGTTGTTTTTAGTGTTTCATCGATTGAATGCCGAAGCCCGCCCAATTCTGAGGCAGTGTTTTTGATGCCTGTAGCTTAATCTGATATTCTCAAGGGTTTTTATTTGCGGGGCGAAAAATGCCTGAGCAACGGGGAAAACAACATCATCTGGAGCGCGTGAGCGAGGCCCTCAAGGACGAGATTGGGGCCATTGTTGAGGGTGAACTGGGCGACCCGCGCATCGGCCTGTGCAACGTGACGGAAGTGCTGCTCTCGCCGGACGGCAAGAGCGCGCGCGTGTTCATTCGTGCTGACGGTAATGACGAGGAGGCAAAACAATCCATCAAGGCCATTGAAGCGGCCAAAGGATATGTCCGTCGCGAACTGCTGGAGCGTCTGGGCGTGCGGCATGTGCCGGAGCTGAACTTCATTCTGGACCGATCTGAGGAGATCGGGGCGAGGATTGACGAGTTGCTGGGACGGGCGCGTGGGGTCCGAAGCAAACGCAATAGCGGGTCAAAACAGAAGAGCAAAAAATAGACTATGGACCACCTGGAGCAGGTTTTGGAGCAGATCGAACAGCGGCAGGATTTTCTGCTGACATCACACGCGCGTCCTGATGGCGATGCAATCGGTTCGCTGCTGGCGCTCTCCGGCATCCTGCAAGCGATGGGCAAAACTGCTGAAGTGATCATGAGCGATCCGGTCCCGGTCATTTACAAACCGCTGCCCTATGCGGACCGCATTGTGCATACGTCGCACGTCAATGGAAATCATGAGGCCGCAATTCTGCTTGAATGCGACAGCGTGCAACGTTCCCGGATCCAGGGATTGGAGCGATGCTTTCTGATCAGTATTGACCATCATGTAACCGGCAAGCCCTTTGCAGCGGTCAACTGGATTGATCCTGGCGCCTGCGCATGCGCGGAGATGGTTTATCGTCTGGGCAAAGCCGCGGGAGTGAAGATCACGCCAGACATCGCGACCTGTCTCTACACGGCCGTGCTTACGGATACGGGATCTTTTTCCTATGCGCCAACCAGCGCTCACACATTCGATCTGGCGCGGCAACTGGTGGAGGACGGAGCCAATCCGGTCCGGATCGCCCAAAGCATCTATTTTTCCAGTCCGGCGTCCAAGATGAGACTTTTAGGCGCCGCGCTTTCGCGATTACAACTGGAAGGCCACACCGCCTGGATGAGCGTGACGCGCGAGGACATGGACCGTTGCCAGGCGCTGGAGGAAGACTGCGAGGGGCTCGTGAATTATGCGCTGGGAATCGCGGGCATAGAAGTGGCGATGTTTTTTCGCGAGCTGCCAGACCACCGGGTCCGCGTGAGCATGCGCAGCAAAGGCGCGGTGAACGTCTCCGACGTGGCAGCGGAATTTGGCGGCGGCGGGCACCAGTGCGCCAGCGGGTTCGCCGTCCATGGACCGCTTCCTCAGGCGGTAGAGCGTATTCTGAGAGTCATACGCGACAAATTTCCTTCATGAATCAGCGCCGAGGACTGCTCATTCTGCAACTCGCGGTCATCGCGGGCGTGTGTTCCTTCTTCTTTTACTTTGGCCTCGGCGCCTTCGGACTAACAGGCGCGGACGAGCCCCGATACGCGCAGATTGCGCGCGAGATGTTTGCTCGTCATGACTGGATTGTTCCCACCTTGAACGGCCAGCCCTGGCTGGAAAAACCTGTTTTTCTGTACTGGAAAATCTGGAACAGTTATGAGATTTTTGGCGTGCACGACTGGGCGGCGCGCGTTCCCGCTGCCACGCATGCGTCTGCGCTGGTACTGGTGGTGTTTTTCTTCATGCGGCGGTTTCGTCCGGGATCACAGATGATCGCGGCATTGACTGCAGTTTCTTCAGCGGCGATGATCGGATTTGGCCGCGGCGCTTCTACAGACATGCCGCTTGCAGCTACATTCGCCGCCGCCATGCTTTGCTGGTGGGCCTGGCATGCGACGGCGCGAAAATTGTGGCTGGCGTTCTTTTATGCGCTGCTGGCGATCGGGGTGCTTGCCAAAGGCCCAGTGGCGCCGGCACTCGCGATCCTCATTGTGGCGGCTTACGCGTTTCTGAAACATGATAAGAAAATTTTTTTTAGGAGCCTGTGGTTGCCGGGGTTTCTGTTGTTTTTTGCGATTGCGCTGCCCTGGTATATAGCCATCCAGATCAAAGTGCCGCAGTTCTTCCGCATATTTTTCATCGAGCACAACCTGGAGCGTTTTGGCACTAACCTGTACCAGCATTCGCAGCCTTTCTGGTATTACGTTCCTGTCTTTTTGTTGAGCATGCTTCCGTGGACCGTGTTCACGTTGATGGCCATGGTTGAGGCGGGTAAAAGCGGCGTTCATCGCTTCCGCGTGGGTGAATCTACTAATGAGAAAGACGACGGGCTCACGAGCTTCCTGTTGGTCTGGATTCTGCTTCCCATCATCTTCTTCAGCATTTCGCGATCCAAGCTGCCAGGCTATATCCTGCCCGCAATTCCTGCCGCCGCAGTTTTGACGGCTGATTATCTGTGGCGGCGAGCGCGCGTCTCGCGCTGGACGATGATGTTGCACTCGCTGATTTGCGGCGGACTGATTGCGGGAGCGCTGATGGTACCCTCGCTCATGTTGAAAGTGCCGCTGACAACGAATGCCCGCACATGGGTCATTACGGGAACAGGGCTGATTGCCATTCTGGTCTTGCTGATCGTCCAACTGGGCGGGTTGCGGATGCTGCAGTCTGCCACACTCATTCCAGTGATCATCGCGATGGCATTTTTGCTGCGTCCGGCTGCTCCGGTCCTCGATGAGGTCAACTCCGCGCGGACGGTAAATGCGCAGTTACGCGAAGCCGGAGCGCCCGAGGGGCCAATAGCAGTCTTCGGAGTAAAACGGGATGTGGAATACGGTCTGAATTTCTATCGTAACCAGCCCATCAGCCGGTATGAGCGCAATGAGATCCCGGAGGCGGCCCATGTGGTCATTGTCCGGGAGGGCAATGGCGGTGCAGTGCAAGCGGTGGTAGGCCAGCGGCAGGTCTCTCCTTTAGGCAGTTTCCCTCCACAACATCTGGAGTTCTTTTTAGTATCAAAGAAATAGAATCGGGTCACCACCATCCACCACGCAAATCGGCGTGTGGGGGACTCCGGTCATCTGAAAGAGGAGGCCAAGGCTCGACCACCTAAGCGCTTCCTGATTCAGAAGCTGGATGGGAAATCCGCAGAGATTGGAGATGTGAGAAGAACCATGTGTGGCAGTTAGCAGGTGATTGGGATTGGGCGTCCGCTTCGGCAAGTATCGCGGGTGGTTCCTACTGCCTTGGTTCCCTTGTACTTCCAGGTCTTTGCGTATTTGGAGGATGAGGTCTAGACTTTTAACTCGCCGCGCATTCGCCCCCGCGGAA
>Ga0070732_10000736_pt1 | contig 19086 bp, 15 predicted proteins | sample Coa_R1_5_FD_66449 | JGI IMG/M metagenome (GOLD analysis project Ga0070732, IMG submission 66449) | Surface soil microbial communities from Centralia Pennsylvania, which are recovering from an underground coalmine fire - Coalmine... | ecosystem: Environmental > Terrestrial > Soil > Unclassified ... | reverse complement strand
TCACCAGTTCGGCTCTCGAGGCGATTACTGTTCGTTGGCCGCATTCTTGGCACGTCCATACTGGCAGGGGGACTCCCCAGTAGCGCTGGCGGGAGATTACCCAGTCTCGCGCTCCGGCTAGCCAGTCGTGGAATCGCTTGGATCCTGCCCATTCAGGGGTCCAGCGGACTTTCTGATTTTCCTTCAGCATTTTGCCCTTGAATTCTGTGACTTTGATGAACCACTGGTCAGTGGCGCGGAGGATGAGGGGGGTTTTGCACCGCCAGCAGTGTGGATACGAGTGTTCGAAGGTCTCTTCCCGGAAGAGAAGCTTCTTTGCCGCCAGGTCGTCGATGATTACTCGGTTGGCGTCTCTAACGGGGAGACCTGCATACTTTCCGGCTTCGGCAGTGAACCGTCCTGCCTGGTCAACTGGTGAGAAAACTGGTAGGCCGTAGCGCTGTCCGACTTCGAAGTCTTCTTCCCCATGCCCGGGAGCCATGTGGACGAGCCCAGTGCCTTCTTCCATACTGACGTAGTCTGAGCTTAGGACTATTCGATGGAGCTTGCCTCCTGTCTGGGAGCCAGTCTCGTCTAGGAGGGGCGGCTTGTATCGGATCCCTTCCAGAGTCTTGCCTAGAAACTCTTCCACTATGTCATGCTGTTTTTCTCCGAAGACGGCTGTGAGACGTTCCTTAGCAATGATTAGTCTCTCGCCATCAACTTCAACTTTGGCGTACGTTTTGTCAGGGTGGACCATGACGCCGAGGTTTGCCGGCAGCGTCCATGGAGTGGTCGTCCAGATTAGCAGAAAGTCTCCGGGTTTGTCGACAAGTGGGAGCTTGACGTAGATCGAATAGTCTTTGATTGTCCTGTACTCGTCTGTGACCTCGTAGCCTGCGAGCGCTGTCTCATCATGAGGGCACCAGTGAACAACTTTTACTCCTTTGTAGAGGAGGTGTTTCCGCTCGGCTTGTTTGACCGTCCACCAGACCGACTCAACATAGCTGTCGTGGTATGTGATGTAGGGATGATCCCAGTCCATCCAGATTCCAAGGTCTTTGAAGACTCGGGTCTGCGCCTCAACGTTTTCAGCTGCGTATCTTTTGCACTCGGTGATGAACCGGTCTATTCCGATAAGATTCTCGATGTCTTTCTTTGAGGACAGGTTGAGCTTCTTTTCCACCATGACCTCCACAGGGAGACCGTGACAGTCGAATCCTGGCTGATCGTGAACGTTGTAGCCTCTCATTCTCCAGAATCTGATCAGGACATCCTTGAGCGTCTTGTTCCAAGCAGTGCCGACATGCGGAGGATTCGTTACATAGGGCGGCCCGTCGAGAAAGTAGAACTTCGGACTTCTTACTAGTCGTCTCTTTGTATTTTCGTAGGCTCTGCTAGTCTTCCAATATCGAAGTACTTCCGCCTCGGACTCTGTAGGTTTGTAGTCCCGGGCGAGCTTGCCAAATGTTCCCTTGGTCAATCGTCTTCCAGCTCCGAGGGTGGGCTCGTGGAATCGAAGATCTTCTGCCTCGACAGTTTGGCGGCGATAATGCTCTTAAAAAGCTACGGGATGCTTCGAACCGCGACCGAGCCGCTGGTAGAATTTCTGTCCTCGCCTCGCTTACCTCGGCTTTTGACTGGACGAAAGAGGACAATGAGCCACCATACAATGGCCTGACCGGCAATCGTCAGCGAAGTGAGGATAAGCCCGTTTGTGGCGAAGAGAGGAACAAAATATGTGAGAATGGAGGCTGTTGGAATGCTGGCAGCCTTTCTAGGTACCTGGGAGTTCTTGTTGAACACGGTTGGTAGGGTAAATAGTACGAGACCTGCACTGCCTATGGAAATCAAGAGATCTGCGAGTGTCATCCTAGACTTCACGGAGGTGGCTTGTTCAGGGCTAGAACTACCTTCCTATCTACTGCTGTTTTGTAACCATGCCTTGGCCGATTCAGGAAAGAATCCTGTCCGGAATCAGTCACTTGTCGGAATAGGCGGTGGTAACGACCTGCAAATTGGCAGACTTCTCGATGGGAGAGCTTGGGCAGGGGGAGATTATCTTAGCCGTCTGGGACGAACCTAAGGAGCTTGACACTGACAACGAGTCCGTGATCAGCCTCTACGATGGCATAAAGCGAATACTGGAGAACCAGAACAAGCCGAAGACCAAACCCAAAAAGGAACAAGGGGCGCTCGTTCCCCGAGATCAAAAGCATGTTCTGAAATGCGGGAAGATCTTGAAAGTGGATGTTGAGCGGAAACTAGTTGTGATAACCGTGACAAAACTTGATGGCGAACTTCACCAGCTCAGAATTGAGGCCAGCGATGACTAGGGTCTTTCTTGTAGAAATCATTCAGAGATTCGCGCCGACGACCATAGAGAGCAAGGCGATGAATAGGAGGAGAGCCTGTATACCGGAACCCATAGCTACTCTTCGTTGAAGTCGCGTCATTTCTGGCGACGGTGTTGTGGGACCTGTCTGTCCCGCTGGTGATTGACCCATGAGCTTCATCAGTCCCCGGTTAGCACGCATGACCACTGCTATCCCCATGACGTACGCGGCTAGTCCGAAAATTATTCCGACAAGTATCCATGGCAATCCCGAAGAACTTGGCGCGAGACCTGAACTTGCCTGCGAAATGTATGCGTACAGTATCAAACCCGCAGCTATTGCAATGGTCGCATTCCTGACAAGATATCTCTCGTACCTAGTTCCAATCGCCTTGATCAAGTCCGCCCTGCTGGACGGCGCAAGCTTGGCAATTGAAGGCCCTAGGACAGACACGTACAGGACGGATGCGCCCATCCACAGCACTACCGTTCCGATGTGAGCGAAGAGAAGAACGAGGAATATGATGTCGGTCAATGCTACTCAATACATCTTTGGGACAGTATTTGATATTAACCCAGGACCTTGCATCACGCGGAGGGCTTTCAAGTCTAGTTGTATTCGCTTATCTTTCGCTGAAAGTAGGCTTTCTGGAGAAGACCCGAGGTCTCAATCCAGCCCCACTTTGGTATTTCCAGTATTGTAGTTGCATAGTTCAACGCAGAATCCATTGTGTCAAATCTTTCGTATCGCGTCTTCAGCAAGGCCCGCAAGCTCTCTCTCACGTTCCAGACGCCTACGGGCATGATGTAGCCCGGATGGATTTCTCTCAGCATTATCGCTCCAGCCTGTTTTCCGATAGAATCGAGATATTCTGAGACTGCAAGTCGGGCTGAATAGTAGCAGCCTCCAGGTTTTGCGTAGGTTTTCCGCCCACGATATCCTTCAAAGTCGCCCAGCATGACTGGATGATATCCTCCAGGTGATGTGTAGTCAATAGTGTCAACGTCCTCTGCCATGTTCACGTCGGGAAAACTTGTGGCAAGAAGTTCGGGTTCGAACCATGCTTCTATCCATTCGAACCTCCAGCTCTCAGGGGTCAGGATGCCTACGTACCTGTTGTCAAGATAGTTGTAACTGTAGACTCTATACTCACCGATCATAGGATGATGTCTCACTCGAGTCATGAGTCTGAGACTGAGATTGCTGTCGACAGCCGTGATACTCCAACGCGTCGGGACAAGTTTTCTCTTCTTGCCTTCTCCAAACATTCCCATGCTGAAGGCTCTCTGTATCCGCGTCACCAGAACATTGTCTCTGTACAACCCGAGAATCGCATCGTCAGCTCTGAGATCACGATCATAGAATACTTTCTCGATCCGATCATCAACTGACGAATTGCCAGTCTCGAATGAGGCCAATGGGGCGATGGGTCCAAATGGCTGAGAATCCTCACGCATATCCAAGACCTTTCGTGGAGCCCGAGTCAGAACTAGCTCTGTTTCAACTGGCTTAGTCATCATAGCAACCTCCTGTAAGGTGTCAACGACCCTGCTCCCCTTCCGAGCGTCTAGGATGTTGGCCTTGCTGTATCCTCGGAGTAGGCTGTACCTGTAGTCAACGATCTCGTCGAATCCTTTGCCCATCCACCATTCGGGCGTGTCCAAGATGGTCGTATCCCCGGAGATAGGTGGGACCATTGGCCCAACGAAGACTTTCGGATAGCCGAAGCGGCCGACAAAAACCCCAGGGGGGCTAGATCCGACCACATTCTTAGTATCAAACTCGGGATGGTGGGTCTCAAGTGAGGCGGCTTTGACATGTATCGCGCATCGTGGTTCGCCAGATAGGCGCCTGACCCTCCTGCACATTGGACACGTCGCTTCGGGGGTGGAAACCGCCCGTTCTCTTCGCCACCCTGAACTGCCGATTCCGTTGAACAGGTTCTTAGACACGGCTTACCACGACCGCACGTGCCCGTTCGCAGAAGGGCATCATGTCGAATAATTCTCTGGCTAGCTCTTAATGTTGAAGCCTGTGATGAAAGGATCGGAATCTCAGTCGGAAGCTTGCCCGGGAAAACTTGGCGACGTTTTCTATGTCGGAATCTGAATACGGGAAGCTCTTCTCCTCACGGCGATCCATAACGCAATTGTCATCGCGAAAATGGACATGATGGCGACTTGGGGGAGGTTAGAAAATATGGATTGGACTCCGGTCTTCTGGACAAGGGTGTTTAGCTGAGACCCATTGAAGACGCTTCTTCCTGAACTGTAGAGCCATATTATGAGGAATCCTCCGAGACACATCACGATGATGCCGATTCGGCCGACGCTTCTGTTGCTCGGCAGTCTGAGCTGTCCCCCTGTAGACAGGGTTGGTTCAGAGCCCTGACGCTGTTCCTCTGGCTCGTTGAGCAGGTCGAATCCTTCCTCTTGTTGTGAGCCGAATCCTACCTGAGACGCGGCCTGCCTCGTTAGACTGTCCAAAATGTCATCGGGAGTCACTCTCTGTGTACCTTCTGATACGCCTCCCCGTTTGTTCTTGCCAGAGAATCCGAATCTAAGCCGCTTCTTCGGAGAATCGACCGACTGCAGCTTTGTTCTCCCGTATCTCATAGGGCACTACTCCGATTTGGGAATGGACGTACCATACTCTAGTCCGGTCCAAGACTAGGCGGCCTCGACAAGTCCACGCTATGGACATATGATCGCCGAGGTATATGCTGGGCGTGAGCCTGAAGAATTATTGAGAAAAATTAGTGTCCCCAGACGATCGTGGAGAACTTTGAACTATTCTCTCTGATCGTCAGCGTAGTTGACCATGGAACGGTAGATATCTTCAGAGTCTATCCTTGACTCTCGGCGACGCCGACGTCTGGTTCCCGGTGCCGGCGGACCGGGTTCAATGGTCTCCAGAACAGGCATGGAGGGCAGATCTGGCGCTCCTTCGTCTAGTTGTGTCATGAAGTCCAGTTGTTTCTTCTCTCGGCGTGTTGTGCTCATCGAGCCCAGAAGAGTAAACGTGCCAATTGCGAAGACTGAAACAGTCACCATCGAGAGAAGAGCATCTGCGACAAAGTTCGACCTGAAGAGGCTGAGAACATAGTCTTGAAGAAACAAGTTGTTCACGTATTCCTGGTACATTCCAATAGTGAATGATAAGATGACGGCCGCCTGTGCTAGAATGATGATCTTGACAACACGTGGAACGTGATTATAGTGTTCAGCGTTCTCCTCTAAAGCCATAACCGAACGAACACCCGAGACAACGTCCATAGTCGGCTTGGCTGTGTTCAATCTAAACAGATCGCAACTTGATCGGTCAACACTAGGTACTCGATCACCGAACTCTCGAAGCCAGCCGGCTTCCCTAGAGAATCTTGGTCAGAAAGAATGCTAGGATGAAGCCTGCAATAGGGGATAGGATCCAGCTGGATATTATGAGCGAGATGTTCCGGACGTTCAAGACGCGCATTCTTCTTGCAAGTCCAGAGCCTATGATTCCAGACGATACTGTTTCGGTAATCGAGAGTGGGACAGCAAGTTGATTGGCTAGTTCCACAGTTGCTGACCCAACTAGCTGCGCATAGAAAGCATTAGGATAACGCAAGCTGAAGATCCCCTCTGTTAATCGTTGCAATGCTCCTTTACCTAGAAGGAATGCGCCAATGATACAGCCTACTCCAACAGCAATTGTCGGTGCATTGAATGTCTGGTCATAAGGCACTCCTGCTATCAGCCCTAGCGTGTTGACGCCAAGAACGTAGGCTGAAAGAAAAGCGACCGGCAACAACCCTGTCTTCAATACTGTCAGTTTGAGCCAGAGATTTCGAGGGCTCAGTTTATCGTCCAGTTCGATTAACAGGACTCCCAGGGCGGTCGCGATGAGTGGGACGATGAACCAGAAAGCGAAGATTAGAGCCAAGTAGCCCGTTTCGCGCAGAACTCCTAGGGCCGCGCTGACGCCTAGAATGCTGCCGGTCAGTGCTTTGGAGAGGGATAGGGGGACTTTGAAGTACTCGCCGCCGAGAAAGACCAGTAGTGATGCGAGCAGGATAGAGAAAGCTCCGATCGAGGTTCTTGTTGGAAGGAAGATTTCCGTTACTTTGAAGAGTTTTGGGCCTTCTATTGCCAGCCCGGCAATGTAGCCTGTAATGGCCAAGGTTACGCCGGTGCGCCGCCTAACCATTCCGCTTCCGATGATCGTTCCGGCACACGCGGAAAGGTTGTTTCCGCTAACAACCATTCCCAGCAATCCTGCCAATATGAGTGACGCGATGTCGACGACGGATGTCATTCTCTTCTTCTAGGCGCCCAAGGCCTTTGTGATGGCCATGACTATGTCCGATGCATCCTCGCACAGGTCCAGGATATCGTCTGCCTCAATTGTGGTTTCGAGATAGTTGTGAAAGGATGCAAAGTCTAGCTTCTCCCAAGACCCGTAAATCTCGTCCATCATGGAATCCTTGACATCGTCCCCCTGTTCTTCCAGACCCTCGATCTGATGAGCAAGCTCGACCGCCTTGTCCCTGTCTGAGCCGGCCACGCTCAACAGTTTTCTGAACATCCGCAACTGAGCGAGCCCGATCTCGATAAGGCTGATCTGCTCCTTCCGAATGTCGGAGTCGAACTCCTTCGCCTCACGCAAAGGCCGACGCGTCACTCGCCTAATCTGCCGCGAGAGCCCATGAGCACGGTCCAAGATGCTGTCCACATTGTCCGCCAATCTCCCGAAATCATAATCCAGGCTGGCGGTCATCGATCCTCGGCCCAGCATTTCCTCGAACGACTGAGTGATTCTATCCCCCTCCTTCTCCAGCACATTGATCCTTTCAGTGTAGCTCTCAATGTCCTTGAGACCGTTGCTTGGACTGGAGAGTATTTTTACCATCAACTGGAGAGCTTCTTCGGCAAGCTCGGCCAAATCTTGAATGCGCATGAAAGCGTCCTTCTCGCCAGGAACGAAGAATCCTTTGACACGTCGAAGCAGCTCACTCAGATTCGTCACTTCCCAAAATCGTTGATTATTTGGATCACGCGATGTGTCCTTGTGTTGTAGAAAAGACTACTGTACCGAGTCAGACCATTCGGAGAACCCAACCGTACGGAAATTTGCAGAATGATAACGACGAGAGTTCTATGAAAAATTTTGGGGTCTCTAGAGCCTGAGTAGAAGGATCGCGTTCGCGATGAGTAAGTCAATAATGGTCAACGGGATAGACCTCTTGGCGAATCTGGAGAAGGTTAGCCGCTTCTTCTCCTTGTTGAGAATGTTCAACGCGACCAGGTTTGACGCTGTTCCTATGGGCGTCGCCATGCCGCCTACCCCAGTCCCGACAGCGAGCGCCCAAGCCAACGGCGCGACAGGTAAGCCTGATGCTGCAGTCATTGCTGTAATGACGGGAAGGAAAGCCGTAACGAGAGGCACGTTGTCGACTATTTGAGAGATCAAGGCCGTCGTCCATAATACGAGTGTGACTGATAATGCGAGGTTTCCGCCTGACTGCTTGATCAGCAAGTTGCCGAGGCCGACAAGCAGTCCGGTCTTGGCAAATCCTGCCACGAGAATGAACAGCCCTCCAAAGAAAAAGAAGACTTGCCAGTCTATTCGTCCCAGAACGTCCCGGACCTCGCTCTGCCGCGACGATTCATAGACTAGTATGATGAAAGAAGGCAGCAGTGTTGCTAGGGCCGCAGAGACCCCGAGGAATGTGTGGACTATGAGGAAGCTGACCGCAAGCCCGAGGCTAATGATGCTGACCTGTAGCAGACCTCTGTCCTTGACAGCGCTCGCTGGGCTAGGCAACTGGAGAGGCCGTTTTTCCTTAAGTCTCTTGAGAGCGTCCCTGTGAAGGAAGCTGTGATTTCTGAGGTATAGGATGGCAGCGTTTGCTGCTAAGATCGTCAGTGCGATTGGTCCGGTGTTGGTGAGAAATTGGTTGAATGAAAGGTTCGGGTTCAACCCAGTCCCGATAATGACGTTTGTCGGATCGCCAACCATGGTCGCGATTCCTCCGATGTTCGCCGCCAAGACCTCGGCAATGACGAATGGTACGGGGTCGATTCTCAGTCCGTCAAACACCTCGACGGTCAACGGAACTATGAACAATGCGACGGTAACGATGTCGAGTAGAGAGGCCATGCCGGCTGTCAGCAAAGGTAAAAGCACGTACATGAGGACTGGATGAACATCAACAGAGCGAGCTAGATGGAGCCCCATCCACTGGAAGAAGCCAGCCTCGCGAAGTGACGACGCGATGATGAACATGCCGAGGAGCACGCCGAGGGCGGTCCAGTTTATCGCGGAAAATAATTCTGTCTCGCTTAGCACTCCAGTCCCGACCATTAGAGTGGCGCCAAGTACGGCGGCGGACGGCTTGTGGAACTTGTCTGAGAGAATTAGGCCATAGATTCCGAAGAAGACCCCTATGACCAGAACCGTGAGAGTTGTCGAAAGAGCCAAGTCTTTGCGGTGGGCCGGGTCCAACTGATAAAAAGCCATCCTGATGCGAGGCGCGAATCTAACGATTCGTTAGCGATCAAATGCTCATTCGGAACATCAAGCTCATACAGACTAGCGCTTCTGAGCACGCCCATTCCCTCAGACAAATCGAGATGGGAGTCTCAGAAACGATAGAGTCGCCCGACCTAATTTGACTACTCAAGGATTGAAAGTTATTCTCTGCATAAGTGGATGAAGCTTCTTATTCACCGCTTCAACCCCAGAGACTCAGGAGTCAACCAATGGATTTCTTCAGACACTGTCCCGGGTGCGGGCGCCGTTTCCACATCAAGCTAGAAAGCAAGACCAAGGTTGGTGGCGTCGATCGTGAGCCTATTCCTAGAATGCAACTTGGTGTTGGAGAGCTTCGCACCGACTGGCGAACCATACCGGTCATTGTCCACGACGAGAGACCCGTAGTCCTAGACGTTGAACAGTTTCAATATGTCTACAAGTGCAAACACTGTGGTCATGAATGGGCCGAGAAACATATCGAAGAACACCGAGAACGTTGAAATGAGTATCAGGATCGCCCGCCAGTCGAGAGACAATGTCGAGGCTCGAATTCTTTAGACACTGTCCAGGCTGTGGAAGAAGATTCCACATCATACTAGTGGATAAGAGTCTTATCGACGCAGAGAGGACGGAGTCAGGCGGAACTATCCAGACGATTGGTGGCCCACGAGGCGCTGTCTACGTGGGGGAGGGGCCCCCGATGATATTCGACATCAAAGAGTTCCGATACAAATACAAGTGTAAACATTGTGGACATGAATGGATAGAGACACGACTTGAAGATCACGCAGAACACTTGGACGTGGCCAAAGGAGACGTGGTCGATGACTGAGCCATCGCGGAACGTTTTCACTTAGAGTTCTTCGGCTCTGTTTCCAAAACTGACAGCACTATCAGTCACGAATAGACAAGCCAAAGTAATAGTAGCTACCTAGGTGACGAAATGCCATGCAGGCTCAGGCTGACCTTACTAAGGCAAATGCGATAGAGTTCAACGTCCGTGACGAGCCCTGGATAAAATACAAGCTAGAGGATGGAACCCAACTCTATGGCCGTCTAGTCATCCCAAAGATATTCAAGGCTGACGAGTACGACCCGAGCGGCCAGCCGATCTACGCCTGGTCGAGCCAGAACCTGTTCACAACCATCTGCCCAAGACCCCTAAGAGGAATCCCCACAAACCCGCCGCCTACAAATATCGACCCGAGCACAGCGAACACAACTTCGGTCGACTTCGAGCGGATCGGCCCCGAGAGATGGAACGTGTACGAACTTTCAGATGGCACAGTGTTGAGGGCCAAGCTTGAAGTGACAAGCATACTCCGGACCGACAACTACGGGCCAGATGGCGACCCACTATACATCGTCAACAACCAACCCATAACAAGACTCAAAGTTCCCGAAAACTTGATCAGGAAACAGAAGATCGTGTCAAGAGACAGCAGACCCAAGGGTCTCTATGGATAGAACCCCCCTCATAGAGGCTCGGAGTTTTCAATTGTCCTGGGATTTTCCGGACTTTTTGTCGAGACTGGATAAAGACGAACTCCAAAGATGTCCGACATACGCTGTCCGGCAGTAGTTGGTGTTATGCGACTACGACGTGGTCTATGTCGAAGTACCGTTTGACCAGTAGTCTGGTCTTGTCGATTGTACGGCCGTTCTTTCCTATCGCGATTGCCTTGTCGCGCGGATCGACCTCGACTACGACGATCTTCTTGTCCGGTCTCTCGGTTACACGGATCTCTTTCAATCGCGCTGGAGCGAGGCTGTTCTTGATGAGGGCCTCTGGAGTATCAGCGTACTCGACGACTTCGATCTGACGGCTGGTCATTCGACGTAGTGTGTTGATGTTCTTCCCTCCCTTTCCTATGGCCAGGCCCATGTCGCCCTGTTTCGCGACAAAGATTATCCGCTCGAGTTTTTCGTCGATAATGCAGTCCTGTGTTGTGGCGCCTGTGATGCTTTCGAAGAGTGCCATGTACTTCATTTCCTCGCTTGTCAGCTTGATCTTGGGCTGGAGCATCACTTTTTCTCAGCGACCAGCTTCAGGACTTCTGAGTCTCCGGCTTCACGGACTACGAGCGCGGATACGGGGAATGGTTTCTCGCAGACAGCACCGAGGTCCAGGCTTGTTCCGGGGAACACGTAGACTGGAACTTCGGACTGTTGAGCATTGTGGAGAATATTGTCGCGGTCCGATTCGCGACAGTTTCTTGCGAGTATGATCAGTTTCGCTCTGGCAGAGTTGGTGCTTGATAGGGCGTCCTTGGAGCCGAAGCCGACTTTACCTGTCTTGACTGCCATCCGTATTTGTTTGTTAATGTCGACCAAGGCCTATTTTTCCGTCCTGCGTGGCATTGACATGGATACTTCGATTAGTCCAGTGCCCATCGGTATCTGTTGTCCGACTATTACGTTCTCCGCTACGCCCCTCAAAGTGTCTGTTATCCCTTTGACGGCAGCATCTACAATTGTTGGTATTGTTATCTCGAACGCTGCTTTTGCCAGAGTGCTCGCCTTCTCGCCGCTTACTCCGTGTCGTCCTACTTGCAGCACGTCTCCAGATGATGTCATCATGTCGGCCACTAGCATGACGTGTCGTACGTCAACGTCCAACCCTTGTTCTTCTAGGACGCCTAGTGCTTCCTTTACGATGACGTTACGCGCTGCTTCGATTCCTAGGACGACTGCGGTCTCGTTGATGCTATTGCTTACTGTTCGAGCGGTGTCGACTCCTGGTATCTCGAGGGCGAGTGCTAGGCTTGAGCCCTCCGTTCGAACGATCCATTCGCCCTTTTCTTCGACGACAAGGGCTCTCTTCACGGCCGCTATGCCTTTGATGTGTGCGACGTTCAGCTTGTTAACCAGTCTTCGGAACTGTGGAATCTCAAGATCCTTGGCCTTAATCTCGACATTATAGGATTCGACCTTCACATCCGCGTTAGTCAATGTGAGTGCCTCGCGCACTTCTTGGACTGAGACCTCTCTCTCCCTCATCGCTTGAGGGTTCAGCTTGACTTCGACCCGCATGTGTGTCACGTCAGTCTCGAAGCTGCTAGCAATATCGCCCAATGTCGTGTGTGTCAAGAGTGTCGCAACTTCTTGGGCCTTTTCTCTGCTTGCTCGATGTTTCGTGTCCAGGAATACTGTCATGCTTGGGGTTGATGGAATCTTCCTAGCATCGACAATCTCGATTAGTCTCGGGAGTCCCAGTGTCACGTTCTGTTCTCTGACCCCAGCGAAGTGGAAGGTTCGCAGGGTCATCTGTGTACCAGGTTCACCTATCGACTGGGCTGATACTATTCCGGCGGCCTCTCCAGGCTCGACTAGGGCGCGTTTGTAGTTCTCGATGGCACCGTTGACCGCGTCATCAACACCAGCTTTGGTCAGCTTGGCAGTTAGAAGTGTTTGTCTCAGCTTGCTCAGAATCAGTGGAGATAGAGTATCTTTGGCCCTGTCGGCCTGTTCCTCGACATACTCTTTGCCTGCAGCGGTTCCTTTCTTCATTGTGAGTCGGACGCGTTCGACTAGTCTGTCGATGTTTACGGCTTTTCCGTGGTCGCTTTTGGCCGTGTCGACGCCGTCTTCTCCGTATCTGACTTGGATTATGTTGCCTCTGGAGTCTCGGACTGTCGAGTCATACTCGACTCTCAGATGTTCCAGCGCGTTGATGAGTCTTCGTTGCATGTATCCGCTCTGCTGGGTTCTGACCGCCGTGTCGACTAGTCCCTCTCTGCCTCCCATCGCGTGGAAGAAGAACTCGATTGGTTCGAGCCCGTCTCGGTAGCTGTGGTAGACGAATCCTCGAGGTGCTGCTCTGACGTCTCCGGGTTTGAAGAAGCTGAGCGCCCTCCCTCTATATCCTCTGAGTATTCTTTTGCCTCGGATGGATTGCTGGCCGACGTTGGCAGTCATCTGGGCTATGTTTAGTGAGGATCCTCTTGCGCCTGCCCGGGTCATGATGACTCCGCTGTTGTCCATTTGGAAGTATTGGTCAGCGATCTCTCCTGCGAGGTCTCGGGCTTTGGATAGTTCGTTCATGATGTAGATCTCGAGTGACTCTTCGAGGGATTGGCCTGGAAGCCGTTCCAAGGTCTTTTTCCGATAGCTGTCGATGTACTCGTCGACTTTCTCTTCCTGTTTGGCGATTGCTTTTGAGATCTTTTCCTTGGTGGGGGGCGGGAGTTGCAGTTCGTCCATCGCATATGTGAATCCGCGGAGGAGCATGAACCTGTCTAGGAGTCTTGTGACTGCGTTCAGGAAGGTTCGGGCTTCTTCTGCTCCGTAGTCCTTGACTATGCGGTGGAAGAGGCTTTCGGATTTTTCGGCGCCGATAGATGCTTTGTCGATAACGCCTTGTTCCAGGATCCCGTCCTTTATGACGATGAACGCGTCATAGGGGCAATCGTGTAATACTCCTTTGTTGCAGTCCTCGCATTTGTAGTAGCTGGAAAGGTTGGATTTTGAGACGAAGTTGAACCCTTTCGGTAGGACTATGCTGAAAATCTGTTTGCCTGTCCATCTCTCTTCTGGCTTGGCGACTGCTGGTTCAGGCATGGGTCCCTCGAAACCAGCCGCTGCGAGTAGTTTCGACGCATCGTGTCGGTCGAGGGTTGTGGACTTTTGCGTGAGTAGAAAGCCAGCTGTTAGCGAGTCGCGTATCGCCCCTATGATCGGACCGCCGTATCGTGGTGAGAGGATCTGGTCCTGAACCTGCATGAGCAGGCGGGCCTCTGTCCGGGCCTCTTCTCCCTGGGGCACGTGTAGGTTCATCTCGTCACCGTCGAAGTCCGCATTGTATGGTGTACACACAGTCGGGTTGAGCCGGAACGTCTTGTATGGTAGAACTCGGACTCTATGTGCCATTATTGACATTCGGTGTAGGCTTGGCTGTCGGTTGAATAGTACAATGTCCCCGTCGCGGAGATGTCTCTCTACGACAAAGCCTGGCTGTATTGCCTCGGCGACTACTTTTCTGTCCGTGACGAATTCCAAGCGGACTCGTCGGCCATCAGGTCTGACAATATACAATGCACCAGGATAATTGTCGGGGCCGTTGTCGATGAGACGTTTCATCTCGTCAATGTTATGCAGTGTGACCTTCTCTGGTATGGTGAGTCTGCTCGCTACATCTAGTGGTACTCCGACTTCGTTGATGTCGAGGTTGGGGTCTGGGGAGACGACTGTTCTTGCGGAGAAGTCTACCCTCTTGCCGGAAAGGTTTCCTCTGAATCTTCCCTCCTTTCCTTTCAATCTCTGGACCAGGGTCTTCAACGCCCTCCCGGATCTGTGTCGTGCGGGAGGTAGACCGGAGACTTCATTGTCGAAGTAGGTGGTGACGTGGTACTGGAGGAGTTCGTGTAGTTCCTGGATTATGTTGATTGGGACTCCCGATTCGAGTGCTTCTTGGAGTTTCTGGTTGATCCGGATTATGTCTACGAGCTTGTGGGTGAGGTCGTCTTCTGATCTGATTCCCGATTCTAGTGTGATGCTCGGTCTCACGCTGACTGGAGGTACGGGCATTACTTGGAGGATGGCCCATTCTGGACGCGCTGCTTTCGGATCTAGCCCGAGCAGGATTAGGTCGTCGTCGGTAATTCTCTCTAGTCTCTCTCTCACGGTGCTCGGCGTCAGGCGGACTGCTCCACCTTCAGCAACTATCTCGTGGAAGGTTGTCGGTTTTCCATGTTCGATCGGGTATTGTTTCTGGCTGCAGTGTGGACATTGCTGGGTTTTTTTTGCGTCTCTTATGATCTCGTCGAGAAATGCGTCAGGGACTGTGTTGAGTCTCTGTTTTAGTTCTGAGTATCGTGCTCTGTATTTTTCGATCTTCTCTTCTGTTAGGAGGATTCTTCCACAGTTCCGACAAGTGATCGAGAGCAGACGATGAATTAGTTTTGCAAAGCTTACGTGCACGACTGGTTCTGCGAGTTCGATGTGTCCGAAGTGGCCGGGGCAAGCTGAGGCTGTGTTTCCGCATGTCTTGCATTTCTGTCGGGGTTCGAGAGTGCCGAGCCTTCCGTCCATGAGCCCTGAGACTATTGGTACGCCGTCTTCGTCGTATGTGTCTGCCGCCTGGATTTCGACTGCTGAGAGTTTGCGCAGTTCTGCGGGTGATAGCAGGCTGAACCGTATGCTCTGTATGACCTTCGCGGCTTCGTCCACTGTTGCTAGTGCCATGTTTAGGCCCTCTCCTCTAGGTTGAGTCTGGGCGCGATGCCGAGGGCCATTAGCTCTTGTACGAGCAGTTTGAACGCGTATGATATTGCGACTGGCGAAATCTGGGCTTTTTCAGCGTCTATTCTGCAAATGTACTTGTTCTGTTTGATATCGTGGTAGGCGAGTGTCCCGCATATTTCGCAGACATAGGCGACGTACTTGTCGGATTCTTCTAGTAGTCTGTCTCTGAGGAGGGCGCTGGCACCGTGTCCGATTAGGCAGTCTCTTTCCATTTCGCCGAATCGGAGTCCTCCGCCCCGGGCTCGTCCCTCTGTTGGCTGTCTAGTGAGCATCTGAACCTGGCCTCGGGCTCTCGCGTGCATCTTGTCTGACACCATGTGGTGTAGCTTCTGGTAGTAGACGACGCCTATGAACAGGTCTGCGGCGAGCTTCTCGCCCGTGATTCCATTGTAGAGTGTTTCGCGGCCACTGCTTTGGAATCCAAGCTTTGCCAGAATCTCCCCAATCGCTTCGGGACCAATGTTCTCGAATGCGGTTCCGTCCATTATTTCGCCCATCTGGGACGCCGTTTTTCCACCCAGAGTCTCTACGAACTGGCCTATGGTCATTCGTGAGGGTATTGCGTGAGGGTTGATTATTACGTCCGGGACGACTCCGTCTACGGTGAAGGGCATGTCTTCTTGCGGGACGAGTAGTCCGATGACTCCTTTCTGTCCATGTCGTGATGCGAACTTGTCGCCGAGTTCTGGAACCCTAAGGTCTCTTACTTTGACCTTGACCAGTTTGCTGCCTTCAATAGACTCGGTCACGAATACTTGGTCTATGATGCCCTGTTCCGAAGGGCGCATGGTGACTGACGAGTCTCTCTTTGTAGGTCCCTTGACTTCGAATTCTCGGTATTCTTCTAGGAATCGGGGGGGACTTGTTCTTCCCACGAGTACGGTGTTCCCCATAGTTTCCGCTTCGGGGGAGATCATTCCGTCTTCTTCGAGCATGCGATAGTACCGGTCGCCTCTATAGCCGCGTATTCCCGCCTCTGGGATCTCGAACTTGTCGCGCAGGCCTCCGAGATACTGTCGGCTTTCGGCCTCGTAGATCCGGTAGAAGGTTGACCTGAATAGGCCGCGGTCTACTGATGACTTGTTGATGATAATGGCGTCTTCCATATTGTACCCTTGGAAGGACAGAATAGCTACGACGACGTTCTGTCCTGAAGGACGTTCTAGATAGTTGAAGACCTCCATCGGTTTTGTTTGAACGATCGGGGTTTGGGGATAGTGTAGAAGATGAGAACGTGAGTCTACGCGGTTAAAGAAGTTAGTAGAAAATACTCCGAGGGCTTGTTTTGCCATTGCTGATTCATAGGCGTTGCGAGGGGACTGGTTGTGTTCTGGGAACGGTATGAGGCTGGCTGCGATGCCTAGCATAAGATATGGGGCGATTTCGAGGTGAGTGTGGTCCTTCCGCAACTCATGCTCGTACATGGCGACGAGCGCGTCTTCCTCTTCGTCAGCGTCAAGCATCTCGACTACTCCATTCCGGATTAGATCTTGCCATCCAAGTCGACCGTCGTCTACCGAGGCCAAATGTTCTTCGGTGAGCCTTGGTCTGCCTGCGTCTATGACAATGAGTGGGCGTCGGACTCTGCCTGAGTCACAATTGATGTAGAGTTCTTTTCTTCCGGCCTCGACCTCGGGCGGGTGGTAGGCGATGTTCATCTCGGAGCTTATCTTTCCCTGGCGTCTGTATTCCCGAAGTTCTTGGGCGAGTGCTACCGGATCCTTTGAGTATCCTGCGATGATCCCGTCGACGACGACTTTTCCTCCGGTCATTCGGAGTTTCTTGTCCGCTTCTTCGATGGGTATAACACCCATTCGGTGGAGCTTGTCGACTATTTCCTTCGGATCGATTCCGACTGAAATGCTACTTGAGAGGGCGAGGTTCTTGACTAGTCCGCAGTTGGAGCCTTCTGGGGTCTCGTCAGGGCAGAGTCTTCCATAGTGTGTCGGGTGCAGATCTCTGGCCTCTAGGTTTGGCTGGCTTCTGCTGAGTGGTGATTGGAGCCGTCGAAGGTGGCTGAGGGTGCTGACGAAGTTGGTTCTGTCTAGTAGTTGCGTTACACCGATTCTTCCTCGGACCCAGTTGCCCGTGGCGATGGCGTGCTGGACTCTTTCGGTGATTATTCCGGGCCTTATCGCGTTAGCAATGGAGAACTCGATATGTCGTCTGATCGTTATTCTTTCAAGTTGGTACTTGAGGTCGCGGGTTAGGTTTCGGAACGAGATTCTGAAGAGCTCGGCAAGGAGTGCTCCTGCGAGTTTCAGTCGTTTGTTGGCGTAATGGTCCTTATCGTCCGGAGTCTTTCTTCCAAGTTTCAGCTCGATAATTCGAGTGGCGATTTCTGACAGGAAGAGGCCTTTTTCTCGCCGATCCGCCGGTACTCGCCCCATGTGGGGAAGGAAATTTCTGTCCAAGACTGACTCTGCCTTTCTGAGTCGATACTCGTCGACCTGTCCCGGAGCGAGCCTGTTTCCCAGGTATAGTAGGGCGTCTCTCTGGTTTGTTGCTTCTAGTGATTTTTCGAATGATCCTTCCAGTTCGTTTTGGATAGTCGGGTCGAGGCTAACGAGCTCGGCTACTTTTGCGTCTTCTTCGAAGCCGAGCGCTCGCATCAGGATCATGAATGGTATGTCGCTGGGTATCCCGGGCATTGTGACGTAGACACCTGCGTCGCTCTTGAGCGCGACTTCTATGCGGGCTCTGAACCCGACTGTTGTTGAGAATATCTTCGCCTTGTAGGTTGGATTCACTCCGGTGTGTTCTACATCGACCAGTATTCTGTTGGCCGCCAAGTCTTCCAGTGCGACTATGACTCGTTCTGATCCGTTTACTATGAAATATCCTCCGGGATCGAGGGGGTCTTCTCCGACTCCTATGAGATCGTCAGCTGACAGTTTGGAGAGTAGGCAGATTCTGGATTTGAGCATGACCGGTAGGTCTCCGATATAGACCATTTCGGGCTGTCCTTCGCGTTCCCCGATAACTGGAATCATTTCCATGTGCAGCGGGGCGGCGTAGGTGAGGTTGCGGATTCTTGCCTCAGCGGGGTAGATTGAGCGTTCTGTCCCGTCTACTTCTATTACTCTCGGCGCCCCTATTTCGATCTTTCCCAGTTTGATTCTTAGCGGGTAGTCTCCTATTTCGATGGGCAGGTCTCCTACTTCGTCCACGATAGCCTGTAGGCCTCGTTCGACGAACTCGTTGTAAGAGTCGATGTGCTGCCGAACTAGGCCGCTGTCATGGATGAACTCCTTCGTGAGGTTCCAGAGCTGGTTTGTGGTTACTGCCATTATTTCAATTCCCAAAATGTTTTTTTCAAAAATCTTCTACAACATACCGGTAGAAATCAGACTCGCCCGCTGTGGCACTCCTCCGGATGACCTTGACGATGTCGCCGGGCTTTGCTCCGATAGCTCTCACCGCAGGATCCGTGGACTTAATGTATGGTATCTGGAAGGGTTTGATATGATATAGTTCAAGGACCTTTTTCGATTCGGCAGCGTTTAGAAGGACATGCTTTGGCACTAGGTCATGTTTGAATACGTCGTAAGAGGGTTCCTTCTCTTTGCTCTGCTTCTTGACCAAGTACTTGATGCTACCTCAGGGCACGGAGGACCGGGGTCCGACCTACCAGGCTGAGCCGGTGAAACTAATCGGCCGTTTAATAAACCTAACACCGATTAGCTATCAGTTAAACCCTGTTCCATCGATGAGAGCATGATTGGGTTGAGAGAAGATGGTTCAGCAAAGCGGACTTCAATTTCGTCAAGCTGAGACAGTCCAGAAATTTTTGTCGGCAAAATACCTGTCGAGAACCTTTTGGCATGATTCTTAGACCTGCAAACATCATAACTAGGAAGCTCTTGATCAGAGAGAACTCCCTAGAACGAGCCCAGACCAGTAATCTGAGAGGGTGTTCGATAATACCACTTCATAACGCTCAGATGCTCCAATAAGGCAGGTTCGCAAAAACGACTATTCGACCATTCTCCGCCTAAGAACCGATAATCTC
>Ga0070732_10000735_pt1 | contig 19088 bp, 21 predicted proteins | sample Coa_R1_5_FD_66449 | JGI IMG/M metagenome (GOLD analysis project Ga0070732, IMG submission 66449) | Surface soil microbial communities from Centralia Pennsylvania, which are recovering from an underground coalmine fire - Coalmine... | ecosystem: Environmental > Terrestrial > Soil > Unclassified ... | reverse complement strand
CTTTTCGAAGAGGGCGTCGCCCGGCTCACAGGCAATCCAGAGCTTCTGGTCGATCGCGGCTGGTTGATTCTTGAGAGTAAGCATCCACGCCTGACACTGACCATTCACCACAGGGCGACGGGGAAGCTTCGCACATTTCTGTTTGAGTTCGACAACTGGAACGATCAACCGCCAGCCATGTCGATTGTGGACCCGGACACTCGTCAGCCAGTTCCCGGGACGCTCTGGCCGCAGCAGTACCAGAGCTATTGGCACCAGAGCGGCTGGTCGAATACCCCACTCATTACGACGCCAAAGCCGTTCATGTGCATGCCAGGAATTCTCGAATACCATACTCACTACTCCCACGTTGGGGATAAGTGGGACAACTATAAAGCCTCGCCTGATTACTCGATTGTCGGCATTGTTTCCCAGGTGGCACAGGTATTTCAAAAATCAAATGTCTGACATCGGCAATCCGAACCTCATTTATTCGATTCCGCGCGCGGTCATCGTGCAGTCGCTGGCATTTTTGCGCTCTCAAGGAACTCGCGGTCATGAAGGCGTCGTGCTTTGGCCGGCTATGCTCAATGGGTCTGGAAGGTGCGATGTGCGGGAATGCCTCGTGCCGCAGCAAGTTACCGGCCGTTACTTCTACCGCATACCGGATTCTGAGACGTTTCGGGTCATTGAATACGTTGCGGACCGGAATTGGGTCGTTCCTATTCAACTGCATAGCCATCCTGAAGAAGCTTTCCACTCCCCGGCAGACGATGAGTGCGCGTTCGTGCAGCATAGGAACGGGATTTCTATCGTGGTGCCAGACTTCGCTGCGTTTCCTGATTTGCTGTTTTTGGACAAAGCGATTGTTTATGCGCTGGTGAAGGGTGATGAGTGGCGTGAACTGACTCGGTCTGAGGTGGAACGCCGGTTCTTTATCGTGGGTGGCTAATGGATTGGATTGAGAGTCATATAAAGACGCTAACTGTTTTGTCTGGCATGAGCGAGGAAACGGCACGCAAGCTCTTCCTGCAGCCAGTTCGAATTGAGTTCGCTCCGGACGTGTGGGAAAACGCAACCTACAAGCTTGCTTACGTAGTTGCCGTTAACCTGGTTGCGCGTGTGTTCCCTCGAGTTGATTTCGAGCCAGGGAACTTTGCCTGGGCGCTTACTCCATGGGGAAAATTTGAGCCGATCTATAAGGGTGATGAACGAGCCCGCGTTGTCTTGCGTATTGGCACCGATGCAAATGCTGCCGAAGAGATCGGGCTCGTCTTGCATAACTGGCGAGTAGCTCTCAATGCCACACGTCCTGCCGACCCCACTGAATCATGGAACCCGATGCTAGCCATCATCGGAGCCTGCTACGCGGTCTCGGCGATCACCAACAAACTGCTCAATGGTGCTATCAACGGTGCGAAGGTTTGGCCGGAATTCTCGATCCTCGATTTTGAGAGCGGAGAGGCGGATTTCGACTTCAACGCCCAAATTGAATTCGGGGAAGTCCATGTGGCGGGCATAGGGGCTGTGGGCTCCGCCTTCCTCTACTGTTTGCTTGCCCATGGAAAGTTGCGGGGCAGATTGCACCTCGTCGACAAAGATGTGATAGACACCACCAACCTCGGGCGGTACACGCTGTTTGACACGTCTGACCTCGAAAACAGAAAGGTCGACGCAGCAAAGGCAAAACTCGCTCCGATTTCCGGAATGGATTGCGAGGCACATTTCGATGAGTTTCAGTCTTATTGCCAGCATCAGCTGAAAGAAGACCCTGGATTCCGGATCGTCGGGCTTGTCTCCGCGCCAGACAAACGTAAAACCAGGCGTCTCTTCCAACACGAGTTGCCTCGTCGCTTATGGGATGCATCTACCGGGCCTGACCAGGTTGTGATCCATTCGAACGACTATGATCCGAGTTTTGCGTGCCTGGAGTGTATTTACCCAGAACGCCCTGAAGAGGATGCCCACCTGCGGCATCTTTCAGAAACGCTTGGAGTGCCGCTGGAAGAACTTAGGCTGCAAACCACCATTTCGCCAGAAAACGCTGCTCGCATCACATCCAGGTATCCGCAGCTTAAGATCGAGCAGCTTGTTGGCCGCGATTATGACAGCATATTCCGAGATCTCTGTTCGGCCAGCATGTTAAGAGCCGGTGATGAGGTTGTTCTCGCGCCGATGTCTTTTACGTCCATGCTTGCCGGTGCTTTTCTGTATCTTGAGTTCTTAAAATCCCTGCGTTCGGTGTCCTTCACGCACCTGAAACCAGTGAACTACTATGTATTGAATCCTCACTTTCCTCCTAACCCATATTTGCGTGAGCTGCGACGGAGCCGGCCGACATGTACTTGCCAGACGAGTGTTTACCGTCGTGCCTTCTCAAGGATTTGGGGAGTGTAATCTATGAGCAATATCAGTTCGATGTGGCGATAATTGGTCAAACAGTGTCCACAAGAATGAAGCGGCTCGTCTTCGATTGCTGGGGCCACATTTTGAAACGAAACCGGCGGGGAAATCCCCTTAAGATACTTTAGAATCTTCTAATATGCGTTTCTTCTTGCGTTTGATCGCGACAAGATACTAAACTGCGCCTCACCCCCCACGGTCCCCCAATTTGCAAATCGGTTCTTCGGAGAAAGCATGATGAAGAGATGCGTCCCGGTCTTGGGCTTCCTCGCTTTTACACTCGCGCCCGCCGCCAGCACCCTTACCCAGGGAGGAGTGGCGAAATGGCTATCTCGATAAAGCGCTCAATAATTATGGTGACGTGCTTCCTGTGTGCTTCTTCCTCAGCATATCCAACAGTTCTTGCGTCAGTTAGAGGCACTGTCTCGCATCGCATTTCGGGGTGCGATTATTTCCTCGTGGAGACCAGCGGTGGATATGACCTTTTGGAGTGGTACAGCGGACAGGATCCTGATAAAGGCGATGTCATCGTCGGCAACTATGAGTCATATGGATTTCATGACGTTTTAAACGAGACCGCAGACGAAAGTCTCAATATTTATACCGAGGATTTCCAGTTGTCGAAGACATCAGCACTGGAGAAGCTCACCGAGAAGTGTGAATGAATTGCTGGAAAAGTCCGCGCTTCGGAAAGGAAACTCAAATGTATCGCCACGCTAATATTCTTCCGGCATTCATTTTCGTATTCTTAGTTGTGACCTTGGGCAAGGCCCAACCGGCGCCCAAGTCCCCAGCTACGATCCTCAAAGAAAACGACTCGGCGCTCGCGCTGATCCTGTCTGCCGATGATAATTCGGTGAGCCTCGGCTCGGGGTTTTTTATCGCGGACGGCTCCGCAGTAGTCACCAACTTCCACGTCATCTCGGGGGCGAAGAAGGTCGTGTTGAAGACCGGGACAGGACAAATCGTATCGAGCGACACCGTCTACGCTTTCGATGACAAGAAAGATTTGGCAATATTACGGGTGACCGGCATTAACGACTCCCACGTTGTTGCGCTCGGCGATTCGGATAAAGTGGCGATCGGAGAATCAATAGTAGTCGTGGGAAACCCGGAAGGGCTGGAGAAGTCTGTCACAAATGGCCTCGTGAGTGGGCTACGCACCTTTGATGACCAGAAACTCTTCCAAATTTCCGCCCCTATATCGCACGGAAGCAGCGGCGGCCCGGTGTTTAACGACCGGGGCCAGGTTATCGGAGTCGTAGTCGCATTTCTGAAGGACGGCCAGAATTTGAATTTCGCAATTCCTATCAACCGTGTTTCGGAAATATGGTCGGGACGGCGCGAAGTAAGTCTCTCATCCTTGCCAGTGTCCCATGAAGTTGCTCAAGGTGACATCGAAGGCGGTTGGGCGGCGACATTCGCGGACTCAGTGTCATCCGGACAGCTTTCTTTCACGATGATGCAGGACGGAACGTCTGTGCGCGGCACGTACACGTCCTCAATGGGTGGAGGCGGGACGATAACCGGCAGAGTGGCCGATAAAAAATTCTCGTTTGAACTGACCCAAACCATCAAGGATTGCCCGGGGAAATTCACCGGTAATGCGGACCTCCGGTCAAATGCGATGATTGGATCGTATTCTGGATCCGATTGCCAGGGCGCACACACAAACGGCTCGTTCAGCATGACCAAGGGTCTCGCGCCTATACAAGCTCAACCGGCGCCCCCCGTTCCAACCGCTGCCGCAACGAACACCGCGCCGATTGTCCAATACGGCAACTCGAGCGAATTGAAGGGCGTGAAGAACATTTTCATCTATGGTGTCGAGCCCGAAGTCCGTAACAACATGCTCAAGCAGTTCGCGAAGCATCCAGAGGTGCAGGTCGTTGGCGAGATCGAGAAGGCGGATGTTGTTCTGGTATTTGGCGCAAACACCTTTTCCAGGGGCACATTCACAAATGTCTGGACCGATTCCAATGGCAACGGGTGGGCATCTACTTCGCCGCGCTATGGAGTTACGGGATCAGGATCGGCGGTTAAGTTCATCCCGCCGAATACCCTCCGCGTGATTTGGCAATTCAGCGCCACGCGGGTTTCGGCATTTCAAAGGCGACCGTCAACGAATTTCATCCGTGATTTTGTTGCCGCCTGGGAAAAGGCAAATAGGTGAAAACTGGACGACAAAAACGTGGCTGTCGAGCGGTCTAATTTATTGCACCTGATGCTTTCGCAGGGCTTCCCCCCTGATTGACATCCAACATGTCAACAGCAGCCCTCCCGGCTAAGAGAACGATTGCATAGTTAGGGAAGAAGAATTCCAGAAGAATGTTATAGGGGAGATGAGAAGAGGGTGGCAGGCCGGGAATTTCTTACAAATAACTGATCGCTAACGAGGGTCGCAAGCAAGATCGATGCGGCCCTTTCTTTCCCTGTTCTCATTATGAATGCAGTGAACTCTATCACTAATACGTTGAGGCACTGCACTACAATTCTTTACTTATGCGGCCTATGAATATATCGTCTGGTTTTCAGATTCGTTCATATTGTTGTTTGTGACCGCCCTGGACCTCTACTTACAGGAAAGGGTTTTAGCCAACCAGATGCCTCTGTTGAGCAAAGATAAACCGTCCGCATTTGACCAACAAGTGCTAGCAGATTTGCAAATACTTCTTAAGCAAAAAGAGCCACCTGAATGCGACATGCTGTTCGGTATTGATGAGATTTCAAACGTGTATCCACCACATAAAGCAGTCAGAGTCGTCACCTGGATGTTGCTACGCATTTCCCTGCTTCGAGTCTACATGTATCTGTTGGTGTGTGGTATTGCAGTTGTCGAGATATTGCTTTTGCCATTGGGTGTAGCTTGGCGGATAGCTGGCGCGGTTGCTGCTTTGTTCTTTTTTCATTTGTGGTTCGGAAGGAAAATTGAACGCCATCTTATTCCTATTGCGGAGTACATATACCTGTACTGGCATGCTAACCGGAGTAGGCGAGATTTTTCAAGCTGGGAACTTTCCCGAATCAATCACATATTCATGAGTCGAGTCTCCGCATTCTTTACAGGCTCCGTGTGTTTGATTTTGATTTCTGCCGCGTTTTGCATTGTTCTATTTTTCCGCTGGTGGCTATGGGGCATTGTTGGTTTTTTGATCGTCTCTTTAGCATGGAATTTCGCTCCTCAGATTTCCGCATACATAAACAATGCCGTATTTAAGACTGCTCCTGAACGTATCGGTGAGATGGCAGACAAACTTGCTCACGAAGCTGCTGCGGCTGGTCGGCTACCCGGCGACCGTAGTCCACGGTCACTGAAATGCCGCAACATATCCACAGGAAGAATTCTCCGCTTACCGGCAACCAACGGCAGTTTTGCCCTCGCTCACATTAGCCCTGTGAGCTATACGTTTGCACTGCTCTTTGTGTTCTCACCCATAATATATCTTGTAACCGGGTCGCGGTTAGCTTACCTACCAATCGGACAAGTCGGAATACTGATAGCAATATGGCTACTCCATAAACTGGTGAAGATATATAAGGCTAAGGACAATCGCCGGTTTCAAACAGTGCTTCTAAGGCCCTTTCGACAGACTCAGTCGGCATTTGCAAAGAATGCTATCGTACCGGTGTTGGGAAGCATTGGAACTGGGATCACGGTTGAGGATTTCGATTTTCAGACAGCAAAGGTTCCAGGAAGTCCTTGGTCAGTTCAGAGAGATGTTTCATCAGGTCTTGATGCTGTGTTTCCTTATATCACTGGGCGGGACTGGAAACCGGAAGTCGCAAACCTAATTTCGCAGTCAGATGCTGCAGTGATTGACGTTACAAACGTGACTGATGAGCTTGAGTGGGAACTGAGCCAGTGCTTTGAGCATTTACCACCATGCCGAATCATTTTCGTTGCACAAGAAAGTGAAAAGAGCAACAGAGAGCTTCTGAAGGGAGTCGATCAACTGCTACTTTTTACTAAAATGAATGAACCCCTCTCGCATATGATTAGATATCGGCGAAGTCCGTTCGGGCAAATTGTGTTCAAAGCAAACCTGTTAAAAGCATTCAGAGTCATTCGAGAGAACGGGTAGAGTCACTTCGTCTGGATACTCTTCCAAATCAGGCGCTTCTTTGCTTTCAATTGCGAAGCCACAACTACTCGGTGCCCGGCAATAGAGCTAGAGGGCGACCAACTCGGCGAGCTTGGCCGCGACGACTGCCATCGTATTTTCCTGGGTATTCAGGCCGTTTCGCGAGGCGAGCAGGGGGCTGATTTCGCGAAGAGCCTCGTATGTCGTGCCGTGCACAACGGGGACTAGCTGCTCACGCGCTAGGAGTACCGATAGCTCTTTGTCGGCGATACTCTCTCCTTTGAGACGGCGCAGCAGCGCAGGCGTCACCAGCACGATTCCGGCTTTCGACTTCGCCAATCCCTTGTCAATTTCGCGAAGGAACGGCGTGCCGAGGCCGATGTCTTTTTCGCTGAACCAGACCGAGACACCGCGTGACTGGAGCAGATCGTACAGTTCTTTAGCGGCCCCTGCCCGGCCATCCCACGCATGACACAGGAAGAAGTCCCGACCTTCAGGCAACGGCACTAATTTTTCGACGGTTTCACGGATCGGCGTGAGTGCACGCACCTCAGTAGGCGTGTACACAACCGATGAGCCAGCTCGCGACCAGCGCGGCCTTGCATTGCTAACAGACCCACCGCCTCTACTCCCCGACGAGGAGTAGGACGGGGATGAGTATGACCCGTAGGAGGGGGATGAGTACCCGTAGCTGCCATAGCCTCGGCCATAGCGGCTACCACATGCGGGGCATTCCGCCGCAGCGCTCGCTGTGCGATGACCTCTTACTGGTGCTGTGCATCTAGCCATGTGGCCGATGATACCGGATACTATCGCTGCTCTCAAGCCCTAGTGCAATCGAGTAGCCTCCATGTATGGCACAGCGTACAATCGCATTCTTTGCAAAAACGGAGAGGCTAAATTGAGAATCGCATTCAGCAGCATTCCGTGGTCTCAAATCAAAGACGTGATAAGCAGTATTGGAGTTCTGGGAACACTGACTCTCGGCACTATCGGCCTGACGACATGGTGGCGTCAGCTTCGCGGCACATCAAAATACGATGTTGCGAGAAGGGCTGTTTTGCACGCCTACAAGGTTCAGGATGCCATTCAAGCATTTAGAAATCCGATGATGTCTCTTCCCAAAAAAGATGTAGAGGAAGGACGGGAGTTGCAGGCCGAGATGCGCATCTACGAAGAACGAATGCAAGCTCTTGTGGACAGGTGGATAGAGTTAAGGACGATCTCCCGTGAGGCTAGAGTATTTTGGCGAGAAGAAGTTGATCCGTGCTTCAAGCCAATCGAAGACCTGGTTCGGGAACTGAGAGGCGCTAAGTGGCTGCATTTCTGGATGAAGGGAGCTTATGCGGCTTTGGGTTCGATGGTGGACAATAATCCTGCCCGTGTAGCTGCCAACGAAAAAGTCATGTACCAGACCTCAGAAGATGATGAGTTTTCCAAAAAGGTCAACGCGGCTGTTCAACAAGTCGAGTTGTTTTTTGATAAGCATATAAAGTGATGAGTTGAGCTATGCGGGCATTCTGCGCACGCGGTCGGCCAATCGAAGAGCGTGGAATTAAATACGGGCAGGCATGTGTACAGGACAGCTCTATATGCAGAGAGCTATCCCTGAGCTGTACGAAGTGCGCTGTCAGCCCAGTCTCACTTTATTGACCTTTGCACGGTTCTCGATCAACAGGCTCCCGTCGACGCCGATTACGAAGGAAACACTTACACGTTTGAGAAAGCCGTAGAAAAGAACTCTGGCGGAGACGGCTTCGCCGATGTCTGGAAACGCAATAATTTTGCCTGGGAATATAAACGCAAGCACGAGAATCTCGCGAAGGCTTATCAGCAGTTATTGCAATATCGTGAAGCGTTGGAGAGTCCGCCGCTCCTTGTTGTTTGCGATTTGGACAGGTTCGAGATTCACACAAACTGGACGAATACGCCCCCAGAGGTTTACTCATTCTGCCTTCAAGATTTGATTGCGAACATTCCAACTGAAACCTGCAAAGTCCCTCCGGTTGACGTATTGCGGTCCGACAGCGAACTCTTGACCAGATTACTTCTCTTGAACCGTGACCGCTTTGCAAAACAAAGGAACGACGTTGAAGTGTTATTTCAAGAGGCAGAGCCTGAGCTGGAGTCAAGGAAAGCTCCGGCCTCGGTGCGTCGAGCAACGCCTAAAAAACGCACTTTATCCTGACCACTGGTTTAGCTTGTCGAGGCTCCGGCTACTTTCTCCATACCACGCACGACTTTCAACCAATCATTAAATTCGATTATTGTGACATCGTTCTTCGCCAGGTTACAGCCGAGATGGGTTATATGAACGTTTCCAGCATCGTACCGAATTATCTTGCTATCAATCCGGTCAGCCGATGCTTGAAGCAGTTTATTAGAACCACCGATGATGAGCGTCCCACCGCAAAGGGTACAGAGTCCTCTTTGTTCTCTCCATTTTTTGTGAAGAATGATTTGAATATCCGATTCGACAAGGCGTACCGGCGCAACTCGAATGACTTCCATCCCACCGCGCTGCGCTCTCTCGATAATATTCGCTGCGATGCGGCCTATTTCTTTTGAAACTGCCGGATCAGAACTAATGATTGCTCGATTGTCATCAAACGCCGTTGCAACCGGTTGAAGGTTTAATTCGACCGAGATTATTTCCAACCCAAGCAGCGCATCACGTTCTCCGTCCACAACCTCCACTACGTTCCCCAAATTCTGCATCTTCCCAAGGAGCCGATAGCTGTTTGGAATCAGGTCCGCCGCCAACGGAAAGCCCACAATATCCCAGGCATATCGGATTGTGAGAGAGTGTTCCCAACGCCCTCTATAATCGCGCTGGGCCTCTTTCCAGCTTTCAGTCGGAACTAGCCGCCTCGTTTCATGAATGACGTTTGGCTCTGGTTTGATCGCTGAGAGCAGTCGGCGTCGATGATTGGGATCACCTGTGGATTCAGGGTTGCCGGTGCCTACATACAAGATCACGTCATGGTCAGGATCGAAGTCGCGACGAAGGCGATCACCGACCGACCTCTTTGAAAAAGACAACGCAGGCCAGTGATCTGACATTGGCCCCCACTCTGATTTCAGGAATACGTGTCCGTCTGGTGTAATTATGTCTTTCAAGTGCATAGAGCCGTGAGCTTAACATGGCTGTTACCGTCGCGGACCACGTTTCTTATCGCTCACTGGTATGTCTCCCTCTCGCCTGGAGATACGGAGGGTATCGGCCCCGTTATTGTAGAATCGTGGCCATTCTGGATAAAGGAGACTAACACTTGGACACACAGGCCATCATCGCGCTTTTGGAAGCTGAACGAGATCGATTGAATCAAGCAATCGCAGCTCTGCAACGTCGGCCAGGTAGGACCGCATCAAGTAAGCCAGACCGCAGAAGGCGTCGTTTGTCAGCAGCGGCTCGGAGACGCATTGGTCTGGCCATGAAGAAGCGTTGGGCAGAGCGGAAGAAAAAAGCGGCGGCGTGAGAATGGTTAAGATTGGTCCGGTGGGGGTGCCAGTGGGTGCACGTCTCGTGTGCGCATTGCCTCTTTGTAGACTTCGAGAGCCTTCTCCTCCCACCAAGGGTGAAGATTGCTCCCGACATACTGTTTCAATGTTCCATCAACGGTCGGTCGTCCGAGTTGATAGCTAATCATCGCTGCGGCTAGGCGCTGGCCGAGAGTAGGAAAGGGCTTTGAGCTGTCCATCCGTGCCTCATTTCGTCAGTTGCTTATCTTTAAGACAGCAGACACTCCTGAGACGCCAAGGTCATGCCGGATGTCCTGCACGTCTTTGCCAGATTTTATCCCGTGAGATGCATATGCGTGACGTAGGGTATGTGGATGCGTTCCTTCCGGCAGCTTGTGCGCCGCAGCTAGCCGGTCCACGATTCGGCCTATGCTTCTCGCAGTCAACCGACTCCCTCGCAGATTGACCACAAGTGCGGAGTCCTCGTCACCCATTGTTTTTCGGCGAGGCAAATAAGCAGCGATTATCCCTATGAGAGACTCTGCGAGATTTATATAGCGGCGGCGATCCCGCCTACCTTGGATCATGAGGCGCTTTCGCTTGAGATCCACCGATGTCAGGTTGAGGCTTGAGATTTCTGAAGCCCTAAGGCCGCATCGGTAGAGTAGTTCAAAAACCAGGCGATCACGGAGAGCCGAAAATTCTGTGGGGATGTCGGCTGCCCCTATTAGATCGAGGTCAGCAATGGTAGGAACGGAAGCTTTCTTACCGCCTCGTGGAGTCTGCAAACTCAATGCAGGATTTCCGATCAAGTAGTTTTTCTCCCGCAGCCACACAAACAGAGAGCGGATTGTGGATAAAAGTCGGGCAGTCGAATTTGCATTCAGACCGGCTGCAATTTGCTGGTCGAGAAAATCTGAGATCAGTTGCTTCGTGACTTGGTTCCACTTTTCCGTGTTCTGCAAGGAACTACGAAACTTGAGCAGGTCGCATCTGTACGCTCGTACTGTGGCGTGCGAACGAGTTTCTTCGACACTGCGCAAGAATGCAGACAACGCCTGATCTATCTCCCTCTCTCCATTGAAAACTGAACACTTGGTGCCGAGCTTCACGCCTGCGCTGCTGCTCGGTTCAGCATCTGAATTGAGACTCTCTCCGGCTAGACGCTTGCCAGATACGAACTGGCGAAAATATCGGAACGCCGTACCCTTACGGCTCAGGGTTCTTTTCTTAAAGCCAAATTCCTTGAGTCTCGTGAGGTAATCATCCTCCTGCTGATTGGTGATGCGGAGCAAATCAACGCCAGGCATGTTTTCCGCGAACAACCGAATATCGCTTTGATATGCCGCGATGCTGGCTGCTGATCTGACGCCTGACAGGAAGTGCGCAAACTCAAGGAGGAAGTGTTCTTCCCCGCCGGAGATAGGCCTGCGAGTTCGATTCGAGATGCTCACATTAGGCGGTTGCGCTTGCGGCGCTTTTGTCAAAGGATGATACGAAAGCATTCATCGAACTTAGGAACTGCTGTAGCCGATCTGGATTTGAGAGTTGAAATTCCTCCCACAGCCCACTCTCGCTCTTGAGGGTAACCTCACCGTAGAGAGCAACAGCAATCTGGAAGTTGTCGGCAAACCGTTTGTCCCGGCTGCCATCCTTGTTCGCTTTTGCCCACGCCTGGCCGACGACCTTGGAGTCTCCCGGTACTCCTTCTTGCTCTTGAAACTGCACCAACGCACCCTTGCCACTCACGTCGTGGTAATCAATTACAGAAAACGCTTGTTGGGCTGCTCGATAAAGGATGAATCCTGGGTATAAGAAGAGATCCCCACCTTTGGAATTTTTCAGGTGAGGGACTTTTTGCTCCCATTGAATCAGATCACAACTGGAAAGCGAGAACTTGACTCTCTGACGCTCGACTCGCCTGCCAGCGGTCGTGCGTTCATGGATCATGTCCGTAGCCTGATGGCTTTTGATGTCCCAAATGGCTGCACATTCAGACATTGCGGCAAAATCATCTCGCATACGGAAATATGGTTCCGCTTGCTCCTTATCAATCTCAACATGCGTGGCAACGGTCGTGAGACGTAGCTGCTCTTCAAGCTCAGCCACCTTTGCGGTCGCGGTCTCTGACTCAGCTTTACGCCTTGCGAACGCCTTTTTGAAGAGTCGCTTAAAGAGGAAACCGCGTTCCCATTTCTGATGCCGCTCCGAAGCAAGATCACGCGCTGGGCGGGCTGAGTCGAGTTGCTGGCTGATGTCCTCTCGCTCCTCGAATGTCATGAGCATGAGCTTTTTTAGCTCCTTTAAACTTTCACTGGTGAGAAGCTCTGTGCTTGCGCTCCGCACCTGCTCGATTGGCCGAGAGATCGGCGGAGTGGCGGGCAAGGGCGGTAAAGCCGGACTTACCTCACGTCCGTCTGAATTCGGCGTGCCAGGCGTTTCGCGTCTTGGTTGGACAAAGCTCAGGTACTCACGGTATGAGATTCCAGTGCCGGGAATCGATTCGGTGCCGGTGATGCCATGCGGACCGATATTTACGGTTAGGGGAGCGCCACCAATACTTGCGCTCAACCCACGGCGTGAGAGATTTAATCGTAGCCCTGGAATGACTTTAAAGGACTTTCGGAAATGCCAACCCATCTTAGAACTTACCTTTCAGACTCTGGCAAAATGGACGCGATGATACTCAAATTTAGCTTCCTTGGGAAGTCGTCATCGCCGACTCTTGCCTTCTTGTATTCAATTCAATCTGTCGCTGGCAGAGCACCTGCTGGGCTTGCAACACAAGAGAGAACGCCTTGACTTTCCCGGCATTGTAGCCAATGAGCAGGCCAATGAATCCAGCAATCAAAGCAGCGCCATTGGCAGTTGACATGTCAAAGCGCATTCTCGCAAGAGGCACGCTCGCTGCGGCTGCTAACCAGACAATAACTGCGAGGGCTGCGCCATAACGCAGTGCTGTCCAGGCTGCTAGCGATCTTGCCTGCGAGTAAAGAATATCCGCGTACTTCTGAAGAATCTCAGGATTGTATTGTTCGGCCACAATCAAACTCCGGCCAGGAATCGGGGGTGTTGAAGCACAACATACAGCTAGACCTCTAAATTTACAAATGAAAACGGCAGGCAGTTATCTTTGTTTATCCTAATCACGTGATTTTTCTTGCCTTTATCCGCTGCATTGATAAACTGCGCGACATACCCCCTTCGGCCCTCTTATTAAGTCTTTAGGAGCGCTAAATGCGCAAGTTGCACGGCTTTGTCTCGTTATTGATTCCTGTACTTTTTGTTGGCTTGATTTGTCCTCAGGCCAACCTAAGCCCAGCTCCCTCGCCATTGCCGACACCTCAAAGTAGTCAACCCGCGCCGGATGCGTTGGCTGCTATCGCGCAAATTGAAAAACTGTCAGAAGCTCAATCCATTGAAAAGACAAAGCAATCGGCGCTGAAGATTAGGAATTCCCTTGGGTTTCAGACCCCCTTTGATGCTATCAAGTCCGATACTGCCTACAAGCAGTTTGAATGGCCAGGTTTTTACGAGTTCCGAAATCCGACTGATAAGCCTATCGTCATCACCGATTTTCGAGTCACAACGGGACTAAACCTATTTGAAGAAAAGCTGGTAAGAGTGATGACCCGCTCAAAGCCCGACAGAATTGAGGCTTTCGGCAGCCTTGATGGGATCAATACGGCGCAAGATCTAACAACGGTGAAAACCGCTATCGCTAAACTCCCAATTACCATTCCGCAGCATACAGTTCAATTTCTGAAGATTCATCTTGTGTTTGATGTGACTGCTCCGCACCAGACGCTGGAATTTCAGAATGAGAATGAAGCAAACAAATGGTTCTCGGCTGCCATTGGCCTTCGGCAAGATGAAGATGGCCATTTCCGTTGCGGATTTGCCGGTTTCCCAATCGAAGTATCAACGGCAGACAATAGAACTTTGCAATACGAACCATTCACCGCGCTTATTGTGCCAGGATGTCGGATGCGTATCCCACGTCGTCCGCAGTGAAGAATTTTGGATTTAAGCTGCTTTTCAGCGAATGCGCAACCGCGCAGTGCAGGGGCGGCAGCTATTCTTCACCCAGCACCAGAGCGGGACACGTCACCCTCATACTTTTCTGCGGGAGGAAGCCAATGAAAGTCTTCTTGAGCTGGTCGGGTGAGACCAGCCATAAGATGGCACTTATTCTAAAAAACTGGCTGCGAACAGTAATACCGTCAATCGAAGATTGCTGGGTATCTTCTCAGGATATATATCCGGGAGCGAGATGGAACGACGAATTGAGACGAGCGTTGGTAAATTCACAACACGGCATCCTCTGTCTTACGCCCGATAATATCAACGCGCCATGGATAAATTTTGAGGCCGGTGCGATGTCAGAGTCATTGACCGCTCTTCGAGTTTGCCCTCTTTTACTCGGCATCAAAGCAGTTGACCTGAAAGGTTTACCTTTAGCCAGCTTTCAAGCAGTTGAGTTCTCTGAGAGCGGAGTCCGCAAGCTGGTTGCCGGATTGAACCAATGCAGCGAAATGATTCTGTCCACAAACGAACTGAATGATAATTTTGTCCTTAATTGGCCTACGCTTAGGACAGCTTTCGCTCCGCTAGTTGCTGACTTGCCATCCGCCAGTCAGATAAAATATTTGAGCGGCAGTCAACAAATATATGGTCATGCTCTTCAAAAGTTACATCTTGCACAGCGACAGGTTCGAGTATTGCAATTCTTTGGCGGGCCCCGGCCACCAGAGGGTTACGCAGAGCAGGCTGCAAAAATTCTGCGCTCAAAACGTGAAATGGGCATTGAAGTATTTTTTGATGCGTATCTGGTACTGTCAACAGACCGAATTCCAGACAATTTGGAGGAAAGTAACCGACAGCGATTAGAAATATATAAGCGTGAAGGCGTCGGCGACCTGGTGACCCTGCATACAGTCAAAATGGAATATCCAAAAGGATTTGGATTTGACATGTTTATGGTTGATAGGAAATATGTTCATTTGTGTTTTGTGAGTGTCAACCGAGCAGACCAATTACAACGAGCGATTGCGTTTGAAACGGGATCAGAGATATTAAATGACCTCACAGATTGGTTTGAGACTGCAATTATTCCTGCTGCTGACCGCTGGATTAATCTCGGGAAGGATTTAAAAAGGGGCCAGGAACAATGAGCAGGCCGCGCATTTTTATCAGCTTTGCTAAAGAAGATCTGCAGTGCCGAGATTTGCTGGTCGGCCAGGCGCGTCACTCCAAGACCCCGTTTGACTTTGAGGATATGTCACTGGCCGAGCCGTTTGATTCCAAGTGGAAGACAAGATGCCGCAAGAAGATCGCACGCTGCCATGGCTTTATTGCTCTTCTCAGCAAGAACACATGGAGGGCTGCTGGCGCACGTTGGGAAATGAAGTGCGCAGCAGAAGAAGGCATTCCAAGTATCGGGATACACATTTACAAAGATGCAAAAGGAGCCAAGCCTCCTGAGTTGAAGGGGCGCGTCATAGAATGGCGTTGGGCGTCAATCGCGAGCTTCATAGAAAAGGTGGATAGTAAGCGGTCGTTTCTTGATAAATTGTTATCGTGGTAAAACTATATTGAAAGAGTTAAATCTTTGTGGAGGAGTGAGAGAAAGTTCATGGCCAAGAATAATCGGGTTTTTGTAAGTTTTGCAATTGAAGATAAAACCTACAGAGATTTTCTTTGTGGGCAGGCAAAGAATGAGAAGACACCATTTGAATTTGTGGACATGTCGGTTAAAGAACCCTGGGACGAAAAATGGAAAACTAATTGCCGTTCACGGATTAAGGGATGCGATGGGGTGATCGTCTTAGTGAGTAAGAGTACCGCAAAAGGAGCCGGTGCCCTGTGGGAGATCAGCTGCGCAAAAGAAGAAAAAGTGCCATTGCGCGGTGTCTACTGCGCAACCGATGATCGTCCAACCACTTTGCCATCAGAGCTGTCAGGCGTAAAAGTTGTTGACTGGACATGGGCGAATATTAAGAGCTTTATAGATTCACTGTGAATTTGATGAAGATGCGCAAAGCCCTGATCGTTGGGATCAATACCTATAAGAACGGTAACAGTCTGCGTGCCTGTGTGGCCGATGCACAAGCAATGAACGAGGTTCTTTCTCGCCATAAGGATGGCGAGAAAAACTTCGACTGTAGAATGTTACTGGATCAAATGGAAGACGGCTCGCCTATTAGTCGTGCCAATTTACGTGCTGAACTTCAAGAGCTTTTCAGCTTTAACGGCGATGTGTTGCTGTTCTTTGCCGGACACGGATTTCTAAGTAAGACCGGGGGACTTATCTGTACATGGGATGCAGTTAAGGACGATTGGGGAATTCCGATGCAGGAAGTGGTAAATCTGGCACTACAATCACAGGCCCAACAAATATTGCTCATACTCGATTGTTGCCATAGTGGAGACCTGGGTAACGAATTGACCAGAAGCAAAGACTCAAAGGACAATCCCCTGGCCATGCTCCGAGAAAACATGACTGTCATTGCTGCTTCGCGAGCAACTGAATCATCTGTGGAGGCTGGTGGGCACGGACTTTTCACGTCCGCATTGGTTGATGCGCTGGACGGCGGGGCTGCGGACCACATGGGAATAGTGACAGCTCCCGCTCTGTACTGCTACGTAAGTAGGAGATTTACGTCTTGGGATCAGCGCCCTGTCTATAAAACGAGCGCTACCGACGTTTTAATGGTTCGTGAGTGCGAACCGTTAATAGAACGTCATCAACTTCGCAAGTTGACTGCTAACTTTCCAACAGTCGACTCTAAGGTTCGACTTGATCCTGAATATGAACCCGAAGATGAACACGGGAATGTGAAAGAGCCAGTGAACCAGGACAAAATCGCCACCGCACAATTGTTCAAGGCGTATCGTGATGCCGGACTACTCAAACCGACAAACCCGAAATTGCAGCTGTACTGGGTCGCTCGGCGCAGCGAGACTGTTGAACTCACTCCGCGTGGCAAGGAATACTGGTGGTTGATTAAGTATGACAAAATTTAACGGAACCAAACAGTGCGAATAGGAATCACGGGCCATCAGAAGTTGGACAAGGCAGAATCCTGGACTTGGGTGAATTCGTCAATGCGCAGGGAACTCGCCGAAGCTAAGCCGCCACTCACGGCAGTCACTTCATTGGCGATTGGTGCGGATCAGTTACTCGCTCGATTGGTACTGGAAAGAGGCGGCAGCATCCATGCAGTTCTGCCCTATGCAGATATAGAGCGCTCTTTCTCGTCAGAAGATATTCAGGGCTATCGTGATCTCGTTAAGCATGCCACGGTGGAAATATTAGATACTCCAGGAGCTGATCAGGACGCTTATCTGGCGGCAGGTCTTCGTGTCGTCGATCTTTCTGATGTTGTGATCGCCATTTGGAATGGCCTGCCTGCTAAGGGGAAAGGAGGAACCGCAGATATCGTGGAATATGCGCTGAGTCGCCACAAACCTCTGATTCACATTAACCCTGCTACGCAAACTGTTCTTCACCTATAAGCGGTTATCGCCCTCACAACGGATCTGACGGCAAGCTCGTTTTCAGGGCGCGTTTCCACCTGCTCCGATCAACTCACGGACGAGCTGTCCCGGCCAGGGGCCTGCTCGAACAGCACTGACCGCCATCATACTGCCGAGTCTCAACAGCGTTCTCTCCTTTTATTTCCGTGCTTTTGATATTCGGCAGCGATAGCTGCATCGATCCATTTCATCTTCACGCGTCTCAACTTATCATCGCGCAACACATACGTGAGCAGTTTTTCCGGCGTTGAACGATAAATCGCGGTAATCGGAAGGGGAATGGAACAGCAGTTAGCATCTCTTATGATGCGCATGGCGTCGAGATCTTGAAAGCTTGTTCGTAAAGACCACCCTGGATGGCGGTGCCAATCTCCAACATAATCCAACTGTCCGCCCGAACTTTTATATAACCGGGTACAAAATGCATCTGCGTGTTTTCCGTCGATTAGAACACTGTAACGTTTTAATTCCGCTCTGGGGCCAGGGCCACACGCGTGAGTAATGATCACGCTATTGTCGTGCGACAGAAATCCGGCCAGGGCACCGCCAGTCTCGGTCCTCGGTGACTTTCTGACTTCTTTTCTTATGAACTCCAATACATCCTGTTGAATCAGGATGCGCTGATAAACTATTGCCGTTCGCATAATCTGCAGTTTTCTCGTTTGGCGACCGGTAGGACCTCTATTTTAGGAACGAGGTTGCCTTCCTCATCTTTCAGCTGCCATCTAATGTAATCACCGTTGAAATGCTTACGATTTGCATCATCAATCAAAAGGGTGTCAACAGCCATAGATGCTGCCAGATTCGCAACAATGCCGATGTCATATGTAGTTCCTGTAAAAGTAGGATGATCGCAGCCTGGAGCAAAAAGTCCCGGTTCAGGCGCCGGTTCGCCGGGCGGCTTAAGATCATAATATTCATCCTGCCAGCATAACCAGCAAGCACTTTTACGTGGAATCACCCTCACCACTTCACCAGCCCAAGCTCCATTTGTCACGCTGGCATAAATTTGTGGAACCTTAAAATCTGCACAAATGTCGTTAACAAACCGGCTCACCGCATGATTGCCGGTTGAATCTATCACAATGGATGCAGACGAGAGCATGTGCTGCAAGAACGCCTCTTTGTCTGGCTGATTTATCTGGCCGATCAAAATTTCGCCGAGTTCGACCTTATCCCAAGCTCTCGGATTTAATTCGATCAATCTCCGTTTAAGAGCATGAACCTTGGGGATACCAAAAGACTCGACACCTAATTCATGGCGAACTGCATTAGACGGCTCCATGAAATCAAAATCCACCAAACCAAAGCCCTCAACTCCGCTGGCTGCGAGCGCGGCCCCTACTTTTGAACCGATGCTCCCGCATCCGATCAGAACTGCGCTTTTCTGAGCAAGTGATTCTAGGTTTGGTAGACGAGGGTTGCCGCCACTTTCGTCAATCACAAAAGTGCGAAGCGGTTCAGCTACCTTATCATTTCGTGATCGAAACACTATCCAAGTCAGCCGTTCATTGCTGGCTGTTCCAGCCTGCTCTGGAAAAATAAACCCCATCCAATCGCGGCGCTCAATGTCAAGGGTCCGCAACCAGTCGTTGAACTCCTGGGCGGATGTCACAACGGGCG
>Ga0070732_10000734_pt1 | contig 19102 bp, 12 predicted proteins | sample Coa_R1_5_FD_66449 | JGI IMG/M metagenome (GOLD analysis project Ga0070732, IMG submission 66449) | Surface soil microbial communities from Centralia Pennsylvania, which are recovering from an underground coalmine fire - Coalmine... | ecosystem: Environmental > Terrestrial > Soil > Unclassified ... | reverse complement strand
TATGTGGTCTCTGGAAAGAATGGCAGTGAGGTACTGACTGCTCCTTCCGATAAGGAGACCACATAACTGAGATCGCAACATAAGATTGCTTATGTTCTCGAAAACATAAGCCCATTTCATTGACCAACACAACTGCTTTAATGCTGGCCGATGGACCTTTCCCGACTGGCCACACTACGCAGTTTACGACCAGCAGGTTTATTCGGACGTGACGGGTTGGCCCTGGTTTGAACCGATTCTATCTCGGATTGAAAAAATTACCCGCTTTGATCTTTGGAAAATTGCAACCGAGATTCCGCCGGAATGGTACCAGCACGATACCGCGGCGTTGTCTCGCCTGATCGAGCGACTTTACAAGCGCCGCCTGTCCGTCCGCCAGCTCATCAACAAATTCCGCCTATCCACCATTAACCCGTTTCCCAATTGGAAGGGGTGACATTGAACGCAACGGATCAAGAACACAGATACAAGCGATTTTTTTCTAACGCATGTTTACGAGGCGATGCAACACGGACTCGGAGAAGACTGATTTGCCCTCGAAGGCATCAGCCGGACAATTGCTCTTGAGTTACTGAATCGTTGGAATCACCGGCAACAAGAAACCCAATACCCAGAGAAACAATTTCCACATTTTGGATTGACCCACCACAATAAAAAACCGGCCCCTGTCAAACTAGCCAGCGCGACCATCGTCATTGTTTCTGCCGCCACCGCCAGCGTATTCCCCGCGATGCGCCTGCTTCGATTTAACATTCAAGAGATTCTCCGTCAATGAATAGCCGTGCAAAACTGCTTGCAATTCCGTTCCTGCTGCGATAGCATTTCTCCCCACATATACCAATATTGTTTGATTTGCATCCAGGTATCGAATATTTCAGCGGGCTTAACATCAGCAAGATACCGTCATTCGGAGGAAGGAGCTTTCCCCAAAATTGGCGACCATGAGCAGAAAAGCAAACAGCGCCCAAATCTCGGCGGAGCTTTGAGGCCACAGGCAGAATTCCTTCACGTGCATACCCAAATCTGGTGCGGCCCAACTTCTACTTCTCATTTCACTCCACCTGTTGGAGTGCCGCAGTATCCGGTCCCGTTTCAAATACTTACAGTTCTGCGGCGGGAGTCGCGCCATGATAACGCCGCAATCAGCAAGTCGGCCCCTTGGTTCCCAAGCAGTCGAAACTCTTAATTGGAGGCAGAGATGCCGGTTAAGCGGCTTACACTCGTCGGATATGCTCACTTTCTTGCATTCTTAGTAGTCATCCGCCTTATTCCTTCGAAGCAGATTCAGGCGGTGGACAAGCTGCTGAAGCAGAACGTCAAACGTCATTCCTCAGCCTTCGGGCGCTCGCTGCTGCTCCTCTCCAAGATGGCCCTATTTTTCATCGCGACGACTGCCTATGCTCAGTTCTTAGGCAACACCGTCATGAATGCCAGGAGCCACAGTACGCCGCTAGTTGTTTCCAACCGCGTTGGCCATGCCAGAGTTATCGAGCAGAGTGAGAGCTACACCTACTCGCTTCCGTTATTCGCAATACCAGGCCGTGTCTCTGATCTGGATCTGATCCTGTACTACAACAGCCAAATCTGGATTTATAACGGAAGCAACAATTCCATGGTGCTGGCTGCTGATTTCAATACACCCGCTCCCGGTTTCACTTTGCATAAGGGGCTGGTTCAATTTGCCCCGGACCTGAGTTTTGGCGTCTACTACGATTCGACTGGCTTTCGGCATCTCTTCTTTCCAACGAGCACGACGAACGTGTTTCAGACGCAGGACTCTACTTACATTCAAATCCAATATCCCTCCACTTCAGGCGGGAATACGGCTGTCATTTATCCGAATGGCACGAAGCTGACTTGCCAGCCGTTTACCGTTCTGGCCAATAACACCACGGAATACCGCACAACCCAAATTGAAGATACGAACGGCAACTTCATCTCAATCACCTATATTAACAACAATGACTTGCGCATTAACACAATCACTGACACGGTTGGACGTGTCATCCAGTTCGGCTACAACCTCAATGGAGTGCTGACCAACGTCTCCCAATTGCACTCCAATGGAACCATTTTCAGACAATACACATTCACGATCTCGCCCCTGACCGTCAATTTCAACTTCACTCTTAAGGCGACTGCTGGTCTCGGCTTGACACCCGGCAACCTGACCAGCGGCCAGACCGCAGTCAATGTGCTGACTACGGTGACCAAACCGGACAGCACCAGTGTCACTTTCGATTATGTGAATGACGGGACCAAGAGCGGCAACGCGGATTGGGCCATTGTCAAAACAATTAGCGAACTGAGCAGCAGCGGCAAAGCGCGCTATTCCATGAGCTATGTTTTTCCAACGGCAAGCGCAGGTACTCAAACCGCCAATCCAGGCTTTACGCAGGAAACAGTCTATGATGGACAGAATACTGGCAACTGGACATATCAGACCACCAACAATTCCTCCGGCTTAGTCACTGCTTTTACCAGTACCGATCCCTGCGGAACCACTCAAACTACAACCTACTCCGCGAATGGCGACGCTTTCGACGGCCTGCCGATTAAGCGCGTTCTCTCCTACAATCCGCCAACATCTTTGCCCGCCGGCTGCTCCAATGCCAGCCAAAACACCTATCGAACCATCAACACAGCATGGGCGATGGATGTCAACGGCGTAAACCCACACACCACGACGGTGACTACGGTGCTTGAAGATGGAACAACCGAGTCCCAGGTCAAATGCTCCAACTATGATGGATTCGGCCATTGCACCGACGCGCTGCAGTACGACTTCGGAAGCAGTCAGCCTGGGCCATTATTGCAGGAAACGTTGGTTACCTATGCCCCTCTCGGAAATAACATTGCTGATCGAGTTTCCGACATTCAGGTCAAGGACGGCGGCGGAACAGTTAAGAGCCACCGCGCATTTCACTACGACGAGGGAACAGTAACCGATTTCTCAACAAATCCGACCAATCACGATGCGGCGTTTAGTTCTTCTCTTAAGGTGCGCGGTAATCTAACAAGCGTGATCGAATATCCTGATCCACTGAATACTGCTACCGGCATCACGACGGCTTATACCTACGACGCCGCAGGAAACATGCTCAGCGCCCAGCGCGGATCAGGCGCGCAAACGCAATGGGTTTTTTCGTCGGCCACGCAATACGCTTATCCAGACTCAATTTCAGTCGGGCCGCAGACAAGTCAATTGACCACGACTTTCGCTTACGACATCGACCGGGGTGTTGCATCCTCGACCACTGATCCCAACGGGCAGACGACCACGTTTGCCCGCGACGTTGACAGTCGCCCAACGATCACAACCACGCCGGACTCTCAGAGCACAAATGCTAGCTATGATGACGGCGCCACAAATCCATCAGTGACGACCTCCAACACTGCCAACAGCCTTGTCAGCACGTCTATTCTTGATGGGCGCGGGCGCGTGTTGAGCTTGCAGCAATTAAACGGCACTTCGCCAATTAGCACCAGGGCCTTTTCGTACAACATCCTCGGACAGCCTCTGCAGAGCAGCAACCCTTATGGCCCGAGCGATACCGTCCAAAATACTACCTATAGCTACGACGGCCTTGGGAGGACACTCACCGTGACAGCGCCGAGCATCGGAACCGCGACCCAGGCTGCTTACCAAACGGCTTACTTCGTTACGTCGTTTACCGATAACTCCGGGACCACGCATTACGGCCCTGCCATCACTCTAACTGATTCAGCAGGGAAGCAGCGCAAGCAATACAACGATGCCCTCGGCCGCCTGCTCCGGGTAGACGAACCCGGTACCTCTGGCGGAAGTGCGGGAGCAGGCTCGGCGTCCATTTCCGGCACCGAGCAAAGCGTCTCTGTTGCCAATGGGGGCGGCGCTACTGCTGCCACTGGCACCGTGAGCTTCAGCGGCTCCGATCGTTCGACCCAGGTACTTACCCACAACGCTACCTTCGCGGGTGGGAGCATCTCCATCAACGGACAGGAAAACTCCACCACAATTGACCCATGTGCAGACCAGTCTCCCACTTACGGCGATGGCGGGGGTGTACAGTCCTGTCCTCGAACGGTTTGGGACTCTGGTTCTGTTTCGCTAACCATCAACGGGACGACGAAGACGGTCAGTTACGGCATGAGTTCTAATGGAAACAGCATTGCCTCAGCCCTTGCTTCCGCGTTCGGCAGCAACGGCACATACTCGGTCACGGACTCTGGAAGCACAGTCATAGTGACCGCCGCTAGCGTGGGCAGTTGGGGGAATGGAATAACAATTTCGGCTAGTTCGAGTACCGGCGATCCGGGCGACTTCGGTGGGCCGTCCTTTTCGCCTGCGCTATCAGGGTCAACTCTGAGCAACGGGAGTGATAATGGATATACAACCTACTACGATACTGGCGCGATCACAGTGAGCGTTACCATCAACAACACGACATATTCAAAGCAATCAAGCTATTCCCAAAACACTACGTCCAGCGGAATCGCCAGCGACCTTGCGAACAAGATCAATGCCGACACCACGCTCAACAAGTTGCTCATAGCCAGTTCGTCCAGTAATGTGGTGAACCTGACCACCGTGGCCACTGGCGCGAATACTGCTTACCCTTTGTCTGCTAGTGCGGCCACAAACTCCCAATATTTTTCCTCCGGCTCATCCTCATTCACCGCAAGCCCTTCCGGTTCCACCATGACGCCGGGTAAAAACGGAACCGTGTACGATGCAGGAACGGTCACGTTGTCCATCACCGGCTTCGCTGTCAATCCCATAACATACACCGCCAACTACAGCCAGGGCAGCACCCCCGCAACAATCGCTTCCGCCCTTGCCGGGGCCGTAAACGCTGATTCCTTTGCTCCTGTAACGGCTGCTGTCTCCAGTGGCTCTAACGTAGTGAATGTAACCGCCAAGAGTCCAGGTTCGGATACCAATTACGGAGTCTCCGTCACATCAGCAACATCTCAAGGCGCATATTTCAGCCAGCCCTCCTTTAATGGAACAGGGATCGCGTTAACCGGAGGCACAGACCCGGCCGCCGCCCTCTCAACACCGCTGATCGCATATTACACTTACGATGCCGTAGGAAATCTCACTCAAGTAATCCAGGGCCAACAAACACGAACGTATGTATATGACGGCCTCAGCAGGATGACCTCTGCCGCACTTCCAGAAACGGCGAACCAGGCCATCACATACACCTACACTGATTTTGGAGCGGTTACAACGCGAACCGACCCGCGGCTCGTTTCGGGGACCTCCAAGCCCATCACAACGACTTACACCTATGATTCTCTGAACCGCTTGGCTACCATCTCATATAATGATGGTACTCCGGGCGTCACTTATACCTACAACGCTCCCAAAGCCACCAATAATACTGGTGCCCGTGTCGCCAACGTGACTATAGGCGTTTCCACGCAGCCCAGCCAATACGTCTCTGATTCTTACCAATATGACGTTATGGGTCGTGTCACGAAATGCACGAAGGTCATTGGCAGCAACACCTATGTGACCAGCTACAGTTACAATTCGGACGGCACTCTCAACAGCGTGATCTATCCCTCCGGCAGAGTGGTGAACAACACCTATGACGGAATAGGCCGTCTCACCCAGGTGGGAACAGGCGGGACCACATTGCTGGCCCTGAGCTCGTTCAATGCCGCCGGACAGGCGCTCAGTCTGACATACGGGAGTCAGATCAAGGCGACCTACTCCTTTAATAACCAGCTTCAGCTAGCGTCTGTTCTCTACGGCAACTCATCGTCAACGCTCCTGAGCTTGAGTTACAACTACGGCGGCGCACAAGACAATGGATTGATTCAAGGAATCACGGACAATCTCGCGTCAGCCCGAAACACAGCTTACGCCTACGACGAGTTAAATCGCCTGAGATTCGCGCAGACCACGGATTTGACTTCAGCAAATACCTGGAAGCTCAAGTTCACCTATGACCGCTACGGCAATCGCCTCAGCCAAATCCCCGTGGCTGGAGCAGCCTCGAATATTCCCGTGAGCGAAGTTTTGATCGACCCGACCACGAACCGCATCACCGGGAACGGCTATGTCTACGATAACGCCGGAAATGCGATCAGCGACGGCCTCGACAATTACGCCTTTGACGCTGAGAACCGCATCACATCCGCTTCCCCGGTCCCCGGCTTCCCCGGAAGCCCCGCTACCTTTAGCTATGACGCGCTTGGTTTGCGGGTCAACAAAAATGGGACAATCTATATTTATAACGGCTCGAGGCCGATAGCAGAATACCCTAATGCTGCGGCGGCCAGTTCCCCCGCTGTGGAATATGTGTATGCCGGAGGCGCGCTTGTGGCCAGCATAGCTTCGGGCACGACCACCTACTATTATCGCGACCATCTTTCCACCAGGGTGCAAACTGACGGCGCGGGCACTGTGACGCGGACGTTCGGCCATTATCCCTTTGGCGAGACATGGTACGAGACAGGCACTGCCAACAAGTGGAAATTCACCAGCTACGAGGGCGACCGGGCTTCCGGCGAATCCGGGTTGGACTACGCCAACGCGCGTTTCTTCACCTCTCGGCAAGGGCGCTTCATGTCCATTGATCCTCTATCCGGCAGCATCACTGCGCCCCAGTCTCTGAATCGCTATGCCTATGTGATGAACAACCCAATTAGTTTCACTGATCCGACAGGGGCCCGCTGTCAGGACAGCTCAATCGGCTGCGTCCCCAACGGCGGCGGCCCGAACTATATGTGCCTGCTAGATGCAAATGGAAATTGCAGTGGTGGTGGCGGCGGCGGATTCGTGGATGGGCAATACGTCGCATTCGGCATTACCAATATGCTCGAAGGAGGGTTGGGCATGGAATGCCCTGGGGATGTCTGCAACCGTGACGAATGGGTTCCAGATCAGCAAGGAGGACATTGGCAAGTGGAGCAATTCCACGCTTTTGCTGATGGCGGTTCAGGTTACTATTCGCTTTTTGGGCCCGGTGCCTTGTACTACAGTCTTGAAGCTGCCGCCAAAGCGGGCCAGCAATATATGTGGCCGGGAAACAGCAATACGCATGAATACCACACTAACTATTATCAAGACGCGAATGGGATATTTTCCTACACCGCGTTTCAGCAGGGGCCGAACTGCACATCCATGCCAGGTGACTGCGCTTGGTCTCCGGACCTGACGGTTCCCGACGGTACAGAACTCGTGGCCACAGGCCACACACATCCCGACTGCTGCGGCTTGGATTATGCTAATTTCTCGACGGCAGACATCAATGAGTATGCCCCTCCAAACCGGCCTCAGTCTGAGTGGATATACGGTTTCGCAACTTTTACTCCCGGGAACAATGTACTCATGTTCGATCCCACTCGTTACAGCAACTTCATGCAGTTGGGTGGTCAAGGGCAGACTCCAATCTGCATGCTCGTTGGCAGCTACCCTGGACTATCTTCGTGCCACTAAGAAAGGAAATGACATGAGCTTCAGTAGAATATTCACCCTTTTGATGTTGCTTCTACCACTTGGCTGGAGTCAGAAAAACAACACCCCTGAGCCTTCAAACCCACAGGAGCCCGAATCGGTGACGGTATTTCAGCTCATCACCATGCCTGAAAAGTTCGATGGGAAACTGGTAGCCGTAAGCGGCTTCCTCGAGCTCGGGCGGGAAAGGGACTTTTTTTACCTGCATCAGGAAGACTACAAGAACGGAATTCTGACGAATTCATTGGGAATCGATCGCACAGAAGAGATGGGCGCCGAGAAGAAGACTCTTAACCTCAAGTATGTGACCGTCGTGGCCGTATTTCAGGCAAACCACCGCCGAATCGCTCCACCGAACAGAGGGACTCTGACCAGCATCAGGAGCTGCCGCTTCTTGTCAGATCCAGACCATCCATATCAGCAAAGGATTCGGGAGATTCCGGGTGTGAGTTCAGAACGCTAGGTTGCATGCACAAAACTTACGAGAGGATGATTGTATGGCCGGAATATAAGAACGGCCTTTTTGAGAATTCCGTAGGAACCGACCGCTCAGAGGAGATGGGCGCAGGCAAGAAAGACTTCAACTTGAAATATGTGACAACTGTCGGGATATTTCGTGTCAACCATCGGCGAATAGCCCCTCCCGCTACCGGAGTGATCACCAGCGTTGGAACCTGTCGGCTATGGTCGGACCCGGAACACCCCCTTCCGGGAAAAGATAAGCCTAATAACTGGGGAAAAATAGTAGGCATATTCGCGAATTGTGTCGCCGGCCCATCAACCTGAAACAAAATCACGCCTACCGCTTCAACATCATGCCCCGCCCATCCTTCGGTGTTAAGCTTGAACTTTATAGATATAGAGGACAAGATCAATGAAGCCAAGGCCAATGCCGGATTCTTCACAAGGGTGGATGCTTGACACAATGATCTTTAACCGCTTAGTCGATCATATTTTTGACTTTGAGGTTTTGCCTCCCGGCCAACTCTGGGCTACGCCCATTCAATACGCAGAATTGTCACGAGCAGAGGGCATTAGAAAAGAAGTTCTTCTGCAGAAATTCCAAGATATTGGGCCGAAGATGGGATTTGTACCTTTCACCTTTGACTTGGACGGTGCTGGATGGGGACAAGGCGCTTGGGGCACCCCAGAACAAATTGCCTTCGCCGACAGCTTTCTACAAGCCATGAAGCCTCACAAAAATAATCTGGCTGATTCTCTAATAGCCACAAGTGCCCGATTCAACAGCTTGGGATTGATCACTTGTGATACAGACCTGTGCAAGGTTGCGAGGCAACATGGACTATTTGTTTTCATGCCTCCCCAGCTCTGGGCCAACAACACTGCCCCAGCGCGGCCAAATGGAAAACCTCAAACAATCTCTTCCAAGTCAAAACAGTTTCAAAGAATGCGACGGCATTCACATTTCTTTACGAATTAGGTTTTGAATACATCTTGCCTGCATGAATCGCGCCAAAAGCGCCCAAACCATCCATTAAGCAGAACCCTTTATACCGGGCACAACGTCTATTACGACAGCAGCAAAGGACGCCCGAAGCCGCGTTCTATCCAAGAACACGAGTGATGGACCGAGCAAGCAAGGTCTAAGGAGATTCATGCCGTTACTTAACATTGAACCCAAACGCCCTGGTAATCCCGGTGGAACACCGCGCAGCCTCATCCGCGACCCTAAGCTACGCAAAGAAATCCGCATCCTAAAGCAAACCAAAGTTCTCCAATGGCTCAAGACCGAGATTTATAGCTCACCGGAAATTCTGGCTCTTGTCTTGGGCTTCACGAACCGGCAGTCCGTTCATAAGACCTTGGCGGCAATGGAGGAGTACGGCTTGATTCGTCAGGGACGAGTGGCAATCGTGGGCGGGCATCAAACGCTTTGGGGCATTACTGAACATGGTCAAGCGATGGCCTTTGACGAGGGCAAAGACGAAGAGCCATCAGGCAAAACCTTTGAACCGGGCCGGATATCCGCCTTGCGCCTCAGACATATCCTGGAGCTACAAAAGCTCAAATGGCAGGCCATGCAAGCGGGATGGACCGGATGGAAAAATTGTGACCGGGGAGTCAAACCACAAAAGCGCAAGGACTTCAAACATCGACCCGACGTTCGGGTGATTGACCCTGCGGGCAAGGTTGTTGCCGTCGAGTTGGAACTGACCTTCAAGGCGATCAAACGCTATGCTGAGGAAGTCATACCCGCCCATGCCCGTCAAATCTACGTTGAGGAAAACTATCAGCATGTTCTGTGGGTGTGTCCGACTGCCGCAGATGTCAAACGGATGAGAAACCTAATCTCCCAAGCGCAGGAACAGATCAAACGAGGCTCAAGCAAAGCTCTGGAGCAATTGGCGGCATACAGGGAGGAAACCGGGGTCAAACGGGTCTTTCGCTTTGGCAGCCTTGACGATTGGACGCAGCAATGGGAGGGACGGCCCGAAGATCGAACCAAGAATGTGCGGGCCTACCTGTGGAATCGATTCTACCAAGCTAGCAGAGCGAATAAGAGTTTCGAGAGTCAGTCCTATGAGGAACAAGAATGGATGGCGGCGACGGACCATGAACTCATTCAGCAGACCCGCACCGACTACATTTGCGCAGTCAAGGAACGGCAGCAAGAGGAGGAGGCGAAGCAAGCACGGCAACAGCAGGAGCAACGCCGCCAACAGGAGGAAGCCAATCGCCGTTATGCTGAGGAGCAAGAAGCTCAGCGCCGTGCTAACACACTCATGGGCAAAGTCAGCAAACTCTTTGGCCAGTGATCCAGTCCAAAGAGCCAAACGACTATCATTTCAAGACCAAAAACTATAGGCTCAATCCTCTAAGTCTGCTCAATCGTGCCGGGAATAGCCCGTTTGACCGGCCAATTTCATGCCGGGATGAATCGCCAACTACTCCCAGACGTTCTCTGGATGACAGCTTCGATATTCGCCTGTCATCCAGCGTGTGCCCCGTAAGAGTCGCCGTGGGAGTCGCCGTAGTGTGTGCCGTAGCCACCAAGCTCAGAGCTGTCCGGTGGCGTCCAGGCTAGGCGGCAGGAGGAGGGCAAGCGTTGCCAGCCCCGCTAAAAATGGGCGTGTCCCACGACAAGTCGCCGGACAGCCGCATTTTTACAAGAGAAAACCAACCCCAACCCCAAAAGCAACAGCAAAATCAAGAGGGCCGCGAAGACGCCGGACGAAGACCTGGGGCATGGCTGCGGGCGCTCGCCATGAACCGCCCCAGGAAGACGCCCGGCGAAGACGCGGCCCGGCGCTGCGCGCGTGCCTGACGGCCTTTTTCGTCGGGTCGCTTCGCTTCCCCTCCTCAAGTACAAGGCCGTCAGGCACGCGCTTCGCGCAACCGAACATCTCGCGCCCTAACGGGCGCAAGCTGTTCTAACAAACCAAAACCAAACCGGCCCCGGTGCGCTGGGGAGCACGCACCAAAGAGGGGCCTAACCAGCACTCCAATTCGCCCGGCTCACTGGGAAACGTGAGCCACACACCGGGGCGAATCGGAGTCAGCAAAACCTGCGCCGCTTGCTGGGAATCGCAAGCTAACTTCGGCGCTGGTTTTGCCTCCGGCGCTTGGGCGCCTGCGCGACCTTTCCGCGAATCGCGCAAAGGTCTTGCCAAGAGCAAAGCCCGGATTGGCTGCGGGCGCTCGCCAAACAACCTGCATTTGAGGTTATACTTAACTTCCGATTGGCTCGAAGCTCAGCAGCCTTTTGTGATCTGCTGAGATCAAAACTCCAATGTGGCATTGGTTGGGAATCGCGTTTGCTTTTTATGTGCTCGGTTTGATGTGCGTCAGCATATATTCAATGTTCTGCCCCCCATGCCAGCATGAGTGGGATTTCAGCACTGGCTATTGCGATAAATGCAAATCTCGATGCAAACACCGCTGGCAGTATGAATTCGGTTTGGACCAACTCCTAGGCGCATATCCGGGTCGTTACCGGGGAATCTGCACCCATTGCGGCTTCAAGTGTAAACATGACTTCAAAGTCGCGGTGACGCGGCAATTGCGCGATGTTCCCGTTCCAGGAGGACCGAGCTTTTTACGCCACGTAGACGTGAAACTTACCACCTGCAGTATCTGTGGAGAGCAGTCCGAACAAATACTTACATAGAAGCATCGTTCGCGTCTCAAACCGTGTGCTGAGGGCTCGCAAACCACCGCTTTCCAAGATCAAAGCCCTACCATCTACCGCCAAAGCGCAATTCACCTTCCCCCATTCAAACCCAATCGCTGTTCAAAGATTCTCAACCCGCCGGCAAACACATTCTTTCCCATGCAAAGACTAACCAACCCCTCTCGATCCCCCCGATTCCCACCACCAAACGGCAGTCAAACCAGCCTCATCATGCACTCAATAATTCCTTTGTGAGACGCAAACCTCTAAATGGACACACCCAAAAATACCGGCAAGATTATTGAAATTCAGCATTCTTAGTGAGGGCAATCAAAGATCCTCCAATGCCATTCAAACGCTTCGCCATTTTGATCACTGCCTCTGCTGTCCTGTCCCTTTCGCTCAGCAAACCTGCTTCCGGCAAAATCACCGAAATTCGCAAGTACCAGGGCAGAAGGATTTTCTGCACGGTAAGCGGACTGAGGGGCTTTTCCAGTTCATGCGGGGTCATCAACAACTACGCATACATCTTCATCGGCTCAGTGATTTCCGCCGTTCAAATATCCGAGGACGAAAAACGTCTCCAATTGCAGGCTCACGAGATCTTCCTGGGTGATCCAGTTGACGAGCTAACCGTCACGACAAGCCAGGGCAATTGTCTTGAGGAAATCCAAACCGGCGATCAGTGGCTTTTCTATCTCTTCCGTGACGACGCAACCAAAGAACTCATACTCGGATACGGCAGCCCGAGCGGGCCAGTTGCAGAGACAAAGCAGACCATTACCCTGCTACGCCGCCTCGTTCGCATGACCGATTCCGGCATCATCACTGGCTACGTCCACAACACGTCCTTGCACGATGATCAAGATGAAGGCAGGTGGACGGAATATATCAATGCACCCCATCATCAAGTCCTTGTCAAACGACTTTCCGATGGTATCGAATACTCGGCTTTCTCAAACAGCGACGGAGAATACGAATTTCAATCACTGCCATCAGGCAAATACCACATCACGCCCAACACAATTCCGGGGCTGTGGGCCGAGGATGGGGATACAGACGTTTCTCCAGGGAGCTGCACCCAAATCAACTTTGCACTCACTACGGACGGTCAAATTTCCGGACATGTCACATCAGTCGATGGCAAACCCTTCGACGTGACGCCCTGGGTCGAGGTTCAATCGGACGACCTGCATTTCTCAAAGTCAGCCCCTGTCGATGATCAAGGGAATTATGAGTTGCGCGGATTGCCTGCTGGCCGCTATCTGGTTGGCATCGGTATCAGCGCTCAGCCCGGAACTCCCGATTGGCGCTCTCGCGTCTATTACCCCGGTGGCCGCAGGAAGGAATTCGCCGCCACCATTGATCTTGGACAGGCCGAAGCCCACAACGGCATTGATTTCTCATTTGCTCAGCCCGCTGCCCCAAAAGACAAACACGAGGGGGCAGAGGACATAGAACTCGACCACAAAGCAGAGCAATGGATATGCTTCTTTCCCTGACTCCGTCAGCACGACGGCCATCAATCCCTTCGGTGCCTCCAAATCAATCACCTCTGATCGGTAACCTCCTTCTAGTTCAATCAGGATGGAAGATGTCATATTGGTCAGCCTGTTCTCGCTGTCGCCGCAAGAGCCGCGCCGAGTGGACTTCCGTCAGAGGACCCTGTCGCTGAGGGTACGCCAATTATTTCCTTGAATTCTTTCCGGTATATGAACGAAAGGGCAATCACGGTTTCAACTTCGTATGCGCGAAGGAATCGCAAATTCCATATGACTCCCAAGAACGCCAAAAAATATCCGCTAAATAGACAGACTAGCAACACAGAAAATTCATGCCGAACCAACCGAATCACAACCGGCACCACCAGGAAGATCAAAGACACCATCAGCGCATAACACATGCTCGCACTGTGGCGGGTCAATGCTTCGGCGGCAGAAACCTCTTTCGCCGCCCGCTCATTGATGCTTTCAACAACTGACTTGTAAAAATCAAAACTTGTCAAGTCTCGTCTTTGTCCTCCCTCAGCACTCCAATACTGCCCATAGAATTCCAGGGCGTCATGAGGTAGGTTTTCCCAGCGTTGCCCGATCGTCTTGGGATAGGGAAACCTTTCCCCTGCAAACGATTTTCTCGCTTCCCTCAATTCTGGTCGGAGCAGCACCGCGGTCAAGCGAATGCAATGTGCAGACAATTCGTCTGCCGAACTCGTCCGCAGCAGACGGAGACAAACTCCAAAAAGGTAGCTTATCGGTACAGCTACGGCGGCCCCAATCCCTTCGTGTCCGCCAAGAAAATCCAGAAAGTCCTTCGTGTGTGAATCATAGCCCTGAAAGAAGTAGGCAACCAAGACCAAATTTGTTAATAGAAAGCCACCAGGCAAAAAGATTTCAAAGAAACCGCGAATCTCTCCGATGCCTGGGATCGATGGTTGTGTTGTTTTTTCGGCCATTTTCGATTCTCAGTGCCTGCACTATACCATTCGCAGCCAACGAACCCTAACCAGACTGGCAAATTCTTTAACTAAAGTGAAGCTCACTAACACAAATCCTGCCAGTGGTTGCCTTGTCAGCGTCTTGGCTGCGGCACCAAGCGAACCGAGCTAGTAAAAAGTCCGGTTCGCTCGAAGGTCGAACCTCTCAGATGCCCCCCAAAATATTCCTATGAATTACAGCTCGCACACCGTTACTACTGAATCTACTTCATCCAAGAAACGAAGACTCCCACGCCGGTCCAAGTGTGCATTAGGCAGCGTGAATTCACCTATAGCAATCATGTCACGATCAGAATTCATGGCACGCTCTAACAATTCCCGGTGCTTGGTCGTCAATATGTATCCCCAGGCCAGCGACTCCGTTCCTGCAGTACTGAAGGCCGCAAGCAATCTCGGGCCATCGGGCCACGCGGCGACGGTTGAAACCATATATCCAAGTGATTGGCCGCGCTGGTCTGTTTGCGACGGGTCGTCGGCCCTGGAACCGCTGAGAAAAACATCAAAGTCTATACGAGCAAGATATTTCTTGTTCGGGCTTAGAGCTTGTTCAACGCTACAGGTCAATTCGACTGTATCGCGCGAACAATAAGCAAAGAACCTCCTAAAGCTACAGAAAATCTTCCTTTCCAGCGGACTGTTCGAGCAATCAATCCGTTTCCTAGGATAAGGATCGAGGGGAGGCCGTGTGGTGACAAGTAACAATTCGCGCCTGTCGAACAGACTGGGATCTGACTCCCCAAAATCATGACCGGGATAATTGAAAATAATGGGACCAGGAGAATACCCTGCCGATCCCAAAACGCAGCCGATAAGTTGCGCAGGACCTCCATCTCGCGTCATGTGCAGCCAGGGGTTTTTAGCCTTTCGTCTTGATTCTAGATCATGGAAAGCGAGCCATGAGTATATCCTGCGGCCCGCAGGATCCTTGTGGGGTGATACACCTTCACTCGCCATGCCTGCCTCCCTACCAACATCAAGCAGATTATGCACCCACTGTCCCGGCCAAGGAAATTCGGTCCTGAAATTAAGAAAGCAGCTTAGGGCCTTTAAAGTGGTCGCGAACAGAACAACTCCCTCTGTCAAAAAAAGGAGACATCATGACAAATAAACGAAACGGCGTGTTGTGCTTACTGACTTGCCAGGGCGTCTATGATACGAAACTCAGTCGCTTTTATGGTGAGCATCCAGAGGATCGACCAATATATGATTCGCAGCTGCTCTATGCATTCAACCATCTCGTCTGGCGCAAACGTGCCAAACCCTTGCTTGTGATCTCTGGCGGCTTGACGCAGAGACAGCGGCGATGTTCCGAGAGCCGGTCCTACTTTGAACGGACGAAGCATCTCGGACTCCCAGTGCTGGGACAAGTCGCCTTGGAAGAGCACGCTTTAACGTCCATCGAAAATCTAATCTTGAGCATCTACGCTTTCCACCAAGAACGGGGCACGTATCCTGACAGCATTGAACTTATCTCCTGGGCATTCAAACGGCGCCGGATGGAGAAAGCTCTCGAAGCAATCAATGTGTGGGCACCACTTGGCCAGTCTTGGCCACCGCTAAGATTCTTCCCAGTAGGAGACCTTTGGGGTAGGTTCAAAGAGACGGCCGTGCAAGCGGAAGAGGAGGATTGCGCTGCCCTCGATCATGGGGTGGAGGCGTATTACCAAAGCGAAAGAGTTCAAGAGCTGTTACGCAATCGCAATGTCTTCGACTCCCGCCAACTCGCAAGGAAGGCATACGAGGGATATCCGCTTCCGTTCTAAATAAGGCTTGCACCAAACCGCGCTGGCTGGAACATCAAGGTCAACGGTTGGGCACCATCCCGTTTGGCTTTGCAGTATCGCCATCGGCGATTAGCACGCGATTGAATTCCCGCTCATGACCATCGCAGCCCACTTGGTGCAGAACAAACCATTTCGCAGGTTCAACACATCTACCAATCGCTTCGCCCACCGTTTCGCCGGGTTCGTCAATATCATCTGGAACATCCTCATGGATCACCAAATTTCGCGCTGGATAAATAACCCTGAACCCGAATCGTGTACCAACCCGTGAAAAGGAGCCGTCATGCCCAACAACGTACAAAGCCCATTCAGCACCCCCTTGTTGTTTTAGTACGGTTTTATCTTTCTGATTAACAGGACGCAAGTTGTTGAATTCCTCTGCCTCCTCTGCAAGTTCGACTGTCAGATCCGAAGATGATTTTCGAGCCAAATCCGCCAAAAGAGGCCAACGTTTCCTTGCTTCGTCCAAATCCAAATGGCGCATATATCTATCCGTTCTTATCAAAGTTCTGTTTTAGCAACAGGAGTGATTATCCTATCCGAATAGGCGGACGCCAAGTATTAAATTGAATCTGCAAAATATCCATACAGAGCCGTACCACTTCAGCACAAGTATTCTTGCCTTGACCGTTCGCCTCCAGCAAACGGCAGTTGTGGGGGATTCTTGTCCGAGCCACAAATTAAGCATTTTTCTGCTATCGTCCAATTAGATATCCTTTACAGTACAGGCCAAGGGCCGAATGCCAACGCAAGGCCCTAAACCAAAAGGCCCTAAACCAATAAGTAATCGAGTCCAATATGGATGCCGCTGAAGAAATCAAGCTCAAGTATCGCGAAGAATTCCGCAGTGTTCACGGTGAAGCATTCCAGCATTGGTTCGAGAAGCTCGCGGTTGCTCTCCATGGCGAAGACTGTTTCTTAGCAATTCGCGTGACAAGAGGAGATGGTGGTCTCGATGGATTGGTGCTTGAGGAAGGGAGAGTCTATCAGCTGTATGCACCACCCACTCTTGGAACTGATGCCACCACCGCTAGCAAGATAAAGGCAGATTTTGATAAGGCAAAGCACACTCTGGGTACGTCTTTAAAAATATGGACGTTCATTCACAATAGCTCCGATGGCAAGCTCGGCCATCGTACGGCGCAAGTATTGACAGGGCTTAAAGAGAAAAACCCTGCCATTTCTGTCGAGGCAATTGGCATTGATGGCTTGTGGGAACGACTGCAGAAATTGCCGAATGAGAAGCTCGCTTCACTATTTGGATCATCGTCAAGTGGGGTTGAGTCGCAAATCCGAGCGTTACTCAGACGCGCCAACGACTTAGCTAACCAAGACGACCGTTGCAGAGCGTTTGAAGCCATGGAGCAGGCTCTCGCCATCGCTGAAACCGGAAAGGTCGTCAATTTACAAGCTGAGGTTTTGATTAGCTTATCGTTAATCTCGTCCACCCGAGGTGGCTTGGGTGACAGGAATTACTATTTTCAACGCGCTCAAGCCCTCGAAAACAGCATCACCGACCCTGTTGTGTTGGTTATGTTTCATCGAGCACGCGGAGCATACCTCGAAGAAAAACGTGACATACAGGAAGCAGAATCTGCTTACCTTGCTGCGATTGCGCTCGCCAGCCAACCGGCGAATGCCGAAAGTTGCGCTGAACAATTGTGTGTCGCTCGATCAGAGTATGTGCACCTGTTGTGCGACGCAAATCGAACCCCTGAAGCCAAAGATCATCTTCAGTTAGCGGAAGCTTACGCCAGGAATAATCGTCAGATACACGACGGTCAGGTTTTCCAAGCAGCACTTGGAGCCGGGCTGCATTGGACCGCAAAGGTGGGGGACGAAGATGCCGCCATTGAGCGCATCCAAAGTTTGGAAGGTTCAGCAAGCACGGGTTATCTGTCCTTACGGATTGCGGGCCAATTAGTCTCTGCTGCGAATAACTTCTCTCACATCAAATGCCATAGAGCTGCGATGGCCGCAGCTGAAGCCGCGCTACGTTTAGCCGACAAAGTGTCAGCGGACACCCGAGACAATTTTTTACCGGGGGTCCTTTATACTCTCGCGATGGTCAACTTCCAGGCAGGCCGATTGGAAGACGCTTTACAGAAGGCCAACTCTTTGATGAATATGACCACCACCCCGGAGACAGCGCCAATTCGCTTTGGTGCAGCCCAGTTGGTATCGGTAATTTCTAGGCAAACCGGAGATTTAGCGACTGCGGTCACCAAGGGTGAATTAGCTTTGAGCATTGCGCCAGGAATAGATTCGTCTTTTATGGCTAAGATGAATTTGGCGGAAGCGCTTGCCGACACTGGACAAACCGAACGCGCCTTGAGAGAAGCCCAAGAGGCGTATCACTTGGTTGACGGGCGTCCAAACATACCGACAAATGTTCGGATCGACATTCTGGGGCACATCGCTAACTATTCCTCCCAGCTTGGGGAAAATGGCACTCTGCAAAACGCAATTGACAAGTTGGACAAATCTTCATCTGACGAGGAAAAGCTGCGTGAAATTAAACAGAGAATTGTGAAACGTGTTCAAGCAAATACTGAAATTCGGAAACGAATCATTGACATCTCGCTTCTCGGGCAGGACTTGCAAAGCGTGAAAGAAGCGCTTGACCGGGTCAAAAACTTCCGACGCTTTATTGAAAGTTCACAACAGGATACCTCTCCAGAGGCCGAAACAATTTCGACTTTACATCAAGCAAACGCTTTAACCATTGCGCCCCTTATCAAATGGTGGGAGGACACTGCTCATGATCATAATGCCGCGGCTCTCGACTATGACTACTGGGGGCGCGGTTGCTTTGCGCAGATTGTCCAGAACCTTCGAGCCTTTCCACATTCATTGAATGTAACCTTCGAAGTACGCACATTGGAGGATATTAGACAGGCGCTAAGACTTTGGTCTCTATACGCCGATTTCATTTTATTGTTGTGGAAAGGGCCGACCAAATCCGGGAATTCCCTTCATTTAATCGACGGTGAGTGGTTTGGCCCCTGGGGTGCCGGGTACGTACTCGCGCTCGGGACTGAATTGAAAACTCCGACCGGACGCCGCCGCTTCCCTGCGATGGCATACGCTTCGTGGTTACCTGAAGATGTTACACAGTTCCTAACTACGGAAGCAAAGCCTTTCTTAGCCAGCGGCAGGATGCTTCTCGTTCCAGCTTCGGGTGTGGGATGTGTGAGTCCAGGTCATGGAGTGATGGAGCAATTACTCACCGAAGCAGC
>Ga0070732_10000732_pt1 | contig 19160 bp, 15 predicted proteins | sample Coa_R1_5_FD_66449 | JGI IMG/M metagenome (GOLD analysis project Ga0070732, IMG submission 66449) | Surface soil microbial communities from Centralia Pennsylvania, which are recovering from an underground coalmine fire - Coalmine... | ecosystem: Environmental > Terrestrial > Soil > Unclassified ... | reverse complement strand
CACAGGAGGGGGAACTCAGGATGTCGGCAACGCTAAAAGTGACCCGAAAGACGATCGGCGTTGAGGTTCGTCGTGGCCCGTTCGATGTCTTCGTCGACGGTGAGCGTGTCGGGTCGGTCGCATTGCATGACACGCTCGAGATGCCAGTCGATGCCGGACGTCACACCCTGCAGGTCCGCAATGGTCGAAACTCGAGCGGGACTCAGACCTTCGACGCGTCCGAGAACGGAGTCGTCGCCTTCCGATGCGGCGGAAAGAGGGTCTTGCCGATCTTTCTCCTGTCGTTCGTAGTGCCTAGCCTGGCGCTATCGCTCAAGCGAGAATCCTCGTGATGCAACGCACCGATCGAGTCAACGGATAGAGAGACTTCGGAGACGTTTCGCTGCAAGGCGAGTGCGAGAGGGGAGACTTGAACTCCCACGGGTTACCCCACAGGATCCTAAATCCTGCGCGTCTGCCTATTCCGCCACTCTCGCGCGCGACAACGGTAACACTGGAAAGAAGAGAGGGAGCGCTACGCGCTCCCTCTAGTGGGCCGCCAGGGACTCGAACCCCGAACCCTCCGGTTAAGAGCCGGATGCTCTAGCCAGTTGAGCTAGCGGCCCGACCGCGAAGATGCTAGTCGCAGCCCATTGATCCCTCAACCTCATCTCGATCAACGCGAGAGATCGAATCTCGTTTGGGTGGCGTAGGGGACTTGAACCCCCGGCCTTCGGGACCACAACCCGACGCTCTAACCAGGCTGAGCTAACGCCACCACGAACAGCGACGGAGTTTATCAGCGCCGACTCTCGCGCCGTTTCCAGAAAAAGAGCGCCCGGAGGGACTCGAACCCCCGACCCGCTGCTTAGAAGGCAGCTGCTCTATCCACCTGAGCTACGGGCGCGCGCAAACCGCAAGTTTATCAGCGAGGCTTTTGATGCCTGACGTGTTACGTGCGCGCCGCTCTTCGAACCCAGAGCGCGATCGCTGCGCCGATCGCCACCAGCACGAATCCAATCGGATGCCCGCCGACGCCACTCGCAGGCAGATGGGGTATGGGCATGAGCTCGTCGGCCGATTTCTTCTGGCCGTTCTTACGCGCGGCGAGCTTCTGGGTCCCCTCGACGGTCGTCGTCGGCTGAACGGTCACAGCGACGGAAGAGGATGGAGCCGGGCCCAAAGCCGTCGGCGCGTTCATGGTCGTGTCGTTCTTCACGAACACGGTTACGAGACCCGCGCCCAAGACGAACACGATCATCGTCGCGAGGAACTTGTGGAAGCCTCTCAGGTCCGCCCCCTAAATGACAACGATGTAATTCTACTCAACCATAGGGGAAGGAAGGTCAACTCAGAGCGGGTGACGGGAATCGAACCCGCACCACGAGCTTGGAAGGCTCGAGCTCTACCATTGAGCTACACCCGCGCGGTCCGCCGCCATTCTAAACGGCGGCTCGCCTCACGCCTTGCGGTACAAGCCGACGAGGTGCACGCGCGCGCCGGACATCCCGGGCAGATCGAAGACACGCTCAAGGGCCGCCCACGCCCGGAACGAGCGGAGACCCAGCGCCAGGTAGGTCGGATCGCCGTTGAGCACAAGCTGCTCACGATGAAGGCCGGCCCCACCCATGATCCGATCCACGGTCCGTGGCGTGTTGATGCGGTACCGGACCGGGTAGGTGTCGCGGACGTCGCGGCGCTGGACCCGGCGCATGATCGTGGGGTGCAGGCGGTTGGGGATCGCGCGGATCACCCACGTCACGGGGTTGCGTCCGTTCGGCGTGACGAACGCGAACGCGCCTCCCGGCCGAAGGACGCGCGCGATCTCACGCATGAATGCGCGCGGCGCGTCGACGTGCTCGAGCACCCACGCGCTGCAGATCAGGTCGAACGACGCGTCGGGGAACGGCAGACGCTCGCCGCTCGCGGCTGCTCGGAACGTCAACGAATCGTGGTGGGCGATCGCGCTCGCGTCCGGATCGACCCCGAACAAAGTCAGGCCGCTCGGCGCATCGTCCAACGGGAAGTCTTTCCGGCCGGCGCCGACGTCGAGCACCCGGCCGGACGACGGCGCCGCCGCGCGCACGATCTCACGGAACACGGTCGCAGCCGGCTGCCAGCCCGGACGCATGCGACGGTATCGCCGCCGCAGGTCACCCTGGACGCTGCCCGACGGCATGCTCGACTTCATGTCCGTCCTTCCATATCGAGCAGCCGGTCGGGGCGGCCGGATTCGAACCGGCGACCTCCTGCTCCCAAAGCAGGCGCGCTAACCAAGCTGCGCTACGCCCCGCGAGCAACAAGCATAGCCTCCGGCGATGCCCTACCCACGCGGCTATAATCCGCGGTTCTCACCATGAAGACCTCCCTAACTCGCGATAGCGCTTCTAAGGTGCGCGTTCAGGTCGAAGCGACCTCCGAAGAGGTCGAGCCGGCCGTCGAGCGTGCCGTGCGCTCGCTGTCCAACCAAGTGAAGGTTCCCGGCTTCCGCAAAGGCCACGTGCCGCGCAAGGTTCTCGAGACGCGGCTGGGCGCCGACGCGTTGCGCGACGCGGTGTTGCGCGAGGCGATCCCCGAGCTCTTGCAGAAAGCGACGGAAGAGGAAACGCTCGCGCCGATCGCGCCGCCACAGGTCGAAGTGACGACGTACGACCTCGGGAAGGAGCTCACGTTCGAGGCGACGATCGAAGTGCGCCCGGAGATCGAGCTGCCGGACTTCGCGATGCTGTCGACGACGCGCCCGTCGACCAAAGCAACGCCGGAAGAGATCGACGATCAGCTGCAGCGCATGCAGGATCGCTTCTCGACGTTGGAAACCATCCAGCGCCCTTCGCGCGTCGGCGACTATCTATTGGTCGACATCCACACGACGCTGCACGGCGCCGAGATCGCGGAGCTCTCGGGCAACGATCAGCTGTACGAGGTCGGGACTGGGTGGCCGGTGAAGGAGCTCGACGATGAGCTCACCGGGAAGCGGACGGGCGACATCGTCAAGTTCAACGCGACGATCCCCGAAGCGCTCGGCGGTGAGCACGCCGGCAAGGAAGTCACCTTCCAGGTGCTCGTCAAAGAAGTGCGTGAGAAGAAACTGCCGGCTCTGGACGACGAGTTCGCCAAGACATCGTCCGAGTTCGAGACCCTCGACGAGCTGCGCGCGGATCTCGCCCAGCGGATAGAGAAAGTGAAAGCGATCCAATCCGATGCGGAAGTACGCAACCGCATCCTCGAGCAAGTGCTTGACGATGTCGAGGTCGAAGCGCCGGACTCACTCGTGCAGTCTGAGATGGCGTACCGGCTCCAGCGTTTGGAAGAGCAGCTGCGATCAGCCGGCATGTCGCTCGATCAATACCTCACGGCGCAGAACCTGACGGAGGAACAGATCGAGGGCGACCTTCGCACCCAAGCCGACCGCAATGTGCGCGCGCAGCTGATCTTGGAAGAGATCGGCCGCCGCGAGGGTTTCCAAGTGTCGGAAGAAGAGCTTCGTGAAGAAGTCCGCTATCACGCGGAAACGTTGCGGACCGACCCCGCTCAACTGGCCAAAGAGCTGGGAGAACGCGGCCGGTTGATGGCATTAGCCGGTGATATCATCCGAAGAAAGGCACTGAATCTGCTCGTCGAAAGAGCCGAAGTCAAAGACGAGGACTCGACCGAAGACGAGCAAGGCCAAGAACCGGAGAGCAGCGATCTGAAGAGCAGTGAGCCGGAGCCGGGCGCGCACGTCGAGAGCGAGTCCCCAGAATTAGGAGCCTGAGATGCAGAACTATCTAGTCCCGGTGGTCGTCGAGCAGACGAATAGAGGCGAGCGTTCGTACGACATCTACTCTCGCTTGCTCAAGGACCGGATCATCTTCCTGGGCACGGAGATCGACGACAACGTTGCCAACCTGATGAACGCGCAGCTCCTCTTCCTCGAGCACGAGAATCCCGAGCAGGACATCAACATCTACATCAACTCGCCGGGAGGCTCGATCACCGCGTTACTGGCTATGTACGACACGATGCAGTACATCAAGCCTGACGTTTCCACCATCGTTATGGGCCAGGCTGCCAGCGCCGCCGCGGTGCTCCTCGCCGCGGGCGCGAAGGGCAAGCGCTACGGCCTTCCGCACTCGCGCGTTCTCATCCACCAGCCTTCCGGCGGCGCAGGTGGACAAGCTGTGGATATCGAGATCCAGGCGCGCGAGATCCTGCGTTACCGCAGGCTGCTCGATGAGATACTTGCCGATCACACGGGTCAGTCGGTCGAAAAAATTTCGAAAGATAGTGACCGGGACTTCATCATGACGGCGGAAGAGGCAAAGGCCTACGGTATAATCGACGAGGTCATCACCAGTCGTTCTGCATTGGAAGAGGCGTCCAAGGTGGCCGCAGTAGCAGGTGCATAAGCAGTAAGGACGGAGCCAGATCGGCTCCTGGAGCTGGGAGCAACGGGTGGCGAAATTCGGTGACGGCGGCGACCTGCTGAAGTGTTCCTTCTGCGGGAAGTCCCAGAAGCAAGTCAAGAAGCTGATCGCCGGCCCCGGCGTCTACATCTGCGACGAGTGCATCGACCTCTGCAACGAGATCATCGAGGAAGAGCTCTCTGAGACGACCGAGCTCAAGCTCGAAGAGCTTCCCAAGCCCAAAGAGATCTACGACTTCCTGAACGACTACGTCATCGGCCAGGACAACGCGAAGAAGATCCTGTCGGTCGCCGTCTACAACCACTACAAGCGCATCCAGGCCGGCGCGCACAACGCGAACGACGTGGAGCTGCAGAAGTCGAACATCTTGTTGCTCGGCCCGACGGGCTGCGGCAAGACGCTGCTGGCGCAGACCCTCGCGAAGATGCTGAACGTTCCGTTCGCGATCGCCGACGCGACGGCGCTAACGGAAGCCGGCTACGTCGGTGAGGACGTCGAGAACATCCTGCTCAAGCTGATCCAGGCCGCGGACTACGACGTCAAGAAGGCCGAGACCGGGATCATCTACATCGACGAGGTCGACAAGATCGCGCGCAAGAGCGAGAACCCATCGATCACGCGCGACGTGTCCGGCGAAGGTGTGCAGCAAGCGCTGCTGAAGATCCTGGAGGGGACGCAGGCGTCGGTTCCGCCGCAGGGCGGCCGTAAGCACCCGCACCAGGAATTCATCCAGATCGACACCACAAACGTCCTGTTCATCTGCGGTGGCGCGTTCGCCGGCCTCGAGAAGATCATCGAAGGCCGCGTCGGCCAGCGCGGCATCGGTTTCGGTGCGGACGTGCGCAAGATGGAAGAGAAGGACGTCGGCACGATCCTGACGCAAGTCATGCCGGAAGACCTGCTGAAGTTCGGGCTCATCCCCGAGTTCGTCGGCCGGCTCCCGGTCGTCACGAGCGTTCACCAGCTCGACCGCAGCGCGCTCGTCGAGATCCTGACCGAGCCGAAGAACGCCCTCGTGAAGCAGTACGCGAAGTCGTTCGAGTTCGACGGCGTCGAGCTGGAGTTCGAGCAGGATGCGCTCGAAGAGGTCTCTGAGCTTGCGATGAAGCGGGGGACCGGCGCTCGCGGGTTGCGCGCGATCATGGAAGAGGTCCTTCTGCCGGTTATGTACGAGCTGCCCTCGCGCGAAGACGTTCAGAAGTGCGTGGTCACGAAAGACGTCGTTCAGAAGATGGCGGCGCCGACACTCGTGCCTCGCGCGGAAGAGCCGCCGGCCAAGGTTCGCCGCGAGCGCACCGCGTAACCGGGTCAAACCACTCGAGGGCGGCCGCCGGCCGCCTTCGTTGCGTAGGAGGGATGGTTGGGTAGGTTGGTGAGCTGATGGACCCGTTCGAGATCGCCGGAGAAGTATTCGACCGCGCGCGCGACGCCGGTCGTCTCGCGGTCGACGAGGCCAAGCGCTTCGCAGCAAGCGAGCAAGGGCGCAAGATCCGCCACAATGTTGCAACCGGTCTTATCGTCGCGGCTCCCGTCGTCGTGTCCCTTCCGGTACTCCGCCGGACACGGCTTGGGAAGCTGATCGAGCTTTCAGGCGGCGCTGCGCTGATCGTGACGGTGGCCGAGAAGCTCCGTGACTGGAATCCAGACGAGACGGCTGGCTAGCTTTGCTACCATCGATTCCGATGAACAAGACCGTAGCCGTACGCCTCGGTCCCGGGAGGGCCTAAGGCGCGCGCGCCGGCGATAGGCTTCCGGGACCCCAGAAGGGTCCCGTTTCTTTTCAGGGAGTAATCGATGTCGAAAGAGCTTCAAAAGAGCTACGACCCGCACGCGGTGGAGGATCGCCTCTACCGCGAATGGGAAGAGGCGGGCTTGTTCGCGCCGTCCGGCGACGGCGAGCCGTTCTGCATCGTGCTCCCTCCTCCGAACGTCACCGGGTCGCTGCACATCGGGCACGCGCTCGACCATTCCATCCAAGACGCGATCATCCGTCGCAAGCGCATGCAGGGTTTCCGGGCGTTGTGGCTCCCGGGCATGGATCACGCCGGCATCGCAACGCAGAACGTCGTGGAGCGCGAGCTCGCGAAGGAAGGCAAGTCCCGCCACGACCTCGGACGCGAGGCGTTCGTCGCGCGAGTGTGGAAGTGGAAGGAAGAATCCGGCGGCACGATCACACGGCAGATGAGGCGGCTCGGCGACTCGGTGGACTGGTCGCGCGAGCGGTTCACGATGGACGAGCAACGCAGCCTCGCCGTGCGCACCGTGTTCGTGCGTCTGTACGACGAAGGCCTGATCTATCGAGGGAACCGGATCACGAACTGGTGCCCGAACAACATGACTGCGCTCTCCGACATCGAAGTGGAGCACGAAGACACTGCGGGGGAGCTCGTCGAGCTGAAGTACCCGCTGAAGGACGGGTCCGGTTACATCACGATCGCCACCACGCGGGTGGAGACGATGCTTGCCGACACCGGCGTGGCCGTGAACCCGGAGGACGACCGGTACAAGGATCTCGTCGGGAAAACGGCGATCTTGCCGATCATGAACCGCGAGATCCCTATCGTGGCGGACGAGGCGATCGACAAGGACTTCGGGACCGGTGCGCTCAAGGTGACGCCGGCACACGACCCCGTCGACTTCGAGATCGCGCAGCGGCACGACCTCCCCGCGATCACGGTCATCGGGCTCGACGGTCGAATGAACGAGAACGCGGGTCCGTACGCCGGTCTCGATCGCTACGAGGCGCGCAAGGCGGTTCTCGACGAGCTGCGCGCGCAAGGACTCGTCGGGAACGAGATCCGGCCGTATGTGCACCCGGTGGGTCATTGCCAGCGCTGTCACGCCGAGGTGGAGCCGCTGCTGATGGAGCAGTGGTACCTCCGCGTGGCTGAGCTCGCGCGCGCAGCCATGCAAGCGGTGCGCGACGGCAGCACGCGCTTCATCCCGAAGCGATTCGAACGCAACTACTTCGACTGGATGGAGAACCTGCGCGACTGGTGCATCTCGCGCCAGCTGTGGTGGGGCCACCGCATCCCCGTGTTCACGTGCGCGAACGGCCACCAGTTCGCGGCCGTTGAGGATCCCACGGAGTGCGCGCGCTGCGGCAGCGCAGAGCTCGAGCAGGACCCCGACGTGCTCGACACGTGGTTCTCGTCGGCCCTGTGGCCGTTCTCGACGCTCGGGTGGCCGGACAAGACGCAAGATCTCGAAGACTTCTATCCGACGAACGTGCTCGTCACCGGCTACGACATCATCACGTTCTGGGTGTCACGGATGATGATGATGGGCGTGCACTTCATGCACGACGTGCCGTTCCACGACGCGCACATCCACGGCATGGTGCGCGACTTTCGCGGGAAGAAGATGTCGAAGTCGTTCGGCAACGTCATCGATCCGCTCGTGATGATCGACAAGTACGGAGCCGACGCGCTGCGGATGACGCTGGTCCGGGGCGCCACACTGGGCAGCGACGTGCCGGTGGACGAGAAGTGGATCGAAGGGGACCGGAACTTCTGCAACAAGCTGTGGAACATCTCTCGGTTCGTGCTGTTGAACGGAGCGGCTCCCGCCGAGCTGCCCTCTCGCGGAAGCCTTACGCTCGCCGATCGGTGGATCCTTTCGCGTCTCGACGCGGTGACGCGTGAGGCAGACAAGGCGATGGAGGAGTACGACTTCGCGCGCGCGGCGCAGACGCTCCGTCAGTTCACGTGGACGGAGTTCGCGGACTGGTACGTGGAATGGTCGAAGGGACGCCTCTACGACGGGACCGAGGAAGAGAAGGCCGGCCAGCGGGCGATCTTGGCGCACGTGCTCGAGCGGGTGCTGCGTTTGCTCCATCCGATCATGCCGTTCATCACCGAGGAGCTGTGGCGCGTGCTCACCGGCGGCGAAACCATCCTGCGCGCGCCGTGGCCGTCGGCGTCGAACGGGAGAGACGAAGACGCAGAGCACTCGATCGTCTTCCTGCAAGACGTGATCGGCGCGCTGCGGCGGTTCCGCGCCGACCACAGCATCGACCCGAAGACGAAGCCGGCGGCGACCGTCGTGGTGGAAGACGCGCCCCGCCGTGCGCTCATCGAGTCAGAGCTCGAGCGAGTGCGCGCGCTCGGCAACTGGGGCGAGCTGGCGATCGCATCGAGCGCGCCCGACGGCTCGCAAGAAGCGCGTCTGGTCCTGAAAGGCGCGCGCATCCACGTGCCGCTGGCAGGGCTGCTCGACATCGATGAAGAGCGGCGCCGCATCGAGCGTGACATTGAGAAGCACAGCTCCGAGGTCGAGCGCATCGGTGTGAAGCTGGCCGACCGCAGCTTCACCGAGCGCGCGCCCGAGGACGTCGTAGAGACGCAACGGGAACGGCTCGCGCGCGAACAGGAAGCGATAGCGCACCTCGAGCAAGCGCTTCGTGATTTGAGCTAGGAGCTGGGGAACTCGGTCGGCAGGAAGACTCGGAACGAGGCACCGCCGCCGCGTCCGTCTTCCACCCACGCGCGCCCGCCGTGGAGCTCAGCGAATCGTTTCACGAGCGTGAGTCCGATCCCGTGTCCTTCCTTGCCTGATGTTCCTCGCGTGAACGGCTGGAAGATGTCTTCCTTGATCTCGTCGGGGACGCCCGGGCCGCGATCATTAACGGCGATCTGAACGCCACCGTCCTCGGGACGCACTTCAACGACGATGTCTTCATCGCGGTCGCTGAACTTCAGCGCGTTACCGATCAGGTTCTCGATGATGCGTTCGGCGAGCATCGGATCCACTTCTGCGAGTCCCGGCCGGCTCACGACCCGGATGGGAGAATCCGGACCGGCCATCCCTTGGACGACGCCTTTGGCGACCATCCCGACGTCTATCCGCGCCCGTTGCGGTTGGAAGAGCCCTTGGCTGATGCGGTCGAGGTCGAGCAGATCGGAAAGCAACCGCTCGAGGCGCTGCCCGTTGGCGATCATGCGCTCGAGCAGCTCGTGTTCCACCGAGGTTTCTTCGAACGGGTGCACCTGTTTCAGCGTGAGGGCCATCCCGAGCAGCGTCGCCACCGGGCCGCGCATGTCGTGCGAGGCGGCAACGAGGAGGAGATCCTTCAGCCGATCCTTCTCTTGGAGCGCTTCTGCCCTGCGCGTCGATCGCTTGAGGGTCTTCCTCATCTTGCGTTCGGTACGAACCTGATCGGAGGCATCGCGAGAGATCAAGCTGTAGCCGATCAAGTCTCCGCCGGCGTTGATGATCGGTGACAGCGTCACCGAGATCTCGATGAGCCTTCCGGTTCGGTGGACGGCTTTCGTCGCATAGTGAACGTCTTTCCGGCTCCGCCCCTTCAGGAAGTCCAGCTCTCGCCTGCGGTCTTCGGGGACGATCGCATCCACCCTGCGTCCGATGATCTCCTCGGCTTTGTAGCCGAACAGATCCTCGGCTCCGTGATTCCAACTCTCGATGACTCCGGTCGCCGACAAAGACAGGACTGCGACCGACGTCGCGCGCACGATCGCCGCGAGATGCGCCTCCGCGCCTTGGGCCTTCTTGCTCTTGGTAACGTCTCTGATGAAGACGCAGACTCCGTCGTCGGTTGAGAACGCGACGCCCTGTATCCAGCGATGCGACGGCCGATAGAGCTCTTCAAACTCCAATGCTTCCGTGTTGGTCATGACCGCGTGTCCGATGTCGGCGAATCCACTGCTTGCGGCGTCCGGGAAGGCCTCCCACAGATTCACGCCGAGCAACTCTTCGGGTGTGCGACCCATGATCCGAGCTGCAGCCGGATTCACGAACCGGAGCCTCCATTCTCTATCGACGAGGAAACACCCCGTAGGAGCGGCTTCCAACAGGTCGTGCGCCCGGCGCATATGGTCGCCGGATGGAAGGATCTCTTTCGACCGCTGCCTGATCAGCCACCGATATGCCACGATCTCACCGTCGTTCCGAGCTGGGACGACGTCGATGACGACGGGGACCGGGTCGGATTCGCGAGGCTGGAGCGGGATCTGGAGTCCGTGCAGCTCCTGGCCATCCCGCAAGAGGGCGAGCTGGATCCGGAACGCCTTCCGCGCCGTTTGGGGGATGAAGTTGATCAAGGATCGTCCGATCAATCGCTGTTGCTCGACACGAAGAAGCCGGGATGCTGCGATGTTCACGTCCGTGATGCGCTCGTTCGGGTCGGTCTGCAGGTAGCACGCGGGCGCGAATTGGAACAGCTCCCGATACTTGCGTCGCTCAACGTCGAGACGCGCGCGGACGCGTTCTCTCAATGCGGAAAGGTCGTCTCCGGACTTATCCTCTACCACCACGTTGATCACTCCTCGGGGAGCCCAGAGGCAACGACCGACTGCGGCGGTGAAGAGACTCATGCTACGGCGTGCCGTCGGGGGAAGGGTCTGCGCCGAGCTACGATTTACGACTCAACCCTCGGCGGAAAGCATCACCTGTGCAATAACCCTTATTGACCAAATGGGGGAACTGAACGACGTGCGCCGTTCGCTTGAGTTGCGTTGCGTTGATACGCAACATCCGATTAACGTGCGCGCGCGATGATCACGAAGGTTGAGAAACTTGCGTTGAAAGTCAATAGATGAAGTATGACGACGCGGTGCGCGCGCTCGACAAGCGCACGAACTATGAGCGCACCGGACGGTTGACGTCGCCCACGCTCGAGCGCATCGAAGCGCTGCTCGACTTGATGGATCATCCCGAACAGGGCTATCCGGTCATCCACATCACAGGCACGAACGGTAAGACGACGACGGCGCGCGCCGCGACCGAAGTATTGCGAGCAGCCGGGCTGCGCGTCGCGACGTACACCTCGCCGCATCTCATGAGCGTTCGCGAGCGTTTCGCCTACGACGGCGAGCCGATCTCGGAAGAGGAGTTCGTTGAAGCGTGGCGTGAGGTAGCTCCCTACCTCGAGCACTTCGACCAGCAAGGGATGACGATCACGTGGTTCGAAGCGGCGACGGCCCTTGCATTCACGTTTTTCGCGGACAAGGCGGTCGACGCGGCGGTGATCGAGGTCGGCATGGGCGGCTCGTGGGACGCGACGAATGTGGTCGATGCTGTCGTCGCTGCGATCGCGCGCATCGACGTTGATCATCCGGAGCTCGGGTCGACGCCCGCGGAAACAGCGCGCGAGAAGGCTGGGATCATCAAGAAGGGTTCCACGGTCGTTACGGTGGAGCAGGCACCCGACGTCTTGGAGATCATCCGGTCCAAGGCGGATGAGATGGGTGCGCGTGTGCGAGCCGAAGGCGAGGCCTTCGCGCTCGAGAAAGACGCGCTCGCGCTCGGCGGCCAGAGCATCTCGCTTCGGATAGGCAACGATCGCTACTCAGACATCTTCCTTCCGATGTTCGGCGAGCATTTCGCGCGCGACGTCGCGCTCGGCGCTGCGGCCGCACACACGCTGCTCGGGGATCGCCACCTGGACGAAGACTTGATCGGGGAAGCGTTCGCGAACATCCGCGTGCCGGGACGGATGGAGGTGGTCCGGCGCGGGCCCCTCGTCGTGCTGGACGGCGCACACAACCCGGCAGCCGCGCGCGCGCTGGCCGACGCGATGCCGTCGTCGTTCCAGTGGGACAAGCTCCGCCTGATCGTGTCGATCATGGAAGACAAAGATTTTGCCGGCGTGCTCGCTCCGCTCGTCGCGATCGCGGACGACGTGATCGTGACGCGCAACGACTCGCCGCGCGCTGCATCCGTCGAGCAGCTTGCGGATGCGGTGCGCGCGCTCGGCAAGGACGCGCAGACGGTGTCGAACGTCGCAGACGCGATTTCCGTCGCAATGGAAAGAGCCGAGGAGTCGGACGCCATCCTCGTCACCGGCTCCCTGTACACTGTCGGCGATGCCCGCCGGAAGCTCGTTTCCGCGCGACGCCCTGACGGAAACAGAGAATCTCGGGAGAATAGATGAAGCAACGTACGCTCGTCCTCGTGAAGCCGGATGGCGTCCGGCGCAAGCTCGTCGGTGAAGTCGTGCGGCGGCTCGAGCAGAAAACGCTCGACATCGTTGCGATGAGGATGCTGACGATCGACAAGGAGCTCGCGAGCGAGCACTACGCCGAGCACGTCGAGAAGCCGTTCTTCGGCGAGCTGCTTGAGTTCATCACATCCGGTCCGGTCGTCGCGATGGCCGTCGAAGGAGACGATGCGATCGCCGTGGTACGACAGATGATGGGAACGACGGATCCGAAGAAGGCCGCGCAGGGAACGATCCGCGGCGATTACGGACTCATCACAACCGAGAATCTAGTGCACGGGTCGGACTCGCCCGAGTCCGCCGAGCGCGAGCTCAAGCTCTTCTTCCCAGACCTGCTGTGAGTCCGTCGCGCACGCTTCGCGTGCGCGAGCAACCGCCCGGCGACCGTCCACGCGAACGCCTTGTCGCTCTTGGGCCCGCCGCATTGTCCGATGCCGAGGTCTTGTCGCTCGTGTTGGGAACGGGAGGTTCGGATGGCGTGATGGCTCTGGCCGCTCGTGTGCTGGCGGCCGTCGGCGGTCCAGGTGGGCTGGCGCGATGTTCGGAGACCGAGCTGGCTGCGATCAGAGGGATGGGTCTCGCGAAGGCAGCTGAGGTCGTTGCGGCGTTGGAGCTCGGGAGGCGGGCTGCGCGCTCGCTGGCGGGCGACCGCCCTCAGATCCTTCGCCCCGAAGACGCCGCCGCGTTGCTGACGCCCCGGCTGGCTCACCTTCAGCGAGAGGAGTCGGTCGTCTTGCTGCTCGACAGGCGCCACCGCGTGCTCCGCGAGGTCTCGGTCGGGATCGGGGGCGTTGCGCACGCGCCGATGGAGCCGCGAGAGGTGTTTGCGGCTGCGTTCCGAGAACCCGGCGTCGCCGCAGTCCTGGTCGCGCACAACCACCCGAGCGGCGAGCCGACCCCGAGCGCCGACGATCTCGCGATCACGAGGCGCCTCGCGCGCGGCGCCGACCTGATCGGCCTGGAGTTCGTCGACCACATCATCGTCGCGGCGACGGGATGGAAGAGCCTGGTCGAGGCCGGCGCCCTTTAGGCTGCTCACCCAACCTTTTTGTCCGGCCCTTCCCGCTGCTAGACTCTCGCGAGACTTCGGTCCGAGGCGCTGAACCCGGCGACTCAGGTCCGCCCGACAGGAAGCTTTCTCATAGATGTTCGATACCTGGTTCCAGTTCATCGGTCGAGACATGGCGGTGGACTTGGGCACCGCGAATACCCTGGTCTACGTCCGCGGACGCGGCATCGTGCTCGACGAGCCTTCGGTCGTCGCCGTGAACACGAAGAACGGCTCGATCCTGGCCGTCGGCGCCGAAGCGAAACGGATGATCGGGCGAACCCCGAGCCACATCCAGGCGATCCGCCCGCTGAAAGACGGGGTCATAGCCGACTTCGACGTTACGGAAAAGATGCTGCGGTTCTTCATCCAGAAGGTGCATCGCCGCAGGGTGCTCGCGAAGCCACGTGTGATCATCTGCGTGCCGAGCGGCATCACATCCGTGGAGCAGCGTGCGGTCGAAGAGGCGGTATACGCCGCCGGAGGTCGGAGCGCGCACATCATCGAGGAGCCGATGGCAGCTGCGATCGGCGCCGGGCTGCCGATCCACGAGCCGACCGGCAACATGATCTGCGACATCGGCGGAGGCACGACCGAGGTCGCCGTCATCTCACTCGGTGGTGTCGTCACCAGCCAGAGCGTCCGTGTTGCGGGGGACGAACTGGACGACGCGATCGTCCAGTACATCAAGAAGGAGTACTCGCTGCAGCTCGGCGAGCGAACGGCAGAAGAGGTCAAGATGGAGATCGGCACCGCTTTCCCGATACCCGATGTGCCCGACGCCGAGATCCGGGGCCGGGACTTGGTGACGGGCCTGCCGAAAACGATCCTCGTCAGTGCCGCCGAGATCCGGCGCGCGATCGAGGAGCCGGTGAACGCCATCCTCGACGCGGTCAAGAACACGCTCGACAAGACGCCGCCGGAGCTGTCCGCCGACATCATGGACAGGGGCATCGTGCTGACAGGGGGAGGGGCGCTGCTCAAGGGGCTGGACGAGCGGCTGAAGCATGAGACCGGGATGCCCGTGCACATCACTGAGTCGCCGCTGAGCTGTGTTGCGGTGGGCTCTGGGAAGTGCCTGGAGGAGTTCGAAGCGCTGCGACGTGTATTGATCTCGTCGTCGCGGCACTAACACATCAGACTTTTGGCTCGGCTGTGCGCGCGGATGCAGCGCTGACCGAGCCGGACGGAGGGAACGCGCGCATGCGCGAAACCCTTCGGAGAGGAGGTTTTGGGGTACGGCGTAAGCCGTGCCGGCAACCATGATCAGGATGTTCGATCGATCCAAGCGGGTGCGATGGCTGCTCGTCATCCTTATCGTCGCGTCGCTTGCGATCATCACGATCGACTACCGCGGGAAAGGCAACGGGCCGTTCGAGAAGATCGGCCACGTCGCGCTCACCGTGCTGTCGCCGATCCAACACGGCCTCGTCGCGATCTTCCGGCCGATCGGCAACTTCTTCGCCGGGTTCACCGAGGTGCCAGGGCTGCGCGCGCGCGTTTCGGCGCTGCAACGCCAAGTCGCCGAGCTGCGCGCGGGCGAGAACTCGGTCGCGGAGGTTCAGCGTGAGAACGAGAGCTTGCGCAAGCTGCTCGGCATCCGAGATCGCTACAACCTGGACACGATGGCGGCGCAGGTCATCGGCGTCAGCCCGTCCAACTTCGAGCGGACGGTGTTCATCGACCGCGGGAGCCGTTCGGGTGTGAAGAAGGACATGCCTGTGATCGCCGGGGACGGGCTGGTCGGCCGTGTGATCCAAGTCGGTCCGACGACGTCCGAGGTGCTGCTGTTGATCGATCGGTCGAGCGCCGTCGCGAGTCGCGTCGTCTCGAGCGGGGAGACGGGGCTGCTCGAAGGGGACGGGTCGGAGATCGCGCGCCTCGAGCTGTTCAATCCCGACGCCACGCTCGCCGTCGGCGATCGCGTGGTGACGTCGGGGTACGACCGAGGACTGTTCCCGCCCGGCATCCCCGTCGGGACGATCGTGTCGGCGCCGCCGGCGCAGTCGAACCTCTCGCGCGTGGTGAAGATCCAGCCGTTCGTCGATTTCTCGAGTCTCGACTACGTCTTGCTGATCGTCGGGCAGACGGCCGCGTCGCCGTCACCGACGGGATCGGCGGCGCCATGATCTGGAAGCGAACCTTGTTGCTGGTCTTGCTCTCGATCACCGGGCTCGCGTTCGAGACGTCGGTGTTCGGGCGCGCGACGCTCGTCGGCGCGAAGCCGGAGCTGTTGCTGTTGATGGTCGTCGCCGTCGGGATGAGCGAAGGGCCGGCCTTCGGCGCGACGGCGGGGTTCGTCATGGGGCTGTCGACCGATCTGGTGTTGCAGCTGCCGGCCGGCGTGTCCGCTTTGACGTTCACGATCATCGGGTACGTGGTCGGGCGCGTGCGTTCGCAAGTCCAAGCGCCGGGTGCGTGGCTGCCGATGGTCATGGTGTCGGTTGCAACGTTCCTCGGCGAGCTGTTCTATGCGGGCTTCAACCGTGTGCTCGGCGAGCATTTCGGTGCGTTGAGCGTGCTGCGCGCTGCGGTGCTTGCGTCCGCGTACAACTGCTTGCTGACGCCGTTCGTGTTCCCCATCGTGCGCGCGCTGGCGGCGCGGCTCCGTCCGCGCGCGGCGGAGGTTGGCTTATGACCGGCGTCGAAGACCGGATCCGTCTCCGCGTGGGCCTCCTTGCCGTGATCGTGCTCGGGATGCTCGGGGTGCTGATCGCGCGCCTTTGGTTCCTGCAGGTGCTGTCGGGGAGCTCGTACGCGAACGCGGCCGAGCACAACCATGTGCGGATCCTCTCGGTCGAAGCGCCGCGCGGCCGCATCCTCGACGACAAGGGCCGCGTCCTCGTGAAGAACCGCACCGCGCTCGCCGTGGGGATCGCGCGCGACGACCTGCCGAAGTCGCCGAAGGCAGCGCTGATGTTGAAGGAGCGCCTCGCGTCGCTGCTCGGGGTAACGGTGCAGAAGATCAACGAGCGGCTGGCCGACCGTCGCACGTCCCCGTACAAGCCGTCGATCCTGGCCGAGGACGTTCCGCAAGACGTGATCTTCACGATCCGAGAGCGACAAGAGGATTACCCCGGCGTGCAGACGCTGACGCTTCCGGTGCGCACGTATCCGTACGGCACGCTGGCCGCACAGATCCTCGGTTACGTCGGTGAGACGAACGAGACCGAGTTGAGCACGCTCGCCGGGTATCAGCTGGGTGATTCGATCGGCCGCACCGGATTGGAGCGGACCTACGAGCAATACCTGCGCGGCACGCCCGGGCTTCAGAAGCTCGAAGTGGATGCGGCGGGGCGCGTGCTCGGCACGCTCGGCGAGGAGCCGGCCCAACCCGGTGACGACATCAAGCTTTCGATCGATCTCGACGTCCAGAAGGTCGCGGAGAGCGCCTTGTTCCAAGGGATCGAGCGCGCGCGCTCGCGCGCATTCCCGGCCACCGGGCAAGCATTCCGCGCGCCCGCGGGCGCCGCGGTGGTGCTCAACGCGCGAACCGGCGCCGTCGTCGCGATGGCGAGCTACCCGACGTACGACCCTTCGAAGTTCGTCGGCGGCGTCTCCGACGCATACTGGAGCTTCCTCAACAACCCTGCCAACAACTTCCCGCTGCTCGATCGCGCGACGCAGGCCGCGTACCCGCCCGGGTCGACCTTCAAGCCGATCCTCGCGACGGCCGCGCTGGCAACGGGCGCCGGCTCGCCGAACGGGTTGTACCCGTGCGAGACCGACTACCGCTTCGGCGATCGCGTCTTCCACAACTGGCAGCCGCGCAACGCGGAGATCACGATCCAGCAGTCGCTCATCGAATCCTGCGACACCGTCTACTACAACTTCGCGAAGAACTGGTGGCTGACCGAGAACCATCAGCAGGGCCTCGGCAAGCAGCCGTACGAGACGATGCAGGTGTGGGCGCGCAAGTTCGGCTTGGGGGCCGATACCGGGATCGACCTCCCTGAGGAGGATGCAGGCATCATCCCGGGGCGCGCGTATCGCCAGGCGTACTGGGACGCGAACAAGGGCTTCTACTGCGCGCAGTTCAACAAAACGCACTCGCTCTTATACGAAGACCTGTGCCAGCGCGGCTACCTGTGGCGCGGGGGTGACGCGCTCAACATGTCGATCGGTCAGGGTGACGTCGAAGCCACGCCGCTGCAGATGGCCGTCGTTTACGCAGCGGTCGCGAACGGCGGAAACGTGCTCGTGCCGCACCTCGGCATGCAGATCATCACGCCGGCCGGCAAAGTCTTGAAGACGATCGGGCCCGTGGTGCGCAGTCGCGTGGGTGCACCTGCGTCGGCCGTGAAATACGTGCAGCACGCGCTGTCGCAAGTCGCGGTGAAGGGCACGGCCGTGTACCCGTACCGCGGCTGGCCGTTCAGCACGATCCCGGTCGCCGCGAAGACGGGCTCCGCAGAGATCGTCGGCAAGCAACCGTTCAGCTGGTTCGCCTCGTACGCGCCGGCGAACAACCCGCAGTACGTCGTGATCGCGATGGTCGAGCAGGCAGGCTTCGGCAGCCAGGTCGCCGGTCCGGTCGTCCGACGCATCATGGACGAGCTGTTCCACCAGAAGCCGCTCCCGATCCAGTTCGGCGGGAGGAGCGACTGATGGCATTCGAAGGTTCGCTCGGACGTCTCGAGCGCATCGGCCGCCAACGCATCGAACGGCGCGCGCTCGCCAACAACCCGATCCGTCACCTCGACCCCACCCTCCTGATCTGCGCTTTAGCACTAACGGCGTTCGGGAACCTGATGGTGTACTCGGCGTCGGCGTCACGGCTGCGCGATCAAGGCTTGTCGCCGCGGTACCTGTTGAACCGGCAGATGGCGTTCTCGTTGATCGGCCTCGCCGTGATGGTCGTCGTGGCGACGTTCAACTACCGGCGGCTGCGCGCGTGGGCGTTCCCGCTGTACCTCACCGGGCTCGCGTTGCTGATCGCGGTGCTCAGCCCGCTCGGCGCGTCGGCGAAAGGCGCGCAGCGGTGGATCAACGTCGGTTTCTTCCAGTTGCAACCGTCCGAGTTCATGAAGCTGGCGGTGCTCGTTGTAATGGCGTACTTCTTGTCCGAGCGGCGTGGGCATCCGGCTGCGGGGGCGGTGGTCGGCGCGTGCGCGCTCGTGCTCGTGCCGGCGGTGTTGATCTTCAAGCAACCGGACCTCGGCACGCTGCTCGTCTTGATGGCCTTGTTGCTGACGATGCTGGTCGTGGGCGGGACGCGCGCGCGCACGATGTTCGTGATCCTCTTGCTCGGCGTGTCGTCGGTGATCGGGATACTGCACACGCACGTGTTGAAGGACTACCAGCTGGCGCGGCTGACGGCGTTCTTGGACCCATCGGCCGACAAGCAACGAACCGGGTACAACCTCGATCAGGCGCGGATCGCGGTCGGCTCGGGCCAGCTGACGGGGAAAGGTCTGTTCACGGGAACACAGACCAACCTCGATTTCGTTCCAGAGGTACAGACCGACTTCATCTTCACCGCCGTCGGTGAAGAGCTTGGGTTCGTTGGGAGCGTGGTCTTGCTCGGCCTGTTCGCCATCTTCTTATGGCGAGGCTTGCGGATCGCGATGCTCTCCAAGGACCTTTTCGGAACGTTGCTCGCGGCAGGGGTGGTCGCGATGCTTGCGTTCCAGATGTTCATCAACATCGGCATGACGATCGGCGTATCGCCGATCACGGGGATCCCGCTGCCGTTCGTGTCTTACGGCGGCTCGTCGATAGTCACTACCTATATCGCGACGGGACTTCTCCTCAACGTTCACATGCGCCG
>Ga0070732_10000731_pt1 | contig 19171 bp, 15 predicted proteins | sample Coa_R1_5_FD_66449 | JGI IMG/M metagenome (GOLD analysis project Ga0070732, IMG submission 66449) | Surface soil microbial communities from Centralia Pennsylvania, which are recovering from an underground coalmine fire - Coalmine... | ecosystem: Environmental > Terrestrial > Soil > Unclassified ... | reverse complement strand
CTCGGCGGCCGGTTCCGCTGCGCTGGGTTCCGCTGCAGCCGGTGCGGGGGCGGGCTCGGCGTCGATGGCCGCATCGCCCTGGTCTTCCTCGGCCACGGCCTCGAGCCCGTCCCCGGCCGCGACCTCGATGTCGTCCTCGGCCACCGACGCTGCGGGGGCATCGCTCGCCGCTGCAGCAGCGGCGGCGCCGGCCGAGCGATCGTCGGCGAGGCGCGCCAGAGCGTTGAAGACGCTCGAGCAGCGTCCGCAGCGCACGTATCCCTGGGCGACGCGCAGGTCCGCGGCGGTCACCACCAGGGTCAGGGCGCATTTCGGACAGACTGTGAACATGGTCAGTGGCGTCGCGCGGCGAGGCAGGTCCAGTCGTCGCTCTCTCCGTACGGCGTCACATCAAAGCACGCGCCGTAAGCGGCTGTCACGTCCGCGGCCTCGTGGCGCATGAGGCCGGCGAGCACCGCCACACCCCCGGGGCGCAGCAGCGCTGCGAAGCGCGGCGCCAGGGCCTGCAGCGGCCCGGCGAGGATGTTGGCGAGCAGCACGTCGGCGGCGGGCGGCAACGTCGCGGCCGCCGCGTGCACCTGCACCCGGGCGGCGACCCCGTTGGCCGCGGCGTTCTCGGCGGTCGCGAGCAGGGCCTGTGCATCGATATCGAAGCAATGCACCGCCTGCGCGCCGAGCTGTGCGGCGGCGAGCGCCAGCACCCCCGAGCCGCAGCCGTAGTCGATGACGTGCGTCCCCGGGACGAGGTGCGCGTCGAGCCACTCCAGGCACAGCGCCGTGCTCGGATGGGTGCCCGTGCCGAAGGCCAGCCCCGGGTCGAGCATCACCACGACAGCGTCGCGGGCGCTGACGCGTTCGTGCCGCGGGCACACCCACAGCCGCCGCCCGAAGCGCCGGGCGTGGAAGTCGCGGAGCCATTCGCGCTCCCAGGCGCGCTCGGGCAGCAGCTCGACGCCAATGCGCTGCGGCTCGAGCGCCAGCGAGCGGGCGAGGGCTGCCACCAGCGGCGCGGCCTCCGTGCCCGGGGCAAACAGGCACTGCACGGTGGTCGACGGCCAGAGCCGGAACTCGCCCGGCGCGGGCTCGAGCACCGGATCGTCGCCGGCGTCGCGGAAGGTGACCGCGCTTGCGCCGCAGGCGAGGCAGGCGCCTTCGGCCTGCTCCGGGTCGAGGGCGCCGAGCGCGAAGGACAGGGTGACAAAGGCGTCCGGCAAGAGCCGTCCCGCCCCTAGCGCAGACCCAGGCGCCGTTCGAGGTAGTGGATGTCGGTGCCGCCTTTCTGGAAGGCGGCGTGGTTGCAGATCTCCTGGTGCAGGGCCACGTTGGTCTTGATGCCCTCGATCACCATTTCCGCCAGCGCGTTCTTCATGCGCGCGATGGCGGTCTCGCGCGTGTCGCCGTGGGCGATGATCTTGCCGATCAGCGAATCGTAGTAGGGCGGCACGTTGTAGCCCGAGTACACGTGGCTGTCGACCCGCACGCCGGGGCCGCCCGGGGCGTGCCACAGGCGGATGGGCCCGGGCGAGGGCATGAAGGTCTTGGGATCTTCGGCGTTGATGCGGCACTCCATGGCGTGGCCGCGGAACTGCACGTCGCTCTGGCTGTAGGCGAGCCGCTCGCCGCTGGCGATCAGCAGCTGTGCCTTCACCAGGTCGATGCCGGTGATGAGCTCGGTGACCGGGTGCTCGACCTGGATGCGGGTGTTCATCTCGATGAAGTAGAACTCGCCGTCCTGGTACAGGAACTCCATGGTGCCGGCGCTGCGGTAGCCGACCGCCCTGCAGGCCTCGACGCAGCGCTCGCCCATGAAGCGGCGCTGGCGGATGGTGATGCCGGGTGCCGGGGCTTCCTCGATCACCTTCTGGTGGCGGCGCTGCATGGAGCAGTCACGCTCGCCCAGGTGGATGACGTTGCCGTGCGCGTCCGCCAGCACCTGGAACTCGATGTGGCGCGGCTTCTCCAGGAATTTCTCCATGTAGACCTGGTCGTTGCCGAAGGCGGCGCGCGCCTCGGCGCGCGTGATGCCGATGGCGTTCAGGAGCGAGGCCTCGGCGTGCACCACGCGCATGCCGCGCCCGCCGCCGCCGCCGGAGGCCTTGATGATGACCGGGTAGCCGATGCCGCGGGCGATGCGCAGGTTCTCGTCGGCATCCTCGCCCAGCGGGCCGTCCGAGCCCGGCACGCACGGCACGCCGTGCGCCTTCATCACCTTGATGGCCGAGACCTTGTCGCCCATGGTGCGGATGGTCTCGGCCTTGGGACCGACGAACACGAAGCCGCTCTTTTCGACGCGCTCGGCGAAGTCCGCGTTCTCGGACAGGAAGCCGTAGCCGGGATGGATCGCGACCGAGTCAGTGACCTCGGCCGCCGAGATGATCGCCGGCATGTTCAGGTAGCTCTGCGAGGAGGGCGGCGGGCCGATGCATACCGACTCGTCCGCGAGCAGCACGTGCTTGAGGCTGTAATCGGCGGTCGAGTGCACCGCGACAGTCTTGATGCCCAGCTCGCGGCAGGCCCGCAGGATCCGCAGCGCGATCTCGCCGCGGTTGGCGATGACGATCTTCTCGATCATGGCCGCCTATTCGACGACGAACAGCGGCTGGCCGAATTCTACCGGGTCGCCGTTGCGCGCCATGACCGAGGCGATGCGCCCCGCCTTGTCCGCCTCGATCTGGTTCATCATCTTCATGGCCTCGATGATGCACAGGACCTGGCCGACCTTGATCTCGTCGCCGATCTCCACGAACGGCTTGGCCCCCGGGGAGGGCGAGCCATAGAAGGTGCCCACCATGGGCGCGGTGATGACGTGCTCGTTGGGCTTCGGCTTCGCGGCCGCGCCCTCGGCGGCGGCCGCGGACGGTGCGGCGGCGGCGGACGGCGCGGCCGCTGCGGCCGGCATGTGCGGCAGGTGCGCCATGGGCGGCAGCAGGTGCAGCGCTGCATTGCCGGTCGGCATGCGGCTGATGCGCACCGCCTCCTCGCCTTCCTTGATCTCGATCTCCGCGATGCCGGACTCCTCCAGCAGCTCGATCAGTTTCTTGATTTTGCGAATGTCCATGCGGGAAATGCCCCCAAAAGATCGAACCCGGGCCGTGCCGCTCTCAGGCGAGCCGCTGCGCGGCGGCGCGCATCGCCGCCTCGTAGCCATAGGCGCCGAGACCGGCGATCACGCCGACCGCGATGTCGGAGAAGTAGGAATGGCGGCGGAACGCCTCGCGCGCCTGGGTGTTGGAAAGGTGTACCTCGATGAACGGCACCCCGACCGCCAGCACCGCATCGCGCAGCGCGATGCTCGTGTGGGTGAGGGCACCGGGATTCAGGATCATGAACGCGATCCCCTCGGCGCGGGCCCGCTGCACGCGCTCGATGAGCTCGTGCTCGGCGTTGCTCTGGAAGGCGATGAGCTCGTGCCCCGTCTCGCGCGCCACCGCCTCGGTGCGCTTCTGGATGGCCTCCAGGGTGTCGGTACCGTAGAGCGCCGGTTCCCGGGTGCCGAGCAGATTCAGATTCGGGCCGTTCAGTAACAGCACTCGGGCCATGACCTTCGGGTCTTCTTGGATTGCACGCAAAGCGAAGCGGCGGCGAATGTAACCTAATTCGCCGGCATTCGGGTACTACTTGTTGCGATTTTCGAGGATCTGGTCAGGACTGGGTCTAACGACCGGCGTCCGGCGTGGCCCGGGCCCGGGCGGCGTTCAGGCGGGCGATCCCGGCCGAGATCGCCTGCCGGGCGGCCGGGAGGCTCACGCGTCCCCGGCTGACCTCCTGGAGGCGGTCGAGGATGAACTCGGCCTCGTCGCGGTGCAATTCGCCCACCTTGAGGGCGAGCACCCGCCCGCCAGGGTCGGCGAAGACGCTGAAGGGAAGCACGGTGTCCATGCCGAAGGCACTGACGGCGGCGAGTCCCCCCTGCTCGCCGACCAGCACAGGATAGTCGATCGCCCGCGCGGCGGCGTACTTGCGCACCGCCGCCGGGTAGTCGACCGCGATGCCGACCACCTGCAGTCCATCGGCCTCGCGCTCGTGATGCAGCGCCTTGAGAAGCGGGATCTCGCGCCGGCAGGGCTCGCACCAGGTGGCCCAGAAGTTGATGAGGAGCGGCCGTCCCTTCCACTCGGACAGACGGTGGACGACGCCGTCGGGGCCGGGCAGGGCGAGGTCCGGGACCCGCTCGGGAATGCTGCGCGGCGCCGGCGGCGCCTCGGCTGCCGGTGGCGCGCTCGGCGCTGCGGCCACGGCGGGGGCGGGGTACAGGGTGGGGCGCGGCCGGGTGAAGCGCTGCACCAGGAACCCGCCGGCGGCGCACGCCAGCAGCACGAGGGCGATGGCGAGCGCCGTCGGCGGCACCCCCGGGACGGGTGCGCGGGGCCCCGGATCGGTCACGAACTGGCGTTGAGCGCGGCGCGCGTGCGCGCGGCGAACGCGTCGGCCTTCATGTAGCCGACCACGCGATACCGGGCACGCTCCTGACCGTCGACGCCGTAGAAGGCGATGGTCGGCGGCCCGAAGATGCCGAAGCGCTTGAGCAGCGCCTGGTCGTCGGCGTCATTGCGGGTGACGTCCGCGCGCAGCAGCACGGTGCCGGCGAGGGCCGCCTGCACGGTCGGGTCGGTGAAGGTGTAGCGCTCCATTTCCTTGCAGGACGTGCACCAGTCGGCCGAGAAGTCGACCAGCACGCTCCTGCCGCTGGCGTGTGCCGCGGCCACCTCGCGGTCGAGGTCGGCGACCGAGCTGATGCGGCGGAACGGCAGCTCGTGGGTCTTGGCGGCGAGGGCGGGGATGGGGGCGAGCGGGTCCGTGCCGCCGAGGGCGGAGCCGGCGGTGAGCGCGACGCCGTAGAGCGCGGCGAGCATACCCGCCGCGCGCAGCCCCCACTTCGCCCCGGGGACGCTGCGGGTGCCGGTCCACAAGAGCCACGCCAGCAGCAGGGCGGGCACGGCCCACAGCACCAGCGCCACGCGGTCCGGCACGATGCGCGCCAGCATCCAGGCGGCCACCGCCAGCATCATGACCCCGAACAGCTTCTTCACCAGCTCCATCCACGCGCCGGCCTTCGGCAGGAGCTTGCCGGCCGAGGCACCGACGATGAGAAGCGGGGTGCCCATGCCGAGGCTCATGGCAAAGAGCGCAGCGCCGCCGCGCACCAGCTGGCCGGTCTGGCTGATGACGAGGAGCGCGGCGACCAGCGCCGGCCCCACGCAGGTGGTGACGATGAGTGCCGACAGTGCGCCCATGACCGCCACGCCGCCGAAGTTGCCCGCGCTCTGGCGGTTGCTGAGGGCGGCGAGCCGGCTCTGTACGGCGGCCGGCATCTGCACCGTGAACAGGCCCAGCATGGACAGCGCCATCGCCACGAAGATCGCGGCGAACAGGGCGAGCACCCACCACGTCTGGAACAGCGCCTGCACTTCCTTGCCCATCGCCGCTCCGGCCACGCCGGCCGCGGTGTAGGTGACGGACATGCCGAGCACGTAGCTGAGCGACAGCGCGAAGCCGCGCCCGGCGGACACGTTGCCGCCGCCGCCGGCGATGATGCCCGACAGGATCGGCACCATCGGCAGCACGCACGGGGTGAAGGCGAGCAAGAGCCCTGCGACGTAGAAGCCGCCGAGCATGAGGAAGATATTGCCGCTGAAGAGGGCCACGAAGCGCGACTGCTCGGCATCGCCGCCGGCTGGAGTGCCCGGCGCGGCGCTGCCGCCGCCGGCCCCAGCCTTGTCCGCCGAGAGAGTGACGCTCACCGGCTTGGTGATCGGCGGGTAGCACAGCCCGGCGTCCGCGCAGCCCTGGTAAGTGACCTGCAGCGGCAGCTCGAGCGTGCCGGCCGCCGCGCGCGCCACCGGCACGGTGGCGGTGAGTTCGTGGTGGTAGACCTCCTGGCGGCCGAAGTACTCGTCGTTCTTCACCTGCCCGGGCGGAAACTGGGTGGCCCCCAGCTGCGCCTGCTTGCTCGTGGTCGCGACCTTGATGCGCGCACGGTACAGGTAGTAGCCGTCGGCGATCTGCCAGCTCAGGCGCACGCGATCGCTGCCGTCGGCGAGTGCGCCGAAGCGGAACGCCTGGTCGGGAGGCAGGAAGTCGTCGCCCTTCTTCGCCTTGTCGAGGACGGCACCGATGCCTCCCTGGGGGGCCGGCGCAGGCGCAGACTGGGCGAGGAGCGCGGCGCTGACGAACAGCAGCGCGGCAGCTGCAATATGTCTAAGGAACGTGCGGGTCATGGCGGAACACAGCGCGGCAGGACCGGCCCCTCTTATAGCTCAGCCCTTGGATAAACGGCAGGAACTGGGGTTCACCTCCGGCTGATGCCGTTCCGGCCTACCCGCAGCTCCCCCGGGGCCATAGACCGGCCCTGGGGGCCCCGGAGCACGCAGACAGGTAAAAAAGTCGCCCGCCCGGCTTGAATTTGCGCACTTCCTCCATATCATTAGCAGCCGCACCGGGTGAGTGCTAACAAGGCAACCCGGGCAATAAACCTTTCACCCATCAGTGTTTTAAGGAGCGTCCACCATGAAGATCCGTCCTCTTCATGACCGCGTCATCGTGAAGCGCCTGGAGGAGGAGCGTACCTCCCCGGGTGGCATCGTCATTCCCGATACCGCGGCCGAGAAGCCCGTCCAGGGAAAGATCGTCGCAGTCGGCAAGGGCAAGATTCTCGAGGACGGCCAGGTCCGTCCGCTCGACGTCAAAGTCGGCGACAAGATCCTGTTCGGCAAGTACTCGGGGACCGAGGTCAAGGTCGACGGCGATGAGCTCGTGGTCATGCGCGAAGAAGACGTCATGGCCGTGATCGAAGGCAAGTAAGCGAGGACCACGACAATGGCAGCCAAAGAAGTCCGTTTCAGCGATGACGCACGCCAGCGCATGTTCAAGGGCGTGAACGTCCTCGCCAACGCCGTCAAGGCGACACTCGGCCCCAAGGGCCGCAATGCCGTGCTCGAGAAGAGCTTCGGCGCCCCCACCGTCACCAAGGACGGTGTATCGGTCGCGAAGGAAATCGAGCTCAAGGACAAGTTCGAGAACATGGGCGCGCAGATGGTGAAGGAAGTCGCGTCCAACACCTCGGACGAGGCCGGCGACGGCACCACCACCGCCACGGTGCTCGCCCAGGCGATCATGCGCGAGGGCCTGAAGGCCGTCTCCTCGGGCCGCAACCCGATGGACCTCAAGCGCGGCATCGACCGGGGCGTGATCTCCGCCGTCGAGGAGCTGAAGAAGCTCTCCAAGCCCTGCAAGGACTCCAAGGCCATCGCCCAGGTCGGCACGATCTCGGCGAATTCCGACGAGTCGATCGGCAAGACCATCGCGGAAGCGATGGAGAAGGTCGGCAAGGAAGGCGTGATCACCGTCGAGGAAGGCTCGGGCCTGCAGAACGAGCTCGAGGTGGTCGAGGGCATGCAGTTCGACCGCGGCTACCTGTCGCCGTACTTCATCAACAACCAGCAGAACCAGACCGCCGAGCTCGAGAAGCCGGTGATCCTGCTGGTCGACAAGAAGATCTCCAACATCCGCGAGCTGCTGCCGCTGCTCGAGGGCGTCGCCAAGAGCGGCCGGCCGCTGCTGGTGATCGCCGAGGACGTCGAGGGCGAGGCGCTCGCGACGCTGGTGGTCAACAACATCCGCGGCATCCTCAAGGTGGCCTCGGTCAAGGCCCCCGGTTTCGGTGACCGCCGCAAGGCCATGCTGCAGGACATCGCCACCCTCACGGGCGGCACGGTGATCTCCGACGAGGTCGGCCTGTCGCTCGAGAAGGCCACCATGAACGACCTGGGCGAGGCCAAGAAGATCGTCGTGGAGAAAGAGAACACCACGATCATCGACGGCGCCGGCAAGACCTCCGACATCAAGGCGCGCATCGAGTCGATCCGGCAGCAGGCCGAAGAGGCCACCTCCGACTACGACAAGGAGAAGCTGCAGGAGCGCGTCGCCAAGCTCTCCGGCGGTGTCGCCGTGATCAAGGTCGGCGCTGCCACCGAGATCGAGATGAAGGAAAAGAAGGCCCGCGTCGAGGACGCCCTGCACGCCACGCGTGCGGCGGTGGAAGAGGGCGTGGTGCCGGGCGGCGGCGTGGCACTCATCCGTGCCCAGCGCGCGCTCGACAAGCTCGAGGGTGCCAACGAGGACCAGACGGTCGGCATCCGCATCCTGTCGCGCTCCATCGAGGAGCCGCTGCGCCAGATCGTCGACAACGCCGGCGAGGACGCCGCGGTGGTGCTCAACCGCGTCAAGGAAGGCAAGGCTGCGTTTGGTTACAACGCCGCCAACGGCGAGTTCGGCGACATGCTGGAGGCGGGCATCCTGGACCCGACCAAGGTGACGCGGCTTGCGCTGCAGAACGCGGCGTCGGTTGCGGGCCTGCTGCTCACGACCGAGGTCATGGTGGCCGAGGCTCCGAAGGACGAGGAGCACAGCCACGGCGGGCCTCCGGGCGGCATGGGCGGGATGGACATGTAACCGGGGCGTGACGCCCCTGTCACATGTGTGACCCTCTCTAAAGAGGTATCGATTCCCGAATCAACAGCCGATAGGCTTTACATAACAGTTAAGGGTTGGTGGCCGGCTCCACGTCGGCCACGGCCCCGAAAGCCGCGGAACAAGACCCCCTATTCCGCGCATTCCTCGCAGGCCCCTCACTGAGGGGCCTGTTTTTTTGCGCGGCGCGCCCGCGCCGTTCCCGTTATGTCGCAGCGCAGCTACTTCCTAAGTCCCGGGCGGCGGTTCATAGTCGTCGCTACTTGAGGAGGCGCGCCATGGACTTCTTTCGCTTCACCGGACTGACGGCAATCGCGGCGCTGCTGGCGCTCGCCGGCTGCGCCAAGCACGGCCAGGACGAGATGAGCTGGGCGCGCACCGCGCTCGAGCGCAATGCGCAGATCGAGATCGTCGCCGCGGATCCGCAGAGCCGCACCTTCACGGTGCGCGTCAAGGACACCGGCGAGCTGCGCATGGTGCGCGCCGACGAGCTGGTCGCCGGACCGTCCGGCACCGCGGTCGCAGCCGGCGCGTCCGCCGGCGCGCCGCCCGCCGAGCCGGCGGCGAGCGCCGCACCGCCGCCGCAGAGCGCTGACACGCATGCCTCGGCCGCGCCGTCCGCGACCGCCGCTGCGGGCGAGGCCGCGACCGCCGACAACGCGCCGACCGCTGCGGGCAGCTCCACCGAGCCGCCCCCGGCATCGCAGTCCGCTGCCCGCGACGGCGGGCGCTTGCTCGAGCAGGGCCCGGGCTACAGCATCCGCGCGGCGGCGGCGCCCGCGGCGCCGAGCCTCGGCCGGGTGCGCGACTCCGGCGTCACCAGCGCCGCGGTCGAGCGCCGCCACGAGCCGATCGTGTGCCAGGGCGCGCGCCTGCTGCACATCGACAACCGCAACCTCGAGTTCGACGGCGACGCCGTCAGCGCCGAGGACGGCTGCGAGATCCACATCACCAACAGCCACATCAGTGCCACCGGCGTCGGCATCACCGCGCGCGCCGCCAACGTGCACATCGACAACAGCCTGATCGAGGGCAACTCGGCCTCGATCGATGCCTCGGACGGCGCCCAGGTGTACGCCGCCTCCTCGCGCTTCAAGGGCCTCAGCCGCCGCCTCGATACCGCCAGCTTCCACGATCTCGGGGGCAATATCTGGAACTGAGTCCGCCGCTCGGCGTCAGCGCCGAGCTGGCCGGCCTCCTCGAGAGCGCGGGCGCGGAACTTGCCGGCCACGAGGCCGCGCGTCGCGCCCTGTCCGCCGCCTCGCCGGCGGTGCGCAGCTCGCTCGGGGCGGTGTTCGCCGCCAGCGACTTCGTCATCGCCGCACTCACCCGTGATCCCGACCTGCTCGCCGCGCTCGTCGCCAGTGGCGATCTCGAGCGTACGCTCGCGCCGGCGGAATTTGCCGCGCGCGCCCCGCCGCCGCCGCCGCCCGGCACCGGCACCGAGGCGCAGCTGCAGACGGCGCTGCGCCGCTGGCGGCGGCGCGAGTTCACGCGCATCGCCTGGCGCGACCTGGCGGGCTGGGCCGATCTGCCCGAGACGCTCACCGATCTGAGCGCCTTCGCGGATGCGGCGATCGCCGCGGCTCTGGCGCACGCCCGCGCCGCCTTGAGCGCCCGCTACGGCGAGCCGCGCTCGGGCAGCGGTGCCGTGCAGCCGCTCGTGGTCATCGGCATGGGCAAGCTCGGCGGGGGCGAGCTCAACTTCTCCTCCGACGTCGACCTCGTGCTGCTGTTCCCCGAGCACGGCGACACCGACGGCGCGCGCGGCATCGCCAACGAGGAGTTCTTCACGCGCCTCGGCCAGGCGCTGGTGCGGCTGCTCGAGGCGCCGACCGCGGATGGCTTCGTGCTGCGCGTGGACCTGCGGCTGCGCCCGTTCGGCGACTCCGGCCCGCTGGTGGCGAGCTTCGCCTCCTTCGAGGACTACCTGCCGCGCCACGGCCGCGACTGGGAGCGCTACGCCTACGTCAAGGCGCGCCCGGTGACCGCCGCCGAGCGCTACGCCGAGATCGAGGCCTCCGCCATCCGTCCGTTCGTCTACCGCCGCTACCTCGACTACGGCGTGTTCGAGAGCCTCAGGGAGATGAAGGCGCTCATCGAGCGCGAGGTGGAACGGCGCGAGCTGGCCGACCACATCAAGCTCGGCCCGGGCGGCATCCGCGAGATCGAGTTCATCGTGCAGGCGCTGCAGCTGACGCGCGGCGGCCGCGACCGCCGCCTGCAGACGACGTCGCTCCTCGCCGCGCTCGCCCGCCTGGGCGAGACGCGGCTGCTGCCGGGGGAGACCGTGACCGAGCTCACCGCGGCGTACGTGTTCCTGCGCCGGCTCGAGAACCGCCTGCAGATGCTCGAGGACCGGCAGGTACACCGCCTGCCCGCCGGCGCGCTGGCGCGCGAGCGCATCGCCCGCGCCATGGGGCACGGCGACTGGGACTCGCTGAGCGCCGCGCTCGAGGCACAGCGCGCCTGCGTCAGCCGGCACTTCCGCCAGGTGGTGTTTGCCGGCAGCCGTCCCGAGCCCGGCGCGGTGCGCATCGACCTGGGACGCTTCTGGGACAGCCAGGCCGAGACCGCCGCGCTCGGGGATGCGCTGCAGGCCGCCGGTTTCGCCGACAGCGCCGAAGTGGCGCGCCTGCTGCTCGAGCTGCGCGCCTCGAGCCTGGTGCGGCGGCTCGATGAGCCGGGCCGCAAGCGCCTGCAGGCGCTGCTGCCGGCGCTGCTCGCCGACGTGGCGCGGGTGCAGCCGCAGCTGCCGGTGCTGCGGCGCGTGCTCGCCATCATCGAGGCCACGGGCAAGCGCTCGGCGTACTTTGCGCTGCTGCAGGAGAACGCTCCGGCGCGCGCCCGACTCGTGGAGGTGTGCCGGCACGGCGAGTTCCTGGCGGCGCAGATCGCCGCGTATCCGCTGCTGCTCGATGAGCTGATCGACGAGCGGCTGCTGACGCAGCTGCCGACCCGCGCCAGCTGCGCCGCCGAGCTCGAGGAGCGTCTCGAGCAACTGCGCGAGGACGATCCGGAGCAGCAGGTGGAGGCGCTGCGCCAGTTCCAGCGCGCCGCCCTGTTCCGGGTGGCGGTCGCCGACGTCACCGGCGTGCTGCCGCTCATGCAGGTGAGCGACCGACTCACCGACCTCGCCGAGCTCATCGTCGAGCGCGCCATGGCGCTCGGCTGGCGGCAGATCAGCGCGCAGTTCGGCGCGCCGGGGTGCGATGACGGCTCAGGCGTGCGCGACGTGCGCATCTGCGCCGTCGGCTACGGCAAGCTCGGCGGCATGGAGCTCGGCTATTCCTCGGACCTGGACCTGGTGTTCCTGCACGACTCGCGCGGCGAGCGCCAGGAGACGCGCGGCGCCAAGCCGATCGACAACCAGCTGTTTTTCGTACGCCTGGCGCAGCGCATCGTGCACCTCCTCACCATGCACTCCGCCGCCGGCCGTCTCTACGAGGTCGACGTGCGGCTGCGCCCGAGCGGCAAGGGCGGCCTGCTGGTCACCAGCATCGAGGCGTTCGCCGACTACCAGCGCGAGGATGCCTGGACCTGGGAGCACCAGGCGCTGCTGCATGCGCGCGCCGTGGCCGGCTCGGATGAGCTGCGCGCGCGCTTCGAGGCGGTACGCCTGGACGTGCTGTGTCACCACGTGCGGCGCGAACGCCTGCGCGAGGAGGTGCGCGGCATGCGCGAGCGCATGCGGCGCGAGCTGTCCAAGGGCGACGCGACGCACTTCGACATCAAGCAGGACTCAGGCGGCACCGCCGATATCGAGTTCCTGGCGCAGTACTGGGCGCTGAAGTGGGCCAGCGACTACCCGCCGGTGGCGCTGTTCGCGGACACCATCCGCCAGCTCGAGTCGCTCGCCTCGGCGGACCTGGTGCCGCAGACGAGCGTCGACGTGCTGACGGCTGCTTACCGCGCCTACCGGGCCCGCACCCACCACCTCTCGCTCCACGGCGTGCCGCCGATCGTGCCGGCGCCTGAGTTCCGCGATACGCGCGCCGCGGTGCTGGCGCTGTGGGACGCCACCATGAGCGGTGAGCCGTGAGCGGCCCGGGTATAATCCGCCGGAGCCCGCCTGAGACGAGTCCCATGGTCGCGACGGCCAAGCCGCTGATACAACCGAACGCCCAGAACCAGTACGAGGTCGGTCCGGAAGACCTGCCGCTGTGCTGCCCGATGCCGCAGATGTACCTGTGGAATTCGCACCCGCGGGTGTACCTGCCGATCGAGGAGACCGGCTGGGCCAAGTGCCCCTACTGCAGCGCCGAGTACACGCTGCGGCGCTGATCCGATTCCTCAGTCCTCGTCGGCGGCGTTCCGGTCCCGTGGCGGCGCCAGGTCCGGGCGCAGCGGCGCGAGCCGCGCCGCCTTCAGCTGCCGGTTGAGGGCTGGCAGGTCTGCCTGCAGCGCATGCCAGCGCCCGAGCTCGCCGGCGAGCGCCTGCCGCGCCGCCTCGCCCGCGGCGGCCTGCGCCGCGGTCGGCCCCGCATCCCCGCGTGACAGCTCGGCGTAGAGGCCCGCAATGCGCTCCTGCAGCGCCGGCAGCAGCACCGGGGCTGCGGACGCGTCGGCGTCGGCGGGCGTCTCCTTGGCCTCCAGCAGCTCCGCCAGGCGGGCCTGGAAGGCGTGCACGGCCTCTGCGGCGGCGCCCTGTGGAGCGAGCGCCTTGAGCTGCGCCTGCTCGGACTGCGCGGTGAGCACCGCGGTGGAGCTGTCGGTCAGGAGCTCGCCGAGCTGCCTCGCCAGGCGCAGCTGCGCGGCGAGTGCCTCGGGCGGCGCCGACACGCGCGGATCCTGTTGCACCGCGAGCGGCGCCTCGAGGCGCCGGCCATCGACGGTCAGACTGACCTTGTAGGTTCCGGGCAGCGCCAGCGGGCCTTCCGGCTGGCGCGGCGTGGCGTGCGGCACCGCCGAGATCGGAAAGCCGCGCGTGGTGCTGACCGGGGCCGCGTAGCGCAGGTCCCACACGAAGCGGTGCATGCCGGGCGCCGCCGGCAGCACGCGCGGCGGCTCGAGCCAGTACGCCGGGATCAGCTCGCGCGCGCGCTCCTCGGGGCTCATGTCGGGCGCATCGTCGCTGCGGTAGCGGCGCACCAGCTCCCCTTTCGCATCCGTGATCTCGAGCGTCGTCAGCCGCGCCGCGCGCGGCAGGTAGAACTCGATGACCGCACCCGCCGGCGGATTGGTGCCGAGGGGCTCGTCGGGCGGGATCGGCGTGTCGGTCCAGGTGCTGCGCCGCACGCGCCACGCGGCCCGCGGGTGCAGCAGCGTCGCCTCGCGCGGCGGCGTGCCCGCCAGCTGCCGCAGCCGCGAGATGTCGTCCAGGATCCAGATGGAACGGCCGTGCGTGCCGAGGATCAGGTCGGCGTCGTGGATCCACAGGTCGCGCATGGAGGTATGCGGCAGGTTCAGCTGCAGCGACTCCCACTGCGCGCCCTCGTCGAACGACACCCACACCGCCTTCTCGGTCGCGGCAAACAGCAGCCCGGCGCGCTCGGGGTCCTCGCGCACCGCATTCACCGGCGCATCGTCGGGCAGCCCCGCGCTGATTGCCTGCCAGCTGCGGCCGCCGTCGCGGGTGCGGTAGATGTAGGGATGCAGGTCGTCGATGCGCAGGCGGCTCACCGACACGTAGGCACTGGCGGCGTCGTGATGCGAGGCCTCGATCTGCGTCACCTTGCTCCAGGGTGTGAGCCCTGGCGGCGTGACGTCGCGCCAGTGCGCCCCGCCGTCGGTGGTGACCCACACCAGCCCGTCGTCGGTGCCGGCCCAGAGCGTGTCGGCGGTCTTGGGCGAGGGTCCGAGCGCGTAGATCACGCCGCGCTGCTTCTCGGCGCCCTTGGGATGCAGCGCGCCGACGCTCTCGGGCACCGCACCGGCCGGACGCGCCAGGTCCGGGCTGATCGGCTCCCAGCTCTGGCCGGCGTCGCGGGTGCGGTACAGCCGGTTGGCGGCGTAGTACAGCACGTGCGGATCGAGCGGCGAGAACATGACGGGCTGGGTGCGGTCGACGCGCGCGTCGGGGCCGCGCACCGGGATGGGGGTCACGTTCTGCACCTGGCCGGTGGACCAGTGGTACTTGGACACTTCGTTGCGGCCGGCGCCGTAGATCACGTCGGCATCGAGCGGGTCGGGCGCCACGTAGCCGTACTCGATCACTCCGACCGGATGCCAGTCGCGCGTCGTCACCGAGCCGTCGTTGCCGCGGCTGGCGATGCAGACCGAGCCGCTCTCCTGCTGCCCCGCGCACACCCGGTAGGGGAAGGTGGGGGAGACGCTGACGTGGTAGAGCTGCGCGGTCGGCTGGTTGAACCAGCTGCTCCAGGTCGCACCGCCATTGAGCGTCACCAGCGCGCCCTGGTCGCTGACGAGGGCGACGATGCGCCCGTCCTGCGGGCTGACCCACAGGTTCTGGTAGTCATCGCCCCCCGGCGCGCCGCGCCAGGCGGTCCAGGTCTTGCCGCCGTCCACCGACTTCATGGTGACCAGCCCGGTGGCGTACACCACGTCGGCGTTGCTGGGATCGACGCGCACCACCGCCAGATCGCCGCCGCCGATGCGCAGCGCCGCGCGCGGGTCCTCGGTGATGCGCGTCCAGCTCTCCCCGCCGTCGTCGGAGCGGTAGAGGCCGAGGCCGGCCGCCGAGGAGTAGTCGCCCGGGTCGGTGGTGCCGACTTCGACGAACAGGCGGCGCGGGCTGCTGGGCGCGATGGCAATGTTGACCTGCGTCAGGTTCGCCGGCAGCCCGGTGGTGAGCTGCTTCCAGGTGTCACCGCCGTCGACCGACTTGTACAGCCCGCCCACGTCCTCGTACTCGTTCTTGTCCTCCCACGGCCCGAGCCGCGACTTCCACAGCCCGGCATAGACGATGTGCGGGTCGGCGGGATCGATAGCGACCGCCGAGCCGCCGGTGTCGGCATCGCGGGTCAGAACCCGCTGCCAGCTGACGCCGCCATCGAGCGAGCGGTAGATGCCGCGCTCGGGATTGGGACCGTAGGGGTGGCCGAGCACCGCGGCGAACAGGCGGTGCGGCTGCTTGGGATCCACGGCGAGCTCGGCGATCTGCTGCCCGTCGCGCAGGCCGAGGTGGGTCCAGGTGCGCCCGGCGTCGTCGGAGCGGTAGATGCCGTCGCCGACCGACAGGTCCGGGCGGCGCAGCCCCTCACCGCTGCCGACGTACACGATGTTGGGGTCGGAGGGGGACACGGCGATGGCGCCGATCGACTGCGTCGGCTGCTGCTCGAAGATCGGGTGCCAGGTGCGGCCCGCGTCGTCGGTCTTCCATACCCCGCCATCGACCGCACCGATGTAGAACACGTGAGGCTCGCCCGGCACGCCCGCGACTGCGCGGGTGCGGCCGCCGCGGAACGGCCCGATCAGGCGCCAGGCGAGATCGCCGTCGAGCGCTGCGGCGCGCGGCGCGGGCGCGGCGGGCGGTGCGGCGGCCGCGGCGGCGCCGAGCAGGGCGAGGGGCAACAGGGCGTACGGGGTTCGCAGGGACATGGATGGCTCCGCTTGTGGAATTGGCCGGCGCCGCAGCGGGCGCGGCCCGTCACCGGTACTGCTTGTAGGACTTTTCCTCGATCAGCCGTGATCCGAGCTGCATGTTGATGCGCTTCTTGATGGCGGCGCGCTCGTCGTTGCACACGTACACCGCGCGCGCGAGCTCGATGAAGTCACGGTCGAAGGTCTGCCTGGCCTCCTTGTCGCGGATGCGGTCCTCGATGTCCCACAGCCGCTCGTTGACGTCCTGCAGCGCGCGCTCATCGGGCGCCACGTCGTGCCCGCCGCCGCCGTCGCGCCAGGTCGCTTCCAGCAGCGCGAGCTCGAGTTTCACGTTGGCGAGCTTGTCGGCATCCTGGATGCGCGCCACCTTGATGCGCAGGATGGTGATCTTGTCGAGCAGCTCGCCCGGCGAGACGGGAACGAGGAGGTCCTTCATGGGCGCGATCCTAGCAACTCGTCGAGCTTGGCGTTGACCTCGTCGACGCGGATCAGGTCCATGACGCCGTGCTCCTCGATCTTGTGGATCCAGGGCAGCTCCTCGGGTTCGCAGCCGCGGAAGATGCGGGCGGCTTCCGCGTAGGCGTTCACGCACCAGCGCCCCGACAGATACGGCCCGCTGCGCATCGGGTTGGTCGCCGCGTACAGTCCGATCACCGGCGTGCCGACCATGGTGGCCATGTGCGCCGGACCTGCGTCCGGGCTGATGAGCACGGTGGCGCGCGCCAGCAGCGCCAGCAGCTCCGGCAGCGTGTCCGCACCGATCTGGTTGGTGAGCGGCACGGGGCAGGCCGCCGCGATCTCAGCGCCGGTGCGCCGCTCGAGCTCGCTCGGGCCGCCGGCCAGGATGACGCGCATGCCGTGGCGCCGGACGGCGTGCTCGGCCACCGCCGCGTAGCGCTCGGGACGCCAGTTGCGCAGCGTGTGGCGCGAACAGGGACTGATGACGAGCGTCGGCTGCGCCTCCGGGATCAGGCGCTGCGCGTACGCGCGCGCGTCCTGCGGCAGCGGCACGTCCCAGCGCAGCAGGCGTTCGCGCACCCCGAGTGCCGCCGGGAAGCCGAAGAACCCGTCCAGCACGTGCTCGCGGACACGGGGTGCCACTTGCGCGTTGGTGAACAGCCACTGCAGCTCGCCGGCGCGCGCGCGGTCGAAGCCGACCTTGACGCGCGCCGGCACGGCCCATGCCGCCAGGCTGGCGCGCAGCGACAGCTGCATGTGCAGCAGCACATCGAAGCAGCGCCCGCGCAGCCGGCGGCGCAGCGCCGCGGGGCCTCCGAGCCGTGCGCGCTTGTCCACGGTGATAAACTCCACGCCCTCGATGAGGCTCATGAGGCGCGCTTCGCTCTTCCCGATGATCCAGGTCAGCTGCGTCGCCGGCCAGGCGTGCTGTAGGGTGCGCACGATGGGCACCACATGACAGGTATCGCCGATCGCCGACAGCCGGAGGATGCAGACGCTGCGCGGCGGGTCGGTAACAAACGGGATCATGGAAGATTCGTGAGTGGGCGCTGGGCGCTCGGCCCCGAGGTGAAACGCGGCCCGCTCGCGGGCGGCGCCATGCTATATGACACCTCCCGCGTCGGCAATTTGAGCGGCGACTGGTTCGAGCCGCGCTACTGGCAGGGGCGCGGCGAGCTCGACGGGGCGGCACGTGGCCGCGGCGCCGCGCTCTTCATCCGCTCCGGCGAGCGGCGCTACGTGCTGCGCCACTACCGCCGCGGCGGACTCATCGGGCGACTGAGCGGCGACCGCTACCCGTGGCGCGGCGAGGACCACACGCGCCCGTTCCTCGAGTGGCAGCTCACCTACACCCTGCACCGTGCCGGTCTGCCGGTGCCGGCGCCGCTCGGCGCCCGCTACCGCCACCACGGTGCGGTCTACACCGGTGACCTGCTCACCGAGCGCCTGGCAGCGGTGGGCTCACTGGCGGAGTGCCTGCGTACCGGGGCGTTGTCGGTGAGCACCTGGATCTCGATCGGGCGCTGCATCCGCCGCTTTCATGATTTCGGCGTGTGCCACGCCGACCTCAACGCGCACAACATACTGCTCAGCGAGGAGAGCGTGTACCTCATCGACTTCGATCGCTGCCAGCTGCGCGCGCCGGGCCTGTGGCGCGATGCCAACGTGGTGCGGCTGCGCCGCTCGCTGGAGAAGGTGACCTGGGCGCTGCCGGCCGAGCGCTTCAGCGAGTCCGACTGGCACGCGCTGCTCGACGGCTACCGGCCGAGCCCGGACCGGGCCGAGCCCGCGGCCTGAAGCCACGCCGCTTGCGCTTCCTCTACCTACTGGCCGTCTACCTCGCCGCGCCGCTCGTCTCTGTCCTGTTCCTGTGGCGCGGGCTGCGCGACCGCAGCTACTGGCAGCACTTCTCCGAGCGCTTCGGCTACGGTCCGCGCAGCACGCCCGAGGGCGTATGGCTGCATGCGGTATCGGTGGGCGAGGTGCAGGCCTGCGCGCCGCTGGTGACGGCGCTGGCGCAGCGCCATCCCACGCTGCCCGTCACCGTCACCACCTTCACCCCGACGGGAGCGGCCCGGGCACGGGCGCTGTTTGGCCACGTCGCGCAGGTGCGCTACGTGCCCTACGACCTGCCGGGGGCGGTGCGGCGCTTCTTCAGGCGCGTGCAGCCGCGCCTGGCGGTCATCTTCGAGACCGAACTGTGGCCCAACCTGTACCGCGAGTGCGGCCGGCGACGCATCCCGCTGGTGCTCGCCAGCGCGCGCGTGACGCCGCGCTCGGTGGGCCGCTATCGCCGCCTCGGCACCCTGTTCCGCGACACGCTGGCGCAGGCGCACGTGGTGGCGGCGCAGGGCGCGGGCGACGCCGAGCGCTTCCAGTCGCTGGGGGCGGATCCGGCCGCCACCCACGTGACCGGCAACCTCAAGTTCGACTTCGAGCTGCCCGAGGGCACCGCCGGGCGGGGCGCAGCGCTGCGGGCGCAGTTCGCGCCCGGGCGGCCGCTGTGGGTGGCCGGCAGCACCCACGGCGGGGGCGAGGAGCAGACCGTGATCGAGGCGCAGCGCCGCGTGCGCGCCGCGCAGCCGGGGACGCTGCTGGTGCTCGCGCCGCGCCACCCGCCGCGCTTCGAGGAGGTCGCGCAGCTGCTGAAGGGCTCCGGCATGAGCTTTGCGCGCCGCTCCCAGACCGGCGCCGCCGCGCTCGACCCGCAGTGCGAGATCCTGCTGCTCGACTCGCTCGG
>Ga0070732_10000730_pt1 | contig 19214 bp, 23 predicted proteins | sample Coa_R1_5_FD_66449 | JGI IMG/M metagenome (GOLD analysis project Ga0070732, IMG submission 66449) | Surface soil microbial communities from Centralia Pennsylvania, which are recovering from an underground coalmine fire - Coalmine... | ecosystem: Environmental > Terrestrial > Soil > Unclassified ... | reverse complement strand
ATCGGTGGTCAGAATTCTCATGTTCTCAGATCACAGAGTACAGGGAGATGAAAGCAAAAACCATACCATGGCGGAAGAGTCCCGTTCATACCTAGACGAAGAATTCGTCGGGGCGGATGCTCTGCGCATCGCCGGGACCCCACAGTTTACTGCGAGCACGGGAGCGGCAAAATCAACAAACAATGGCGGACGGGGTGCGGTCAGTACATCGTCACTGAATGCGTTTGGTCCGTAAGCGCTGACTTGGGCCAGACTCTTGGCTTCGCGGACAACGCATGGGACGTGCGAGTACCCTGCCTTCATCAGACGGAAGACCCGATGGTAGCCGCTGGAAAGAAAATGGTGTCCAGCGTATCGGGAAAATACAACGATATTCGGTGCAGCGCTCACCATGAAGCTCGCGAGCACCGGCCCGCCGTCGGACTGGCTTTCATAGCGCAAGCCTACGACCTCCAATGACGGATTGATGCCGTGGATGCTGATTGCCTTTTGTGACTGGTCTACGCTCACCTCGAATTCCGCAGGGTGTTTCTCGGGGAAGCACAGCTTAACTGCCGCCAAAAGGTTGGACGCGGTCAGGTCGAACTTTAGTTGGCACTGTACCTGGTAGGCAATTGCGATGGCAGTGAGTAAGTTCCCGCCGGAAGCGTGTACGTACTCTCCGGCAGCAAGAATCGCTGCGATGTTATCGCTGGGATGGCAAGTTTCGCCTTTGGCCAGGTAACTGTCGTTGAAATCCAGGTAGCGTACGAGATCCTCTTGGCTGCGAATGCCGAGCAGCGCGTGGACCAACCCGCTGTCACGGACCTAAACTTTCGGCGACCGCACCAGCCGCTTCTTCACATTCGCAAACCATTGGCTGCAGGCGCCGGACAAGAAGCAGGTCCACCAGAATGTCGAGGTAGCGGGCCACCGTGTGGCCGCTGATGCGAGACCTGCCAGTTGAGCAGCATTCAACAACTGTTGTCCCTGCAACTCCTCCAACTCGTGATCGTCGGACATGTTCGCAACTCTCAACCCTGAGGGCGGCCCCCGATATCCCGACAGTGATGATGACCCATTCTATGCGGCATACCATATGAGCGTGATCACGCAAGGCATTGCTAAAAAAGGCATTAAAGCTCAATTGTCATCTTCTCGCCGTCCTTGATTTCCTTTTCGCCTGCCGACGCTGGCCGGCGTTGCGCTTCGTTCCCTATCTTGAGCGCCGAGCCGGCAAACCAGAAAGAATAGCAGCTGCTCTGGACTGAGCCGGCAGAGGTTCCGTTCGCTTCCCATCACGCTCCAGTGTGACCCAGGTCACAGCGGGCAAGCCGTCAGCGGCCTACCATGGTTGTGTCATGGAAATGATCGAACGAACGTTCGATAGTCTTGGTGACCTGCTCCAAGACCTCTCTTTCCCGACGGTGCGGGACTGGAAGCGAGAGCATCCTGGAGCCAGGGCGGTTGGCTTTTTTCCCGTCTATGCGCCGCTGGAGTTGGCGCACGCCGCAGGGATGCTGCCGGTGCTGCTCAATGGCGCAGGCGACCGGCTGGACATCCAGCATGCCGACTCGCGTTTCGGTTCCTTTATCTGCTCCATCGTCAAAACCACGATGGAAATGGCCATGACGGGACACCTGGATCCCTTCGACGCTCTTTTCTTTTCCTCTATCTGCGACTCGGCCAGAAACCTGTGCTTTGTGATCAAGCGTAATTTTCCGCAGATGTACTTGGACTTTGTTCATTTGCCGCACAGCACGTCGGAAACGAGTGTTGATTTTCTTGCGGCAGAATACCGGAGGATCATCGCTGAACTGGAAAGGATGGGAGGCCTTAAAGTCAGCGATGATTCCCTCCGCGAAAGTATCTCTCTCTACAACCAGCAACGCCGCCTGGTCCGGCAACTCTATGAGCTGCGCGCGAAGAGTCCTTATCTGCTGCGAACGTGGGAATCCTATGTCCTGATCCGCAGTGGAAATTTCCTTCCTGTGGAAGAGCACATCGCCATTCTCAGCAGCATGCTGGAAGTGTTGCCGGCAAGGCCGGGAAAGAAAAGAGACTCAATCCGCGTGGTCGTGGAGGGCGCGTTCTGCGAACAGCCGCCTTTGGAGCTTATCCGCCTGCTGGAAGCTGCCGGGTGCGATATTGTAGAGGACGACCTGACGCTGCCCCAGCGCTGGTTCTCAGGCGATATTCCCCTCACCGGCGACCCGGTACAGGCTTTGGCCGAGAGTTACGTTCAGAATTCGGTGTACTCGTCTGTTCGTCACGACTTCCGTCATCCACGCTGGCAAGGTCTGGAGGAGAAGATTCGCGCAACGCACGCGGATGCAGTGATTTTCCTGATCGCGAAATTCTGCGAGCCTGCATACTTTGACTATGTCCTGTTCAAGAAGAAGGTTGATGAACTGGGGTTGCCGCACTTATTGCTGGAATTTGAGGAGAAATTATTCACCTTTGACCGTATACGCACCGAAATAGAGACGTTTGTTGAATCACTCGTATTCGACTGAGAGGAAGCCGAGCATGACAGAGATCCACACCAATGACTATCGAGGCACGATTCATCAGCGGCAGAAAGACCTCATGCTGGACTGGTATCACCGCCTCGACCAGGCTTCCGATGGAGGCGATCCACCCACGGTTTCCATGATGATCTCAGGAAATTGCGTGGAACTGTTGGAAGGCTTTGGCGCGTCACCCATATATCCGGAGGTCAACGCCTTACAGTTGGCCATCCGGCACCAATCTCTAGAGCCGATCCTGGCGGCGGAAGATCTGGGTTATGCGGCCGACAATTGTGCTTACGTGAAAGCCGATATCGGTTGCATGCTCAAAGGAATTACCCCAACCGGCGAGCGCATTCCCAAACCCACACTCGTGCTGTGCAACTTTGTCGGTTGCAACACGTATGTCAAGTGGTTCGAACACGTGGCGGAACTTACCGGCGCTCCGCTGTACGTTCTGGATGTGCCGTTTCTTCGCGGAGAAGAACCTACCGAGGCTGACGTTGCATACGTCGTCCGGCAACTGAAAGAAGTGGTTCAGCTCCTGGAGAAGCTCACAGGAAGAAAGTTTGATTGCGAACGTTTCCGCCAAGCCGTCTCCTGCTCCAGCGAAGTGGAGCAGTTGTGGTCAGAGATCAAGCATTTTTCCCAATGCACACCTTCACCCTTCGATGCCTACTTTGACGCCATTACCCTGATGGGACCGCTCTATGTCTATCGCGCCCGGCAGGAAGGAGTCGAATTCTTCCGCGCCGCCCTGGAAGAACTCAAGCAGAAAGCAATCGCCCGTACAGGAATCTATGACGAAGAGCGATTCCGCCTGGTTATGGAAGGCCCTCCACCTTATCCATATTTCCGCACCTTCCGCGACATGTTTGCCAAATGGAAAGCATGCGCGGTGGCTTCAACCTACTCGACTGTAGGCGGATTGTGGGAGTTCGGCTTCCGGCACGACCCGGATAGACCCTTCGAATCCATTGCCATGCACATGCTTGCCCAAAACGTCACCAACAGAAACTATTTGCAGCGATACGAACAGATTCGGCGCTATGTGGAGGAATGGAAAGCCGACGCGATTATCATCCATTTTGTGAAGAGTTGCCGCTTATTTTCCGCCGGCCAGGGCGATATGCGCGACTACTTTACCAAGCAATTAGGCATACCCACCTTATACATAGAGTCCGACCTGGAAGACCCGCGCTACTTCGCTGAGGCACAAACCAAGAACCGCATTGACGCATTTTTTGAATCACTGGAGCATGCCAAATCCGCGAGCCGCCAAGGGCGCGAATGTGCGAGGACAGCATGAGAATTGCAGTGGGAGTTGACGTGGGTTCTACTCAGAGTAAAGCCGTGCTGATGGGGGATGACGGGCAGGGCATAAAGATCCTTAGTCGCGCCCTGGTTGATACCGGCGCCAATGTCACGCGGGCGGCACAATCTGCTTTCGACCAGTGCTGCCGGAACGCCGGCATTCCCCCACAGGACGTGGGATTTATCGTCGGCACCGGCTACGGCCGCTACAAGATCACATTCGGCAACGCGCAGATGACGGAGATCAGCTGTCACGCGCGCGGCGCGCACTTTCTCTGTCCCGGCACGCGAACCGTGATTGATATGGGCGGCCAGGACTCCAAGGCGATCAGTGTCGGACCGTCGGGCGAGGTGCTCGACTTCGTCATGAACGACAAATGCGCGGCGGGGACAGGACGGTTTCTGGCGAATGCGGCTGAGGTCATGGGCATCAGCCTGGATGAAATCGGACCGCTCTCTCTGCGAGCCAGCCATCCGGTCAAGATCGCAACCGTATGCACCGTTTTTGTCGAGTCCGACATTCTTTCCTATCTGGCGCAGGGAAAACGCGCGGAGGACATCATGGGCGGAGTCCACCTTGCCATTGCCAAGCGCACCCTGTCCCTGGCCCGGCGCCTGACGATTGAACCGGAAATCACCATGACCGGGGGCGTGGCCCGTAATACCGGAATGGTGCAGGCGCTGGAGACGGTGCTGGGGCAAAAACTCCATGTGAGCCCCGATGCACATTTTATGGGCGCGGTGGGCGCGGGGTTATTTGCGCTGGAAAAGCTCGGCGAGAGCTTTGAGTCGAGCGTATGGAGGGAGCATGCCTCTAGTTGCAGGAATTGATTGTGGAAGCGGCTTCACCAAAGCGCTGCTGGTTGCACAAGACGCGCCGGGAGAAACGCTCCGCTTCGCAGGCAAAGCGCAAGTGCGCAGTGGAGTGAACGTAGACCAGGCAGCAAACGCAGCTTTAGATCAGGCGTTGGCGGGGCTGTCGAGGTCAGAAATTGCTTATGTCGCCGCCACCGGATTTGGCCGTTATAACCTGAGCTCTCGCGACATCGCAATTACCGAGATCACCAGTGCAGCGCGAGGCTCTTTTTTCCTCCTTCAGCGACCCGGAGTGGTTCTGGATGTTGGCAGCCAGACCACACGGGCCATCGCAATCACCCATCGCGGACGAGTGCATAGCTTCAAGAGCAGCGATAAGTGTGCCGCTGGCTCTGGAATGTTCATTGCCCGGGCCGCCCGCTACCTGGAAGTGCCGCTGGAGCAGGTAGGTGAATTGTCATTGAAGGCGGCACATCCGCACGCTATCAGCAGTATCTGCGCCGTGCTGGCGGAGAGCGAAATCATCAACCACGTGAGCGCTGGTGTGAGCGTGGAAGACATCCTGCGCGGGATACACGACTCCCTGGCCGACCGCGCGGGAGCCATGCTGAAGCGAGTGGGAATGAATGGCGAACTCGCTTTTATCGGCGGGGTCGCCCACCAGCAGGGAATGGTACGAGCGCTGGAACAGCGACTTAAAGTAAAGGTCAGCGTGCCCGCCGATTGTGAGTTCGTGTGTGCGCTTGGTGCGGCGTTGCTCGGCCTGCAGCGTCTGGCCAGGAGAAATTGAGGGACAAGCAATGACCATACAAGGCGCTTACGGGTATGAATTGAGGCAGGTTGGCATCCCGCTGCATCTGGCTGAATTTCCCGCTTTGGAACCCAGGCCTGATGAAGTGGTGGTCAAAGTCACCGGTTGCGGCGTGTGTCATACAGATATCGGTTTTGCCTATGATGGCGTACCCACACGGCATGAGCTTCCACTGGTGTTGGGCCACGAAATCACCGGCCGGGTCGTGGCCGCGGGAGAACAGGTCCAGCATTGGCAAGGACAAGCCGTGATCGTCCCCGCCGTGATTGCTTGTGGCAAGTGTCCGGCATGCAAAGCCGGCAGATCCACCATCTGTCGCAAACAGTTCATGCCCGGGAATGACGGTAATGGGGGATTTGCCAGCCACGTCCGGGTGCCTGCGCACGGGCTTTGTCCGGTTCCGCAACCGCTACCCGCTGGAATCTCTTTGGAAGCGCTGTCCGTGGTGGCTGACGCCGTGACCACGCCTTTTGAGGCGATACGGCGTTCCGGGCTGAAAGCAGGCGAGGTGGCTGTAATTGTCGGCGCAGGCGGGATTGGGGGATTTGGGGTTCAGATTGCCGCTGCTGTAGGCGCAAAGGTCATCGCAATAGATATTGATGGTGACCGGCTTGAACTGGCGCAACAGTACGGCGCGGCCCTGGTATTGAATCCCGACCGCTGTGATGAGAAAGAACTCAAACGGAACGTGCGCAGCTTTGCCGGCGAAGTTGGCTCGCCGGGCTCGACACTCAAGATCTTTGAGATGAGCGGAACTGCCGGAGGGCAGGAAACAGCATTCGGTCTTCTCGATTTTGGCGCCTATCTGGCGATTGTGGGCTACTCGCCCAAGAAGATTGCCGTGCGCCTCTCGAACCTGATGGCCTTTGATGCCACGGCGCAGGGAAATTGGGGCTGCCCGCCTGACCAGTATCCCAGCGCTCTCGAATTGGTCCTTGCAGGAAAGATCGCCGTTGAACCGTTCATCGAACGACACAGGCTTGAAGAAACTCCAGAAATCATGGAGGGAGTGGCAAGGCATGCATTTCGCCGCCGCGTCGTTTTAGTGCCAAATGGCACATGGTGAAAGCGAAGGAGAAGAAGCAATGAAAAACCATAATTTGGTCGAAAACTTTGTGCCTCGCCAAATCACGGTGGAAGAGCGTCCAGTGGAAGACCACAACGGAAGGCCCGCCGACGGACTGCATAGCGTGTGGATCACCCTGAACAATCCTCAGGAATTGAACAGTTACACGACGTCCATGGTGAAAGAGGTCATTTTGGCATTGCGCGAGGCCAGCAATGATCGTGCAGCGGTAACCGTGGTGCTGACCGGGGCCGGTTCGCGGGCATTCTGTGCCGGCGGCAATACACGCGAATACGCTGAAGTCTATGCTGGAGCGCCAAGTGAATATCGCCAGTACATGCGTTTGTTCAACGACATGGTCACATCCATTTTGCAATGTGACAAGCCCGTGATCTGCCGGGTCAACGGCATGCGCGTTGGCGGTGGACAGGAAATTGGCATGGCTTGTGATTTTTCCATCGCCAGTGATCTAGCGGTCTTCAGCCAGGCAGGCCCCAAGCACGGCTCGGTGCCGGACGGCGGCACCACGGACTTTCTGCCGGTACTGGTAGGAGTGGAGCGTGCCTTGTTCAGCGCCACACTTTGCGAGCCTTGGAGCGCGCACCGGTTCTACTGGCTCGGCGGGCTTACGCAGATCGTTCCCGCGCTCAGGCATGATGGCCAATGGATCGCCAATCCTCTGGTGGTGACGGACCGCGTGCTGGATGAATACGGCCGACTGGTGTTGGGGGAGTTTAAGGCCGGTGAACCACGAGAACACGCCAAGCGACTGATGGCCCAATCCGAGACCGATCTGGAGTTGCTGGATGATGCGGTGGATGCGATGTGCACCAAACTGCTCTACACCATGCCCGATTGCCTTACCAGGACCCTCGAGAGCCTGCGTAAGCACAAGCTCGAACATTGGGACCGCAACCGGGAGGGCAGCCGCGCCTGGCTTGCCTTGAACATGATGACCGAAGCCAATGCTGGGTTTCGTGCATTCCACTACGGATCCAAGCACGAGCGCGAGGTGGATTTTGTACGTTTGCGGCAACGATTGGCCCAAGGTGCGCCCTGGAGCGAAGAACTCATGGAGGAGGTCGCGCCGTGGATAGCACAGAACGAAACGGCCAAGGTGTAACTGGCGTGAACCGCAGAGTTCTCAAAGAAACTACGCATTCCGGCCAAATTGCACGGATCATTCTGGCGACACCGAAAGCCAACATCTTGGATCGGCCCACGATGCTGGAGTTCACGGATAGCTTGAGGGCGCTGGCGACGCATACCGACCTGAAAGCCATCATCGTTTCCAGCGAAGGCCCCCACTTCAGTTTTGGCGCTAGTATTGAAGAACATCTCCCCGGGCAGATCCGGGAAACTCTTGCTCTGCTCCGATCCCTATTGGAAGAGTTGGTCATGGCGCCTGCGCCCACCATTGCCGCGGTTCGCGGGCAATGCTTAGGTGGTGGATTTGAACTTGCGCTTGCCTGTGACCTGATCATTGCTGAAGAAAGTGCTCAATTTGGTCTGCCAGAGATCAAGCTGGGAGTATTTCCACCTGCCGGGGCTGCGCTTTTGCCTGTCCGGGTCGGCGCGAGTCGTAGCGCTGAACTGATCATCACTGGCAAGAGTTGGACCGCAGAGTCTGCCCTGGCTGCCGGACTTGTACAAAGATTGGCGCCCAGCGGTGAATTGGCCGTCTGGATTGATAACTGGATCGAGGCAGAGTTTCTTCCACGCTCAGCCACGGCGATGCGATTCGCGGCCCAGGCTGCGCGGCGACCTCTCCTGCATTGCCTCAAAGCCGAGCTGCCAGATCTGGAGCGGGTGTATCTGGATGACTTGATGCAACACTCCGACGCTATCGAAGGGATTCAGGCGTTCCTGGAGAAACGCTCGCCGCATTGGGCCGCCAGTAGTCCGCAGTAAGTTTCTTATTGCACGAAACCATTCAGAGCGTCTGGCGACCATCGGGCGTCACCCCGACGACGCGGCACGCTTCAAGACGTAGATCACCCAGGGAGCAATCTGGGTCTCGCTCACCCAGGAAAAAGGCTCGTCACCCTGGGCGAGAGGCGCACACATCTCGATGGCTTCGAAGCCCGCTTGCCGGTAGAGCACCCGGTACTCCTCGTCTCCGCAGAGGATATCCTCGACAGGCCTGCGATCTTGATGGTCGGTAACAATAATGCCCACCGGCATCCGCCGCTGCGCGCAAATGCGTTTTACGGAAAATCCCTGGTGGTGAAAGAAGCCCGAGAGTCTTGGAAGCGGTGCCAGGTGGAGCGCCCGGTAACGGCCCAGAATTTATAAATCACTAGGAAATAATCCTCGAGCATAAGTTGTACGTTCCTACCCTGGATCAATTGAACGACCCGGCTGACAGCAGACCCAAATTCGTGGCCAATTCAGAAGACCGGTGGTTCAACTTTTTCTTCCACAGTCGTCTGAGCCAGAATGCCCATATGTCCCTCGATCAACAGATCAGCGAGGGATTGGTCCTCGACCACGATCTCAAACAACGTGGCCCAGACTTCTTTAGGCGGCGGTTATCGCAATTTTTCAACAACGAGCTGAATCGCTGGCGGATTTATTGTCTTGCAAAGCGTTGGGACAACCTAAGTCTCTGGACAAATTATGCCAGCGATCATTCAGGCTACTGCTTGGAATTTGCCAATACCGGCCTTGGGTGTTTCGTCTCGCGTCGTACCGATTCTGGCCGGCATCGACAGCGCGAAAATCACCTCGCTCTGAGGACCATTCATTCTGATCAACGTTGGTAATGCCGGGAGGGTACTGCTTCAAATCCTCACCGACTGGTTTCCAAAGTTCGCGTATCCGCTGATCGGATTCACCGGCTTTATCGAAGTAGTAGCCCTGGGCTGGTGGGGGATCCATTTGTGGCGCATCATGAATCTGGCCAGAACACGCCTCTCGCAGACTCTCCCGATCCATGTTCCCATCCGAGCTGTTCGCTAGTGGCTTGCGCTGCTTAACCGTTGACAGTGAAACGGGCGAGCCTCTGTTCGACCAGCAGATGCTGTCGGAAAAGTCATTCGAACACGAGTTCAATGAGATGGCAGACTTGGCGATTTTCTTCAACAGGTGCTACGTTCAGTTGATACATCGCCTTCCCACAAAATGATGAAAATGCTTGCGGGAATCGCGACGGAGACGCACGCCTTGAAAGGGCTTGTCTTAGGAGCACGTCGAAGAACTCACAAGCCAAAGCTGACACCGGCAGATACTTGGAAATTCGGCGGATGCGGGGGTTGCTGTGAGTGAGAACAGATTGTTTGCACGCGATTCCATTCAAGCTGATTTGCGTCGCGCGCATTGGGTCGTCGGATTGTGAATGCGCTGATTGTGAATGCGCTAGTCTCCTCGCTCAATCGCCTTTATGATGTCCAAAGCTTTCACCAGCCCGAGGCTGTAGTTGTGCCCCACAAAGGCGGTTTCCGTACGAACGGTAGTGACAACTATCGCTTCATTTTGCCCAGCGTCCGGCCTCAGCGTGACCGAAGCCTCTCCCAGTTCGAAATACTTCTTTGAAGCCACAAAGCCCCATGCCGGCGGCTCGTAGCGACGGTTCAGGCCATCTCTGATCTTTTTCAGCAGCGCCTTTCGGTTCTTGAATTGCTCTGCCGCGGAGCCCTCCACTTCGAGTTTGTCACTCAATAAGCCGATGGATTTTTTGAATGTGACCTCGGCTATGCTGGGCATCTTTAGAACAGCCCGGTAGATGACGGACGTGATCATCCCAGACTCCGTGGTCATCACGACTGTTTCCAATGGCCAGGGCGCTCCGGGAATCGTTGCATGGTAGGCACGGGCACTCGTTGCGGCTTGGCGCTGCAAAACGAGGGACTCGAAAAGTTGCTTGCCGACGCCAGAAGGTGGAGGCTGCTGAGCCTCCGGTTTGATATGTGCGACGGCGACTGTGCCGGCTAATCCAGCCTTCTGCATTTCTTCCGCCCACCACAACTGCAGTTTCTGGCAATCTTCGGGCGGATTCCCTCGCGGAAACCCCTGCTTGTTCATGGGCACCCCCTTTCAGAGCATACTGCTGCAATGGAACTTCTCCAAGCGGGGGTGGATCGCACTGTGATTGCACTGTGGTTAGGACACGAGTCGATCCAAACAACGCAGATGTACTTGGATGCGGACCTTGCGATGAAGGAAAGAGCTTTGGCGAAGGTCCAAATCCTGGGTAAGAAACCCCGCCGATACAAGCCGGATGATGCTCTCCTTGCGTTCCTGAAAGGGTTGTAGCTCCTCTGAATTATGCCGAGTGAAAAGGTCTTTGGTTTAGAGTGAATCCGAGCCGTATGCTGAGAACTGATGGGCTCGGATGACTCGCTGACAAAAAGTTCCGGCCACTCGGCATAATCTTCAACTCGGAATAACTCGCGTTATGCCGTTCTCGGCATAAGGCCAGTTGGGCCTGCCCCGAGCCGGATCGTCCCCAATCAAAACCCACGGGCGAATGCCGGATAAGGTCGAGCCGCGGTCGGAGATTCGCAGTTCCTCGAGCGGTCCGTACAACTACGTGCGTGCCGGACGTTGTTCTGAATCCGATATATCTCGCTTCGGCTCTTATTTGTGCATTGAATCGTGCTGTGTTTGTTGGTTGTTTTGAAGTCATGACATTCCCGAGTCCGGTTCGTGATTCTGAAATCCGGATATGACACGGAGAAATTTGAAGCAGGAAGAATCGGTTTAGAGCGGAATAGAAAACCAAAACCTAGCGGTAGGTGTGGTTGATTAGCGGCGACGGGAGAAAGCCGATTCGTCAGTCGGGTTGTAGCGATGGCGAATCACGTTCCTTTGCCCATTCGCTGAAGCTTTCCACCCATTGCAGATGTCGATTACGATCTCGTCAAAGCTTTGGTCGAATGCCGTGAAGATCGCCTTGCACGGCGTGCATCGCCTGCTGGGAGGCGCTGAATTGCTGGTCCTGACGGGCAGTGGTGTGCATAATTTGTCGTCTGTCCGCTTGTGTTCCGCTTTGGTTCATGGGACCTGTGCCTGATTGCGACATAGGCCCTTGCATGGGCCTCGAGGACTGTTGGCCCCTCCCCATTCCGCCGGTGCTTCCACCTCGCATTTGGGCGAACGCGGTGCTCGAAGCAATCGTGCACAAAATCGTCCATAAAAGAATCAATACAAGCGATCTCTGTTTCATTTCTGTCTCCTCATATTTTTCAATTTCGTCAGTGAGGCATAATCGTCGTGGCGACCAATTTATATGTGCCGGCGTCGAAGAAGAGCAAGCCTCGAACCTGGACACTTGCGCCATTGGAAACGGATGTCATTCCCCGAAGTCGAGTATCGGGTTGCTGGTAGACCGTGATTGTGCCTGCGCCGGTGATGCTGGTAAACGCACAGTCGGCAGGCAAACTGAGAATAAAGCTCGCTGGAGATCCACCAGCGTAGTTCGCGACCATGCCGCTTAGGCCCTGCTGTTCAAGTGTCACTTCGGAAGCGTTGATTGCGCCGCCTCCCATCATTCCACCGCCCATCATGCCGCCAGTGCTTCCAGGATCAACGCGCTGGCCTTTAGCTATGCTTGAGGAATTGAATGCCGGCATAAACGGCAGGTTATTCAGGTCCACACCGCCGCCATCAAAGCTATACGAGGTTGCAGATGTGATGTTCACCGGGAGAGCGGTTCCCAAGACAGTGCTCATCATGCCGCTCCCAGCGCCGTTATCGGCAATGATGGTCAATTGCGTGAGTGGATTGCCGGTGATGGAATTCACCAGCCCTTCCGCCATCAGCCCGCCTGACATGCCCGACAGGACTGAGTCGATGCGAGTCGCCATCAAAGAACCGTCGGACTGCATGACAGCGTCAACCTCGATCATCATGCCAGTGCTCATGCTGCCCATGCCACTCATGTTTTCAAATTGCGTGCTTGAGTTGGTCATGACCGTAATGTTGGACAGGCTCTGCATCATTGACATGGTGAGGGAGTTGCCAGAGATCCCCGCGACCGTGCCGATCGTGTGGTCCAAGCCGCCGAATTGCGGACCTTGCCCGCCGCCGGGCGACCCCGTGGTCACATTGAAGAATGGGCTGAAAGTCATGGTGCCCGAAGGATCAGCAGATACCGATTGACTCAGATCCAACTCGAAATTCATCGTCATAGGCGTGGACCCAACTGTGACCGATGGATTGAAGTTTATGGTTTTGGTCATCCCAGGCATCGTCTTCTGGACTGGCTGCTTGGTTACCGGATCGATGTAAGTCACCGAGGCTGAAATAATGTTGATGTTCGCCATCGAATAAGTGCCTTGGGGAACGTTGACCATAACGAGGGCCTGCATGGTTCCCATCAAGTGCCGCATTTCCATTTCCATGGAACCTGACGCTACGCTCACGGCGCCTCCACTGGTGTTCGTAAGAGTCATGGAACTCATGTTCATCGTGAAAGAGACAATCCAATCAGACGGTCCGTCTCCTAAATTGATCTGGACGCTTGTTGCGCCAGGTTGAGCTGGTTGGGGAGAACTGGATACGTTGCTACCCCCACCACAACCAAATAGAAATGACAGCGCCAGAACGACAACGATTTTCAAAAACGCTGATACGCGTAAATTAAGATTGCTGACTTTCAATCTTTCCTCCAGTAAAACAAACATGATATGAACAACAACATTCGGAAAGATGTGACCCAGATCACTATTCGATGGGATTTGGAGACTCAACAGATCGCAATGGACGTCTCCCACTTCCTGTATGTGGCTGGTATTACATTTGTCCCGTGGTAGCTGAAGGCCGAAGACCCAGTAGGAAGGACGAAGCTAGTACCGATTCGTGCTGGCGTGAGGGCGTGAGGACCACGACCAGAGAACGAATGCTACGGGATTGAATGCATGACTCAACGCGACCTTCAGACACGCGATCAATATCTGCATCAAAAGGAATAACGAAGAGCCAGAGTTAAGTTGTTGGCATTAAAGTCTTCGTTTCCAATCGGAGCCAACCCCGCTGGACTCGAAATGGACCTCGGGTTGTACCCGTAGTAAGCCCACGTGCTCTTGAAAATGACGCCCTTCTTCAAATCTAAGGCAAATCCTGCATAAGGCTTCTGGTAAGCGTAGACCAGCGGACCCACTGGAGCATTGGGGTTCAAGAACAACGTGTTTCCATTCGCAAACGAACCCGCATAGCCGGTGATTAGGGTTAATCGTTTGACGGGTTTCCACCGCAGGTCGCTGTAGACGAAATGGGTCTGGCTGCTGTAGGTCGCCGGGCCGCCAAACGCGGTGAGATCCGCTCCTTGCAGGTCTACCGGCACCGGGCACGGAGTTGTAATTGTGCCGGCTGGCAAGGTTCCCGGAGGCACCGGCGGGGCAATGCCCGAACCATAAGACCAGCACTCAATCGAGCGTGAAAAAATATCACTGTAGGTGTACCCCAGGTCGAATGTAAATTGCTCATTGGGGGTAAACACAGCTGTAAAACTGTAGCCGCGATCGTGGTCCGTGGCATCCACTAGCGCCATGTTGTTGCGCTGCTCCAGAATGTCCAAAGAAGCATCGAGACTGATCCACCTGGCAGGAGAATACGAAGCCTGGAACCTGTATCGTTGTTGCTGTCGTGGATCTATGCGTGCAAATGCTGCATTGGCCCAAGATAGCTCCACATCGAGGCTCAGGCGGAGGTTGCTGCTTGGCCGAGCCCAAATACCTGAAAGCGCCGAATTGTTGTTGATACTGGCGTCGAAGACGTGCCCCGTATCGCCCGCGGAGCCGGTGAAGACCAGCGAACCATCGGGTTGCTGAGTGCAGGCGGTCGGGTCCGCGCAATCGCCGCGGGCTGCATTGAAGAAATTATCTGGTGTGCCCCCGTCTCCTCCCGGGAAGAAAACTTCACTCGCAAAAGACTCGGTATCTTGGCTGAAAACTTTGCGGTTGCTGTAACGATAACCAATTCGAGCCCCCAATCGGTCAGTAAAGTCATATTCAAGTTGGACTGTGTTGGCCTTTACCTTCTGCGCAAGGAACCTAGTCCAGGTGCCATTTGTCATGTCTGCTGGTGAAGCGTCGTTATGTTGCGGGCAGGTCGCAGCCGAGAATGGCGGGGGGCAATCAGTTGAATCGAAGCGTCCTGGAGACAGCAAGAGAGAAGGCCCACCGTTGATCAGAGGAGCTTGAGCAAACAGGCTGATGGTGGCGAAATTCCAAAAACCGGGAATTTGAAAATGGTCATAAGTAAAAGAATCCACAACTCGAAACTTGGAGGTGACGGTCCAGGTACCGGCCCAGTCGGCATTTGCGATTACGCGCCTTGCATGGGTGGGGCCCGTTGAAATGCCCCCCACCTGCAGCACACTGGCGTTATTACCAATGAAGATCTCGTTGAGATCATGCGAGTCTTGCTCTCCTGAGCTGTATGCCGCCCGCCCTGACATAGAGAAGTTCTTGATCGATTCGGATTGAAAGCTGAATTGCTCCGTCGGAAGAAAATTGCGCGGTCTCCCGACCCGTGAGTAGCTCAAATGGGCGCCGCAAGTCGGGTCTATTGTGGGAGGATTTGTACCCGAGTTTGCAATCGGCACAGAACATGGGACACCATTCACCGTGTCGAAAATTATCCCTAAATCGGCTGGGACCCCGTTTGGCAACTGGAAATTGAAATTACGATCCACATAAGACGTATCCTGCTTGAAATACTGGAGCACCTCGTCGTAATGGAAACTGGTTTTCCGCAACACCTGGAAGTCGCCACCCAGGTGATACGCGTTCAGCGTAGTCTTCCAATCCTGGAAGACTTCTGTTTGGGATCCGTGGCCGGTCGGCGGATCAAGGATCGTGGTGCCTCCGAAAGTGGACAACGAAGGGCCTTCTTGGATGTTACGGGAGTAGCCTAGCCGAAAGTGGAAGCGCGACTGCGGCAGAAGGATAAGGTCGAAATCGCTCATGCGCCGTACCAGCGACATAGAATGCGGAGAGTTCGTGATCGGTACGGCAGGAACCGATGAGATGGGATTCAGAGGATTCGCCAGGAGGTTGTAATTCCAGGGATAGTTGTCGCGGCGAAAGCTTCCGCTGAAGTCGTACCACTTGTTCTTACTGGCCCGCAACCGCGTAAGGTCGTTCGGATCTCCGCCGTATCCAAAACTGTGTAAAGAGAGAGTGTCAAAGAAGAGTCCGTTGTGATTGAGTGAGCGAATATCGACGGACTGCTCGAGGAGCCGCACACCACTGTTGAGGTCGACGAAAGTATTGTAGTTCGCCAGATTGCCGCTGACGTCTGTGCTTCTGTAGCCCAACTCAACCGTCTGGCGGATGTTGTAATTTCCCGAGTCTACCCCTTCAGTGGATTGGGGGGCACTTTGCGCCGTTGCACTCACCACTAGGGTGAGCGACAAGATACCAAGCGCCGTACGAGTCTGAAGCGAGTGTCGTGATCTCATATCCTGCTCCATTAAGTTCGCCACGATGCTGTGAGCAATCAGGAGTCGTTGCTCTCGAAGTCGTCTCAACCTGATTGTCCATTTGCATCGTTCTGCTCCGTACTACTTCAAGAGATGGCGGTCAAAATTCGATCCGTGGATTTGTACATGACATGTTGTGCATGCCTGAAATTGTGCTGCTTGGTTGTGAAAATCCGGTGTCCCTGATGCGCTGCTGAAGCTGGAAGGCGTATGGCACTTCAGGCAAAGAATGTTCAGGTTGCTGGTTTTGAGCAGACGCGGATTAGGCGAACCATGCGGCGAGTGGCAGCTCTCACAACCCTCCGTCTTAACCCCCTGGTGCTCGAAGACAAAAGGCCCTTGTTTGTCTGCGTGGCATGTGAAGCAAACCGAGTCCCGCGCGGCCGCCGAGCGCAACTGCTTGCCAACAAACCCGCCGTGCGAGTTATGGCAATCTGAACATTGAATGAGTCCCTCTTCGACGCGATGGTGAAACGGCATGTTGAATTGTGGCTTGATCTTCAGATGGCAGCTATAGCAGAGAGCCGGCTGGGCTTTGATCAACAGGAATTGGTTTGTCATTCCTTTGTGGGAAGAGTGACAACTCAGGCAGCTCAGGTTGTTCTCGCTATGCGCCGAGCGAGAAAAGTTCATGTGATCTTTCCCGGAGCTGTGGCACTCAAGACAACGCTGGTTAATCTCTTTCGCTGTGGCAGTCTTGAAGCTGAAAATCTTCTTGGGATCGGCATCTTCGGCATGAGCGCCACCCGGCCCGTGGCAGGCTTCGCAACTATGTGCTTCGGCTCCGCCCTTGGATTTCAAGATGCTGTCCCAATGGCGTGTTTTTTGCAGACCCTGATAAATCTCTTCGTGACAGGTCTTGCAGGTGTCCGCTCCCACGTATTTCGCTGCAGGCAGATTCTGCCCAGCCACGCTTTGCGACGACTGGTCAGAAGACGAAGCGTTAGCGCCTGCATGGGTAATGACGAAAAGGGCTAAGATTGCAACTCCCAAAACCATTCGGCTGTTCCAACTTACGCAGGTCATGTTTCCACTCCTCACGGTGCAACTCATCGCTTCTTGGCCTTTTGGATACATATCCCAAGCCGGATGATCTAGGGCCATCCAGGTTGGAGCAGGCAAAACTTTTGCCCTCTAATGGTTCAGAGGGATGGGATTGAATTCAGATAAGAAAACTACATAGGGTAGCGCGCCGAACTGCGGAATTTTGAGGCGGCGGCTCGGTAAAGAGAAGAAGAGAGAATCGCGGCGAGATCGTCGCTAACGTGACACTCTTGACAGAAAGCTGGCCGGAATCTGTCTTTGGGAGCCGGCGCTCTTCCCGAGCAGGCAGCATGTTTGTGCACATCGCGCACCGGCGGATGGTTGAAGAACAAGACCCACTGGCGTCCACAACCTTTTGAGCGTCATCATGGTCGCATTGATGGACTACAACACGTGGCGTTGACTTAGGGTGTTTGCAACAGGAGGGTACAAACCCGAAAAACCCAGGTGTTGCGATCATTGCCACAAGCAGTGCTGCTAGGCAACGCCCCAGTGCTCTCATTGGCCACTCCTATCGGCAAGCTTTTTCGAGCTCCTTTGCGCGGAAATTGGCCTGCTGAGCGAACGCTCATCTTTCTCTCTATGCGGGGGAGTTTTGCACGACGGAAGCTTGGACAAGTCCGCGATCGTGACGCGACTGAATGCCTTTCTGCATCTCCTCGTAACGCCGGCTAAGGCCTGGCGCACCGGATCATTGCGTTGAAGCTTAACTGGGCGGCAAAAGAAATCCGCCACATCAGTAACTCGAATGCTCGCGGCCGGCTTTTGCAGCCAGAATCCTCCTTTAGAGCCGCGCTGCGACCATACAAATCCAGCCCAGGTCATTTGTTGGAGGATCTTTGCGGTTTGGGCGGGCGGAAGGCTTGACGCAAGGGCGATCTCCTGGGCCTGCAGAGGCCGGTTCGCCGCTGCCAGACAGCACAGTGTCCTAAGCGATTGATAGATTCGCGGCGGCAGTTCAGGACACAGCATAATCTCCTTTTCAGATCGTTTTGTCCGAAATGCGAAGATAGATGATCAACCCCCCGAGGTATTCTTCGATGTGATGTGGGTCACATCTGTTGTTTTTGGCGATGATGCCTACATAGCCTGCTGCAAGGCTTACTGGAAGACTTACGTTACCACCCGGATCTCAATGCTGATTACCGATAGGTCTTAGACGCAAAAAAGCGACCGCGCCTACGGGATGACTGCCGTACAGCGCCTTTAGAGTGCCGGGCGTCGAATAAATCGTAAGCTGAGCGCCGGGCGCGATGGCCAGGTGGCAACATGAAATCGCGGTCATAACCCGCCGTATAGGCTTGAATGCGCCCGATAATGCTTTCCTGAAAATTCGTCGGTTCAGGAAGATTGCGAAGCAGCAATTCATTCGTACGATCCGCGTTCTCGATCCGCCCCCACACGTAATTGCGGTCGGCAAAATGAAATGTCGATTCCGCCTCCGAGCTTCAAGTCGTAGAGCGCTGCAAGTTCCATAATGAAGTCATGCGGATGCTGTCCGTCCACAATGGGTTTGCCAAAAGCTGTCTCACCCTGCTGAAAGGGTTCAGGGTAAGAGCGCTTCGTTACCGTCCCAGGTTCTAAACTGAACATCATACGCGCTGTGAACGTCCCCGGCCCTAACTGGTGTTGCGCCATCGGCATGAACCAGTTTGTCGAAAAGACCTTATCGGAACCCCGCGGCCACTCTGTTGCAGCACATTCAGGAATGCATCCCCATGCAACATCAGCATCCACTTGCCTTCCATAGTCATGAGCGCTCTAACGACCGGGCTGGACACTCCGCAATTCTCCAGTTCCGCGTGTTCGCGCTCTTGCGGACTCGTTCTCGATACGGCCAAAGTGTACCTTGCAGCCACTTCGGGCATTGGTACCCTCGAAAATGAGGATCTTGTTGCTGACAAGGCGGGTAATGGCGAGTGTAAACACTCAGCACGGCAAACCTCCAGAGGAGAATTCCTTAGCTCGATTCTTTGTGCAAACTCTGGTACGTTTTGGGTACGAGTTGCTGGAAATCTCATTCGAAGTGGTTGATTCGATTGGGCGTTAAGATGGTGGCCAGGGACGGAATCGAACCGCCGACGCCAGCCTTTTCAGTTTGTGAACAATCTGTATTTCTAACGACTTAACAGGTTTCAGGTGGCTGCGTAAGTGCTTGATAAGTCGTCAAAGAGGTTCGAATCGTGGGCTGGGATCGTGGGCTCAAAATCAGAATGGCATCTCGGTGCAAATGTAACGGTTTTCAAT